>Ga0172375_10009262_pt1 | contig 13022 bp, 19 predicted proteins | sample LakKiv1m_FD_114537 | JGI IMG/M metagenome (GOLD analysis project Ga0172375, IMG submission 114537) | Freshwater microbial communities from Kabuno Bay, South-Kivu, Congo - kab_092012_11.1m | ecosystem: Environmental > Aquatic > Freshwater > Lake | place: Democratic Republic of the Congo...
TCTTTCACTTTCAGTAAGAATTTCAATAACATCAACTATAGAAAAATACCATTTCTCTTTATCTTCGTCCCAATGAGTTCTAACTTTCTTTCCTTGAAATATCTTTGTCTTTTTTGATTCTTCTTCCATATTTAATTAAATGGTGCTTGGTTTAAATTTATTTGCTTTTTTTCCATCAAGATAGACTAATGCGATTTTTCTTCCTTCTGCGTCTTCAGCAAGATAAGAATGGATTTCTTGGCCTTTTTCAAGTTCACAGCCATTAACTATCAGCTTATTCAAAGAAATATAAGCGGTAGCTCTCTTGAGAATAATTTTGCTTTTCCACCCCAAACCTAATCGCCTGACAGAAAAACAATCTTTTTTCATAAGAGACTTAGGCGCCTCAAATATATAAACCTTTCGGCGCCTAAGATTTATAAATTAGAATATACTTAATAAAACATGAAAATCCAAAAGAGATTTCTGAGAAAGTATAAGGAAAAGGATTACTACAAGTATATGGTTAATATCCCCCCTTTAGTACTTAGAGAGTCTGGATTGGGCTACAATGAGAATGAAGAACTCGAAGTAATAGCAGAAAAGGGCAAGATAGTTCTAAAAAAGAAAGATAAAAAATCAAAATAATCTTTAATCCCTAATATGAAAATCAAAGATCTTCCAGACTCAAGCAAACCAAGAGAAAGATTTCTTAAACACTGGGCAGAAGCGAGTTATTTCCAGCTTATTTTCCAACTTGGATCTTTTATCTTATCTTCTATTAAGTGAAATAACTGACTTATAAACAATGAAATGCCGAATAATAGTAAAATCCCTAAATTAAATCGCGCAGTTGAGACAGAGAGATATAAAATAAAAGCAATTAAAGACCAGAAAATAGAAGTAACTAAAATTCCAAAAATAGTATGAAGTGATTCTCTATGCCCCCTGGGCCGCCCAGTATATTTCATTATTAGTTTTTCTGATTGGTTAGTTATAAGGGCAATAGGCCACAAAATAATCCCAAAAACTATTAAAATAAAATCCATAACGGCGATAAGTATTTCTACACCGTCTAAATTTTTCTTTTTATGAAATTCTCTTCGAGAAGCTCGATTCATTGCATCTTGAGTAAAAACAAAGATTAACGACCCCTTATTATTGCTATCGGAATCTGGGAGAATCGAGCCGATTATGAACAGTACAATTGAAAAGAATAAGGCTCCTAATGGGAGTACCACAGAATTAAAAGCAAATATGATTATGACCAGCATCAAAATTCCAAGGAGCAAATGTGTTTTTCCTTTCATAATTTCATTAGTGATGTTTATTATTTAAAGTAGTCGTTTTAGGGGTTTCGATTAGGCGTTCTTCAGTCGTGTTCGTGAGAGAAGAGTAGTAGAGATTATTCTTTTGAAATTGCTTGGAAAGTGTTACATCTTCTTTTACCATCTGTAAAGGATAAAAAGATGAAAAATATTGGGGATATAATTGAATATTATCGTTTTGAGACTGGAAGTCTACAAAATGATAGCAAAATTTGGAAGGATTTACTAACTTTGATGATAAGTTTAAAGAGATATCGTAAAGGGGGTACAAAAATCCTTTCAGTATCATCATGCGGGCCAGCAATATATGCGCTTACTACTGATCCGGATAAAATAGAAAAAGTATTCAAGTCTAAAGGAATGAAAACGTTTCGATTAACCCCGAATAATACTGGTCTAACTATTTTGAATACAGTTAAATAAACAAGATCGCCCTCTTTGGTTTATAAAAAACTCTAGCTATCATAGACTGTTTTTATTTATAAAAAGTTTCTTACCAGGGTTTGAATGGTATTTATCTCATAGATATCAATAACATTTTCAAGAATCATACAGATACATTTTACATACATAAAATATTTCAAAATGCTAAAAGATTTGGAAAAAATAATTTAGGTATAAACTTTCAATTTTCTGATATACATTTCTCTCACCTTGGAGCTATACCTTTTAGACCAAAGTTTAACATAATTGCGGGCTGAAACATCGATTTTTTTCTTTGAAAACAACCAGCCATCCTTAACATAAGTCCTGGAATGATTTATTTTAAACTTCTTAATATTCGCCTTATCTCCAATTTTCGGGCCTGGGCAAAGCAGGTAATTCTTCTTCTTCAAAACAAAATAACCCCTTCCAAGATTTTTTCCCAAATAATCAAAACCCTCATCGATTACTTCAAAATATTTTTTTATTTCGCAAATCAAATGATTATGAAACTTCAAAAGTTTAGTTCCAGCAATATCCCCCTCCGGTTTAGAAGTTTTAGTCTCAACAATAATAAACTCAAATTTCATATTCTTAGCATCTTCTCGAATCTTCTTAAGATTTACTTTTTTCTGTTGGAAAAATTCGATACTTGGTTTTTTTAAAAAAGCTTTTGCAGATTTAGTAAATTGGCTAAATGTGCTATCACTAAGGGCAGCAAGAACATTCCTTCCCTTAAAAGTAGGATCAATCAGAACAACAGGAGACCCTAGTTTAGACTCATTAATAGTAAGGAGGGGATTCAAACCAACATAATCTTTCTCAATGTCGATAATAAGCTTTTTCTTTCTCTTTTTAATAATCTCTCTCAAAAATTTCTCAAAACTACCATAATAGTAAACCAAAAGTTCAAGAGCATAACCACTAAAGCCATTCACATAACTTTCAGCGCCATAAGTTTTGTTTGCATGACAAAAGGCCTTCGCAAGTTTTATTCCTTCAATAATCTCTCTCTTTTTAATCTTTTTCTTAAGATAATTGACATGTGCAATTGACAAATCAGTCGTGTTAAGTACTTCTTCATTTTTTCCAATTTTTTGAATAGGAATAATTTCAAAAAAAAGCCAAGGATAAATCCATATCTTTAGATAATCTCTAGAACCATGAACAAATTTCTTACCCTTGGTAAAACGAAAAATCTTCTTCATGAGTTTAAAATACTCTTCTTCTCGGTAAATCTTTGCAAATCTTAAATAAATATCAATATCACAAACTTTTTTTCTAATCCCTGTGCCCTTTGCATAACTGCCTCCAACAAAAAATGTAGCATCAATTCCAAGACGCTTAATCTTTTTAGTTGTTTTCTCTAAAAAATTATCAACCTCTTCCTTCATAACCTCCCGCTCATGCGAAGAAAATTCAATATCCTCCAAAATACTAACCAGTATATCATCTATCGCTTTTTTCATAGAAAGATAATGTACAGTGGGTTTTTAAAATTGTTTATAGATTATAAAATTTCCAATGTTGATTTTTAAACGCCTTATTTTGGAAAGAAAAATATAGCAGATAGAGCTGCCTGGGAAGTAAATAAAAATGGTAAAAAACCAAATTTATTATTAACCGAGAAAAATTTTAATCAATTAAATTTAATCTAATTTAATTGGCGTAAGAATCAAGAGGAAGGGTTTAATCCGAACCTTGAGTTCGGTCGCACAAGTGCGAGTCCCTCAAGCATCCTCTCTCTTATTCCTACATCATATAGGTATACTTGTATATATTTAAAGTTTTCTACCATCAAAGAGTCAGTAATGAATCGAAAGCCCTAAATATCCCTTCAGCCTTCCCCTAATCATCATGCGCATCAAAGATCTCCCATCACAAAATCGTCCAAGAGAAAGATTTCTAAAGTTTGGGCCGAGTGCGTTGAGTGATGCTGAGCTTTTTGCTATATTATTAATATGAACATAGCTGGCTTTCAGCCAAGAAGTTGTGGTTATTATTCTTCAGTTCGTGTTCATAAGAGAAGAGTGGGAGAGATGGGGGGCGGAACGATAAACCTATAAACCCCCAACCCTGAATAATGCTGAGGTGTTCGTACCTCAGAACGGTTTCTGAGAAATATAATATGGAAAAACGAATATATACGGGAAATGAAAAATCTATTTTCTTTCAGAGGTATGCCTCGCATAATCTTGTTGCACATACCTGCAATCTTCTTGGCTTGAATTTGGGGGGGAGAAATACAGGTAATCTTAAATATGCCCTGAGAAATGATGAGCAAGCTTTGAACGCAGTAAGATCTAATGGAAAACCTAGGCAAGATTTTTTTGACATTCCAATGCAGATTTTTTCTGTGGAGCATATTTCCACTGCGGAAGCCGCTTTAGGGAGAGTAAGGCAATTCGAAAGAGATAAGGGTTATGATTCTTCTGTTTCCGATATGTTCCAAAAAAGCTGGGATAAATTCTATGGCGCATATTGGAAAGCAAATGATGCTCGATTGGCTAATGAATTCATCCAGATGCTTGATTCTAGAGACTGGAAGAAAGTGCTTGAAGAGATGCAAAGCATTACAGAATCAGAAATGCCTTCAGATTTTTATGTTGTTGGCGTAGAAGCGACAGGAGGATCTGCAACACTAATTGAACCTAATATCTCTATTGGGACAATTCGTTCCAGAGGAGATTGTGGTTTTGTGCATGAGGGCCTGCATTTATTAATCTCGGCTGCAGAAGAAAGATACAAGCCAGCCTATGATTTTGCGAATTCGCACCCATGGACATCCGAACATAAACAAAAATTTCCATACCCTGATTGGCGTGGAAAGGTTGAACAAGCAGTAGTAGTAACCTTGGACTCTTTAATCTCTGGAAAACCAGAATATTTAGACGGATGCAGAGTTGGCGATTTAAGGAAATCCGTATATGTGCCTCTTGCAAAATGGTACGGCAATAATCAACGAACAAAAATGCCCCTTCCTGAATTTCTGTTAGAGCTTTTCAAAAAGAAAGAAAAAGAAATATTTAGATAATTCTCGCATTCCGCGTTTAGTTCGTGCGAGAAGAGTGGGAGAGATGGGGGGGAGACGAACGAAACCCCTTATCCGCATAAATCCCTTAGGATATCCTCGCCATCTTTCTTAAAATCATTTGATCGCTCTTTATACTCCAATCCATACTTCTTGCATTCCTTGATTAGATGCTTACTAAAAACCTGAACAAACAAAGCGATTTGCATTTGTACTTCTTGATTAAAATCTTTATGCCAATTATTCGGGCCTGTGCTCTTCTTCAAACCCTCTAAAATAAATTTTATGTTTGTGGACCCTGAGAATATGGCTTTAATTTTACCTTTACCAAACTTATTTAGGAAATTATAAACATAATTTGGAAATAAATGAACCCCTTCAATAACTATATCTTGTGATTGATTAACTGACCTGCCTATAATGCTTTCTATTTCCGCTATTATCTCTTCTGCTTCTTTTTTCACAGACTCTATCCTTTCTTCAGGAGTTAAAGTATTCTTTTTAGAATCCTCATAAAAGATTACAGATTCAGAGTCGTTGTCTGGTTTTTCAAGTTCATCTGTTGAGACAAATTTCGCCTTGATATCTCTGGCAAGCTGTTTGGCTATTATGCTTTTGCCAATTCTGGGAGCTCCGCCGATTAAGTAAATCATAATCTTATGAGGGGGTTCAGCCTTTTTAGGGGTTTCTATAAGGGGGGAGAGATGGGGGGCGGAAAACGGGAATGGGGGGACGAACGGACCTTACCAAATTAAAAACCGATTACCTAAGAAATCTTACTTCAGGACAATTATAATTTAATTCCTGAATCTTTTCTTTTATGGAATTTATTTTCCAATCATTTTTATCTAGAGTGAATGCTATTAGTTTATTTTTTTGGTGCTCTTGTATGGCCGAGGCTATGATTTTCGCATCAGCTTTGTTTTGATTGTGTTTTCTAATAATATTGACTAGTTCTTCTTTTATTTCTAAAGTAGGGACTACTTTTCTACAAACTCTTTTTTGGATAAAATGAATGACTTTTATCTTCAGATCTATAACTTCTTCAAGCATTTGATTTAAGCTATCTTCATTTTCTTGTTTGAGATGTATTCTGGTTAAAAGCGTCTTAAGCAAGATTTTCTCCTTATCAGTTAAATTAGAATAATCTACAGGATGAAGGGGATTTTTATAAAATTTAATTGCTTCAGTGAATAGTTTTTGCTTTCTTAGAAAAAGATTTGGTATTTCTTCTTGTTCTTGGTAAAATGAAATAAGAATATTTTCAGACCCGTTTAAAAAAATATTGACAGTATCATGATATTTGTCTTTTGCGTCTAAACTTGAAATTATAACGCAGGTATCAATGAAATCATCCATTTAGTCATTGAACAATTCATGTACAAAATCCGAAAGATTGTCAGAAGTATTCATTTCCCCCAGTTCTAAATTATTAACTTCTCCTTCAATTTCTTCTAGGGCATTTGAGACGCTCATAATCCTAGAATTTAAGCAATTAGACTTTATTTGCAGAAACAACTCTCTTTTTTCTGGATCAATGTTCCTTTCTATATCATAAAGATAAGCCTCTGTTGTAAGACAATCCCATACTAAAGAAAATGCTTCTTTAAGTCGGACCAAATAATCTTCTTTTCCTTTCTTGAGTTTGAGAACATTTATAGTACAATAAATGAATCTGTCGAATAGTTTAAAGCTCTCAGATAATTCTGAAGGATAATTTGCAAGTAAATTAAAAAACTTTTTTTTAGACAACTCTTTTTGTGGATGGAGATTATTAAGTGCATCTTCTTTTGCTTTATAGAAAATCATAGAGGGTTTATCATATTGCTTTAGCTTAGCCTCCTTAGCAGAATAGGATTTATACTCCTTTACTAAATTTTTTAGATTCTTTTCTTGATTGCTTTCTAAGGGATAAATTCCTGTCTCAATGCTTTCTTCAGACCTAAGAGCGAGAGTTTGACCATAATGAAATCTTAATATTGGAATTTCTTTCTGTAAGTTATTTTCTTCCACAAATTGCACTGCCAATTTCTGTAAAACTGTTTTTTGCAGAGGAACATCTGTTTCCTTTTTCCAGGTGTCTTGTATGGTTTTTAAAAGAGAAAGAGTTTTTTCACGGGTATTCTCTGATAGAGGTAGATTGAAAAAGGCAGGATCACTTGAGCTGCCATATACCTTTGATTTTGAAGCAGATATAATTTCGATAACTTTCTTTTCAGTTAGCAATTCGTTTAAAAATTTCTCAGTAGTAATCCAATTAGACTTAATATTTGCAGATAGTTCCGAGACAGTTTTAGGGCCTTTATTCAACTCAAGCACGATTGCTTCTTTAATTCCTTCAGAAGTCTTTCTTTCGCGAGATTTATCAGCATTATCCATAAAGCCAAACAACCTCTCCTTTTTTCATGTAATCAAAGATAATTTTATGTTTATAAATGTTTGTTTTGATTATAAAGTGAATAATCTAAAGTTATAGTTTATAATGTCTGTATGCATAAATTTAAAAAGGTTAAACCCAATCCTTAAAAGAACAATATGGAAGAGCGAAAATATCCTATTTTGAAAACACCTAATTTTTACTTTCCAATTTTATATAAAGGCAAGAAGTTTAAAGTATTGACTAATTATACTATAGATTTTAAAGATAAGCCTCTCCTTGCAGAATTTAATATGCTAAAGAAAAACAAGTTATCCAATTATCTGAGAATCTATGCAAATATTTGCTGGAAAGCAGTTAAAAAAGAAAAATTAGATAAAAAATATTCAAATTATTGGATTGTCCCCATAAGAATTTCTAATGAAGGTGATTTATTCATAGTAGATCTGGATATTTTAAAACCCTGTAAATAACCATTTCAAAAATTCAGTATATTTTGATAAGTTTATAGATATTAATAAAATAATAATCTTGCTTATTTCATTCTACTACAATCAGTATCTTCATACTCAAATAAAGATCCAAAGCCATTATCTACAATTTCTTTGTTTATTAGAACATTATCCTGCGTTATCCAAGCAAGAGTTCGATTATATTTATCTTTCTTTTCTGCTCTTTCAATAGAAATATCTTTTCCAAGAATAAGATTAGATAAGTAAGATTTAGCTTCTTCGCTTCCAGTTGTTCCTAGTTCAGGAGTGTCTACACATAAAAGTCTTATTGTTTCACCATCCAGAGTTTCAAAAGTATCTCCATCTATAATAGTTATAGCTGTTTGAGATTTTTCAGATTTTGATTCATATTCAGAATTTTGAGTTGAGATAAGAGTTATTGCTAAGTATAAATTGATAAGGATGAAGATGAAAGTTAGAAGGATAATTAGTTTAGATGAGGGGGGAAGAGGTTTTGCGGAGGTCATTTTAATTTCTTAACCATATTATATGACTTCTTGCCAAAACCAAGGTGCTCATAGAATCCTACAGCAGGATTCTTAACTAATACGTTTAATCTTAATTCATTTAAAAATTTGTAATGTTTTTTAGCATACTTTTCTATAAATTCCATAAGTTCTCCGCCTATTCCTTTTCCATGATATTTTTCATCAACAAGCACATGTTCAATTTCAGCGTACTTATGCTTCTTTTCAGGAACTATTCCTACAATACCTATAAGTTTATTTTCTTGGAAATAACCGAAAACCTTTCCTTTCTTAAAAGTAAATTTCATGTAATCAACAATTCCTTTTCTATCATGTTCTCTTCCTAGTTTAAGCCACATCGGCACAATAGATCGATAGTGTAAATCAACTGTTTCTTCAAGATCTCTTTGTGAAAGTTCTTTTATCATGATACTATTAATACTTTAGAGTTTTTATTAGTTACGGTTTAATAGATCATCTATTTATTACCTAAAACTTTGGCAGAATTAATTAAAAACTTTTCAAATGGTAGACTCCAAAATACTTTTACTTTTCCATAAACCTTTTTAATTTGAGGATATAACTTTGTTTTTCTGTTATCCCAATACTTATCAAATACTCTATCTTTTTGTAAAAGATAAACTACTACTTCAGATAAATCCCAGCTCCAAGACTTTTCATTGAGTTTCATTTTCTTCATTTTTCTTCCATAAAAAATATGAAAAAGTTCATGAGATATTATAAATAATAAATCGGAGTCATTCATGTTGGAGATTATAGTTATGCTTTTATCATTGTAAAATCCGAGATTTGTATATGGATCAATGTAGCAGATTAATCCTCTAGTAGAAATATTAATATTCGTTATTTTTGCTATTTTTTCTAAAATCTGTTTTTCATTATGATTCCAAAGTAGTTTTATTTGATTAATTCTTTTAGAGGTTTTGCTTACTGAAAACTTCTTCACTAATTCCCTCACTTCTTTTTTTGAAATAGGTTTATTTTTAATTTCTTTAAATCTTTTTTCAGATAGGCCTAGTAAAATAAATTTTTTTATTTCAGTGAATTTTCCATAATAATGTTCTATTAGAAAATTATTAATATTTGCGGTTAAATAATCAGTATTTACTTTTTTGAATTTCATAATTTACCTAGGCAGAGTTAGTTTTTAGTCTTTTCTTTCAGAACCATAAGCCAGCTTTCCAGCAAATACCCAATCAGTAACCTGGAAATTTTTATATTCAATTATATCTAGTTTAGTAGCATACCTAATTATTCTATCTTTAGTATCAACCAATGCTATTTGTTTCATTTTTAGTATTACATATATTACAATCTTCCATCTTGGAAAATTCCCGCCATTCTATCGACAAATCCATAAAGTCTATCTCTGCAAAACGATTAAAGTTTACAGATCCCTTCTGAATTAAAAATTTGAATATGTCCATCACTTGAAGATTTGCAACTATACCTGCTATTGGGCCGATGTTGCCAGTCTGTTCTATATCCTTTATCTTCTCCATCTTTGAAAGAGGATCGTTTCTTCTCTGATGCTCCATAAAACAATCAAAACAAGCAGTTTTTCCTGGAACAATTATTGGACCAATCATTCCCAGATGCAGATTATAGCCTCCAGTGACCAAATAAGGGATATGCATTTTTCGGGCATATTTATCTATTACCTGAGTAGTCTCCTGCACTGAAGGACTATCGCAACAATTAACGACAAAATCTACGCCTGTTAAAATTTCCTCTAAATCTTCTCCTGGTGCGACTAATTTCTTAAATGGAATTATCGTTGCATCAGGCATCTTCTTTTTCAGCACATCAGTTTTATACTGACCTATATCTGCAGTAGAAAAATATAGCTGTCTATTGAGATTACTTGCCTCTACCACATCCGGGTCAATTATTCTCATTTCGCCTATACCAATCTGATGTAGCCCATTAACTATCCAAGTCCCAATGCCTCCGACACCGAATACTGCGATTTTAGAATGCTCTAATTTCTCTTGCAAAGCATCGGCTTCCTCTGATGAAGTAGCGAGCTCTTCTATAAACGCTCTTTGCTTTACATATCTTTGATTAAATAATTGCTCTGTTTCCCTAACCAGGATGCCATGATCTAAAAGTGAATTCAAACAAGAAACAACATTCGATCGCAGATAGTTCTGACTTAGCTCAGATACCAAACTTTCATAATCTTTAATATATTTAGCCGAGTTAATTGCATCCTTGGCTAACGAGTCCACCCTAAATCGCTTTATTCTGCGAGTAGATGTGAACACAATTTCATAAATTTCTTCTGTTTCCTTAAGAATATATGTTGATTCTCTTAGCTTAACATTCATCTGACAGAAAAATATAAAAGCTTTATATACCTTTCTCCAAGTTATGAGAATCGAGATAAAAATACCTTCTGTAGAGAATATTGAACAACTGAACCAGTTTGTTAATTCTAATAGCATAAAACTAGTTGTTTTTGGAGAAAGTCATGGATTTTTCAATGATCTTGCACTACAAGAAGATTTGATATGTCAACTAAGTCCTAAAACTTATGCATACGAAATGCTAGAAGAAAGCAACATATCTTCTGAAAAAGAATTTAATAACTTTATGAATCATGAAGATATAACGGAATTCTCTATTATTTCGACTTATGGGGAGCTTAAACCTGCAGTAACCATGGCACGAAATAAGGGTATGCTCATTACCGGATGTGATATTAAAAATATGGGAAGAGAAAATCGTGATTTTCTTAAGATTATAAATCCTACACCTGAACAGAAAAAACATGAAAAAGAGCTAATGCAACGCCGAGAGAAATTTATGTCCCAAAAACTTATTAGTTTACTTAGAGATGAACAATTAGTATTTGCTTCTCTTGGCGCCTATCACTTAAGAAAAAAATCATTCCTGTGGGATGGTCTTGAGAATATTAAGGTTTTAATCTGCTATCCAACTTTTAAAGGTCAGCAAAAATTCGGTCCAACAAAAGGAATGAAAGAAGAAGATATACTATATATTCTAGAAACAAAAGAATCCTATTTTAATACTCTGCTTGGAAACACTTCCATAAAATGATCCATATCGCTAATAAATAAGTTCAATATACCTTTATCCGGATAAGAATGTAGTTTAAGCAATTCCTTAACCGCTCCTAATCGTTTTTGGACATAATTCATAGTATATTCTGCAAAATGATATTTTTTTATTAGTTCTGCAGGATTCATATCTGAAGTGATTCTTCCTACTTCTTCCTGCAAATATGCAAGAGGAATTGTAGCCTTGACTTCTGATAAATCTTCACAATTAATTACTCCTAAAAGATCTTCCAAGGTGGACATTGCATCGGCTAATCCTGCAGCTATATCCTCCATTTCAATATTTCCATTTGACAAACGAGCAATATATCGTGCAGTATTACCTGCAACATCTTCATTGATTTTTATTGTTTCTCTAACAGAAGGAATTCTTGTAGGACAATTGTTTCTTATTTTATCGGCTTTTAAAGTGTCCTCATATTGAGCACGAACTAATGCCGGAGCATTTTTAACACCATTTTCTTCCAGTTGTTTTGCGAGTAACTCTGCAATATGGGTATATTCTGCTTCTACAGATAATACATACTTTTCTCCATATTTTTTAAGAAATGTTGGCTTTCCAAGTTTATATTCATGTTTATCTGTTCGGATATCGTATAAAGAAACCCTATATGTTTGAAATGCCTGTAAAACTGCCGATGTGGTATAAATTTGCATATTATTAGAAATAAGACAAATTTCTGCTGCGAATATTTCTGGCAACGTTATGTCATCTATATCACTTTTAACGGCTTCTACCTCCCATATTCCTTGTTTTTTTACAATAGCTACTTTTTCGCTATATAAAGGTTCAATAGCATCACGGATAATCACCTCCAGCCCATCTCTTGCCCAAGTATCTGGCATGTGATTATCAGAAGTCATCTAAAAAAAATAAAAATTAAATAAAAAAATTACATCCAGTATTTTATACTTGTCCCGCCAGCATATTTTTTCTCTTCCAAGAGTTCAATACCTTTGTACTCTGCTGTAGCTCTTACAACAGGAGCAATCTCTGCTTTTTTAGAACTTTCTGGAAGCTTGCTTACAAGCTCATCTAATGTTTGTTCCATCTTTAACCTCCTAATTTAACATGGAACGCAACTATTTAAATTTATATATTCTCTAAACATAATCCTGCTAATTTGAAAATAATTCTCCAGCAAGTACCCAATCAGTTACTGCAAAATTCTTGTATTCGATTATATCTAAAGAAGTTTCAGGAGTTACAGGAGATCTTTCCCAATTTGAATAAGTCATATACATATCTCTCTCAGAAGAAAATCTTTCATGACCTTCCCAGTCTCTTTCTTCAAGCTCTGCAAAAGTTTTTCGTGTTTTTCTAGATACTGTTGCTTTTGCAAACTCTCTTCCATCAGCACAGCATAAGGAAATATCATCATCTACATTATATCTATCTCCGCTTGAAACTCTAAAAGTTTTATTTTTATCCCCAGTAAAAAGTATTCTAGGATAAGGTGGTCCAAAATATAATTTTTTTATTGTGGTCATAGTTTATTTAGTAAGAATATGGATGTTTTTAGGGGTTTCTATATAATTAATCTTTCTACAAACTAGATAATCTGCCTTCGGCAAGATTATACAAATAAGTTTTAGTAATGCTATGAGGTTTCAAATAAATGTTTAGTGAGATGTAAGAGTTTAATCAAGTGAGTTATAACTTCCTTAGAACACTAATTTCTTTTTCAGTTAAATCCAAATAACCCAGTCTGTTTTGCGGAAGATGTTTTTCATTATGGAAATCACTGCCTCCTGAAGTTAGAAGGTCATATTTTTTGGCCATCCTAGATAAGAAACTAAA
>Ga0172375_10009263_pt1 | contig 13022 bp, 9 predicted proteins | sample LakKiv1m_FD_114537 | JGI IMG/M metagenome (GOLD analysis project Ga0172375, IMG submission 114537) | Freshwater microbial communities from Kabuno Bay, South-Kivu, Congo - kab_092012_11.1m | ecosystem: Environmental > Aquatic > Freshwater > Lake | place: Democratic Republic of the Congo...
AAAGGAAGGTATGTTTTTCTCTATGAATCTGATAATACGCTGATTTAAATCGCTGCTTAAGGGATTAGTATGCTCCCAGTCCACCCGCACCACCTGCTGATGCCCGGCCAGTATTCTTGTCTTTACGGTAGTGTGCCTTTTAGGCTCCCTGAAGATGCCCGTTGTGCTTATCCCTCTTTTCTTAAGCTCCGCAAAAAATATATCTTTATTTTCATCCCTGCCGGTGACACCAACCAGGCAGGCGCCAGCCTGGAGGGCATTGATATTATTGGCTACGTTAGCCGCTCCTCCGGGCACATAAGTTTTTTTATTCGCCCAGACTACCGGCACCGGGGCCTCAGGAGAGATCCTCTCCACCGTTCCCCTGATATATTCGTCCAGGATTAAATCCCCTACTACCAATATCCTGACCTTGTTGAATTTATTGACTATCTCTTTTAAGCGCTTCATAGTTTGTCCATTATTGCCTGGGCCAGAATCGGCAGCATTATCTCATGGTGGCCGATAATATAATAACCCTTCCCGCCCGGCTCTACCGGACGGCTCACCACATTCTGCCAAGGCCTATACTGATAAAGCATGTCGAAATTGGCGGCGGTAAAATTGACGGCTTTGCTGCCCAGGTTACGCGCCAGATTCAGGGCCTTCAAGAATACCTCCGGCAAAACCACTGCCGAGCCGAAGTTTAAGACCACCCCTCCGTTATTCAGCCCCGCAATACGCTCGACGAGAGAATAAAAATCCCTCTGGCTTCCCTGCGCAGTCAGGCTAGCGTCAAAGGAAGGATGTTGATGTATAATATCCGTTCCGATCGCCACATAGACAAAAACAGGAACATTATGCTTATAGGCGTTATAAAGCAGGCCCAGGTTCTTATAGCGCAGCTTAGAGGAGCTGATTTTCCGGGCGAGGGCATAGCCCAAACCATAACCTAAAAAAGCGCCTTCTGCCACAGCCTTATTTATAAACTCCGCGGTCTCTTGGCCCATACCAAACTTACCGCTCTTAAGGTTGCGGGAAACATCTTCGGAAGTCTTACCTTGCAGGCTGATCTCAAAATCATGAATTATGCCTGCGCCGTTGAGGCATATACAGGTAATTACCTTCTTTTTAATCAGTTCGATCAGTATGGGATTAAGCCCGCATTTGATAACGTGCGCTCCGGCCATGAAAATAACTTCTTTCTTTTTTTTACGGGCCGCAAGCACAGCTTCGACTACAGCGCGCATATCTTTTGCTTTTAATATGTTAGGCAGCGAGCGATAAAAATCAAGGAAGCTCTCACCCTTCCTGGGGGAGCCGGCAAAATCACCGCGCACCACCTTGCTGTAGCGGGTCTTTAGCGAATATGTCTTTACCTTCTTTATATTTATCATAGAAGCTATAATTTTAGCACAAATCCAGGCTAAATCAACTTGTTTTAGCTACTCAAAGAGGCTATCCTCCCAAGACCTCGTATTTTATGGTATTTTTACCGCAGTTTTTAGCCGAATACATCAGGCCGTCCGCCTTCCTGATCATCCCGTCAACTGAATCTATCGGATCAAGATACGTAGCTACGCCTATACTAAAAGTAACAGGCCAGCCATTCTGCCGCATAACATCTGTAAGGGTATCCTTGATCCTGTTAACAACCACCCCGGCTGATTCGTATCCTGTCTCAGGCAAGAAGATCGCAAATTCATCCCCTCCCAGCCGCGCCACGATATCCGTCGTGCGCAGGCTACCCTTGATAGTCTCTACCGCCAGGTGCAGGAGCTTATCCCCCAAGTTGTGGCCAAAGCGGTCATTAATCATCTTAAAATTATCCAGATCTATATAGGCCAGGGTAAAAGGCCTCTTATGCCTGCGCGAGAGATCCATCTCCCGCTGAGAAAATTCTGCAAAGGCCCTTACGTTTAATGCGCCCGTAAGATAGTCTACGCGTGCCAGTTCTTTTTCATGAAAGAGCGCCTTCTTCAATTCTAAAAGGACATATACAATGGTCATGAAGAATATAATTTTTACACCCAGGTTCCAATAATGGACTAAAGGATGCGAGTGTCCAGGCGTAGTTATAACATCGATGATAAACCAGGAGGTTGCGCTGGCCAAAGAGATAAGGATGCCCGGTAACTTACCTGCAAACCAGGTAACCATGAAAATAGGTATTAAATCGAAGATCAGCAATGAGAAATCACCGCTCAGGTAATCTACCGCCCCCTGGAATATCACAAATAACAGGCCTAATATTATTAAAAATAACTTGGAGCGGCTTTCAAGAAATCTTATTAAAGCAATCATGGCTTTATTACCCTTAAGGTCTTTCCTGTTCTAAAGCTTTGGCAGCAGCGCCTAGAACATCTTCCACGGTTATTGCCTTGAGGCAGGCGAATTCCTTTTTGCAGTTATGCGCCAGGCATTCGATACAACCCACCTGTTTATGCAATACCTGGCTTCTGAATCCGAGGGGACCCCAGCGCTGGGGACTCAAGCCTTTCTGATTCCTGCCGAAAATTGCTACCACCGGGACTCCTAATGCAGAAGCGATATGCACCGGCCCGGAATCGCAGGAGATAAACAGCTTAACCCGTTTTAATACGCTGGCGAGCTCACTGACCGAGGTCTTCCCCGCAAGATTAATTGCCGGACACTTAAGGGCGGAGTAGATTTCCTCGGCGATCTTACAGTCTTTTATCCCGGCAACCAGCAAAACCTTAAATCCGTATTTTTGCGCTAACGCATCTGCAACCTCGGCAAATCTCTCACCCGGCCAGATCTTAGAAGGGCAGCTTGCAGCGGGATGGATAGCGAGCAGGGGCTCGTTATCTTTAATGCCTGAGGCTTGAAACAATTCCCTTACCCGAGCCTCTGCCTGGGGCTTTATCGGCATTAATAAATTTCTATCCTGCGGCTCAATCCCTATATAGCGCAGGATATCCAGGCTGTATTCCATCTCGTGTTTCTCTCCGAGCTGTTTTTTGTGTTTTATCCTGTCGGTCAATAAAAAGGAAAACTTGCGGTCAAAACCCACCCTGCGCGGTATGCCGGATAAATAAGTTATCAGGTGCACGCGGTTGGTAGGATGCAGTATCAACGCTAAATCGAACTTTCTCTTCCTTAACTTTATCGCAAGCCAGATAGAACTAAACCAGTTTTTGTTATCGCAAAGTATCACTTCATCCAAATAAGGATTATCCTCCACTATTTCTTTGGCGTAAGTAGAGACCATCATGGCAATATAGGCATGCGGATAATTATCCCGCAGCGCCTTTATCGCCGGAGTAGATAAAAGTACGTCGCCAAGCCTGTCTGTGCGCACGATAAGTATACGCCTGAGGTTGTCTTTACAGGTACTCAACAAAATCCCTGGAAGACTGGATAATATGTTTTGCGCCCTGCGCAAGACATCTCCTGCCTTGATTACAGAGAGGCATTCCAGCGTAGCGAACCTGCACTGCGCTTTTTCGCAAGGGCGGCAGATAAGCTCTCTTTTTACTACAACAGACCTCTCTGACCAGGGGCCGTATTTCAGCTCATCGGTAGGCCCGAACAAGGCCAGCACCGGCACATCCAGGTAACTGCCCAGATGTAAGACTGCGCTGTCGTTAGTAACCAGGAGGCTGGCTTTCTCTAGCAATGCACCAAGCCCCGCTATGGTAGTCTTACCGGTAAGATCCAGGCACCGGCCCAGGCACTCCTTGTTTATATAAGCGGAGATCTCCCGGTCAGACTCATCTCCGACTAAAATCACCCTTTTGGTCTTATCCTCAAGAAGAAGAGCTCCGAGCTGGGCAAACCCTTCCCTTCTCCATCTCTTGGTGTGGCTGCGCGCTCCCGGGCTGATGATGACAAGCTTCTCCCACTCCTTTATCCCGTTATCATTTAATATTGCCTGAATATATTCCCGGTCTTTGGGGCTTATATACAGACTTCTTTTTCTAAGGCCGGGCAGGAAATCGCTGGCTGTTTTAACTTTTATGCTCTGCACCTTATAGAGATGCCTGGCCTGCATATGCTTTATGCTTTTCGGCAGGGTGAGAAATGGAGAAATTTTATATCTAACGGGGAGCGCGGCCCCCAGGAAGCTGTTACGTAAATCCGCGACCAGATCAAACCTTTCTTTAAATAGCTGGATAAAAAGATCGATTTTTTCCTGCGCTCCGGCCTGCTTATTATAGACAATAACCTTCTTTATCGCGGGGTTATCCTGGAAGATCTCTTTCGGCCTGGGGCCGACTACCACCGTAATCTGGGATTCCGGAAAACTAGCCCGTAAATAATCAAGGGCCGGCAGGGAGAGGATTACGTCCCCGATATTGCTTAAGGTAATAAAAAGTATCTTCATAATTTATATCTTTAGCCGCCTTACCTCATCCAGGACATCCTGCGCAGTGATCGCCTTCATGCAGCGGTTATCTTTACAGTTGACCTCATAACAGGGTATCTTACAACCTGTATCCTTCTGCAGGATAATTATATTTTTCCCCGGGTATGGCCCGGTTACAGAGGTATGCGTCGGCCCGAAGAGGGCAATAATCTTTTTTGCGCCTACCGCGTTAGCGATATGCAAAGGTCCGGTATCAGCAGTGATAAACAGGTCTGTCCTCTTAAAAAACGCAGCCAGCTGCTTAAGGGTAAACGCCCCGGCGGATGAGATAACCTTATTCTGAGCGAGCTTCTGTATCTGGAGGACGAGACCCGCGTCAGAGACGCTTCCGGTAAGAATAACCTTGCATTTAAACTCTGCCATCAGCCCGTCACAAAGCTGGGCCCAGTACTGTGGGGGCCAGCGCTTAGGTCCCCAGTTACCTCCCGGATTTAAAGCTATCAAGAAATCACTGCTGCCTACGGATTTATTTTTCAGGAAATCCGAGACAAAGGCTTCATCCGAATCGCTAAAGAAAATCTCGGTAAACCTGTCCTCTACCCTAAGCCCAGCCTTTTCGATAATATTCAGATAGTGGTCTATGCGGTGGATAGTATCCGGGCTAAGCGGCTTGATATTCTTAGTCAGGAGAAAACCGCGTTTCTTGGTCCGGTAACCTATCCTTTCGGGAATCCCGGCCAGGCGGCAGATAAGCGCACGGCTGAAAGACCTGTGCAGCAGAAATACCATATCGAATCTCTTGCTTTTAAGTAATTGTACGAATTGCAATTTTGCCAGGGTCCCGCTGTGACGGTCTTTTTCATCAAAGATAATTACCTCGTCCAGATAAGGGTTATCCTTGAGCACGGGATAGCAGCGGCTGGGCACTATGCTGGCAAGATAGCTGTCCGGAAAATTACGCCTGACATTGCGGATTACGGCCGTAGAAAAAAGCACATCCCCCAGCCAGTTAACGTTAAAAATAAGTATGCGTTTAGTCTGCATCGCGGCGTTCTTTTAAAAAGGTATATATCCCGCTGGTCTCTATCCAGAAGACGAATAAATTATCTGCACTCGCAGAGATCCTGAGCCTCTTCAAGGCAAGTATATCGCTGTTGGAAAATTTCTTCCCCGGAGAGCAGGCTACCGCTATTTTATACCCCGCATCCCTGACCAGATTCTTTATATTAGCGTCGAATCTTCCTTCGGGATAACTGAATATGTAAACTTCGCGCCCAAGCTGTTCTTCCAGGGCCTTCTTGGAAGCAAATATCTGCCTGCGCAGCTCTTCCTTTGACTTAATATTAACCAGCGGCTCTGGCCCTAAGCAATGGCTTCCGAAACTGATTAATCCTGAGTCCTGCATCTCGTTAATTTCATCCCAGCTAAGCCTGTCCTGGGCGGGCCTGCCTATTTCATTAATGATAACAAAGACAGTTGCGGGCAGGTTATATTTTTTTAATATGGGAAAGGCGTAGGTATAGACATCCCTGTAGCCGTCGTCAAAGGTAATGGAGACGCTACGGGCAGGTATAGTACGGCCTTCCTCCACAAAAGAAGTCAGCTCAGCCAGCGGCACTACATTATAGCCAAAATTTTTAAGAAAGCGCATCTGGCGCTCGAATTGCACGCTATTTACCGCCAGCCTGTTCTCTTTTTTCGCCCGGGGATTGACCGAATGATACATCAATATGGGAAAGGTATAGTTTTGGTTTACAAAAAATACCGGCAGGAGAATAGATAAGGTTAAGATAAGAGAAACGATAATCAATAATTTGTATTTACGCATTCTAGATACACCCTTTCAGTTTCCAGGACCATTGTCTCTTCCTTAAAATTATTGTTTATAAAAAGCCTGGCGTTATCCCCCAGGGAACGGGCACGGCCTTGGTCATTAAGAAATTCCAGTATTGCCAGGCACAGGCCCCGGCTGTCTCCCGGCTCGACCAACAATCCGTTATAACCGTGCTTTATTAAACTTTTGATCCCGCCTACATCCGAACCTACCACAGCTAGCCCCGAGGCCATGGCCTCCATAAGGCTCAAGCCCAGGCCTTCCTTAAGCGAAGGCAGCACAAACAAGTCCATGATCCCAAGAACCCCGGCCGTATCGCTAACAGAAGGCATGAAAAATATGCTCTTTTCTATGCCTAGCCTACGGGAGAGGGCCATTAATTCCTCTTTCATTTTACCGTCGCCTACGATAAGCAGTTGTGCGTCTTTAGCGTCCTTCAACACGCCCTTCATTGCCTCAATGAGGTAGCTATGCCCTTTTACATCGGAGAGCCTGGCCACAATACCTATGACCGGGCCAAGGCCTAACCCCATTTTTTTCTTAACCTCCAGCCTGAACTCCTGATTATAGACTTTAAACCGGTTAAGGTCTATGCCGTTAGGTATAACTTCTATATCCTGCTCTCGCAGGCGAAAATCATCACACAGGTGTTCTTTTACTTCGCGGCTTATGGCAATGACCGGCCTGCCCCAGCAAGGGAATAACCGGCGGAAAAACTTAGGTTTGAAAAAACCGTGACAGGTCGATATATGCGGCTTGCGGGAAAAATGCTCCAGAAGAGACCCCAGCACTGCCGTTACCCGCGTATTAGAATGTATGATATCTATGTCTTTTTCTTTTATGTACCCCAGGGACTTAACCAGGCTGCCTAAAATCTTGGGGAGATTGGCCTCGGATTTAGTATCTATGGGTATGGGAAAAAAAGGTATCTCTTCTTCATACAATCTTTCCACTAACTCTCCCCCGCTTGACGCCACGTAAACGCCATGCCCCCTGCCTTTCATGCCCCTGGCCAAGGAAAGTACATAACTGGAGATTCCTCCGATATTAAAATGGTTAGTCAGGTATAAGATATTCATTTTAAAAGACTATCTATAGCCTCCAGCACCTCTTCCGGTTTAATCAGTTTCATGCACCTTGCGTTTTTACACTTTGATTTATAGCAGGGGTTACAACCTAAGTCTTTTTTAAGTACCATATATTTTTTCCCGGGCACGAGGTGCCGCCTGTGGTCAGTGGGCCCGAAAAGGGCGACAAAAGGCACCTGCATACTGGCGGCAATATGTAAAGAGGCTGAATCCGGAGAAACATAAACACTGCATCTTTTAATAAGGCTGGCCAGCTGATTAATCGTGGTTTTACCGCAGGCATTAATGGGCTTTAGGTTCTTAAGCATGTGGTTTAGCTGATTGACGCTGGCAAGGTCTTTTTCCGTGCCCGTAAGCACCACGCGTATCTGCCTCAGGGACAACTCTTCGCAGAGCCTGGCGATATTATGCAGAGGCCAGTTTTTACTCGACCATCTGGAGCTGGCGCTGATATTAATCCCTACGACTGTCTGATGAGAGCTCAACCACTGCGCATTAAACAGTTCATCGATATATTTTTCATCCTCTTGGGTAGGCCATAACCCCAGAGAAGGATCCTTAAGTTCAAGGCCCAGCATTTTCAATATCCTGAACTGATGGGTAAGGGGATCCATTGCTGGCCTTTCGTCTTTAAGGCGGTGATTGAGCAGAAAGCCGAACTTCCTGTTATCATAGCCATAACGGTCCAGGGAAAAGGTCAGCGCAGAGAGGATATGGCTCCTGCGGTTATTCTGCAGGTCAATCACCAGGTCAAAGTTCTGCTTCCGCAAAACGCGCGCCAGCCTTAATAATCCGAAGAGCCCCTTATCTTTATTCTTGAAATTGCATACCAAGAGCTCATCGATATAAGGACACCTCAGGAGCGCATCCTTGGACTCTTCTCCCACTAAAAAAGTTATTTTATAATTCTCCTGAGCGAACTTATCCCTGATCGCCTTTATCGCCGCAGTGGAAAGGATCACGTCGCCCAAAGAGCTGAACTTTATAATCAGAATCTTGAAATTATGCAGGGCCTCCTCATAGGCCGAGAGGGTATTCTTGACCATTAACTCCATATTGTATTTTTCTTTTACCTTTTTGTATGCGTTATGCGCAAGGTCGTCTGCTAATGCCGTATCCCGAAAGATCCTCAGTGCTGCCTCGGCAATACCCTTGGGGTCGGCGGCAGGGACAAGCAGCCCCGTCTTTTCGTGTTCGATTATATCAACCACTCCCCCGACTTCGGTAGCCACCACCGGCACTCCTGCTGCCTGGGCTTCTATAATAACCCTTCCGAATGCCTCCTGGGTAGTAGTAGCCAGGACCAGAAGGTCCAGGTGCGCCAGTATCTGAGGGACATCTCTCTGCGTGCCTAGAAATTCGGTGCAATGCCACAGGCCCAGCCTCTTTACCAGGACCTGCACCTGCTCTTTGTATTTCTCTTTGGAGGCAGGCGCGTCGCCTACTATCCATACTTTAAGTTTCGGGACTGCGCGCGAGACCTTGGCCATCGCCTTAATAAAATGCAGGTGGCCCTTTATGGGGGTAAGCCTGCCGATTATGCCGATATTGAACTCTTCTCTTCTTTTCTTCCCGGGGCTTATAAATTTAAACTTATCTATATCGACGCTTCTAGGGATCAGCCTTATGCGGTCGTGCGCTACGCCGAAATCATCAATCATGCGCCTGCCTATGGCGTTGCTTAACACTATTACCCTCTTGCCCCAGCCCATGACATGGCTGAAAATATGTCTTTTGTAATAACCGTGACAGGTAGTGATAAATACGCACCTCATCCGACGGCTGGCAAAATAAGCGATCCAGGCAGGGACCCTTGAGCGCGCATGCACGATATCTATCTTTTCCTTCTTAATAATATCAGCGAGCCTAGCGATAAGCCTGATTATGCTGAATATTGACTTTTTATGCACAGGCAGTTGATAGTGTATTGCGCCGCAGGCCTCTAAATCTTTCACCAGCTCTCCTCCGGCAGAAACCACCACTGCCTTATGCCCGCGCTTTATCAGGGCCCTGGCCAGATCCAGCGTCCCTGTCTCAACTCCGCCTACATGCAATTCCGGCAATACCTGCAGCACGTTCATAATATCCTGATCAGCCTCTCTTTTACCCTTACGCTATCTTTAAGCGTATTGATCCCGGGCTTCTTCCGCCAGATACCCTCTATAAGATCGCCCATGCCTCCAGCTTCAGCCGCATATATGTATTTATTCTTAATAAGATTATCCAGAAAAATCCGGTGCCTGCCTCTTAATCCTTTCGCCCCGAAAACCAAAACATACCTGCCGCTGCTAGCCGCCTCAGAGACCATGGATATGCTTTCAGGAGAGATAACCACGATCTTACTCAAAGCCAGTATCCCGCCTACGGCAGCAGGGTGATTGCGCTCATTAGCGATCACCAGAAACCTGCAGCGATCGTATCCGGAAAATTCTTTTCTTACCAGATCTTCTATCTCCTGCGCTGTCCTGCGGGAGGTGGTAACCAGGAGCTCGCCGTCTAATTTCTCCAAGACAGATTTTAGCTGCCTTATCACCTCTTGCAGAGTAACTTTATCCAAATTAAACTCTCTTGTGTCTCCTCCAAGCAAAATTCCTAACACTAACTCTTTGCTTACGTTAACCTGCTGCCGTATTGCCTGAGAGGAACTTTCCAGGTAATCGCTCTCCACCAGGTTCAACGCCCCTTCCGTAACCAGGGTATTCTTTCTTTTGCGCAGACGGTCATGCCTGGGCGCAACCACTAAATCAAAATTCCTGATGTTTAAAAGAGAGGGCCGCATAATCACGACTGAGCGCGCGAGGGCCTCCCGCGCCAGCACCAGGTTTAACGCTGCCAGAGAAGAGCCGCAGGAGATTATGATATCGGGCTTGCCGTTAATCAAAGCCGTATAAGACGCTTTCTGCAGGAAATACCTTAGGCACCAAAGGCAACCCTGGCATGTATACCTGCCGCTAAGGAAGCTGCTTAAGAGCAGGGCGTTCCTGGAAAAATTGCTTTTGAATTTGACTTCTACCGCCTCAATATCCGCCGTCATACCTTTTTCTTTAATCAGGTCAGCGAGTATTTTAGCAAGTGCCTGCGACTGCCTCAGGTGCCCGGCCTTGGCATCGCTTAAAATAAGTATCTTTCTCGACCTGGAATACTTCCATATCTTATAAGACCAGAGGTACTCGGCAGGAGCAGCCAGTATATATCCTTCGAAGACCTTAAGGGCCCTCTCTAAATTCCTGCGTATATCTTCATCACTTTCAGCGCTCCCTTCGATCTTCAGGGGCTCACCCAGCGTGACTTTAATATATGGCCCGCGTATCCTTGTATAAAATACCGGGATAACGGCAGGGCCGTATTTCAGGGCAAGACGTATCGCTCCGGTAGGCATAGAGGCATCTTTACCGAAGAAGTCTACCAGCATCCCGGACCTGCCGCCCTGGTCCAGGGTCATACCGATGGCGTGATTCTGCTCGAGCTCTTCGATCAACTGCCTTAAGCCATCATGCCTCTGTATTATCCGGCAGCCCTTCTGACTGCGATAGGAATTAAGCAGGTTGTTTAGCCTGGGCAGCCTCTGGTTCCTGATGAGCAGGCTGAAAGAAAAACCCAAGTTCGCGCAGAGGAGATTAGAAACCTCCCAGCTGCCTTCGTGCACACCCAGAAATATTATCCCCTTGCCTTTCTTAAAACCCTCTTCTATATAATGCTTATTCTCAATCGTTACATACTTATTTATATACCTCTTGTCTATCTTGGGCAGAAAGAACATCTCCACCAGATTCTGGCCGAAGGAGCGGTAGAAATCCCTAGTTATCCTGTTTAAGCCGCAAGGGGTGAACCTTCCCTTAAACACTATTTTTAAATTGGCGTATGCTATTGCCTTATGTTTAAAGTCAAGGCAGTAGAATAGATCGCCCAGCCTTGCGCCCAAAAACAGGGCTGCCTCAATAGGTAACAGCCTTATCAACGGGCCCAGCCCCCTAAAGAGAATATAACTTAAGTAATCTAGCGCAGAATCCTTCTTCATTTTTAGTAATCTTAAGGGTTATGCCTAAGAAGAGGAATTGTACCCCGTATTCGGCTTCTTTGTTATGCGGGAGCCTGATCGCGTCCTTCTCGGTAGTGATTATCCTGGTTATACCGCTGGCCTTTGACCGGCGGACAATATCCTGGAGGTCTCCCTCGGAATAATGATGGTGGTCGGGGAAGCGTAAAGACAAGCCGACATTAATACCGAGGGACTTCGCTAAGGCCTCAAACGAATCCGGGTCGCCGATCCCGGAAAATAAGGTTACCCTCTCACCCCTGAGGGCCTCGGGTTTCAATGGCTGCCCTTCGCCATCCAGCCTATAAAAACCCAGCGGCCTGTGCACAGACTCGACAATTAAGGCATCCTGGTTGATCCGGCTCAGAAAATCCTTCAGCTCCTGATACTGCGGGCTCAGGTTTACCTTGGTCAGGACAAAGATATCAGCTCCCCGAAGCGCCGAGAGCGGCTGGCGTAATATCCCCCTGGGCAGGAGGCGGCGGTTGCCAAAGGGGTTTAACGTATCAATAACCACTATCTCCAGGTCTTTCTTTATCCTCCATTGCTGGAAACCGTCATCCAGAATGACCGTATCAGTGCCATAATCTTTAATTGCCTTCTGCGCTGATTTAACTCTGTCAGCTCCGACAATAACCGGGATATTCCCCAGTTTCCTGGATAACATAAAAGGCTCATCCCCCATTGATGCATAGCTGCCTGAATCTGCTGGGCAATCTCCCGCCTGCCTCTTATAGCCGCGGCTTAACACTGCTACCTTGCGGCTCTTTCCTTGGAGATAACGGCTGACAAACTCAGCCAAGACTGTCTTGCCTGTCCCTCCTAAGGTAATATTGCCGATACTAATCACCTTGCAAGGCAGACGATGAGAGTTAAGCCGGTAGAAAAAAGCCAGCAACCTCACTACCAGGCTGTAAAAAAAGGATGCCCCGGATAAAAAAAGCTTAATTACCCCAGGGATAAAACCTCTTGATTTATCAGTGGCTAAGCTATAAAGAAAATAGCGCATAATTGCAATATTATAACTCCAAACCCCAAGAAACCCAAGCACTTTTGCTTGGGTTTGAGCTTAAAAAAGGGCTAGATATTAATTAAAGCTTGGGCAGGTCTTTCAGGGCTTTCCTGATCTCCTGCAGGGGGTAGTGATAATTCTGGAGCTCTCCGCTGAGGAACTTATCGTAAGAGGCAAGGTCCAGGAAGCCATGCCCGCTGAAATTGAAGACAATACACTCTGGCTTCTTTGCCCTTTTGGCAATATCTATTACGGCTTTTATGGCATGCGCGGTCTCAGGAGCAGGCACAATTCCCTCTGTCCTGGCAAAGGCTAGCGCAGCATCAAATACCTCCAACTGTGCGTAAGAGACTGCCTGGATAATCTTTCTTTTGGCTAAAGCGCTTACCAGGGGAGAACAGCCGTGATAACGCAAGCCCCCGGCATGTATCCCGGGAGGAATAAAATTATGGCCTAAGGTAAACATCTTTAAGAGGGGCGTCAGAGAAGCGGTATCACCGAAATCATACTCATATAAACCCTTGGTTAATGACGGGCAGGCAGTAGGCTCAACCGCAATGATCTTTAATTTATCGTTCTTAATCCTGTCTTTTATAAAAGGGAGGGTCAGGCCGCCGAAATTACTGCCTCCCCCTACGCAGGCGACTAAATAATCCGGCTTCTCTCCTGCCAGCTTTAACTGGGCCTTGGTCTCCAGGCCGATAACGGTCTGATGAAGCAAAACATGATTCAGGACGCTGCCC
>Ga0172375_10009264_pt1 | contig 13021 bp, 13 predicted proteins | sample LakKiv1m_FD_114537 | JGI IMG/M metagenome (GOLD analysis project Ga0172375, IMG submission 114537) | Freshwater microbial communities from Kabuno Bay, South-Kivu, Congo - kab_092012_11.1m | ecosystem: Environmental > Aquatic > Freshwater > Lake | place: Democratic Republic of the Congo...
AGCTTTCAAAGGAGAACTGATGCCCATGAAAAACAGCATGCAGGAGCTTAGGAAGGCGCGCGCGCTCACGCAGGAACAGCTTGCGCAGAAGTGCGGCGTGTCGCGCCAGACCATAATTGCAATCGAGCAGGGAAGGTTCAATCCCTCCCTCCCTCTCGCATTTGCAATCACGCGCGCGCTTGCGGCGAAAAAAGTGGAAGATGTTTTTTCCGCTTAACCTGCCAGCTCAAAATCAATGTAGCCGTTTTGCGGGTCGAGGTTTATCAAAGTCACTCTCACCTTAAGGCCGACTTTCAAGCCCTTTGCCCAGCGCACCACCTTGCCTTCCACCGGCGGTTCCAGCAGGCGCGCGTAAATCCCCTTTTCTGACGCGCCCGTGATGATTGCGTCGAACGACTGCCCAAGTTTTCCGGCAAGCAAGGTGGCTGCTTCCGCTTTTGTCATGAACCTTTCCACCCTTTTTGCAGCCATCTCCCTGTCGGTGCATGCATAAGCAGCCTGCTCCAGCTCCTTCTTATCATAAGGCGACGGCTTTCTTGCCAGCACAGCTTTCAGCAGCCGCTGGATGATGAGGTCGACATACCTCCTGTTCGGCGCCGTGCCGTGCGTGTAGCTCCTGACCGCAAGGCAGAAGTGCCCGATTGGCTTCCTCCTGTCATACATCACATACTCTCCGTTGCCAATCAGCTTCACCACCGTAAGCGAAAGGTCGGGGAACCGCTCGGGGTCGCGTTTCCTCTCCTTTGCCAAGAAAAGCGTGAGCGCGCGCGCATCCGGCGATGACGGCAGTTTTGTGCTTCGGAATTTTGCAAGCGTGACTATCTCCTGCCAGTCTTTCGGCACCCTCACCACGCGCTGTATGGTTGGCACGTTCGCCCTCTCAAGGAAGCCCGATGCCACGCCATTGGCAGCCACCATGAAATTCTCGATGATGTGCCTTGCAGGATTTTCCTCGACCACTTCCAGCCCTATCACTTTCTCGTGGGCAATGACTGCGCGCGCTTCCAGCGACTCAAGCTCCAGCGCGCCCTGCTCCCGCCTGTATTTGCTGAGCCGCTGCGCGGCAGTGTCCTGAAGCCTGATTTGCGCCTCCAGTTTCCTGTCGCCAGCAATCAGCGCAGGCATCGGCCCCTCCCCATCAAGCCACGCGCCGACTTCCTCATAAACAAGCTTTGCCTTGTTCCGGACCAAAGCGCGATAGATTTGCCCAGGGCGCACCTCGCCGTGCGGCTTCACCGCAAACTCCACCACCATCGCGAGCCTGTCCACATCCGGCGCAAGCGAGGACAAGTCTTTTGAGAGCCTGTCCGGAATCATTGGAAAAGTGTCAATGCCGGTATACACCGAAGTGGTGTTCCTGCGCGCGTGCATGTCGATGATGGAGCCTTTCGGCACAAAAACATCAACATCCGCAATCGCGACCTTCACCAATATTTCGCCGCCGCTTCCGTGCTCGCAATACTCGATCTGGTCAAGGTCCATGGTGTCTGAATTGTCAATGGAGGACCAAAGCAGCCCCCGCAAATCCCTTGCGCCCGCCCCCTGCCTTGCTGGCGCGCTTCCATCCAGCCTTGCCACCTGCGCCATCACTGCAGGCGGGAAAGAAGCCTCAAACCCATACTGATTCATTGCCCTGCGCGCGATTTCATGAAGGTCAACTTCCTTTATGCGCGCAAATTTCTTTGGGCTGGCTGCCTGGGCCACGCTCCTGCCCTGCCTTTGCTGCCATGGCGCAGCGTTTGCGCCCCTGCCGCGCCCCTGCTGCTCGCGCCTGCCGCCCTGCGTCTGCCACTGCGCTCTTTCCCTTCCGTGCTGCGAGTGCCTGCTGCCCTCCCTCTGGTGCCTTCGCGGCTGCCCTTTTTCCTGGTGCCATTCTGGCTGGCTTGCCCCTTCCCTTTTCCTTCCAGTGTAAAATCCGTGCCCTCTTCCCATGCATGGCTAATGGTAGCTATGAATAAAATGGCTGCGGTTTCAGGCGTGCATGCCCCTGTGCAGCTTTTTCCATATCTCCGTGGCCGGGTAATATACGAGAAGGTAAAAAACAGGTATCATAACTAGCCCCTGCAGTATCCCGTATTCCACCTCATACCTCGGGAACATCTTGGATGCAAAGGTCAGCGTAATTGTGGTGTTTGAAGCGCCCGGGCCGCCCCTCACAAGCCCCGATTCCGCAGTTGCTGGCACGTCCGCGCAGGCAAGGGCGCCTGCACTGTTCCCGATTCCGTCGTTGCCTATCTCCCATTCCTGCTCGGGCTTGAGCCGCATGCCGTTTTGCAGGGCGATTTCGCTGCCGTTCCCTGCCACGCAAATCTCTATCATGTCCTTGGAAGCGAACGGCACGTAGTCTATATACTTGTAAAGCGGGAACACGCTGCCCATGCTCTGCTCCATAAGCATGCGGTGGCTGTCCGCGGAAAACGAGTATGCCTGCATGCCCGGCCCCTGCGGGCCTGTCGGCACGCCAGCGGCGTAAAATTCATGGGGAAATACAAAGCAGCCAAGGACAAACGGGATTACCAAAAGCAGCATGAGCCGTATGGCAAGGGAAAGCAGTTTCTTCCCATCCTTGTTTTTTCCCGCCCGCATGCATACCAGCCTGCACGCTTGCTTATCCCTGAAAGATATATATGGCGCCTTTGTGAGCAAATGGGTTGCAGCAAGCCATTTGCGCCATTGCTTTTTGCACGGCAGCCATTCGCGCCACGCTTTTCGCGCAAATCCCGCAAACACATGTGCGTACGCTTGCACGCCGCAGGATTATTGCGGCTTTTCGCACAAATTCACTGACACATTGCACTCAAGCTGCCTGTATTGCAGGCACTCCTGCGGCTGCGGGAGGTTGATGAACCCGTTGCACCTTGCAAGCACCGTGCCGTTCGCATCCACATACCTTGTGCCAAGGTCAGCGGCAAGCGGCTCCACAAGATAGGTGGAATTCCCGCATGAATACACGCGCGAGTTGCTGTTGGCGGCGCACAGGTATTTCGCCGCGTTCATGTCTGCCTGGCCGGTGGCTGAAGGGCTTTGCGCACAGCCTGAAAAGAAAACAAGAATTACTATGACTATGGAGAATACTGGCACCATTGCCCCAAAAGGCGCGCCCGTTCCTCCTCGCACATTTGCCGCACTGAACGCCAAACCTTCCCTTGCCATCCTACCACCCGCGCTTTTCCTGCCTTCCTGCCGCGCTCAGCCCCCCAGTGCAACCATCACCCCTATGCACAGCAGGAAAAACGCAACGAAAAACATCGCCAAGGATTCCACTTCGTGCATATCGACCACCTGCCGGCCCGGGGCAACGGGCTCACTTGCCGCCCATTGCCTCGTCCAGCTTCCCCTCGTATTCCTCCACTTCCTTCTCCTCCATCTTCTCGTTTTCCATCCACATCTTCCATTCCTTCATCGCGTGCTCCACTGCAAGCGACGCGACCTTGTCCAGCTTCTTGCCGCTTTCCTTCTCAATCGCCGCCTCCATCTTCCTTCTTACGACGTTGCTCCACGCCTCCTCGGAAAGCTTCTGAAGCTCCCCTGCCAGGTCCCACTCGTCATTGGAGCAGCACTCGCATCCTTCGCCGCAACTGCATTTTTCGTTTTCCATCTCATTCACCTCATTTCACTTCACCATTCGCTTGCCATCGTGTCTTCGCCGCCTTCAATCGGCTCAGGCTGCCTCCTTGGCTTCCTGCTTGCGGTCATCACCATCACCAGGCGCCCGTTGCCGTCGCTTATTATTGATGCCATTTCCATCGCCTCCTTGTTTTCAAGCGCTATTTATCTTCCAAACACCGTGCCGAGCCATGCAATCAGCTGGTCAAAGATGCTTGGCTGCATAGGCGGAACCTCGGGAACGGCTGGCGCTGCCGGCGCCACTTCGCCGCCACTTCCCTGCGAAGGCGGCGTCATGCCATTGCCGGGCGCAACCTCTGTCCCGCTTGATTCAGTGCTGCCCGTTCCGGTCTCGCCATTCACGGTCCCGCCGCTGCCCTGGCTTTCGGAAAGCTGCGCAGTTTCCCTTGCAGTGTCGCTTGCCGATTCCACATGCATCAACACTCCGCTCGTGTCGGCTTCCAGCTCGCCGTCCACCGCCGCCTCTGGCGCGCTTTCATTCGCGCCCATCACGGTTGCATCTCCTCCGTTCAGCCCGACCAGTTCAAGCTGCGCCTCGCTTTCGGCGCTTCCTGGCGTCGAGTCGGCCAGGGGATATTCGTTGAGGGATCCGGGCTGCGAGCCATTGTCACCAGCTGCTGCCTGCGGCGTTGCCTGCGCTATTGGCTGCGAGCCGCTGTCGCCAGCCGCCGCTTGTGCCATGTCCGTGGCACCAGGCTGGCTGGCCCCGCCCCCCGCTCCGTCGCCGGGGCGGCCGCCATATTGCATGCCGCCCCCGCCCCCATAGCTGTCTGCAGCCGCAATCGACACCAGCGACAGCAGCGCCAATGCGAACAGTGCCAGCGAAACAAATCCCGCCAGCAAGTCCCCCTCCATGTCCACTTCAGTATTTTTCTCCATCTCAATCACCCTTTTTCATCTTCATTTTCCTCTCGCCCCCTCACAGCCGCTTGCGCGCAATGGCGCAAAATATAAAATGGAAAAAACATGCCCGTAGATGGGCGCGGGGCAATCATGAGGTGGTGGCGCCCCGTGCCTTCTTGCGGGCGTTTCGTTTGCCGGGCCGTGCCTGCTGGAAAAAGGAGATGCTGCGATGTGCGCTTTTGGCGCCATTATCCTGGCGCCTTATTTGTTTGCCTTGCTTTCTTCCTGAAGCGCGCACCCGTCTTGCCTCTTTTTCCCTGCACGCCCCTGCAAGCATTTATTTCCGGTTAGATTATATACGGCTGCTTACCCACGGATGGATAATCTTCACTCCGCGGGATGCTGCTCAATCGTCCCAGCCTTCGCCATCGTCCCCGTCATCGCCGCCCCTGCCATTGCTGCCTGTCGCGTTTTGCGGGCTTGGCGCGGATGGAGACGTGGCTGGCTGGCCCACATACCCTATCCTGTAATTAGGGAGCATGGCAAGCGCGGTGGAAGAATGCGAGCCGCCCGTGCCTCCCTTGGTGGCAAATGCATTTGTCGCATCGGTGCCGCAGAACGGCACGTACGCCGTGCCTCCCGGGTGGTTTGAAAACGAAGTGAGGTCATACACTGCGCCGCTTATTGCCATCCAGCAGTCAGCCTGCGTGTTGTGCCTTGCAACGTCGCCCATGGTAAGCACGGCCGGTGCGGCAGCATTCGCGCCCTGCTGCGCAGGCGGGGCGGGAGGGCTTGCGCCCGTGCCCTTGCCTGCCTGCTGCGCAACGGCGGCCGCGGATGCATTGGCGGCTGGAGGCAATGGCGGGCTTTGCTGCGCGCCTGCCTGTGCGGATGAATTCTGCTGGGGAACGTAGGCATTTGCCGCGCACCCGAAAAGCAGGAGCGCAGCCGAAATAAGCACGGCAACCAAAAGTTTTCCATCCATCCCATTCACCCCTGGGCATTATGCACACCAATCTGGCTTTGCAGTTTATATTTGCGGATTATCCATCCGTGGGTATCTTTGGCGCCGCCAATCCGCCATTTCCCGCGCCTCCGGATTTCACCGCCTCATCGTGCTGCCATGCGAATTCCGCCAGCGCCTTTGCGCGCGCCTCGCCGGTTTCCCCGTCGACCATGCATTCGTCGCTGAAGGCGCCAAGCTCGCACCAGCCGTCGTCGTCCACAGCCACCGGCTCATCATCGCCCTCGGCTGCGCCGCCCTTCCCTGCAATTGCGCCGTCGTTCACATCCTCGTCCACATCATCCCCCTGCCCATAATCTGCGTCGTCCATGCAAACCACCCCGTGGTTTCTGCCTCTCACGCCCTGCCCATCCTCGTGCGGAAATTCCTTTTCGAGTACCTGTCCATTCTCCCGCCTCCCGCAGCCGGCCGCGCCCGCGCGCCAGCCGATGATGCGTGCCAGAAAAAGCGATTAGATTATATATGGCGCCCTACGCGCATTTTGGTAAATCCCACAGGCGTGATTTTACCCAAAAGCCATGCCGCGCGCTTTAAGAAAGTTGCACTGAAAAAAGGCTTGCCCGCAAAAATCCGCGCGCCTCGCATGGCGCAGCCTATCTGCTGAAAATGGCAAAGCTTCGCAAAGCCTTGCAAAAATAAAAAAAGCCAAAACTGAAAAAGAAAAAAAATCCTTAGATTTTTTTCACTCCCTTTGCGCGCGGGCCCTTCTGCCCTGCCTCGACCTCGTACTCCACTGCGTCGCCGGTTGCAAGCGCCGCCCCGCCCTCGATTGCGGTCGTGTGCACGTAGACGTCCTTGCCGTCGTCTCCGGTTATGAAGCCGAATCCGCGCTCGTTGTTGAACATTTTCACTTTTCCTTTCATCATATCACCCATCCTTGATGGCATTGGGAAGGAAGGGATATAAAAAGCAGGCATATCCCGCCCGTGCAAAACGGCTTTCCAACAACCGCGCCAAAAGCCGCGCCTCCATGCGCCCGCCCCAACGCTTTTGCGCGTAAAATGCGGTATAAACTCCCAGTGCCCAATCAATGCGGTGATAAAAATGGGACTACTATATGCGAGCATCAGGGTGCGCGACCCGAAAAAGTCGGTTGCGTTCTACACGAAAAACTTCGGCATGAAGGTGACTGAGCGGAAAAGCTACATGCCCGGCGAGCAGGTCATCACGCTTTACAGCGCGGACACAAAGCAGCACATGCGCATGATGTACTATTCCAAATCGTGCGAGCTTTACGCCCCTTACAAGCTTGACGGCGTGGAGCTCGACCACCTCACATTCGAGGTGCCGGATGCCAAGAAGCTTTACAACAGGCTCGTGAAGGCAGGCGCGCCTGCGGCGACAAAGCTTTGGGAGCGTGACGGCACTGCGATGGGGTTTGTGAAAGACCCGGACAAAATCTGGGTGGGCATGGTGAGCCATTCCAAGAAGAAAAAGTGAAGCAGGGCCCCTCCTTTGCCCGAAATGCCCGAACAATAACGCCCGCATTTATATGCGCGGATGAAGAGGAAGATGCCATGTCCCGATACGGCATTGCGCTCCTGCTATCGCTTTTTGCCATCCTGGCATTCACGCTTGGCTGCGTTTCGCAGCCGCAGCAAGCCGGCGCCTTGTTTGGGGAAGTGACGGTGGGCCCCCTCTGCCCGGTCGAGCCTTGCATTGGCGGGATGAACCTGACGGCCATTTACAGCTCGCTTCGCGTGGATGCCCGTGATTCCGCAACCGGCGCGCTGGCTGCTTCGGCAGAAATTTCACCTGCCGGCCATTACAGCATGAGGCTCCCTGCAGGCTCTTACAACATATCGGTGGCGCAGGAAAATGGCCAGCCATACGGCATTCCGGGCGCAAATGCCCCCAAGCGCATTGGCATTGCAGCGGGCGTAAGCGCCGAGCTTGATTTTGACATTGACACGGGCATCCGCTAGCCCCTTCCCGCAAGGTTTTTGAAAAGAATCTTTAGGCAGATGCTCATTTCCCCTCGTAAAGCTTTGCCTGCGCCATCACGAGGTCTCGCTTTTTCGACGCAACCGCATAATCGGTGTCCAGCGCCTTTATCGCATTGCAGTTAAGCGAGATGAATTCCTCTGCCGACATCTTCCCGCTCCCGCCAGTTGCCGCCTTGCCAAGCGTGTTTATGGTTTGCTTGGTGGTGATGGAATAGATTGATGTGCTGCTTTTCGGGAGCCTGCCAAATGAAAGCGCGGTGTCTATGATGAGCTTGTCTGTGACGTCAGCAAGCGCGCTTATGCAGTTCTTTGATGCGACCTGCCTTAATTCCGTGGCTTCCTGCATTGCCGCAGTGTAATCATTCGCCTCGGATACCAGCTCCTCCTTCCTTGCATGGATTGCCGTGCTGTCCTCAACGCATCCTGACGCGGTGCAGAGCTTTGGGAAGCTGTCCGTGCCTATCGCCGTCGCCTGCGCGCTGCAGTCTGTGTCAAACGTCTTTACGCATTTGTTCTCGCGCGCGTCGCACCCCCGTTTCCAAAACACGCCGCCCTCGCACAATGCCGCGCAGTCCGAGTCAAACCTGCACTCGCCTTTCGGCGCATCATCGCCAATCGAGACGCTTATGCTTGAATTGCCCTTGCCTGTGAGCGTGTTTATCGCGCTTTGCTTCGCGCCCTCGATTATGGCGTCGTTGAACTGCTTCTGCTCCTCAGAGGTGAGCGCGCATCCGAAGACCAGGAAAAAGCTGGCAAAAACGAGAAAAGTAAAAACCGCGCGCACCAAACCACCCCGTCCCTATGGCGAAGGGAAGAAGTAAAAAGCCTGCGCCCGCCTGCAATCGCGCGCTAGCAGCAAAAAGCAAAAATAAAAAACAGGGAAAAATAAAAAACAGAAAACAAGGAAAAACAACAAAAATTAAAAAAAGTGAAAAATAAAAAATAGAAAAAAGGGCTGCGGCAAAACCTATTTCCCAATCCATCTGCCTGCCGCAAATGGATACGCCGGGTCGCGGAATGCCTTCAGGTGCGCCGAGCCGTCAGTCTGGTTGTAATAATCGAGGTAAAACGCCCCGTCGCTTATCACAAGGTTGCCATGCGCAGCATTCCATGCCTTGTCTGCCGCCAAGCGTGCAAAAAGCGTTCCGCTTCCCAAATAGTTTGTGCCGCCAACCGTCGCCATGGGCGCGATTTGCGCGTCCGTCAAGCCCCCCATTGCAGCAAGCACGTCGCCCGTGTGCGTGCTGTTCACCATGCTAAGCGGCGGAACGCCGGAGCTTGGCACATCACCGTACGAATACTTTTTCTGCGCGAAAACCAGCGAATCCCCCGCGGCATAAATCTCAAGCGGCGCAGCCCTCTGGAACATGCGCGCCACTGCAAGCAGGTTGCCATTGTCCAAGTCCTGCGTGTTCAGGTAGGTTTCAAGCGTGTTGCCGTTCATCCTGTATCCCACGACTGCATCCAGCGTGCCCTTGTACTGGTCAGATGCAATCTTCTGCTTCTCGGCGTCGTACATCCTGTCGCTGGTGCTGGCAAGGAAGTAAAGCACGTCCGCCCACCCTATCTTCTGCCCGTTGTGCCAGTTTGCCCCGATATATCTTGAGAGGTCGTATGTTACCTTGGTCTTTGCAGTTGCATTGGCAGGAGTTGCCACCCATTTCTTTTCCGCCACGCTCCACATGAAAGCGCCCTGCGGAAGCAGCTGGGGCGCGGAATACCTCTCTATTGCAAATCCCCACCTGTACGGCTTTTCCTCAAGCGTCACCGGGTCCGCCGTCCATGCAGGGTCATGAATTGTGTTGAGCAGTCCCATCATGTATATGCTTTCCACCACGACGGGGTTCCACGATGCCTGAGGGTCGTAAAGTTCAGGCGTGCCGATGGCAAGCGTTTTCTTGCCCTGCACGCTCGCCTGCCTTGCCGTATCATAGTCGCCTATCCCGACAAAGCGGTTGTCCGCAATGCCCAAAACACCTTTCCCTGCGCCGTAATTGCTGTCAAGCGCAACCAGCCATATGCCCACGGAATCGTTGAGATAAAGCCGCGCAAGCAGGCTATTTGCGCCGTCCCACTCCGCCTGCGTGGCGGCACTGCCCAGTGTTTTTTCAGCCGCGGTTATTGCGGTGTTGTTGTATTGCCACCACCCATCCTGGCTGTAAGGCGCAAGGAACATTGCAGGCTGGAATTTTGAGGCGCCGTAGAATATCGCCCCTGACACGTCCACATTCCACCTCATTGCCGCCGGGTCTGTCGTGTACTGCGGCATTTCGTTGTAATCGCTGTATGCGGGCATCTGCACTGCAAAGCCCGCAGCCTTCAGGTCGCTTGCCACCATCTCGGAAAACGTTCTCTTCGCGCTTGTGGCACCCGTGCCATTGTATAGCGGCATGAGAAGCGTGATTGGCGCGCCGTTGTAGTGCCAGGTGCCGTTCACCATGGCTGCGCCCTGTCCTGCCATCGCCTCCTCCAGAAGCTTCATTCCCTTTGCCTTGTCATATGTAATATTGAATGAATCCACTGCGGGCGAGATTGACGCGTAGCTCGGGTGCCCCGGCCACGGGATGGAGGCCACCGGGAACGCCGCCCCGCCGTATACTTCGCGCGCAATCTTTTCCTTGTCAATCAGGAAGTTGAGCGCGAAGCGCGCCTTCTGGCTTGAGAAAGGGTTGATGCCCGATGCGGCAGGCGCCGGGTTGAAGTATATTCCCATGAACGTGGAGGTTGCCGGGTAAAGCGCGACGGCAGTGCTTGGGTTTGATTTTATCCCCTGCACATCTTCCGCCGAAAGCGGGGCAAGGTAATAGTCCAGCTTCCCGCTTTCAAGCGCCGCCCCTGCCTCGTTTTGAGGCACTATGCTTATCGTGATTCCATCCGACGCCGGGCCTGCCTTCACCGGGCATTCGCCTTTGCTTGCGCAGTTCTGATTTGCCCCATTGGGGAAAAACAATGGCTTGAGGTCAATTTCCTCCCAGCCGGAATAGTTCTGCCCGTGCAGCCACATCTTGTAGTCCTCAGGCACCGCAATCACCTGGTAGACGTTGTCAGGCAGCATGCCTCCGCCATTGCCAAAGGGAACCGCGAGGAACTGCTGCATGAGCTTCTCGTCCATCTTCCCCTTGTACTCAGGCGAGTTTGCCATTGCAAGGAAGTTGCTCCTGCGCACGTCAAGCGGGTTTGCGGGCTTTATCCTGCCTTCCCATCCTGCTGGGTAGGGCGGCACAAAGTCGTTGTACGCAACCAAGAGGCCGCTCACATTTTCAGAGCGGCGGTTCGCGCCGAACGTGGGCCACTCATAGGAGTAAGCCGCGTCCTTGTTGGCCACCTGAATCAGGTACGAGTCAGAGGCAAGCGTGGTGTTGAACTCCCTGTCAATGTCTGCCATGCTCGAAGAGTCGAACATGAAGTCCAGCAGCTTCACAGCCGCAAACGGCCTTCCCCCCTCGTGCACCGGGTCCGAATGCCCGCCGTTGTTCAGCTCCAAAAAGATTCCCTTGTCGTTCATTGCAGTTTCAGTGTATACCTCGCCAACCCATTCAAGGTTCGCAACCGTGTTCCCGCTGTCCGGGTGATAAACTGCGAGCGTCATGTAAGGCAGGTATGGCACAAGCAGGCTCTTTACCATGTCCCAGTTCCTGCCGAAGTAAAGCTTGCCGTCCTTGGAGTAATTGCCCCAGAACGCCACGCCGCTGCACGCCGTGTTTTTTGCAGTGGCATTGTTCATCTGCTCAAGGACGTACGCATCTATGAGGCTTACCACCCCGCCATTGAGCTCTTTTTGCTGCTCAAGCGTGAGGCCCGAAGTCTCGGACATGCCGCCCATAAGCTCGGCGTATCTTTCGGGCATCGAGTCATAAAGCACGTTTCCCCAGGCCGTCACCTGCGGCCTGTCAAGCCCCCTTGCCGCAGTCTCATCCATTATCCTCTTGTACGTCTCCTGCATCTCGCTGCGCATGAGGTAGCCGTACTGCCTTCCCATTTCGCGGAAGCTTCCGTGCAGGTCAAGCACGGTGAATTTGCCTTCCTTTGTCTTGTACTTCACCCCGCTCTCAAACGCCCCGGTGCGCACAAGCGGGCCGTTCTGCTGCGGGCCGATGTTCACGACCTCGCCGTCCACGGGCATGCCGCCTTCCACGGCAACGGGCTTTGCAGCCGGCGCATCCCAAATGCCATCCTTGTCCATCTGGGCTTTCCAGTCCGCGCTCCCGACATGCTGGTAATCCATCGCGTAAGGCACTCCCTCGCCGAAAAGCACGTCCTTGCTCGTGTCAAGGTGGAAGTGCAGGTGCGGCGCGCCCGAATTGCCGGTGTTGCCAAGCAGCCCCAGCACGTCGCCCTTCTTCACCTTGTCGCCTATCTTCACCCTCACGCTCCCTGGAATCATGTGCGCATAAAGCGCATAGGTCTTGCCGTCGTCAAGCTGCTGGACGACGTTGTTTCCCGCCACATAAAGCAGCGTGACAGGCGTTGGCTCCACGCCCACCTCGTTGCTCGGTATGCCGTCCTGCGCCCCCGCTATCACGCCGTCCGTGACCGCGCGTATTTCCGCGCCGTAGTTCCACCAGTCCTCGTTTGCCATGCCATTTGTCCTGTACAGCTTGCCGTTTGGCCCGTACAGCATCCAGTCGATGGCATACCTTTGCCCCACAACCGGCGTGGGCGCAATGGCAGTGGCCGTGAACAGCCCCTTCCTGTGGTGGTTGGTATTCACGGGCGCCTCCGCGGCAAGCCAGCCCTCCCCATAAACAGGCGGCGAGATGCTCAATGGCTTCGCATAATCCACTTTCACGTCCGCGCCGGAAAGCACATCCCCGTTTGAAAGATGCACCTTGTGCGTCACAACGGAGGGCATGTCGCCTTGCGCAAGCGGCACCCACATGTAAACAACATAATCATCTATTCCCATGCTAGGCATCCTCACCGCAGTGCCAAGCTCCTCGCCTGAAATCGTTTTGAGCACTTTGCCCCCCTCAAGCGCCTCCACTTTAGTTATGTTTGCGCCTGACTCGTTGGCAACGTAAATTTCATAGAACAGCACAGGCTTGTTGCCAAGCTTCGCATGCTGCGGCGGATAAAGCGCATACAGGCCTCCCTGGTCCGGCAATGAGAGCTCGATGTCTATGTTGAACAGGCTCCCATCATATCCATCTCCTTTCCCTTGCGCCTGCTGCGCAGAGGCCAAATTCTGCTTTATCCCCTCGTACCAGCTCTTGTCAAATCCGATGCTTTTGCAGAACTGCTCCGAGTGGCATGAAATTGACGAGCACGCCTCGCACGGCGGGCACACCACGCAGGAAGACGGGCAGCTGTCTATGGAATAAGCGGTGCAATTCACTCCAGAAGATGGAAGAGGCGGGACGGATGGCAGGCCCGCGCCCTTTTGCGGCGCGGACACGCACCCAAAAACAAGCATTCCAAAAACAAAACATGCGATCAGGATTGCAAAAGTGCGCGACATAATTCAACCTCCGCGCCACATACTCGCGCAATGGCTATAAAGCATGCCCATGCGCGCAGCGCCTATCCTGCCCGCCTGAACATGCGCAAGCGGTTGTCCCCGTAGGAGGCGATTATGCGCGAC
>Ga0172375_10009266_pt1 | contig 13020 bp, 18 predicted proteins | sample LakKiv1m_FD_114537 | JGI IMG/M metagenome (GOLD analysis project Ga0172375, IMG submission 114537) | Freshwater microbial communities from Kabuno Bay, South-Kivu, Congo - kab_092012_11.1m | ecosystem: Environmental > Aquatic > Freshwater > Lake | place: Democratic Republic of the Congo...
AAAAGGGCCGGCCACGATACCATCGTGGCCGGCCCTTTTTCGCTTGTCGCCACCCTGCGGCGGCGATCAGAGGTCGGAAATCAGTTTGCAGCGGTAGCGGTGAAGCCGGCGGCTTCGAGGCTGGCCTGGAGCTGAGCGACCTCAGCCTTCAGGGTCGTGAGCTGATCCTTGGCTGCGGCGTAATCCTGCGCGTCGTTGGCGGCGACAGCCGTGGCGATCGCCTGCTCTTCGGCGGCAACCTGGGCGGCGATGGCTTTGACATTCAGTCCGGCCTTGGCGGCCTTCCTGGCGTCCTTGGAAGCGGCGGCGGATTCGGCCTTTACGATCGCGTAGGCAGCCTGGACATCGGTCACGAGGGCCGCGGCATCATTCTTCGCGGTTTCCATATTGGCGACAGCCGCGGTCTTGGCCTTGGTCGCCGCGTCGAGGAGAGCCTTGGCGAGCGTGGTCGTCTGCTTGTAAGACTTGCCGGACTGCAGGGCTTCCTGGGCAGCGAGCTCGGTGTCGAGGGCGGTCTTCGCATCGGTGGCGGCCTGGAATTCGGTGGGCGCGTACACATCTGCCTTTGCGTTCTGAGCATCGGTCATCGCGGTGTTCGCGGCATCGATATCTTTCTGCGGGATTTTGGCGGCGCAGGAAGCGGCGAGCGCTACGACGAGAACGAGAGCAACTACCTTAAGGTACTTCATAAAAATGAACCTCCGGAGAAACGTGTTGGAAGAAACGGCAAGGGGGCACACACGATGTCTCATTCTTGCCTTTTTTCACACCAACGGCGCTATTCTCCTGCGTGGCGCGAATTTAGTCAATATATGCGAAATAGCGCTAATTATGCAAAATGTCTCTATTTTCATATAACACATTGAATTGTAGCATTACTATTGTTTTGATGCCTAAAGCGAGAAAATCATCATTTTTCAAGATTGCTTCTTTTCGCGCCGACTGATATATGAGGCAGCGGCGGCCCCGTGCGCTAGGCCCATTGCCCCGCAGGCTGGCGGATACCGCGCGCGCCCGGCTCGGGCGTCAAAATAAAAAACCCCCGCCATGAAGCAGGGGCCAGGAGTGCGGCGGGAGAGACTTGAACTCTCATGCCTCTCGGCACTAGCACCTCAAGCAATTCTTTATGCCACAACGATTTGATTCTGTTTGATTTAATTGTATTCCTTTTACAACTTTATCCGAACCCTTTATATTCTTTATGATCGTTTTAGATTTGATTTGTCAATAGTTCATCTCACACATTTGTCTCACACCCCCTTTTTGCATCGACAGACTGGAATAAAGGGAGACTTTCATCTTGATAGATGCTTTGGTTTCTGAATGAGGATCTGGCTATATCCAAATAGCCTTACTCTTTCATCTCCAGGTGCAGCCCCTGATAATCAAAGGCATAGAGTGTGATAACCCAAAAATTGAAGGTTTGGGTATGGTCCCATACCTTGAAGATGATGTTCTGTATTGGCATGCCGGCTTTACGAATAGCTGGCGGAATCGAACCGAGCACATCCATCCAACTTTCTGCAAGGTTATCAACGAGATATAAGACCGGCTTCCCAATATTCGGAATCGAGTAAATCTCGTCGTTTTCGATCTTTCCGGTAAGGTCGTATCGATTTTCCGCTACTACCGTAAACTGTTCATATAGCGTCATTTCAGGAAGAATGAGAAATCTTGCCAAGCGATCGGATGATGTAAACCGCCCCGGATTTGATTTTAACACCACCCAATTGATGGTCTCAGCATGAAAATCTCTTTGAGCAGAAGCAAGCGAAGAGCAAACAAACAGGATAAAGCAGCACAGAAATATTTTCCTGGCCATGACATTCCCCCCTTGCTGCTAATTTTTCTATTTATCTTTTTTCGGCCGTCCACGCCCGCGTACTTCCCGGATTGCCTCGATCGCTTCTTGAGCATAGAGAGCGGCTTGCCCAACATACGAAATAGGCGCAATCCCTGCTCGAAGCAGACGTGTTTTCGCAGCCTTGGGGTGAATTCCTAATACTTCAGCAATTTCTTTTACACTATACCGATCCATACAACAATTCTATCCGATTTCCCGTTTTCAGTCAATTAAATGCTTCCATAGTGTTTCTTTTTCTTGACATAAATGAATCTATAGTGCATCATATAACTATCATTCTCTCAATGGAGGAACTACATGAGCGGTGATTATGCCAAGCAGTTGCATGGGGCAATCTACAACTTCAAGCAAGACATTGAGCACATCGATTCAATTCTCAATTTTACACAGAAGAATCCCGAGGCAATGAAAGAAAACTTGATTGGAATGGAAAACTTCGCCGCCGAAGCAGGTAAATGCTTCCACGTCCTTTCACGCTGGGCTTATGGCTTGCAGACCTTTTCTGAAGAGCCAGCCAAAGGTGAGGGAAAATCATGAGTGAACAAGAAGAATTGAAACGATCGGTGAAACAGTTTTCAAGGGCGATCAAAAAGCTAGATGACCTCGCGGCAAGCCGTGAAATTGATCAAGGGAAACTCTCAATAATGGGAATCGGCGCCGATACGGCAACAGACCTTCTATACGATATCGGCTGCCTTATAAGTATTCTTGGGACTACGGCAGCGAATATCTCTATCTCCTTGAGTAAGTCCATCCAGGGAGACAAAGCTACGAAAAAAAGAATCAAGAAGAACGAAGATGAGAATTGATGCGGAGGGAATGGCTCTCTTGAATCAATATGCCGATGGTTTTGCCATCGCAAGAGCTACCGCAGCCAGGGAGGGGAGAAGCTTCGATCTAGCTATCCATGATGCTCAAATCGACCTTACCTTGCATCTGATTGCAGTTTTCGGAAGAGAAAAACGGATCGGAGAGAAGCCGGCCGACAAGATCCCGGCATTCAAACAAGGGGATATCGTCAATTTTCCCGATAGGAGGATACATGCCTGAAACAAACGCCCGTTCTGGACTTGATGGAGACTTTTTCACGGCCTTTGATGAACTTGTACGAATGTGCGAGGGTGATATAGCTCTTGCACCCCTGAAAGACGCTGTAAGGATCATTCGAGCAAGGCGGGAAAGAGGGGAAGAGCCTACGGAGGAAGAGCGCCGCAAAGTTCGAGGGCTTCTTGAAGTAGTTATCCAGCTTTCAACACCTCTTTGCCCGGCACAATCGAATCAATAAGCGATTTTTTAGGCCTTGACAATATTATCATTTTTGATAATATTACGAGCGAGGGGGCAATGTGTCGTATACAGTCCGAATCAGCAGGCAGGCCGATAAGACAATCGCCAAAGCCCCCAGAGCGATACAACAGAAGTTCGCCCTATTGATTGATGATCTTGAGAAAGAAGGACCGATCCGCAAGGATTGGCCGAACTTTTCCGCCCTTGGAAACGACTTATATCACTGTCATTTGTCGTATTCCTGGGTAGCGGTATGGCGAAATGAGAAAGGCAGTGTCCTTGTGGAGGTTGAATATGCCGGTAGCCGAGAAAGCGCGCCGTACTAGGAATGTCAGGAAGCTCATTTCCGTCTCCGCGAAGGAAGCTTCCGAGATCCTTGCCGCTGTGAAAAAGATTGATCCCAGGGCTCATATTGTTGAGAACGCTGCACATACTGAAAGCTTCATTTCGCCCCAGAGCTCGAAGTGGTACCGCGATGTTAAAAGTTCTTGGCACCCCGGAATCACGCTCCGCATCAGGCGGGAAAATGCAGGGTATACCCAGGCGAAGCTTGCAGACATGGCCGGCCTCGCCGCGGCCAATATCTCCGCGATCGAGAACGGGCGGCGTTCTATGGGGCTTATCGTTGCGAAGAAGCTGGCGGAAGCGCTCAAGCGCCCCGTATCGGAGTTCATTGAACAGGAAGGCGTAAAGTAGTAGACGCGGCCCTACATGGGAGAAGAGACTCGGAAACACTACTCCACAAATTGCGATTCTTGCCCCGCCAGGGCGTCCGAGTAGCTGAACGATACATTCCCATGTATTTTTCTAGAAAGCCCGAGGAGCGCAAGGCTCGCCCGGAGAATGAAGGGATTTACCGCTTGGAAATGAAACGCCGGGCACCTCATAGCCTGCTGCCCACCGTAAGCAGGCCATGGCTGTAATAGATACCCGGCGGGAGGCACTATTTACATTCGGACCAGAGCAAGAGGATCAGCCGCCACAATGCGGTTGTATTCATCAACGCCCTTGAGACTAAGACCGCGATACTTCGGCGTTCCCTGCTTCGGGCGCGGAGCGCTTTCTAGCATCTTTTTACGGGTGATTCCCTGAACGCGAGAGGTAAGATTCTGAATGGCCTCTTCCGGGGAGGTTTTGCCGGTCCTGATTCTCTCAAGGCCGATTTCTGATTCTTGAAGGGTAATCGCGCCAGCACGAACGGCCCGAGAAACCGCCTTCATAGCATCTTGCCGGCTGATACTGCGGCTCTGGCTTTTCCCGAGAAGGCCGAAAAGCGGCTCAACTTCGCGGATCACATCGGCCGGCTTGGCTGTCCTGGCATTCAACCTATCCTCGATCGTAGAAGCCGCCTCTATCGATAATTTCCCGCGCCGAACCGCTTCTTGAACAACGCGCTTTGCATCGAGGATTTTTATATCATTTTTCTCTGGCTTCCGGCCTTGCAGGGAAGCGAATTGAGATTCATTTTCATTGCTCTTATCCTGCACCGCATCATCGACTCCAAGAGGATTATCGAGATATTCGGCGGCCTCGTCGCGTGTCATCCCCGGACTGCTCTTCATAAGTTGCCCCTCCCGCCGAGCCTTGCTCGGCAAAGCAATTCCATATTCTTCTGGAACCTCAACAGTTCGCAGTTCCAACGCTCTTTCTTCTCGTTCGAGCGAACGAATCTCTTCAACAACTTCCATTTGGGCTTTCTCAAGGCGGATTGAATCTCGAAAGGCTTTTATAAGGGGCCATGCCGACGGTACTATATGGGCCATTCTGTCAACCTCCCTTCGTGGCGGCTGCAGATGAATAAGGTACAAAGCTGCTTCCGGCGGACGCGCCTGAAGACGAACCAAAACCATTTCCAACAACTATTTCGGTAGGCTGGTTAAAATCGACTCCCGCCCGTGCAATCGCCGTAGCTCCATCTTTGAACTGCATCGAGAAATCAGAAAGACCCTTCAAGAGCTTGGGGAGCATATCGGCCCACTCGTCAGACGTGATTTCTTTGCCACCTTCTCTTCCAGGTGTTCCCTTTTCCATGGCGTCTTTTATGAGCTCATTGAAAGAACCCATGGAGGAGGAGAAGAAAGAATCAACCTGCTTTTTCTTACCTTGATCTAATACATCGATGGCTTTTTGCTCATCGGCGGTTATCTTGATTCCGCCGGGGCTCTTTGGATCCTTTGCAGCTTCCTCCGCCTTACTCTTTCGGGCGCTCCATGCCTGGTCAATCTTATCCAGGCGGAAAGAGAACTCCCGGAATATATCAACCGAGCCAGGGAGCTGATTCCCTACTGCGCCCTGGAATTGAGATAAAGCATTGAGCTGCGTTCCCCATTGGGGATTCCATTCGCGCACCCGACCGAAGAAGTTATCTATATCCGAAAAGTGCGGCGATGAAAGGCCGGTGTATTGCTCATAGCCCTTCTTTGCATCAGGCGTCATATACTTTCCTGACGTGATGAAATCCGCGATTCCTGGAAGATCGTTGACCGTTTTCCCCTTCCAGACGCCGTTAAGGATACCGGACGCATCGATATAGCGGCGCATTGTCTCGGGAAGTGCGGAAAGATAATCCTGAATCCTCATTGCAGAATCGGCAGTATCGTTGATACCGTTCTTGTCCAGGTCTTTTCCGCCTGTCGGATTTTTCATCGCATCGGAGCGCAGCCTGGCCGCTTGGGTTTTCACGGTCAAATCATCAGAACCCGCCGCCTGGTTTCCGTATATCAGCCCAAGGGTGTCGCCAACGGAAGCCTGGTAGCGTGCCGTTACCTTGTCGCCTACGATTCCCGCAAGAATGCCATTCAAAACGGCCATTATCTCGGTTTTTCCAGGAAGAACGGCCGAGCCTGCATTTGCAAGGTTTCTTGAAATCTCTTGCAGGGTTGTTTCGAGCTTCATCTCGGGGCTTGTGGCATTCGCCGGAGCTTCAATCTTCGAAATTGCGCCTAAATATGAGCCCTTGTCGAATGATTCAATAACGTCTTTCGCGGCTCTGTAGTTGATACCGAAAGCCTTCACGACGGCTTCCGTCATATTTGAGTATGAGCCGCCGGCAACCTGCGATTTCAGGATCTTCATCGTTTCGGTAAAGATTTCAGGAGTAAGCCCGCCCTCTCGCGCGCGTTGTGTCGCAAGGTAGCCGTCTTTTGATGGATCGCCATATTGCTTGTAGGTACTCCATGCCCCCTCCTTATCGTCTTTGAATCCGCGCTTTGCGGCTTCATCCATGACGGCCCTGGTTGCCTGAAAACGGATCACATCGTATTCGGATTGAAATGACGTGGAAGTGAAGTTTTGATTCATTGCCTGATAGCGTTGCAGGCCTTGTTCTCCCTTCCATAGAGGGGAGCCATTGCCCAGCAAGGCGATAAAGTTCTGTGTACGAGTAATTTCACCAAAGCCCTTGATAACGCCGCGGGAAAGGCCTTCCTCGAAGATTCGAAGGGAAGCGTTCAGGTATTCTTGAAACTGTGCCGTCTCAAGCCCCTGGGCTTTCGTTCCTCCGAGAGCATAGCCGAGAGCATTGTGACCAAGGCCGTACCGCCCTGCGTATCCTTCTGCTTGCATCAGGCTTTCACGGTTCGCGCCTGTTCCGCGCTCAAATTCGAAGACCCGAGAAGCCGCGCCATAGGCCGCGAGGTTTCGGCCCGTCACGCCGAGCTTTCCAAGCTGCTCTACAGCCGACATCCCTTCTTCGAGCTTGTAGCCAAAACGCGAGGCCGCAGATCCCGCCCGGTTGAAACTTTCCTGGAATGCTTCGGAATTTTTGCGATAGTCGCCCGTAAGCCCGCCAAGAACCGCCGTCAGCTCCATAGCCTGCGGAACCTGTTTTTCCCATTGTTCGGACAGCTTATTTGCGGCGAATCCGAGCCCTACAACGGCCGCGCCCACTCCGAGCGCCGTCATGGCGCCGGTTCCAAGCCCAGCCCCAACGCCGAGAGCCTTAGCGCCTACGGCCGCATCAGAGGCCATCCTCAAGGCGGCCCCCGCCGCATTCCCCGAGCCCATAGCGCCAATATAGGACGGAGCCCGACTGATAACCTTTGTTGCGTTATCGATTATTTTCAGGACGGAAGGGCGCGGCGTCTCGCTGTCCTCATCCGGCACGCCTGCATATTTCTTATACTTCTGAAGAGCGTTCGCATAGGAAATGACGCCTTTATCATCGCCTGCGATTGCTGCCTTTTGTAGAGCGGATCCCAAGGAGTCTATGGCTCTCGTTGCCTGGTTCGCTTCTGCTACCGCTTCGCCCGTTTCAAGGCGAAGCCTGATACCAACTTCTTGTAGGCTCACAATGCCCCCTGGGCGGCTCCTTCAACCGCCCAATCTACCAACTGCATAACCTCGGAATTTTCTGCTAAATGCACCTCGGTTTCGTCGAGTCTTTTGACGATCGTTTCGGCAAACCTGTTAGGATCAAGCCGCGTCCACTCTTCATAGGCGGTTATCTCTTCTTTCGTGTCTTCTTCGGCATCGACATATCGCAAATAGGCATCACACGCCCGAAGCATCGAGTCATCATTGTTCGCTTTTAGTGCAAGCTCGAGTTTCTTTATCTTTCTGGAAAGTTCGGCCATCACGATTGCCCCCCTGCGCGACTGATTCGCGCTTCCAGGTCCGAAATTTTAATTCGTAAAAGTTGGAGCTCCTCGCTTTGCCGAAGCGACGGCAAATAGACCGAGAAGGAGTACATCAGGCTGCGGAACTTCTCTTCAGACACTTCGCCCTCGGCGTAGGAGTTAATGACCTTCGCACAGGATCGAACGGCTGAATTGGTATTCCCTAGCCTCATTCGCTTCAAAAAGTGCCTCCATCGATACAGAAAACGCTTAAAACAACTCTTTTTCTGACAACATATGAATGGAAAAACTCTGTAAACATTGAACGGATGCGACCCCTCCCCCCTCTAAAAATTTCCGAACTCTTCATTTCCAACCCCGCTTCGAAAGTAATGGCGGCCTGTTGAACTTAGCCCCTGGTCCATGGACACGAAGAAGCTGGCTTTCCGTTCCACTGCTTCGGCTCGAAAATTCGTGAGGCTTTCTGTTTTCTTTTTCTGCTTCCTGGAATCTTTTCGAATCCTGGAACGCTTCATATAGGGCGTTTTCAATCCCTGTTTCGACCTGCTTGAGCTCTTCGTTGGTGAAAGCCTTGAATAGGAGCTTGAATCGCCTTGCTAAAAATTCCATGACAGCGAATCTTGAACGCTCCAAAATTGTGGGAACGCTCTCGCCGTATCGCAGTATCGTTTTAGACATAGACAACCCTCAATGAATAGCGCGCCGATGGCGCGCCGTGCCGAAGGCACGCTCTTTTATGGTTTCCTATCTCTTGTTCTTGAATCTGGTTAGTGTCGTCTAGGGCGACTACCTGTGTAATCGAGGACGACAAGGGTAGTCGTCCAGGGCGACTACCCCGGAGCTGGAAACTCATCAGACTGATGAATTGCAATACCGGGAATCGCGTATAGCGTCGAATCGAATTCACTTTTCCCCTTGCGTATTCGCTGATTTCGCGTAATGTACCCAAGGGTCTCGAGGTTATTGAGTGACTTTGCGACTGTCGCCCGATGAATCCCCGCACGTTCGGCAATCTTGGTGAGCGAAGGGAAAGCCTTTCCATCACGATCTGCAAATGAACAGAGCGCCAACAACGTACCTTTATCCATCGCTCCCAAGCGCTTATCAGTACTGGCTTCAAAAGGCGTTCTGACATACATTTCCCCGACCCGAGCCCGGACGACCGGACGCTTCGCTTGCTGCTATTTTCTCGACAACCGATCTCTCAAGACGAGTGATTTTCCCCTCATGAAAGATTACTTTCAGCGAAACTTCACCGAACTCGGGCGCTTCATTCATAAGTGCCTCAAGTGCGCTTTGCGCATCCCGGAAAGTCATTTAGCCCCCTGGCAAGCAGACCGTTTCAGAATCTCTTGAAAATCACTACCGGTGAAACGGATCGAACGTCCGATTTTATGGCATGGCAAATTCCCTGATCGAGTGTGACGATACAGGAAAAATCTGTCCACTTTAAGCTTTGCAGCCATTTCATCAACGGTAAAGATGAGCTCATTTTCCATAGTTCCCCTCCTGGTCAGAATAAACGAAAAGGGCCGGCTACTCCCTTTTTACGGGGAATAACCGGCCCTCGTCTTCACTCGGCGCCTGATGTTTCGATAATATCATAGCCCAAAATATAAATCAAGCTAATTCAAGCAAATTTATAAAATAATTACTTATAGCATAATTCATTATTCAATGAATGATCATGGAAACGTCATTGAGCATTCCATGAATATTCAATGATCATTCATGGAATGGAAAATCAGAAACCGCATGTATTTCATTTCAAAAAAATGAAATGTAGCTATTTCTAATAAATTCAATAAGTATTCACCGCCTCCTTTCTTCCGCCACTTTGTTCTTGCGCTTTTTGAAACATCACCGTAACAAGATGTTTTGCGTTTTGAATATCTTCCGGCGTAGCGTGAGAATACTTGTCCGTCATTTCCATCGTCTTATGACCAGCGATCCTTTGAACGACAAAATCGGGAACACCAGCGCCACGGCTCAAGGACACATAGGTATGCCGCAAGCTGTGAAAGACTATTTTCCGCGCCTTCTGTAGCTCTTCCGTAATGCCAATGTCTCGCAGCATTGATTCAAAGCCTTCCGGCGCGGCTTTCGGGAACATGGGGCCGCCATCGCGCGGGTTGGAGAATACGAATCCAGAATCCCTTTCTCCAATGATCAGACGCAACACATTTAAGACTTCCTCGGGCGCCGGTACCTCGCGTGAAGATCCCCATTTCGGAATCTTCAGGCTTTCAGCAGCCTTCTCGGAGTTCGGAAGATTATGGCTAACCTTGATGATGCCGTTCTCGAAGTCCACATCCTCGCATTGAAGCCCGCGAATCTCCCCGAGGCGCAAGCCGCATAGACAGCCGAGCAAGGCTGCGGCTTTCACCTGTATGTCGGCCATTTCATCCTTGAGCAGTTTTGAGACCTCGGCCACGGTAAGCGTACCCCTTGCTATGGGAGCATCTTTGACAGGGCGGACGCCTACGGCAGGGGAGAAAGGAATCAGGCCTAGGCGGGCAGCTTCTCGTAGGGCAACAGAAACGGCTTGGAGGGAAGCGTTCACGGTTCGGGGGCCGATACCTTCCTGATAAAGTGCCATAATCCAGGTTTCAAGTTCGGCAGTCTTCAGGCGGGAGAGAGGGAGCTTTTCATCGAAGCGAGGAGTAAAAAGCCGACGAATGAAGGATTCATTATTCTTCCTGTACATTTCAGAAATCGTAGCGCCTCGCGCCCGTCTCCCGACGATATACGGAGAATCGTCCTTCCAGAAATCAGTAAGGTATCCACAGGCAGTCATCTGAAAACCGTGCTTTTTCTTAATAGATTTTCTGGCGGGGGGTGGACCACCGGCACGTATCCACTCCATGACGACCTTTAGTGCATCGTTTTCGTTTTCAGCCCCGGTACTTCGGGCAGATAGATAGCCGCCCTTTTCATCATCCCAGAACTGTACATACTCTTTCCGACCACGCTTGAAAAACACAAACGGAGTCCGCGCCATAAACAACCTCCTCGAGGGGTGAATCTCACACCCTCGTCTCACAGTTGATATAAAGGCTCGAACTCCGTTGTCCGGTCGTTCTAGTTTAATTCGTTACAAAACAAACGGTTGCGGCGGGAGAGACTTGAACTCTCATGCCTCTCGGCACTAGCACCTCAAGCTAGCGTGTCTACCAATTCCACCATCGCCGCAGGGGATAGACCAACTTATATCTCAAAGGCCCAATTCTTGTCAATACTTCCGGATCATTCGGCGTAGCATAGGCACATGATTGCGGCGCTTTTTCCCCGCCTCTTCTTCATTTTTGGCCGCCAACCGGAAGTCGATCCAGCAGACCGAGCAATCCGTTCAGGATGCTCATGGGATGAGGGGGACAACCGGGAATGTAAAGATCTACGGGCAGAAGCGAGCCGGCACCCTCCCGCGCCTCAGGCATTCCCCGATAGATACCTCCCGAGATGGCGCATGCCCCGACGGCGATGACGAGTTTTGGGCTTGGCATCGCTTCCCATGTTTTTTTCAGGGCAAGTTCCATGTTCCCGCTCACGGGACCCGTCACGAGGAGGGCGTCCGCATGTCGGGGGGACGCCGCGTAGCTGACGCCAAATCTGCTCAGGTCGAAACCGATGGTCTCGAGCACGTTGACGTCAGCCTCGCAGGCTCCGCAGCCGCCCGCGCTCACCACGCGAATCTTCATCGCGTGGCCAAAGCAGCGCAGCATTTCGCCCTGAAGGCGCTCAATGCGCATTTCAACGTTTCCGCCGAGAATGAGCCCTTCCCTCTCCGTGGCGCCCATCCTGAAGGACTTCGAGAAAGAAATCGCTCCCTGGCCGCATGTCTTTTCGCAGTCTCCACAAAAAATGCACTTCCCCAGATCGAGTTCGAGGCGGCGAGGCTCGGCGCGGGCTGAAATCGCCCGGGAAGGGCAAATTTCTTCACATGCGCCGCATGCCGTGCACGCGCCGATATCGAGCCGGGGGAGTCCCCTATAGCGGGGAGAAAGTTTCGGGTCTTCGGCGGGGAATCGATTGGTTCTGTACCCTTGGCGCAAACGCGCCTGCAAAGCTCGCATCATGGCGCATACCTCATAGATCAAAACCGCAATATGAAAGATTGAAGCTCTTGTTGCAGAGCGGGAAATCGGAAATCTGCTGTCCCCTAAGGGCAAGCGAAAGACCAAACCAGTTGTGGAACGAGGGATCGGTGATCTTGTACCGCAGGAATTTGCCATCGGGACCGGTAATCGCGCAATGGCAAATCTCGCCGCGCCAGCCTTCGACGAGCGATACCGCCAGCACCTTGCCCGACAAGGGAATCTTCGGTTTTTCCTCTGAATCCCCGGCTGGCAGCGAGGCCAGCGTATCAAGGATGAATCTTGCCGATCTCCGGTATTCCAGCATTCTCACCATTCCCCTCGCGTAGACGTCTCCCGTGGGGAAGGTGGATACAGGAATGGACGTATACCGATACATCCCGGTAGGGTGATCGCTTCTCGCATCCAAATCCAGTCCGCTAGCCCTCGCCGCCGGCCCGACGAGCCCCACCTCGATCGCGTCCTGGCGCGTTATCACCCCGGTATGTTCGAATCGGGCGAGTACCGATGGAGTACCCCATAGCAGCTCCACTGCCTCATCCGTCTGTGAGAGAAGGGATTCCAGCCTGTCCGCGAGGGAGCGCGCCAGCGCATCATCGATATCGAAGGCGACTCCTCCCGGTCGGATAAAATTGCGGCCGAAGCGATTGCCGCACAATTCAGCCGTTAGGTTGAGGAAATCTCCGCGAAGGCGGCCGCAGAAGGATTTCGTGGGCAAATAGCCGACGTCGCCGGCGAGCGCGCCGAGGTCGCCCACGTGGTTTGCGATTCGCTCGAGTTCGAGGGCGACCGCGCGGAGCGCTTCGGCCCTCGCGGGAACCGTCGCGCCGGCCATCGATTCGAAAACGCGCGCATAGGCGAGACCGTGGGCGATCGAAGTATCGCCTGCCACCGTCTCCATCAAATGGATCGTCCTTCCATCGGGACCTCCGACAAGCGCGTTTTCGATGCCGCGATGCTGGTAGCCCAAAGAAATTTCCAGGTGTTCGACATTTTCGCCATAGCACTGGAATCGAAAATGACCGGGCTCGATGACGCCGGCATGCACCGGTCCCACCGCCACTTCGTGGGATTCCCCGCCCTTCATGCGGAAGAAGTCCGTCTCGAAAGGCTTGCGCAGCGACTTGAGCCATGGGTGGCCTTGGGGGCGCAATCCATCGTTTTCGAAGAGCTCGCGCTCGAACAGATGGACCTGGGG
>Ga0172375_10009267_pt1 | contig 13020 bp, 5 predicted proteins | sample LakKiv1m_FD_114537 | JGI IMG/M metagenome (GOLD analysis project Ga0172375, IMG submission 114537) | Freshwater microbial communities from Kabuno Bay, South-Kivu, Congo - kab_092012_11.1m | ecosystem: Environmental > Aquatic > Freshwater > Lake | place: Democratic Republic of the Congo...
AAATCCATTTGTTTTCAAGGCATTCTTTGATAAGAAATGATTACGTATTTGTTCAGTCCACAAAAACGGGGCTTGTTTGTTAGAAATCTTCTCTACAAGTGAGCTCTTTGAAGTAATACCAAATTGGTTCATAATCATTTTTGTCGCATTATTCGCATTGTTAAGCATAAAAGCGTATGTCAAATCACTAACACTTCCTGTTTTTTCATATTCCATAACCGCTGAAGCTAAATAATCACTTGAACCCCAACCGGAATGTAAAAACAAATCAGCATTCATATCATCTTCACCAGTCCAATTGATTGGTTGCGGAAGGCCCCCGCAAATACCTGAAATAAAGCTTATTTCTTTTCCTTGTTTATTAATAAAAAATCCCTTAACTACCTGCCCTAGTTTTTTATGTAAATAAACTATTTTTCCTTTAGAATCAACTAACAGTCCCACAACAAAATAATCAGAATCTATTTTTGCATTTGTTACAAAAAATATGTTTGTTTTTCTTTCCAACGCTATATTGCTTAGTGAAACTAACGCATCAAACAGGTTTTTGTCATTTCCTTGACTAAAAGAATATTCTCCATTAATAAAATTTAACAAAACATATTTTTCGGACGCCACCACTGTTGAAACAAGCGCATATTCGTGTAATAAAACCAAATCGGGCGATTCTTTTTCAAGAGCATGTGACAAATAATCAACAGTACTTGTTGGATTGCTTGATGGAGTAAAAGGCATCAAAACAACAACATTTGTGTCAGTTTTTTGGGTTGAAGGATATTTTGACAGATATGCGTCGGTAAGAAAGTCAAAAAGCGCATCATCATACACCGTCCCCACATCATTTCCATTCCACCCAACAAGCACATTATTTCCAGAAACCCACGCCCTTTTTCGCATTGTTCCATTTTGTTCTCGAACTGTTTCCTCATAGACTTTGTTTCCATTTATTGTAATTATATTACCAGTTAGGAAATTATCTTTGTTTGCTTCCTCTAAAGTAGGAAATGATCGGAACCAATATTCTGAATGCTGATCTTCGCCAATAGAAGGTATGTACCTTAAATCAATATTGGAAGCAGATGCGGTAAACCCAGCATATATGAATCCATCAAGTTCTGGTAAATCCCAAACCATCTTTTCCTTAACAAGAGTTTCAAAGGTTTCTTCAGGCGTTCCAATAAAAGTGTGCTTTTGGGGAACTGAACAATCTGTTGAACAATTTTGGTAATTTTCGCTTGACTCACAAATTCCATTCCCACACAAACTTAATGAAGGGCAATCTCCACCATCACCTATTGAGCAATTTTGTGGTGTTTCTCCTTGTTCACAAACACCATTCCCACAAACAGGAGGAGTAATACAGCCACTAATTAATAGCAAGGTAATTACAATTAACTGTAAAAAAAGTAATATTTTTCTCATGGTTAATTAATGCTTGTTCAATATAAAAAGCTTCTTTTCCAAAAAAGCGAGTTTATGCACAAAAGCCTAGATTTAATAGTTTATGAACAAATCCCCCCACCCAGAATTGCACCGGGGATATCTCGGTCGCTTTATGCGAATTTCACCAGGGCTTTTTTTGCACTGGGATTCTAGATGCTACAGCCGAGCGTTCTAGCTGCTAAACTATGGGGGGATTGGCGTGCTTGACTTTGTTAAGCTCACCTAAAAGATTTGTACTTGGGGAGTTTTTTAAAGGTTTATCTTGACCTTGGGAGGCGAATATTAAGTGTTTTGAATGTGAATCCTTTCTCAAATAGTTTGTCCTGTTCAGCCATTTCAAGTAGTCCTTCTATTGCGCCAAGTTTGTTTCTCAGTCTGTGGAGGCGTTTGTATGCAGGGGTGTTTGGATTTGTTCCTTCTAATACTCTTTGCTCAGCAGTTGCATAAGCGTTTGCTTTTTGAGCCCAGGTTCTTACTGCTGATTTAATCTGATTTCTTATTTCTTGAGAGGACGGCTGTTTTCTTAGTGCTTCTATGTCTGCGGATAGTTTATAGAATAAAGCATCAGCTTGGGCTGCGACTTGTTCTGCGCGTTTAGCATTTCTCTTCTCAGCTATTCTTTTTGCATTTGCTTCGCTTTTCCTTAGCCTGCCGGTCGCAATTGTGCGCATTAATTGAGGATTCACTATTCTTTTTATTGAAGGCATAAGGATTCACTTTTTTCTTTTGGTTTTTAATTGTTCTCTTTTTTGAACAGCTTTGTCAATAACTATTGGCCAGATTCTTGTTATAAAAAATCCTGTGAAAAAGAATATTGCTTGGCTTATTAACCCGTCCAAGCTATTAGCATAAAGCGCAAGTGCGAGTACAATTATTAGTCCTGTTGTTGTTGCAGTTATTGTTTGTTTTGTTGTTTTTGTTTTCTCAATGTTTATTCCAGAGTGTCTGTATGCTATGTATCCTAAATAATATCCAAATATTGTGTATGCTGCATTGTATTGCGAATTAAGAAATACATACACTATCACTAGTGCCGTTATCAAAATCACGATTAAGAATTCTTCTTGCAGTTTTGAAACATGAAAGTGTATTTTGTTTAATTTATTTTCAATTCCTAAAATAAACCACCCTATAATTAAACCGATAAAAGCCCCAACCAAAACGTCCGAGAAATAGTGTACTCCCAAGTAGAGTCTTGATATTGCAACTATAATGAAAACAAAAAGAGTTATCCACTTTAGGTTTTGTTTTACTTTTTGGTTTAGCCACGCATAGGACATAAATGCAGAAGATAGTGTTGCATGTCCTGAAGGCATTGCATAAGTGGGTTCGTAATCAAGTACTAGAATTGTGTCAGGTCTTGGTCTTGCAATTATTGATTTTATTCCGCCTGCAATTACTCCTGAAAATAAAATTATTGTTGCAATTGTGAAACTTTTTCTTTCTCGCCCTGTCCAAAATAAATAAGCAGCGATTACAAACCAAAAAGCTGGGTGGCCGAGGTAAGTTATTATTTGAAAAAACAAAGTCAGTAATGGATTTGCAAAAGATTGAAGGAATTGGTTAACAATAATTTCTCCGCCAATAGCTCCTTCAAGCAAATAACCACCACTTAGTCATCCAAGTAATTATTCTTTAGCGTCTTTTGGAACTTTTTTCTTTAATCGTCCCATTCCAGGTATTTCTATTTGTGTATAGTCTATCATTAATCCGCATGCTTTGAGAGTCTTTCTGGTAGCGTATGCTCTGCAAAAATCAGCAACTTCTTTTTGCTGATTTTTTTGGAGTTCGGGAATTTGAGAAATTTCATTTATTACTTTAGCAATTGTTCTTGAATTAATTTCTTCTAATGCTTTTACTGCATCTCCTTTTGCAAGACCCAAAGAATTAATTGCAGTATCAAGTTTGTTCAAATCAACTTTTTTCTTTAAATTAGCTTCAACTTTATTATCAACGCTTCCAGTTAATCCCGCTAAAAATTCCATTACTGTTAAAGGATCTGTTTTTTCTGTTATTGTTTGTTTTTTCACCGCTTTCCAGTCATCATAATTTGCTACAAATTGTATACTTCCTTCCATCCAAAATCACCCGTACTTTTCAAAGAATTAAACGCTTGAATTGTTTATAAAAGTTCCTCCAAAAACCCGCATCAACATATTTTCTTACCTTTAAATTACTTTTGTAAGAACTTTATTTTATGAAAAACAAAGATTTGATTGAGGATTTTAAGCACAAGCAGTATGGTTTTTTTGAAGATGCAAGTATTCAGGTTTGTGAGTGGAATAAAAAAGCTCTTCGTTCTAACGGAGAAGAAAAATGTTATAAACAGGATTTTTACGGTGCCGATACTTTGTCTTGTCACCAGATTGCTCCGACTACTTTTTGGTGTAATAATTCTTGTGTTTTTTGCTGGCGTCCGAAAGAGTATATGAAAGGAAAACCAAGCAAAGTAATTTCTCCGGAAAAAATGATTCCCGCGCTTATTGCGGAAAGAAAAAAACTTCTTACTGGTTTTAAGGGGCATGAAAAAATTAGTTCAGAAACTTTTTCGCGCGCGCTTAATTCAAAGCATTGGGCAATTTCTCTGAGCGGTGAACCAACGTTGTACAAAAAACTTCCACAATTAATTTCTCTCTTAAAAGCGCGTCCGCAAACAGAAACAGTTTTTCTCGTTTCTAACGGACAGAATCCAGAAATGCTTTTAAAATTAAAAAAAGAAAATTCTTTGCCTACTCAGTTATACATTTCCATGGTTGCACCCAATGAAGAGTTATGGAAGAAAATTACTTGCAATACTGAAAAAAAAGGGTGGTTACATTACTTAAAGTCCCTTGCGTTGCTTCCCCTCTTGGGTTGCAGAACAGTTATTCGTCTGACAGTAATTAAGGGTTTAAATGATTCAAAAGAAACAATCAGCGAATTTGCAAATGTCCTCGAAGCAGCTAAACCAGATTTTGTTGAGGTAAAATCCTACATGTGGCTTGGTTTTTCAAGAAAAAGATTAAAGGAAGAAAATATGCCTTTTTTTGAGGAAACTAAAAGTTTTTCAGATTCTTTGCTTTCACAGATGCCTTCGTTTAAGTTTGAATCTGAGAAACAAAATTCAAGAATTGTTTTACTCAAAAGAACTGATTCAAAATATAAAACTAAAATAATTGACAGAAATTAATCCAATATTTTTTTAGTTTTGTGCTTTTGCGCATTTTTGCATTGATTGAACTTGAACATCATTCATGTTTTTCCCATCAGAATTTTCCCACTCTTCAAGTACTGCATTTGGTCTCCAGAATATTTCTTTTGAGCCAAGGCTTGAAACACAAATATAGCCATCACTTACTCCTTGTAGTATTTTATCCAAAGATTCAGGAATTGAATTATTCCCTTGATCGTTTAACGGCATTCCTATTATTCCTGAAAGGGTCTGAGGATTATTAATTCCCAATTGGTCATCAGAAGCATATGCTTTTGTGTTTTGTCCGAGTCTTAGAGCATAAGAGTGAGCTATTGGAGAGTATGCGGTTGTCTTCAAATAAGTCAGTCCTGTTTGGGTAGGAACTCCAAAAACAACGCCATAATCTTTATCGTATCCAAAATCAGGAGTGTAATTAAAATAGTTTGAAAGTTTTTCTCCGGAAAGGTTCGAACAATCTCCTACTGCGCTTAGTAAAAACATATTGTTCAAATTTGATGATAAATCCTGTCTGTTCCTTATTACCCCATAATTCAACGAAGAGCTTTGTCCTTCTTTCGCATTTAGTTCAAGAATGAGGGGAGTGGCTACTGTCGGAGAATAAATCAAATAAGAGTTGTCGTCTTTTCTTGTTGCAGGGTTGTAAGCATAACTGAGTTCAATTATTTTTCCTCTAAGCGAAGGAAGCGCATTAAGCAGAGCAAAGCTTGAAATTTTTTTCATACTCATTTTTACAAGCGAATCTTTTTGTTCAAGACTCAAATAAGCTCCTTGATCTTTTGAAACTGCGAATTGTTCTGGCGCAGATAAGAGCGATGAACCGTAACTTTTTCGGTTGTCTTTTGCATTGAGTCCGGTGAATCCATCAAAGGGCGTGTAGTAGAATGGACTATAGTCTTTTCCCACAGGTTCTATTAAATCAAGCGTAGTGATTATTTTTGCGGAGGGCGTGCTTCCTGTGTAAAGCAGAGCAACATCCTTAAAATCAATAAACATTCTTATGCGGTATTTTCCCGCATCAGGTAAGAACCACTCCATTTTTTGTTGCAGCGCGTTTGCTACTGATGTATAATAAAAGTTGTCTTGGCTTTGGAAATATTTTTTTGTTCCTTTTACTGGATCAAGGAATGATGGACCAGCTAAAAGTATTTTGCTTGAATATGCTCCGACAAAATCTGCTTGAAAATCTACTCCGTATCCGTCACGCATTAAATATGCATTGAAATCAACTAGTTCAATTAATTCGTTAGCAGTGCTTATCTGTTGCGTGTCTTCAAAATCGTCATCGTATCCAGGCACTGTTTGGTTTTCAATGTAATAATACAACGCTGGTTTGCCGTCGTATGTTCTTGTAGTAAGCGGTAGGTAACAGAAGTTTCCGTTAGGGTCCTCCAGTGCACTTACATCAATTACTTCTCCTGTTTCTGAATTTATTATAAGCGGCTGGACTGCTTGGAGTACTTCTTCTCCAGGGTTTTCAGGACAAGCAGGACTTACTCTTTCAAGGAAACTTGCAAGCGAACCTATTTTTTTGCTTAAAAATATTGTTAATTGGGTCGCATCCAAAAATGGTTCGTTTGAATTATTTTTTCCGACAACCGCACTTTTTGTTGTTCGCCGCCCTGCAATTCCTTCAGTAACAACGCTGTCCCATTCCCATGATGTAATCGTTCTTGGAACTGCATTTTCTCCAGTCTCTCCCCTCAAAAGTCCGTCAACGCATATGTTGTTTGAAAATGGTTCGAATCGTTTTGATTTTTTAGGTTCAGCATTAAATCTGAAGTGATAAGTATATGTCACCTGTTTTTTTTCAATATCAGGAATATCAAACGGACCAAACATTGAATCAACAGAAGTGGGTTGTGCGTGTTTGTGTTTGTCAACAACAATATTCACGAGTCCGTAAGAGTTTTTCTTTAGTCCGTTGTTTGAGAATGTTATTCCCGCTTCCTGTTCTTCGAATACATCAAAGGTCTGTAAGTCAGAAAAATCCCATTGAGCCACAACATAAGGATTTGAGATTTCAATTGCCTTTGCATCTTTCCATAAGTTAATTACATAATCAGGGAGTTTGAGCTTTACTTTATTTTCGCATTCATTTTCTAGTGTGCTGAAGAAGAGCATATTTTTGTCAGTACTTTTTTTAGGAGACATTACAATATTTGAGAAAGTATTTTGCGTTGTGTAAACCCCTCCTTCATAGGCACCATTTACAAATCCGTTCATTATTGCTGATGACACTAATCCAGTGAGTCTTTCTTTATTATACTCTCCGCTTAACCCAAGTATATCTTCATACCCTGAACCGCGTGCGGATTCAGTTTCCTGAACAGAGAGCCACTCTGCAGCATCAATTGCTGGTTCGAGGGAATTGTAAGATAGATTTACGGCTAATTGAAGATTATTTGTTTCTTCGATTGCAGTCATTAGCGCAGTTTGTGTTTGTGCGTAGTCTGAAGAATAATCATTAACTATTTGCTGATACATTCTAAACGCTTGGTATACTGTATTTACTTGCCCTAAAAGTCCTGCTATTTGAGTAGATATCATGGCTGTGGATGACATTGCAACATTTATTTCGGTGATTGCAGCAGGACCTGTTGTTGCAACAGGACAGCAAGTAGAATCTCCTCCAAGAATTTCCGTAGTGGAACATTGTTCAGCCGCTATTCCAATTGCTGTAGTCAGTTCTCCATTTGCAGAGATGAGAGATGATTTTATTATTGCCATATCGCTTTGCCAAACAGTACTCATTTCAATTATTGAAACCAACAAGCTTATTGCTTGAATTATTAATTCTCTTCTTTGTTCATCTTCTGACTGAATAGCTACTGTAATATCATCCGCAGCAGTAATTAGTTTTGTTTTTGCTTCGTCAATTAAATCTACTGTTGCTTCAAGTTCGATTTGAGCTTCTTCTAAATATTCTTTTGCCTCTGCGTGTTCTTGGTTTGCAGTAGTGAATCCTTCTATTGATGCACTTACAAGCGCCATGTAAATTAATTCGGTTGCATTTTGTGCTTTTCCATAGATTGTGTTCATTTTTTCAAGTGCTTGGTTAATGTTGCTTAGTGCTGATTCGGCATCTATTTCTTCAGCATCTGAAGCAAGAGATTCTATTGAAGAATATAATGAATAAAGCGCATTTATAGCATAAAGAACTCCTGCTGCTTGCGCCCAGCCGCTTACAGAAGCTTCTTTTGCAGCAGCCATCGAATTATTAGCAGTTGTTATTTGGGCGCTTATCGCTTTGCAAGGTCTAACAAGAGCAACAGCTGATTGCGCAGCAGTCACTTCAGCATCCGTTATTCCCCATGAAGTATAAAGAGATGTTATTGTTGAAACCATTCCAGCTATTTGGCTTGCTAAATCAGTTTCAGCGTATTGGTTTTGTTCGGATATTTTGTCCTGAAGATCTTGTGCAACAGCTTGTGCAAGAGTTACTTTTTCCAAAGCAAGTTCGCTGCTTGAAACTAAACCTGTTGAATTCAAATAAGCTGTTTTTATAAAATAATTTTTTTGCCTTGCTGTTTGCTGTGTTGCTGCACGCATATAATCCATTTCTGCCAGAGTGTTAACCACCGCTGCTTGGTATTTTCCTCTTCCCGCATATTTATCTGAGTTAACAGCGAGATCATACCACCAAGAGTTTCCCCCTAAACTAGAATATACTCCTCCGACTACAGCTCCTTCGCTTAAACCCATTGAACTTTCATACAGAGCACATATTGTTGCATCTATTTCAACATCTTCTGCAAGTTCATAATTATGAACTTTAACAGAATCCTTTGCTCCCGCCATTAAAGATATTTCAAATTTTTCTGGGACTACGAGCTCTCCGTTGAATGGTTCAATATTAACAATTTTTTCATCAATAAAAGTTTTATCAGAACCGGGTATTCTTGCATATATTGGAATACCATAAATCCCCGGAACTTCTTGTTTCATTATTCTTATTTTTGTAGTTGAATTTCCTTTTGGACTTAACGAAACCATTCTTTTTGAAAGGTCTATTCCCCCTTCTGTTCCGCCTGAACAGTACGCATCGTTATCACATAAACTTATTTCTATTAATTCAGAACTGCACTGGGAAACGCTTATATCAAATTCAGCATAGTCTTCTGATTTTTTTATCACTAAATCATTTTGGGAGATGCTTATGCATTGTTCAAGATTTTCTATAGGAACATCAAAGTCAATTACCGAATCATCCTGTCCTAAAACTAAATGAAGTTTAAATGAAGCTTTTTTTCCTTCAGCCCCATAGAATGGAGTAAAAATTATTTTAAACGAATATTCTCCCTGCAAAGGCACAGGAATAAATTTTTTAGGATAGGACATCATAACTGCAGATGCGTCATAGTTTCCCAAGATTAGTTCTACATTCCCCGTTTTTTCTCCAGTCCATTCTATTCCAGACATTAAACTTTCTTGTGTATCGCACAACACTCTTATTTTTGCATCCACTGCAAGCGAACCAAAGTGAGTGGTTTCTCGAACGCTTGATCTGTTAAGCGCAATGCATCCTTTTTGAGCAAATTCATTAAATGTTACTACTATTGGAACAATGATTACTGCGGTTTCTCCTGTTTCTTCATATTCAATTATTATTTCTATTTCAGCGGTGTATTCAAATCCGTCGGGAAAATCATATTCCCCTGTCTCTTCATTATAATATTGGTCAAGTTCAAAATCTTCAAATGGAGTTATATTGAATACAATCTGGCCGTTTTCATCAAAATAAAAATCGTTTAATGAATCAAGAACCACTATTTTTCCGTTTGGATTTTTTATTGTTATTTTTCCGCTTTTTTTTCCGGAAGACAACGAAGGAATGCTTATTCTTCCAGTGAGTTCTTCTTTTGGGTTTCCATTGAGTTTTAATGCATCACTCTGCGATTCTGTTGAAGAAATAAGTTCGTTGTTTCTAAATATTTTAACCGAGCCGGATATTTTTTCTCCTTTTGGACCAAACAGCAAATTGCTTTGCTGTGAGAAGAGGCTCATTAAAAGAACTGCTATTATTATCAGAACTATTATTACTGCAAGAATTGAAACGGGTTTTCTGAAGTCGAAATCTTTTTCTTTTTCATTTTCAGCATAATCTTCTTCCATCATTCAAAACCACTATCAGACAATATTTTTTCTGCTTAAATACTTTTACAAAGATGGAATTTACTTCAATTAACTTCAACTAATTTTTTAGCTGCAAGCTTTTCCGGTAGTAATTCCGACTTCAGAAGCAAGTTCTTCAAGATAATCTGGATTCCACCATACACTCATTTCATTTTGAGAGTTTTTTGACATGCACATTTTTTTGTCGGCAACCATGTCAAATACTCCTTTTAGTGTATCATAATGTGTTATTCCTTTGTCATTGTAGTATTTGAGCATAATAGTTGTTGCAGAAGTGAGTGAAGGCACTGCTTGGCTTGTGTATAGCTTCGCCAAATTAATATCTTGGGGAGTTAATCTTACTTCCATTCCTGTTTCAGTTACTTTTGGAGTGAAGAATGTTGTTCCAAGCGTAATAGTTCCCTGTGACAAAACCTGATTCCATGTGAGTTCGTGTACTCCGTTTCCTTTTACCTTGTCGGTGTAATAAACTGGTTCGTTGTTTAAGAAATCAGTGCAACCTGAACCGATTGTTGATGATTTCATTTCCCATTTTTTATTCATTTGAGTTGTTGAATCAAACCCGGATATTGTGTAAACAGCATTAACAGTCCCTGTTCTGCTGGTTATTGACATGAATACTGGAGTAGGTTGTGATGCATTGAAACTAAGGTTTTTACCGTCATTAGTATAAACCATAACAACTCCTGAATTAAGCGTAGCAAGATCTTTTGCCGCGGAATAATTTACATTAATTAACGCATTTGAGTATGCCCCAGAATTTGTTCCTGAAGAATTGAGTTTTAGTTCTCCCCCGTTAATAGCAGTACCGTATCCGTTTCTTACATAAACATTTCCTTCTCGTCCGACTTCACCATCAAATGGAGTATCATAGAATGGATTGTAGTTTATTGCAGGCTCAACTAGTTTTAGCACCACGGTTACTTCTGCGTTTAGATTTGCTTGGTTGAATAAGCCTGGAATTGCGTCGTTTACTTTATCAACCCATATTTCTACGGCATATATTCCGGCAGTGTCAAGATTTGCTGAGTCAGTCAGCACTGACCCTTCTCTTTCTTTGAACTTGATTTTGTTTTCGGTAATAAATTTATCATACCCGATATTGCTTGATGTTGTGTTGAAGAATGATGGAGTAAACATATTAGTCGAATAATATTTTTCAAAATCTAAAAGGAATTGCTGCGTGTAATTGTCTTTAATGAGGTAAGCGTAGAACGTTGAGAGAGAAGCTATATTTTTTACATTATTTTTTATCATTTCTTCATCTAATTTTTGGAGTTTTCTAAAAAGGCTTGCAGTGAATTGTACTCCATCACAATAAGTATAATCATTGTTTGTTGAGTCACACTGGTTGTATGGGATTGCATTCCAGTCCCAATTGAATAAAAGTCTAGGCATATATTCTTTTCCGGTAAATCCTTCAAGTCCGTCCGAACTATAGCAATTGTGCGGATTGCCAATTAATTTTACTTGGAATGTTTGTTCTTTTTTTTCAATTCCAGAAACCCAGTCTCTTACAGTTATTATAGCATACTCTGTTCCAAGAACACTTACTTTGCTTAAATTAAAATCAATGTTTGGTCCGTTTATTTCTGGAAGACCTATGTATTCAGCGTAGATGTGTCCGTCTTTCAAAAACATTCTAACTCCCTGTGCTACGCTTGTAGGAAGTAATTGGTTTGCTATTAATCCCCCCGCACTGTATTCTACAAGCGGACTTATTTGGCTTGGAGCAGGATATCCAACAGCTTCTAAAGGTATGAACCCAGTTGGCTGTATACACCCCATCATAAGTCCTTTGTCTCCGTCTTCCCAATAATCTCCAGCTTCGTGTCCCATAGCTTCATCTATTGTTGTCCATTCAGGAACTAACTCTACTTCGTACTTTCCAAGATCGTATACTTTTCCTTCTAATGGAACTATTTTGAAATCCTTAGTCCAAAAAGAAGATTTTTCATTTAGAGGAGTAATTACTCTTATATGTTCTTGTGTTAAAGTTATTCCGCATCCGCCATAACCCCAAGTAAAAGGATTATACCAGTCTTCTTTTTTTGCTTTAGTAGTTATTTTTGCAACGTATTGTTCCCCTAACATAAATTGGTTAACGGCAAGGTTAGTACAGTCTCCGCCGGCGTCCTGAACAAACGCTCTGCCTAAATTATTTTCAGGGTATTCTAACCAAACACTTTCATCAAATCCCGGCGGTCTTGGAGCTGCAACCCAGCCAAGTTCATAATCCATTGCACAGCTTGCAACAGTTCCTTCTCCACCAATGCTTCCGGGATAAACATCATATACATCGCCTGCATGTGGACTAGCAGGATTTCCGCTTGCTGTTTCAGGATTAGTAAAAGTTGTCGCGAATAATAATTTTTCTTCAGTTGATTTCCCTCTGAGAGCGCCACTTTCCACTCCGACCGAACTACTTGATCCTGTGGGAGGTAGAATTTCAGACACTATATTATTTTGAGTTGACTCGGGCAAATCATAAAAAGGAATTGATGGGTTTGTTTCATTTAAATCAGGTTCATCTCTTGGAATAGGAACTACTTCAGTATAACTTTCAGTTGCATCTTCACACATGCTGCTTAGTGTTTCGCTTAAGTTAATTGAATCTTCAGGTATTGCAATAAGTTGTCTTCCGTCACCACCGCAAGTTCCTCCATCTTCTCTTTGAATTATTTTGTGTCCCCAAAGGAATCCGTATGTAACTCCTTCGACTGCAACCGATTTTACAATCGGGAGAACAGTAACTTCGGCAGGGTTTCCGGGTTTTTTGAATGTCAAAGCAACTGAACCCGTGTTTATAGCCATTTGTGGGTAAAAGTTATCAAGTCTTCCTGCAAACTTTTTGTTTACTATTCTTGAACCCACTAAGTCAGTTAATCTAAAATCAAATATTCCGTTTGTGAGTTCAAAACTTGCTGATGAGCTTGAAACAAAAGCATCTACTAACGCAGCTTGTTGGTAAGAACTTGAACCCATCACTAACACTTGTATTGGATAAATTCCAAGCATTCCGTTTCTCAGTTGAACAGTTGCACTCGCATCAATTTGCACACTTGTTGTTGAACCGGCAACAAGAGAAAAGTTTTTGCTGCTCACATACAAGTCAGAGTAAATCTGAATTGCTTTGTCATCATTGCAGTCTGATTTTATTGAAATTGATTTAGGGGTTTCAACTGTCAACGGAAACAAGTTTGTTTCTGTTTGTGAGGCTTCTTTTCCGTCATAAATTACTTTAACACACT
>Ga0172375_10009268_pt1 | contig 13019 bp, 13 predicted proteins | sample LakKiv1m_FD_114537 | JGI IMG/M metagenome (GOLD analysis project Ga0172375, IMG submission 114537) | Freshwater microbial communities from Kabuno Bay, South-Kivu, Congo - kab_092012_11.1m | ecosystem: Environmental > Aquatic > Freshwater > Lake | place: Democratic Republic of the Congo...
ATGTGTAGCCTAGCTCTTTCTGGAAAAGAGTCACCACACGATATTGAGTTCGCTTTTCTCTCTGACCCACTGGTATCGTCATATCAACCTTATTTTCCCCGTGAGTAACTGTTGCATCATGCCCTGCTTGATGGCTACGTATTTGTCCCGCTTGTTTTCGAGGCTGATGATTTCATCCTCCATGTCAGTGAGGATTTTAGCTATGGCTTGTTGTTCGACAAGTGGTGGAAGCGGAATAGGCATGTCTGCGATCATCTCCATCCTAACTGAATCTACCGATGACTTGGCTGTCATTTGCATTATCCTGTCCAAGAAATTGTTGCTAAAGTATAAAAAGAAAAAATAACCGTCTAGATTTGGACGAAAATCGCTAATTTTGTAGACCCGTTGATGGAAGTCAAATTTACCGTTGATGTAATGGTATACTTTGCCTGTGCCTACACCGTCTCCGGCAGTCAAAACAGCCTCACCCTCGTAAGAATAACTTTTGATTCTCTCTACAATTTGAGACCGAACAAAAAATGGGTAAACTCCCTCATCGGATTTGTCTTGAGTATTCTTGGAACCAGTCGTTATAAAGGCTAGATTCTTAATTTGGTCCGTGAACCACTCCCCACTAAACCCCGGCAACCGTCTTCTCCCGGTGAGGAGTTCCTGCATTGCCCCTTGCTTGATATTTCGCTTCTTGGCTATGAGTTTGTCCAAGGAGGTCATGAGGCTGTCTATATTGGAGAGGGCTGTGGCTATGGCGGTCTGTTCAGGGAGAGGTGGCACCACGAAATTAAAATTACTAAAATCTTTTTGATACAAGTGAGATATTGTTGAGCCTGCCTTTAGCTTGGTCAAAAAAGCGTCAAAATAAAAAGATTGTAATAAGTAATAGAGAAATAAAGGTATATATTCCTGTTGCTTTGGTCTTATTACGAAAATGCCACTATTCAGTGTTGCTTCACCATGAAAGTTGTGAATGTAGGCAATCTTGCCGATGGTTCCATCTTTTGTTACAAGTACATCACCCCTCTTTATTTGGATATTTTTATCCTGAATGTACCTGTTTTCGTCAACGAAATTGCATACATCCCAGTTTATCTCCCCATCGACAAAATCAGTTCCTGTAATCAAGTAATGTTTTCCTGAATCGAGATATTCGGCGGTAGTAAGCCCCTGCCATCCAATTCTTGCCTTAAGGGTAGAATTGTCTAGGATGTTTTGTAAGCCCCAATCTTCCGGAATTACACCAACCTCCGTCTGCTTATATCCTTCTGGTATCTTCTCCGTTACCATGAGAACCCCATCTTCTTGAGGTGACCCTGGACCTTCATCTCTATTTCCTCAAGCTCAGAAGCCATTTTCGGTAAAGGTTCTGCATATCGCTGGGCCAGTTCTTTGACCCTGTGGGTAAGTCTTTGCGATATCCGGTCGAGTTCGGTCTTCAGGTCTTGCTCTATGGAGGCCATCCATTTGTCATCAACGACCAGGGATTTTACTTCGTCCTCAGTAAGTGCTTTCAATTTGGCGGTTACTTTCTTGTCCAAGTCTTTGTAGGCCTCCTTAATGTTCTTCCCCAGGTCGGCTTCCTTATCCAGCAGCTTCAAATAAGCCTCCAGGACCTCCAGTTCAGCCTTCGCTTCCGTATCACGCTTGATGTCCTTGATTCGTTTCGTGACGGCTGCCTTGCTGATAGTGCCTTTATCCGACTTCACTTCCTCGAGAAGTCCTTCTTCGCCACTATGCTCTTCCTCCATTTCTTCCTTCTGGCGAACGATATCGTCTTTGCTAGCCTCGAGGGCCTCGATGGATTTCATCACAGACGAAAAGTATCTATCTATTACAAGTTTCTTCGGTATAAGCTCTGACTCCCACTCATCCTTCTTGCCCTTCACCATGGATAGTTCGACTTTCCACCCATCAACCGCTATGAGGTAGCAGTCGTCCTGCATGGTGTTCACCCAGTAGGACATGAGGTGCTGATAGATGTCGTAATTATTGATGAGGCTCAGGTTAGCGAAGGTCTGGAGTAAGTCTTCGGAGAGGTTTTTCATTATTTCCTTCGGCTTGATACCCGCAGACAGGCTTTTCAGAATGGGGATATTCTTGGATTTCCATTTATCGAGGAGACCGTAGATCTCCTCGGTGTATGCCTTGAATTCCGGATGGGAGAAGATGGTGGACTTAATCTCTTCCTGGGAGACTCTCAGTTCGCAGTATCCATCTCTCTCGCTCTCCCCGAAAAGACTTCTCTTCAGAGACGGGTAGACCTTCCAGTAATCACCCAGCTCGTCTATATCGTGTTTTGGAATCCCGCCCAGGAGGTGGGCTTCTATGTCCTGGATATCTTCCGGCTCCTGGCTGTCGATGTAACGGGGGATATTGAGGTTGTAGTCATTGGCCTCTATCTCAGCCAGAGGCACCATTCTGGAGTATTTCGGTATCTCAATCTGGTTGTTGAAGGTATTGACAATCTTATGAACGTCCTGCTCTCTGAGGCGGTTCTTGTTTCCGTCCTTCATAAAGCCTTTGCTGGCATCGAGCATGAACACCCCGGCCCTGGCTTCAGCATTCTCCTTGTCTATGACAATGATGCAAGCCGGGATTCCAGTACCGTAAAACAAGTTGGCTGGCATCCCGATTATCCCTTTGATATACCGCTTCCGGAGGATGTTTTTCCGGATCTCACCTTCTACGTTGCCTCTGAACAGGACTCCATGGGGCAGAATGATTGCGCCTTTCCCTTTGCTCTTTAGTGACCGGATGAAATGCAGGAGAAAGGCGTAATCTCCATTTTTAGCTGGAGGAATGCCGTAGCCTGTAAATCGTTCAAATAAATCATTAGCTGGATCAAACCCATTGCTCCATGCCTTTGTAGAAAAGGGCGGATTTGCTACCGCAAAATCAAAGGTCTTTAGAGTGTTACCTGAGGTCCAATGTGGACTTGCTAGAGTGTTCCCCTGCCATATTTCCGCTGTGGGATTGTCGTGGAGAATCATGTTCATCTTGGCCATGGCGGCAGTGGCATTGTCCATCTCCTGGCCATAAATGGTTACGCCTTGCTCTGCCTCATCGGCGGCTTTCAGCAACAAAGACCCGGATCCGCATGTGGGGTCGTAAATTGTTTGGTCCTGGGATTTTGCCTGGCTGATACCAATGACCTTCGCCATGACTCTGGAGACTTCCGCAGGCGTATAGAACTGCCCCTTGCTCTTGCCTGATTCAGTAGCAAAATGCCTCATCAGGTATTCATAGGCATCTCCCAGGATGTCGTCCCCGTCTGCTCGGTTCTTGCTGAAATCAAGGGCTTCATTCTCGAAGATAGCCACCAGGTTGGAGAGGCGGTCCTGCATCTCCTGCCCTTTGCCCAGCTTGTCGGAGTCGTTGAAATCGGCAACGTCAATTACGCCCTTGAGTTCGTTGGCCTCGGCCAACTTTGCTATGATTTTGTTTATTCCATCTCCGATATCCTTGGTGCCTTTTAAGGTCACCATATCCTTGAAGCCCCCACCCTGGGGTATTTCAATCAGGGCATCTCTATTGCCTGAGTATTTGTCAGAGACGTATTTTACGAACAGGAGAACCAGAACGTAATCTTTGTACTGGGAGGCATCCATACCGCCTCGCAGTTCGTCACAACTTTTCCAGAGGTGGCTGTATAGTTCGCTCTTCTTTATTGCCATGAGAACCCCTTATTGTTTTGAACTGGGCAGCGGACTAGGTTGCTAAAGCAACCGCACAAGAACAAATAGTGTACGCTGCTGCTTCATGCTGGGATCGAAGCCTGGCACAGTGTACCAAAGAAGACCTCATCGGGAGTCCTTCTGTCAAGGCCGTCGTAGCACTGCCGGTGGTAGCATGTTTTCGGCAAGTAAAAAGTGGACCACACTTCAAGACTCCGTTACAGCGCCAACAGCGTAATCCCGCACCCAGCACAGCGTATTTACCAACTCGACCTGGTCCACCGTCCTGCACTTGATGCTGAGCAGAAGGGGATTGGAAATCAGGATCGCTAGAATCCGAGCCCGAGAAATAGCCACGTTCAGTCGGTTCTTGCTGTACAAGAACTCGATTCTCCTTGGCAAGTAATCTCCACTGGACGTTGTCATGGAGACAATGACTACCTCGGCTTCCTGCCCTTGAAATTTATCCACCGTTCCGACTCGTGCTCCTTTGGGAAGCATCCGCTTGAGCAGATTCACCTGCATGTTGTACGGAGCTACGACCATCACGTTCTCCAAGGTCATACGCCGGGTCTGGCCGAACCTGTCAGTATATGCACACTTGAGAGCATCTGACAGAATCTGTTTGATGATGCGAGCCTCTTCTTCACTCCGCTGGGCGCAGCCATCATGATCAGTGGGCACAAAACAAACCCCTGTTGGTTTAATACGTTGATCGCCTTTGTGTGCTAGGAGAAGCCGCTGATTCTGATTGTGTTCCTCAGGCCGGAGCCGGGATTCATATACAGCGTCTGAAATGAGGCGGCACACGTCCTCGTGCATCCGCCAGGTCGTCTCAAGAAACACTCCTCTCTCCGGACTGATCGTTGCCTCGCCATCAAGGAGATATTCCAGGGTCGATTCGCCTGATCTGCCGGGATGAACCCCCTGTATGGGCTGCCCAAGCTGCATCTGATCTCCCAACAACACAATGTTTCGGGCCGCTCCGCCCATCGCAACAAGGTTTGCCAAAGAAACTTGCCCGGCCTCATCCACAAACAGGTAGTCGAGTTCCTGATCCATTCCAGCGAAAAGCCATGCGGTGCCAGCAACCAGTGGAGCGTCGGAGTGGTAGATGTCCTTATTGGAAAAGACATCTTCAATGAATGTTCCACCAAAATGAGTGGCCTCATCTCGCGTTGACTTTTTGAGCCCGCGGAATGTCAGACCCGTCTCTTTTGCTCTCAGCTCAACATGCCTCAAAAGGTTGTGTATCGCCTTATGACTGTTGGATGAAACCCCGATTCTGAAACCTCGCCTGAGCAATTCGGCAATGATCAAGGATCCAGTGTATGTTTTTCCGGAACCCGGCGGGCCCTGAATGAACAGATAGCTGTCCTCAAGATTGGCAGCGGCCTCAATGATCTCGGGGACCTGGGCTCTTCCAGGGCTCAAGATAGGATGGTCAGGAACGTGGCCTCTAATAATGGGTCCCGAACGCCTCAGTATTGCCTCGGTCGCTCTATATCTCGAATCTCCAGTGATAACGCTGTCGCTAAATCTGAAGACGGCTCTCTGAAGGTTGTTACTGTTGATCGGAAGCCCACCGGAGATTGACATACGTCGGGGCGGGGTGAAGCCTCGGGCAGGCTCGATCTGGACCACTCTTGCATCCTCATCAATTTTGAAGAGTTTTCCTACGGCCAATGAGGTATCAGTCTGGACACAGTCATCCCCTTCTTTCAGCTTGAACTCCTGCTCAGGAAAACGATACACCCACACATCCTTGCCACGATCTGAGAGATTGGGAAGTATTCTGTCGAATGTCATGCCGCCGATGCACTCCGGATCATCAATCAATTCTTCTTCACTCATGTCCCGACGAGAGAAGATGGACCACCATACAGGCTTGTCAGCCCGGTGATGAAAACCCAGCAGGTAGTAGACGAGCTCTCTGAAAGCCCTTTCCTCAGGGGTAAGGGTAGTTTCGCCGAGGAGTCTGACCCGATAGTGTTCGAGCTGCGTTTCAAAATCCAGTTGAGCCTCAGACTTGTTCTTTGTCTTGGGATTCAAGAGGGATTCATTTCTCCACGGTACTTCCGGGGGCTTCAGGCCTATGAGCCACTGTCTTAGAAGGTACGTGGAGCGACAGTCTTGTTCGTTGTATTTGATGATGTCGTCAAGATACTGCTGTTCGCCGGATATAAGCCATTTTTCATAGTACACGAGACTGGCTCCAGCATTGGTGACAGCTCCACTGCGTTTTTCCCCGAAGAAGTGTTCCAGATTCTTTATGGAGTATTCAGGCTCTGAGATTCGCATGCTTTCCCGGACGACCTTATAGAGGTCCACAAGCTTGTGCTGTCTGAGCAGATTGTCTACCTGTGACTCCCTCGTGCCGTGAAAAGACATGAGACGCTTGAGGGCCGCCTCTTCATAATTTGCGTAATGGTAGATGTGCGCCGCGGGATAATTTGTGAACCTCTCTCCTACAAAATCCATGAAGTCCTCAAAAGCCTTTCGCTCCTGGTCCCTTGTGTGGGCGAGGAAATATTTGAACAGCGGCTTGTTTCCATCGAAGTAATAGACGCCGAAAAGGTATTCCAGCCCACCGTCCTCGAGAGGATCACCTTCCATGTCAAAGAAAAGGTCTCCTTGATCTGGCTGGGCCAGGCGGTAGAAACCTCTGGAGCATTCAGGGTCCAGTTCGAGCAACTCCCAGGAATCGTTCCCTGTCGTCCGCTTCTGCCACTGCAGGGAGGCCTGTCGCCTGAGCTTCATGAGTGTTTGTTGATTCAATTTAAATACAGACTGGGATTCTGGGTGGTGAGCCAATGCTTCCAGTGTGTGGATGCCCGCTGCCCTCAATTTCTTGATCTGAAGGCGGGTTATGTTCGCTACCTGGTTCAGATGATCGTCTTTCTGCCATTGCTCTTGGCATAGCCCCCGCCATCGACAGAATCCACAGTGATCGCATATCTCGGGATATGAACTGGTTCCCGTATCTCCTGACACCGTATTGAAAAACCTATCCTTGAGGTTTCGATAGTATTGACGGTATTGGTCGCATCTGAATGTGGCTTCAGATCCGTCACCAAGGACGAGCCGCATGAACCGGGGCGGTTTGCCTTGAAGTTCTGTGAGCAATTCCGAGTAAAAGGATAGCTGCACGATATGGGATGCCTTTGGTGTGCGTGCAAGTTTGGTGTCGATGACCTCGTATCGATATTTATCAAGGTTGTCTTTCCCTGCCACTCTTCGGAGGAAGTCCGGGTAGCCCACAAGATTGTTGTTGAAAAGCGTCGCCTGATAGATGACGTCGGCACCGTCGTCCATTGCCGCAGCCGTGGCAGCCGCCTTTTCTTGAAAGGTACCTCTCATTGAGGACAGATCGGAAACTTTCAGGCCTTTGCCCCAAAGGCTTTCCAGATAGAGCTTCTCATGTTCAATGCCTCGATCCTGGAAGACCTTTACTTCCTCATCGTCCGGGGTCCGAGGCAACCGCTCGACCAGATCTATCAGGCCGAGATGCGTCAGATGCTCGCACTCCAGAAAGTTCACCAGATCCGTAGCAGAGAAAAGAACGTCATCGGCAATCTTCTGCACTTGAACTCCTCTTTGCCAGCTTGTTACGGCATGGGTTCCCCACGTACACTGTTTTTAACCGCCAGTTAACGCGGTATCTAATGACGCCAGGCAGGGCTTCATCAGGAATTCTTCTGGCTGTAAAGTTCAGAGTATTCGGCAATTTCATTCGGGTTCAGAGTCACAGAATATTCATCCGAATGATGACCGAAGAATCTGGACGCCCAGAATTTGTGAATTTCACTCAAAGAAAAACCAAGGGACTCAATGAAATCGGCGAGCGAGCCGTCTTGATTCCGGTAGTCTCTGAGTATTTCACGCCTTTGATGAGACTCAATCTGACCAGTTGCCACAAGATGAGCAAGTACGTGAGCCTTGCAGTGGCCGTGACTCTTTTGCGATCCTCGCAAGTTCTTGTATCCTCTCGGCATGACACGAACCTCCAGGTGTATTGATATCTCCGACATATTTGCACTTGGCCAAAGCTTTAACTTTCTCGCTAATGAACGTTTCCAACTGGGGCGAAGCATTCAATTGAATCGGCCCCAAGATGTAACCATTTCCCTTTGCCTCGGTGTCTCCGGCGAAATGCGGTAGACGGTCGGATCGTTTCTCCTGAGTTTCCGTATCTGATCTAGACAGTCCAGACCAGTGGCCATTCCATGTCGAGCAAGGTAACACCCTACAACCGTTCCCGTCCGCCCGACCCCTCCCCAGCAGTGCACGTACACAGGTATCCCTTGACTGACAGCGGTGTCAATATCATTCAAAATTGCAATCATCGTCTCCTTTGACGGAACACCACCATCTCTGATTGGATACCGTTTACATTTCACATCAACACCCATACCCGTGGCAAGTTCTCTCAGAGTTGCCTCATAGGATACAAAATCCTCTCCGCTGTGATCTTTTTCATCTTCCTCCATGAGGTTGATCACGTACCTGAGACCGCACCTGAGGAGCCCATCAAGCTTTTCAAGCCTCTCTCTCTGGTCCCGGGATCCAGGATAGCTTCCCGCCAGCAGCTTGTTCGGCACCACCCAGTACGAACGGGCAAAAGGTTTCTCGGGATTATCAGGCATACCCCATTCCCTAGATGAGACTTACAGGGTTTCAGGTCTTCTTCGGCTCGACTCGAACAGATCTTCCGCAAACGCCTCAATGGTATCTCTCAACGCTAGCGTACTCAACCATTCAGCAGGAATACCTGCTTCGCCATAATACGCTCCTGCAATCTGCCCGTAGACAGCTCCTGTGGTGTCGGCGTCATTCCCGAGATTCACGGCAAGCAGGCAGCCATCGTTGAAGCTGTCCGTCTTGTAGAATGCCCAAAGGGCAGCTTCCAGCGATCTCACGACATGACCAGTCCCTTTGATTTCCGGTGGTTCCTTCCGCTTGAAAGAACCCAAAGCTATTTCGGTTATATCAATACACAGGGGCTTCTGCGCCCAGTAGCCAGGTATGGGTGAGTACAGCTCAGAGAGCAGTTCTTCCTTATTCACACCGTTCACTGCGCCAACAATAAGGCCCCCGAGATACCGGCAGGCATCTATACAGGCCTGCACGCCATGGGTCGTCCGGGAACTCTCTCCACTTCGTTCCATGGCTTCATCAGGGTTATTGGCATAGAAAAGAGGGGCTGGTGCGAGCCTCATAATAGATCCGTTTCCCGCAGACATCAGGTCAGTGGGCCCACAGTAAGGCTCCTGTATCTTCTCAAACCTTGAGAGTGCCCTCGATACCGTTCCACCAATGTCAAAACAGCGCCCATTGCTGCTCAAGTGCCCATCTCTGTGCCATCGAATGTACCGTTCCAGTTGGTCTACCGGATCGAATCCGTTTTTCTCGATGAGACTCTCTGCAAGACACAGAGCCATGGATGTGTCATCCGTCCACTCCCCGGGCTGAAGATTGAAAGGACCTCCACCCACCATGTCGGTAATTGGCTTGAACGTTCCAGGAGGACTGAACTCCAGCGTAGTACCCAGAGCATCTCCAACAGCCAATCCAAGTAAGCATCCTCTATATCGTTGAAGTGTGTTCATGAATTCCTCAATCCACGATTATGTCTCGTCTGCGGGAGGCAGGCCTCATTGGCCTCGACCGAAAACCGTGTGTCTCTGTCCCATTCTTCTCAAAGATACTGAGTTGCAGGACGTGCTCTTCAAATTCCAATCCAGCTCCAAACAACTCCAGCGAATCCAGCCTGAAATCGGTCCCAAGCCCCACCGACTTTCTCGTCTCCAGCTTGGCACCCATGGTTGACTCCAACACCCTCGATGCAGTGGCTCTCAAGGACTTGGGCGAAGGCTTGTTCTCAACGTGTGCGGTCTCCAGGGCATCCATGACATAGCTCTGCGCAAGCTTGGGGAAGGTCTTCTCCATCGCGTCGAATTTGCCGATGAAGTCAATGCCTGCAAGGGTGCCGTCGATGAACACAACGATTCCCACCTGGTTGCTCACCGGATGGAATACCTTCAGATAATCCTCCGAGGATCCCCTGTGTTCTTCGTACAGGTCCGCCATTGCCATGGTGGGTGATGGCCGGGCCTTCATCCGTTCGTACTTGTTCTCTATCTCCTGCCAGACGACACCCTGGTCTGATCGGAAATGCTGCCCGCGTCGCAGGTTCACGGAGACGGTCTCTGTCTTCTTTTTTCTGAGATGGGCGCTCATGGACCGCGAGTCGCTCCCGAACTGTCTGCTCCGATAGGACCATCTTCCCTGTTCCACGCAGGATACCGGGATGACTGTCTCTGATTCAGGGGCCAGGAGGATCGTTACATTCAATACACGGTTCTGTTTTGCTCCCACGAGCTCTTCTCCGTCAAGCAAGAGAACCTTCTGCTCCGACCTGTTTCTCACCTTCAGCTCCGGCACGGAACCTCCCTCGCTCACCTCAGTGACCATGAGAAGATTCCTGGAGAGAGCCTCGTCCAGCGTCAGGAAATCTGCAGCCGCATCATGTGCAGACAGCAGGCAATAGAGAGTCATGTTGTGATGGGACTGCTTGGCCCCGACCTTGATCTCATTGAGGAATTCCTTCAAGGGGTTGTGCATGGTGGTCTCCTTTCCATGATGATGCCCCCATCATGGACGAGACGTTTGTCAAATCAGGACAAAAGAGCAGTAATATTTTTTGGGCAATCTGTTTTCTTTTGTGGGAGGGGTTCCAGCCTGAACCACGGGTCTACGGAAATGTGCGCGTCCTCTTCGGGAGCTGCTTAATGGAAATGGGGATCACTATGGCCGCCAAGGTCCTTGAGTGTCCTTTCCTGGTCCTTGAGGGTTTCCTCGAGTTTGGTTATTCGCCTATTCAAATAGACCGAGGCCGAGCCCACAATTCCGATAAACAAGACACACACGACAAAGATGTTATCAATCTTGTCTGCAAAGAGAGCCGAGAGGAGAGGCGCCAGGAACACATAGGTAAAGATAAACGTCTTCAATTCGTCAAGTTGCTGGTTCGGAAGGTCTTCCATCTCATTTAAACATGGAGGGTCTGAGGGGATTTTTCCAACGACAAGCTCTTCTGCCGAGTAGAACTTGCATATTGTGAGGCAGCTTTTTGGAGGTCGGCCGCAATTCGATTCCTCAGCTCAACGGGCTGCACCACCTCAGCCGCGGGGCCGAACCCGAGAATCCACGAGATGATCTCGTAGTTGATGGGCACTTCCAGAGATATTTCAATGCCCCCATCGACCATTTCCTGGAGTTGCTGAGACGGATGCCACAGGCGCTCCCGTATGACGTGAGCAGCTTTCGGAGCTACTCGTATCGTAATCTTTCTGGGCTCCCCTGTCATCAGCCTGAAAGCCGACTTGAGGTATTCTTCGAGATCGAAATCTTTGGGCTTCTTGAAGGTCTCTTCGAGCACGGAGAATTTCTGGATCCGGTCCATTGCAAAGGTGCGTATCCCTTTGCGCGCATGGCAAAACCCAATGAGATAGAGCCCTCCGTTCATGGCGAGTACCTGGTAAGGATCCACTTTCCTGTGGGTCACTTTTTTCGTGGATGCGGCCCTGTAGATGATCTCCACGGTGTACATGCCAGTAGCTGCATCGCTCAGGCAACGGATAGTTTCCTTGAATCCGTCGAATGTCCGGCCCGGGCCGAAGTTCACCTTGATCACCCCCGAAAGACCTTCAAGGTACCTGAGATGATCCGGGCCAAGGGACGCCTTCACTTTCTTGAACAGGCTGTCGATGCTGGACTGGAAAAGGGTTCCCTCAAAAACGCTCAGTACGTCGCAGCTCATGTGCAGGGCCATCAACTCGGTCACGGTCACGGGGAGGGGAAAGTCTTTCCTGAAGGTGTCGAGCATCTTCCACACGGAAGATTTGCCGTCGCGTTCGCTGTATAGGGGGAATCCGGCCTCTTGAATGGCCTCGAGGTCTCTATAGACAGACCGCACTGGAACATCCAGCTGACTAGCCAAATCATTTATCGTGATACCCGTTCTCCGGGATTCGAGTATCCGGATTATCTTCCACTGGCGGGCGAGCTGGGTGCCGCGCATGCAGATTTACTCCAAGCAAGAGGTGAAGGTACGGGAATATCATATATTATAGCATGGTTGTCATGCCTCTCCAATCTATTACGTCATCTGATAACAAAATTTCCTTGATGAAGTGCAGTATTTCACGGGTTATCCGGTATCGCCCGGAGCTACTGCAGAAAAAAATGACGCCGGGATCAGAAAAGCCATTCCATTTTTGTCCTTATTTGACACATGTCGGGGGGACCCTCGCGGAAGAAAATCATAAAGGAGGTATCACATGAAAACGATCTTGCTCTTTTTCACGATACTGTACCCAGCGATCGCTTTCTCTCAGGATCAGCACCGCAGGTTTTACGACACGCGAAACAGCGTCACCCACACCTGGACGCGGTATGATGGAAGCGACACCACCATCGTGAGAGACAATACGAACAGGGTTACAGGGTATCGCCAGCGATTCGGATATCGAATCGAAATTCGGGACAACACCAACCGCATTATCGGGTACGAGGATGCGGAATAATCCACTATCCCAAGACTCTGCGAAAGGAGTTCACCATGAGACTGGTTTTCTGCCTGTTAATGCTCAGTGTGATGATCTGTCCCGTATTCGGGCAGAACAAAATCATCCGGGACCGCTTCAACAACGATGTTGAGATCTGGAGACAGAGCGGGTCGCGCACTGATGTGTATGATGCGCAGACCAATCAGCTCTTGAGGAGCCGTTACCGAGACGGCAACCGAGTCATTATTCGAACCCCTGACAATGAAGAGCAGGAGGTCGAGTACGATCGTTGATGACAAGGAGAGAGCATGATGGCATTCTTCTTTGTAGCAGCGTTAATCTTCTTTCTCCTCAATGCCATCTATCTGCTCATTGCGAGCTGTATCTATGAAGCTTTCGGAGACGGCTGGGGGGATGTTATCCTCGCAGCCCCTTTGATCATAGGCTTGCTCTGGATAATTGGATGGCTTGGTGGATAGAAAGACAACGGGAAACGCGTTTCCAACAGCAGGGAGAATTGATAATGGATCTAGAAGGTTTTTGTTTTGGAGCATTCATCGGAGAGGAAGAGAAACGCAAAGCACAGAAGAAGGCAGAGGAAGAAAAGAAGAAACTAAAGGCCGAGTATGACCAGTGGTGCAAAGATCATGGTATCCCTCCACCACCAGACAAGAAAGATTAACGATGTGCCCTGAGGTGTTCCGTTTCTGGCGTCGAGTGTTGATTTGCCAACGTTTTCCATGGAGAGGTTCTCTCAGAAGGGAGTGACAGACTATGG
>Ga0172375_10009269_pt1 | contig 13019 bp, 12 predicted proteins | sample LakKiv1m_FD_114537 | JGI IMG/M metagenome (GOLD analysis project Ga0172375, IMG submission 114537) | Freshwater microbial communities from Kabuno Bay, South-Kivu, Congo - kab_092012_11.1m | ecosystem: Environmental > Aquatic > Freshwater > Lake | place: Democratic Republic of the Congo...
AGACCTGATTCGGCCGGTCGATAGCCAGCTTGCGCAGGAGGTAGGGGTAGATATGACTGCCCGCCGCCTTCTTGCTGGTATTGGGTTTCCGGTAGAGGGCCTCGATACCTATCTTGGCCATCAACCTGCCGATGCGCTTCCTGCCAGCCCGAATACCCTCCGGCCTCAGCAGGTCGCGCAGCATGCGGCCCCCGGCAAACGGGAATTCCAGGTGCAATTCATCAATGCGGCGCATCAACGCCAGGTTCTCCGCGGATTCCGGCACCGGTTGATAGTAGGCCGTCGAGCGCGGCAGTTGCAGAATCTGGCATTGCCGGACAACCGACAGTTCGTGGGTTTTATCAATCATCCTCTTGCGCTCAGTCGTCCCACCTTGATGAGCGCGCCTTCTAAAAAATCGTTCTCCAGCGTCAGTTGCCCGATCTTGGCGTGCAATTCCTTCAAGTCCGGCCCCGGCTCGGCCTTCGGCCCGTCGAAGACCTGGGCCGCTCGCTCCAGCAACTGCGTCTTCCAGTCGGTGATCTGGTTCGGGTGGATGTCGTACTGCTGGGCCAGCTCGGCCAGCGTCCGGTCTCCCTTCATCGCCACCAATGCCACTTGTGCCTTGAATGCAGGCGAGTGGTTCCGCCGCTTCCTTCTTGCCATGCTCTTGCTCCCTCTAAAAACCGCTTCCGCGGTCAGTCGTAAAAGCAAGGCTATCACTCATCCCCCTGTCCAGTTTTTTGGGGCCACTTCTCAGAACAAAAAAGCATCATGCCGAATGAATTCTGCGAGCCTTTCCGCCTGAATGCAAGTGGAATGCCAGCGATACGGCTTGAGGTGCCGTCCTGCCAGCACCGACTTTAGTTACGCTTCAGTTCGCGGTAGAAGTTTTCGTGCGCGCCGAGCAGCAGCAGGAGGCGCGTAGCGGGATCGTATTCGTAGGCCAGCAGCGTGAGTTGGCCGACGCACTGGAACTTGTAAACGAAGACGCCGGCGAGGTCGCCTTTTTTCGCTTCGCCGATTTCGGGATGGGCGACGATGACCCGCACCGCGTCATCGACGTCGGCTTTCTGGTTGGGGTGCAGGCGTTTGTAGGCGCGCCGGAAGGACGCGCTCTGGAGAATCTGGATTTCAGCCACGACTCAGTCGCGCTGGCCTTCTGGTACGAATGGGGTCGCCAGGGCCGGACCCTCGGCGCGGGCGATCAGCAGTTCCTTAACGAAATCGACCGGCAGGTCGGGGTTGTCGAGCGAGGCCTTGCCGACCATGGCCCAGAACTCGATCTGGCCGGCAATAGTACGGCGCTCGGCGTTCGCCTGGGCGCGCGCCATTTCATACAGGGTGTCGTCGATGCGGACGGGCATGCTCATGATTCACCTCGAAGCAGTCTGCTACAAATGTAGCAATACTATAGTCGAGAAAGTGCCGTCCCGCCAGCGCCGACTTTCTCAGCCGCCGAAAATCCCTGACTTGTCCAGCCTGCTCTGCGCTAAGTGACAATGAAAAAGCACCAAGTAGAAAAGGAAAATCATGGTAAAATGTCGCCATGATTCCTCGGACACGCATTCATTCACGGATCGCCGATGCCCTGAGACGTAGCACGATCGTCGCACTGGTCGGTCCCCGTCAGGTGGGCAAGACCACGCTGGCTCGCGCTTTCGTGGCGGAGGATGCGCCGAACTACTTCGATCTGGAAGATCCGGCGAGCATGGCCCGGCTTGCGGAGCCGAAGACTGCACTAGGCGATTTGCGCGGTCTGGTGGTCATTGACGAGATTCAGCGGGCACCACAGCTGTTCCCGGTGTTGCGCGTACTAGCCGATCGTCCCGACACGCCGGCGCGATTCCTGCTGCTGGGCAGTGCCTCACCGGCGCTTCTGCGGCAGTCCAGCGAATCGCTGGCGGGTCGCATCGAGGTCATCGAGATCGACGGTTTCAGCCTCGATGAAGTGGGACTGGCGCAGGCTGATCACTTGTGGCTGCGCGGCGGGTTTCCCCGAGCGTATCTTGCCGCCTCCCTCACCGATGTTCGCGCCTGGCGGAAGCAATATCTGTTGGCGCTGACCGAGCGCGATTTGCCGCAACTGGGCATCTCGTTGCCTGCGGCGGCAATGATGCGCTTCCTGATCATGCTGGCGCACTACCACGGGCAGATCTGGAATGCCGCCGAGCCAGCGCGCTCCCTGGGCATCGGCGAGACCACGGTGCGGCGCTACCTCGATCTACTGGCCGGGACGTATCTCCTGCGCGTGCTGCCGCCCTGGCACGCCAATATCGGCAAGCGACAAGTCAAGGCGCCCAAGCTCTATTGGCGCGACAGCGGCCTGCTGCATCAATTGCTGGGTATCGGCGACCAGGACGACTTGCTGGCCCAGCCGCGTTGCGGCGCGTCTTGGGAGGGTTTCGTTATGGAGTCGCTGATCCAGGCGCTGGCGCCGGACGAGACCTACTTCTGGGCCACGCACACGGGCGCGGAACTCGATGCGCTATTCATCCGCGATGGCCGTCGCCTGGGCGTTGAGATCAAGCGCGCCGACGCACCGCGCTTGACGCCTTCGATGCGGCATGCGCTGGATGACCTTGAACTCGATTTACTGTGGGTCGTCTATCCGGGCAAACACGCCTATTCGCTGGGCGAGCGCATTCAGGTGTTGCCGCTCGGGCAGGCGATCGGGCTGAGCTGACTCCAAGCCGTCACGCAGAGACTGACTTTCAGCCCCCGAAGAATTCCCTGACCTTGTCGAGCCAGCCCTGTGCCTTGGGGTTGTGCTTGGCGGCGTTGCCCTGGCTGATTTCTTCGAACTCGCGCAGCAGTTCTTTCTGGCGCTCGGTGAGGCTCACCGGGGTTTCGACGACGACGTGGCAGAGCAGGTCGCCCTGTGCGATGGAGCGCACGCCCTTGATGCCCTTGCCGCGCAGGCGAAAGACCTTGCCGGTCTGCGTTTCGGTTGGCACCTTGAGGCGCGCGACGCCGTCGAGCGTGGGGATCTCGATCTCGCCGCCGAGCGCGGCGACGGTGAAGCTGACGGGCATTTCGCAATGCAGGTCGTCGTGGTCGCGCTGGAATACCGTGTGCGGCTTGAGGTGCACCTGCACGTAGAGGTCGCCGGGTGGGCCGCCATTGACGCCGGGCTCGCCCTCGCCGGAGAGGCGGATGCGATCGCCCTCGTCGATGCCGGACGGAATCTTGACCGAGAGCGTCTTGTGTTGCTTGACGCGTCCCGCGCCGTGACAGGTCGGGCAGGGATCGGCGATGAAGCGGCCGCTGCCGTGGCATTTGGGACAGGTCTGCTGGATCGAGAAGAAGCCCTGCTGCATGCGCACCTGGCCGTGGCCGCCGCAGGTCGGGCAGGTCTTGGGTTCGCTGCCTTTCTTGGCACCGGAGCCGTGGCAGGTTTCGCACTCGGCCATGGTCGGGATGCGGATGCGCGTCTCGGTACCGCGCGCGGCTTCTTCGAGCGAGATTTCGAGGTTGTAGCGCAGGTCGGCCCCGCGATAGACGTTGGCGCGGCCGCCGCCACCGCCGCGACCGCCGCCGAAGATGTCGCCGAAGATGTCGGAAAAGGCGTCGGCGAAGCCGCCCATGCCCGCGCCGCCGGCACCCATGCCGGCCTGCGGATCAACACCGGCGTGGCCGAACTGGTCGTAGGCCTGGCGCTTGCTCGCGTCGGAAAGAATCTCGTAGGCTTCCTTCGCTTCCTTGAAGAGTTCCTCCGCCTTCGGGTTGTCCGGATTGCGGTCGGGATGGTGCTTCATCGCCAGGCGGCGATAGGACTTCTTGATCTCTTCTTCGGAAGCGTCGCGATTGACGCCCAGTACTTCGTAGTAGTCGCGTTTGGAAGCCATACGGGGTTACTTCTTGTCCTTCACTTCGGTGAATTCGGCATCCACCACGTCAGCCTCGTCCTTCTTGGCTTCAGCGCCACCGGCTGCACCACCGGCATCACCGGCCGCGCCACCCGCCTGCTGCTGCGTTTCGGCGTAGATCTTCTCGCCGAGCTTCTGCGAGGCGGCGGCGAGCGCCTGCGTCTTGGCTTCCAGCGCGGCCTTGTCGCTGCCCTTGATGGCTTCCTCGGCTTCCTTGACGGCCGCTTCGATCTTGGCCTTTTCGTCGGCGTCGATCTTGTCGCCATGGTCGGCCAGCGCCTTCTTCACGGAGTGCACCATCGCGTCGCACTGGTTGCGTGCCTCGACGACTTCGTGCGCCTTCTTGTCCTCTTCGGCGTGGGCCTCGGCATCGCGCACCATGCGCTGGATCTCGTCATCGCTCAGGCCGGAGTTGGCCTTGATGGTGATCTTGTTTTCCTTGCCGGTGCCCTTGTCCTTGGCCGAAACGTGCAGGATGCCGTTGGCGTCGATGTCGAAGGTGACCTCGATCTGCGGCATGCCGCGCGGGGAAGGCGGGATGTCGGTCAGGTTGAACTGGCCGAGGCTCTTGTTGCCGGCGGACATCTCGCGCTCGCCCTGCAGCACATGGATGGTCACGGCCGACTGGTTGTCGTCGGCGGTGGAGAACACCTGGCTGGTCTTGGTCGGGATGGTGGTGTTCTTGGTGATGAGCTTGGTCATCACGCCGCCGAGCGTCTCGATGCCGAGCGACAGCGGAGTGACGTCGAGCAGCAGCACGTCCTTCACTTCGCCCTGCAGCACGCCGCCCTGGATGGAGGCACCGACGGCGACGGCTTCGTCCGGGTTGACGTCCTTGCGCGGCTCCTTGCCGAACACTTCCTTGACCTTCTCCTGCACCTTCGGCATGCGCGTCATGCCGCCGACGAGGATCACGTCGGAGATGTCGTCGATCTTGACGCCGGCATCCTTGATGGCCATGCGGCAGGGGGCGACGCAGCGCTCGATCAGGTCTTCGACCAGCGCTTCGAACTTGGCGCGCGTGATCTTCAGCGCGAGGTGCTTCGGGCCGGAGGCATCCGCCGTGATGTAGGGCAGGTTGATCTCGGTCTGCTGGTTGGAGGACAGCTCGATCTTGGCCTTCTCGGCCGCTTCCTTGAGGCGCTGCAGCGCGAGCACGTCGTTCTTGAGATCGACGCCCTGTTCCTTCTTGAACTCGGTGACGATGTAATCGATGATGCGCTGGTCGAAGTCCTCGCCGCCGAGGAAGGTGTCACCGTTGGTCGACAACACTTCAAACTGGTGCTCGCCCTCGATCTCGGCAATATCGATGATCGAGATGTCGAAGGTGCCGCCGCCGAGGTCGAACACCGCGATCTTGCGGTCGCCTTCCTGCTTGTCGAGGCCGAAGGAGATCGCGGCCGCGGTCGGCTCGTTGATGATGCGCTTGACCTCGAGGCCGGCGATCTTGCCGGCATCCTTGGTGGCCTGACGCTGCGAGTCGTTGAAGTAGGCGGGCACGGTGATGACGGCCTCGGTGACTTCTTCACCCAGGTAGTCTTCGGCGGTCTTCTTCATCTTGCGCAGCACTTCGGCGGACACCTGCGGGGGCGCCATCTGCTTGTCGCGTACCTGCACCCACGCGTCGCCGTTGTTGGCCTTGACGATCTTGAAGGGCATCAGGTCGATGTCCTTCTGCACTTCCTTCTCCTCGAAGCGGCGGCCAATCAGGCGTTTCACCGCGAACAGGGTGTTCTTCGCGTTGGTGACGGCCTGGCGCTTGGCCGATGCACCGCACAGAATCTCGCCATCCTCGGCGTAGGCGACGACGGAGGGCGTGGTACGTGCGCCCTCGGAGTTTTCGATGACCTTCGGCTTGCCGCCTTCCATGACGGCGACGCAGCTGTTGGTGGTGCCGAGGTCGATACCGATGATCTTGCCCATTGTTGTGTCCTTTGATTGCCTGATTTTGTGGAGTGAAACTTACCTGCGCTCAATATGGGGTTATCGCCCCCCGCTTCAAGCCTTGGCTCAGTTTTTGGGTTTGGCCACGGTCACCAGCGCGGGGCGCAGGATGCGTTCGTGCAGGGCGTAACCCTTCTGCAGCACGGTGACGACCGTGTTGGCCTCCTGCTCGGCATCGACCATGGCGATGGCCTGGTGGAAGTGCGGGTCGAATTTCTCGCCGAGCGGATTGAGTTCCTTGACGGCAGCTTTCTCGAAGGCAGCGGCTAGCTGCTTCAACGTCAGCTCGACACCGGACTTGAGCGCGGCGGCATCCTGCTGCTCGTTCGCCAGTGCGGCTTCGAGGCTGTCCTTGACGGCCAGCAGCTCGCCGGCGAACTTCTCGGACGCGAACTTGTGCGCCTTGGTGACGTCGTCCTGCGCGCGGCGGCGGATGTTTTCACTTTCCGCCTTGGCGCGCAGCCAGGCGTCGTGGTGTTCTTCCGCCTTTAGTTCGGCAGCCTTGAGCAGTTCCTCGAGGCTGGGCATGACTTCAGGGGTAGCTGGCGCGTCCGCAGCGGTTTCGGGTGCCGTCCCGTCAGCGCCGACTTTCTCGTCCAGCTCGGGTGTCTGTGGTGCCGGGGAGTTCTGATCTTCCTGCATGGAAAAAAAGCCTTTGAAATTAAACCTTAGCGACAATGGGGGCACTTCGCCCGATTTCAAGGGCGGGAAAGGCAAATATCGGCGAGGGCCGCAATCCAGTCCGGCCGCTCGTTCAGGCAGGGAATGTAGTGGAAGGTTTCGCCGCCGGCGTGCAGGAAGGCTGCGCGGCATTCCAGCGAGATTTCCTCCAGCGTTTCAAGGCAGTCGGCCGGGAAGCCGGGACAGATTACATCGACGCGCTTCAATCCGCCGCGCGCCAATTCCTCCAGCGTCGGCTGGGTATAGGGTTGCAGCCACTTCGCCGCGCCGAAGCGCGACTGGAAGGTCGCCATCCATTCGCTTTCCGGCAGGCCGAGCGCGGCGGCGAGCGCCTGCGCCGTGGCATGGCACTGGCTGGCGTAGGGATCGCCGCGCTCGACCGAGCGTTGGGGAATGCCGTGGAAGCTCATGATCAGCTTCTCGCCGCGGCCATGCGCCTGCCAGTGGTCGCGGATCGAGGCGGCCAGCGCGCCGATGTAGCCGGGGTCGGTCGGGTAGTCCTTGATCCAGCGGATGACGGGTGGCTGCTTCTGGCGGCCAAGCCAGGCATTGACCGCATCTTCGGTGCTGGCGGTGGTGCTGCCGGCGTATTGCGGGTAGAGCGGCAGGATCAGGATCTCGGTGGCGCCCTGTGCGACGAGGCGGTCGAGGACGGAGGGCATCGACGGGGTCTGGTAGCGCATCGCCCAGTCGATCAGCAGGTCTTTCCTCCCGCGCTCGCCGAGCAGTCCCTTAAGCAACTTGGCCTGCCGCTCGGTATGCACCTTGAGCGGCGAGCCTGCGGGCGTCCAGATCGTCTGGTACTTGGCGGCGGACTTGGCGGGGCGCGTGCGCAGGATGATGCCGTGCAGGATCGGCAGCCACAGCAGGCGCGGCAGCTCGACGACGCGCGGATCGCCGAGGAATTCGGCGAGGTAGCGCCTGACGGCGGGCGCGGTCGGCGCGTCGGGCGTGCCGAGGTTGACGAGGAGGATGGCTTGCTTGCTCAATTTGCACCTAACTGGGACTGAGGGCGGATGACAGCAGCCGCGCGGTGATGTCGACGATGGGGATCACGCGCTCGTAGGCCATGCGCGTCGGGCCGATCACGCCGATGGAGCCGACAATTTTTCCATCGGGACCGTCCACCTCGTAGGGCGCGGCGATTACGCTGCACTCGTCGAGCGGCGCGATGCCCGATTCGCCGCCGATGAAGACATGCACGCCATCGGCGCGCGTGGAGAGGTCGAGCAGCTGCATCAGGCCGGTGCGCTGCTCGAACAGGTCGAACAGCTGGCGCAGTCGCGCCATGTTGGTCGACAGGTCGGTGCTGTCGAGCAGGTTCTTCTCGCCGGTGATCACGTATTGCTGCGCTGCTTCGCTGGCCGCTTCGGCGCCGGCATCGGCGGCCGCGCTCATCAGTTCGGTCATGTCGCTGCGCAGCTGCTGCAATTCCTGCTGCAGGCGCTGGCGAATCTGCATGAAGTCCAGCCCGGCGAAGTTCTGCGTCAGGTAGTTGGCGGCTTCAACCAGTTCGCTCGGCGTGTAGGGCCGCTGCGTGAGCAGGATGCGGTTCTGCACCTCGCCTTCGGCGGTGACGATGATGAGCAGGATGCGCGTCTCGGTCAGCGCGAGGAACTCGATCTGGCGGATGCGCGGTGCCTGTCGGCGCGGCGCGATGACGACGCCGGCGAAATGGGTAAGCTCAGACACCATCTGCGAGGCGTGGCTGATCACGCGCTGCGGCACCATGGCCACGTTGGGCAGCAGTGCGCCCTTGATTTCCGAGATGTGCTGCGGATCGAGCGGGCGCACGGTCAGCAGCGTATCGACGAAGAGCCGGTAGCCGCGCGGCGTCGGGATGCGGCCGGCGGAGGTATGCGGGCTGGCGATGAAGCCCATTTCCTCGAGGTCGGCCATCACGTTGCGGATGGTCGCCGGCGAGAGTTCGAGGCCGGAGTATTTCGATAGCGTGCGCGAGCCGACGGGCTGCCCCTCGACGATGTAGCGTTCGATCAGGGTCTTGAGCAGGGTCTGGGCGCGTGGGTCGAGCATGGCGGGCAGATTGTAGCGAACCTCTCGATTACAATGCCCCACATTCATGCCGTCCCGCCAGCGCCGACTTTTTAATGTCAAAACAACTGAATGTGCATGCCCTGGGCCAGGTATTCACTCCCGCCGCGGTGGTGGAGCGCATGCTCGCCCTGCGCAAGCGGCGCGGCCGCAGCCTTGACCCGGCCGCCGGCGACGGCGCCTTCTGCACGCGCTTCAACGGCTGCGAGGCGATCGAGATCGACCCGACCGTGGCGCCGCCCGGCGCACGGGTCATGGACTTCTTCGCGCTGCCGCTCGACGAGAAGTTCGACACGATCATCGGCAATCCGCCCTATGTGCGCCAGCAGGACATCCCGGCCGAAACGCTGGCGCTCCTCGACAGCGTGCTGTTCGACGGGCGTAGCAACCTCTATCTCTTTTTCATCGAGAAGGCGGTGCGCCACCTGCGGCGCGGCGGCGAGCTGATCTTCATCGTGCCGCGCGAATTCACCAAGCTGACTGCCGCGCGCAAGCTGAACGCCTTCCTGTACGAGGAGGGCGACATCACCGACTTCATCGAGCTCGGCGACGCGCGCATCTTCGGTGCGCACAATCCGAACTGCGCGATCTTCCGCTTCGAGCGCGGCCGCCACGAGCGCCGGCTCAATGACGGCCGCCATTTCGCGCTGGTCGACGGCCAGCTGATGTTCCTGCGCGGCGACTATCGCCTGCCGCTCGCCGACCTGTTCGACGTGAAGGTCGGCGCGGTGTCAGGCGCCGACGAGATATTCGCGCACCCCGAGGGCAATGCCGAGTTCGTCTGTTCCAAGACCATCGACGATGGCCGCACGCGGCGCATGATCTTCGGTGAGGTTCATCCGCAACTCGAAGCGCACAAGGACAAGCTGCTGGCGCGGCGCGTGCGTCCCTTCGACGAATCCAACTGGTGGCACTGGGGACGGCTGCATCATGTCGCGGAAGGTCCGCGCATTTACGTCAATTGCAAGACGCGGCGCGCGCGGCCCTTTTTCCTGCATGACTGTCCCAACTATGACGGCTCGGTACTGGCGCTGTTTCCGCGCGTGCCGGGCATGGACATGGCGCTGGCGGCCGACATGCTCAACGACCAGGTCGATTGGGCGGAGCTCGGCTTCATCTGCGACGGGCGCTTCCTGTTCACCCAGCGCACCCTGCAGAACTGCCTGCTGCCGCCGGTGTTCGAAAAATTCCGGCAAATGGCACAGGCGCAGACGCAAAGGAGGGTGGCGTGACTGGATTTCGTAGTGTTGTCCTGTTCGGCAAAAGCGGCAGCGACGATGCGGTCGCGGCCGTCGATCTGCTGCGCTCTCACCTGCAGGAGCGCGGCATCGCCGTGCTTTCCGAAACCGGCGCGGACACTGCCGACGTGGCGATCGTCGTCGGCGGCGACGGCACCCTGCTTGCCGTCGCGCGCCGGCTGGCCGGACACGATGTGCCGCTGGTCGGCATCAACCAGGGCCGGCTCGGCTTCATGACCGACATCGCGCGCACCGACATGCTGCCGGCGATCGACCGCCTGCTGGCGGGTGAATTTACCCCCGACCGCCGCATGCTCATCGACGCCTGCGTGCTGCGCGACGGACAGCCAGTGTTCAATACGCTTGCCCTCAACGAAGTCGTCGTGAACAAGAGCGACCTCGGTCGCATGATCGAGATCGAGGTACGCGTCGATGGCCAATTCCTCTATGTGCTGCGCGCCGACGGCATGATCGTCGCGACGCCGACCGGTTCGACCGCCTATGCGCTGTCCGCCAACGGGCCGATCCTGCAACCCGCCGTGCCGGGCATCGCGCTGGTGCCGCTGTGTGCGCATGCGCTGACCTACCGGCCGATCACGATTCCCGATTCGAGCTGCGTCGAGCTGCGGCTGGTGCAGTCCTATGGCGGCCGCGTGCACGTCGATGGGCAGAGCTATTTTGACGTGAAGGCCGGCGACACGGTGCGGCTGACGCGTTCGGCCCATGCCGTGACGCTGCTGCATCCGCCCGGCTATAGCTATTTCGCGATGCTGCGCGAAAAGCTTCACTGGAGCGCCACGCCACACAGGTAGCCACGGGTAAGCATGCTGCTCCAACTGAATATCCGCGACTTCGTCATCGTCGACCGGTTGGCACTCGAGTTCGCCGCCGGCTTCGGCGCGCTGACGGGCGAGACCGGCGCGGGCAAGTCCATCCTCGTCGATGCGCTGTCGCTCGCGCTCGGCGAACGCGCCGACGCGAGCGTGGTGCGCGCGGGGGCCGAGAAAGCCGAAGTCAGCGCCGAATTCGCCGTGGCGCCCGATTCGCCGCTCGCAGCCTGGCTGCAGACAAACGACTTCAACATGGACGATGGCGATTCCTGCATCCTGCGCCGCGTCGTCGATGCTTCCGGACGCTCGCGCGCCTGGCTCAACGGCACGGCGGCGACGCTCGGCCAGTTGCGCGAAGTGGCGGAATTTCTCTGCGACATCCACGGCCAGCATGCGCATCATTCGTTGTTGCGCAGCGAGGCCCAGCGCGCCTTGCTGGACGCGCATGCCAATGCACAGGCCCTCGTGCGCGAAGTGGCGGAACGTTTCGCCGACTGGCACAAGCTGCGCGCGGCGCGCCAGGCCGCGGAACAGGATGTGGCGACGACGGCGCGGGAACGGGAACTGCTCGACTGGCAGGTGAAGGAGCTGGCGGCGCTCGGTTTCGAGCCGCAAGCGTGGCTGGAAACGGAACAGGAACAACGCCGGCTCGGCCATGCCGCCAGTCTGCTCGAAGCGAGCGATGCCGCGCTCGCGGCGCTCGACGACGGCGATGCGGGAGGTCTGTCGGCCTTGCAGCATGCCGGCGGGCGGCTCACCGAGCTGACCGCCGTCGACCCGGAACTGGGCGAGGCGGCGCAACTGTTCGAAGGGGCGCTGATCCAGCTCGAAGAATCGGCGCTGGCACTACGGCGCTATCGCGAGCGACTCGACCTGGATCCTGCGCGGCTGGGCGAACTCGATGCGCGCATCGACGCCGTGACACAGATGGCGCGCAAGCATCGCGTGCCGCCCGAGGAACTGCCCGACGTGCTTGCCCGCTTGCAGGCGCGCTTGGTCGACCTGACGCTGGCTGCCGATCCCGCCGCGCTGGCCGTCCGTGAGAAGGAAGCCGAAGCGGCCTATCACAAGGTGGCGAAGCGCTTGAGCAAGGAACGGCAGCATGCGGCGGCAAAGCTCGGCGCGGCGGTGACCCATGCGATGCAGGAGCTGGCGATGCCCGGTGGCCGTTTCGAGATCGTGCTCGACGCGCTCGTCGAAGGCGCGTCCTACGGACTCGAAACCGTCGAGTTCCTCGTCAGCGCGAACGCCGGCCAGCCGCCGCGCCCACTCGCCAAGGTCGCCTCGGGCGGCGAACTCTCGCGCATCGGCCTCGCGTTGCAGGTGATCGCCAGCCAGTCGCACGCCGCCGGCACGCTGATCTTCGACGAAGTCGATGTCGGCATCGGCGGCCGCGTCGCCGAGATCGTCGGGCGCATGCTCAAGCAGCTGGGCAGCGACCGTCAGGTGCTTTGCGTCACCCACCTGCCGCAGGTCGCGGCCTGCGCCCATTGGCAATGGTCGATTCGCAAGGAGACTGTGGGTGACAACACCGTCAGCCGCGTCAATCCGCTCGATGCCGCCGGTCGGGTGGAAGAGATCGCCCGCATGCTCGGCGGCTTGCAAATTACCGAAACCACGCGCCAGCACGCGCGGGAGATGCTGAACCCGCCACGTGCGAACAATCAGTAACGAAAGATGGAGGGCTTGCCATGAATATGGAAACATCGGGTTCCGGGCCGGACATCGACGCGGCGGCTGCCGAGCGTTATCGCAAACTCGCCGCCACGGCCGCGCAGGGCGAACTGGTGTTTTCCTCGTCTGCCGAACTCGGCCTGCGCATCAAGCATGCGCTCGACGATCCCGACGGCACGGTCGATCAGGTCGCCAAGTTGATCCAGGCCGAGCCGCTGCTGTCCGCGCGCGTCGTCGCGGTGGCCAACTCCGTCGCCTACAACCGCACCGGCCGCGAGATCGCCGACGTGCGGCAGGCCGTTTCGCGGCTGGGTTTCAGCACCCTGCGTTCGCTGACCATGTCGATGCTGGTGCGGCAGATTTCCGGCCAGCCCAGGGATGCACGACTCAAGGCAACGATCCAGCAGCTCTGGGAACATACGGCGCATGTGTCCGCCCTCGCGCGCGTGCTCGCGCGGCGCGTCACGCATCAGGACGCCGAGACGGCGCTGTTCGCCGGCATCCTCCACGAGGTGGCGGGCTTCTATCTGATTGCCCGCGCCGCGGATGTTCCCGAACTGGCGACGGGCATTCCCGCGGACTGGCAGGACGGGGGCGAGGTCATCGTCGGCCGCGCGCTGCTCAAGATACTCGAAGTGCCGGAAGCGATTGCCGCCGCCATCGAAGACCTGTGGGAAGGCTATCTCGCCATGCCGCCGGTGTCGCTCGGCGACACGCTGCTGCTCGCGGAACAGCTCGCGCCGGTGGCGTCG
>Ga0172375_10009270_pt1 | contig 13018 bp, 13 predicted proteins | sample LakKiv1m_FD_114537 | JGI IMG/M metagenome (GOLD analysis project Ga0172375, IMG submission 114537) | Freshwater microbial communities from Kabuno Bay, South-Kivu, Congo - kab_092012_11.1m | ecosystem: Environmental > Aquatic > Freshwater > Lake | place: Democratic Republic of the Congo...
TTTCCCCCACACCCCCTTTTCTGCCCGCCTCGCCCGAGCGTCCGGTTTTGCCGCGCGAAGCGCGGCATCATTCGGGATTTTGTTCAAAATGAGTTCTGACTTTTTTCAACAAACACCACCAAAAAGAGACTTTTCAAAAAAGAAAGGTCTTTTTTGTTATTTGTAATTTAGTTATAATTTAAACTATTAGAAAGTAAAAATACCTTTTGACGTGAGTGTTGAAAAGGATTCTTGTAAAAGATTATGGAGACGATATAATATAACTAAATTTTACCAGTCAATTATGACTAATGAATTAACTCCACAGTCAAATTTTCTTCTTTATACGTCTCCTGATGGTGATGTGAAGCTCAATGTGTTTTTGGAAGGGCAAACGATTTGGCTTACCCAAAAGTTAATGGCGGAATTGTTTGGTGTTGATGTGCGAACTGTGAGCGAGCATTTGAAGAATATTTATCAAACTGCTGAATTAAGCGAAGATAGAACTCTCCGGAATTTCCGGATAGTTAAAAATGAGGGTGGACGGCGGGTAGAGCGCGAAATCGCTTTTTACAATCTTGATGCCATTATTTCCTTAGGGTATCGGGTCAATTCTTCCCGAGCCACGCAGTTTCGTATGTGGGCAACGCAAACACTTCGCGATTTTATCGTGAAGGGATTTGTTCTTGATGATGAGCGGTTGGCACAAGGGAAAAAGGTTTTTGGTCAGGATTACTTTAATGAGCTCTTGGAGCGGGTTCGTTCCATTCGTGCCAGCGAGCGGCGCATTTATCTACAAATTACGGATATTTTTGCCGAATGCAGTATTGACTATGATCCGATGTCCGAAATAACTAGGGATTTTTTTGCATCCGTGCAAAACAAATTTCATTTCGCTATTACGGGGCAAACGGCGGCGGAGATTATTTATTCGCACGTGGATGCCAAAAAATCGCATATGGCGTTGACCACGTGGAAACACGGCCCAGAGGGTCGCGTGCTCACGTCTGATGTCACGGTAGCCAAAAATTATTTAGAAGAAAAAGAGATTAAAAAGTTGGAGCGTACGATTTCGGGATTCTTTGATTATGTTGAAAACCTGATTGAGAATCGGCAAAGTTTTACTATGTCGGAATTTGTCGAGGCGGTAAATAAGTTTTTGACTTTTAATGAGTATAAGATTTTGGATGGCAAGGGACGTATCAGTATGACTCAAGCCGAGAAAAAGGCTCTGGCGGAATATCAAGAGTTCAATAAGACACAAAAGATTGAATCGGATTTTGAAAAAGAAATAAAGAAACTGTCCGCGTCAGGACGAGCCCTGTAGGGTCCACCAAACAAAAAACCATCTTGCGATGGATTTTTTTTTGTTATTTCTTTTTCAACTTATAAATTTTTCTGATGACATGCTGATCATCGCGTTGCCAAGCCGTTTCTTCCAGAATGGTGAACAGATCTTTCAAAATGAAATTGACATTAAATTGCATGATTTCATTTTGATTTTTGAATTCAGGAATAATGAAAATAACAATGCCGTCGTCTTTCAGAACTTGATGAAAATTGGCCAAAGCTTTTTGGTACAAAACGGTCAATTCGGACATTTGTTTTTTTACAAATTGCGGTTTTTCGCGGCCGTCAAGTGGTACGCCCATAAAAGGTTCGCTGACAATGGCGTCAACCGAGCGCGGTTTTAATTTTTGCGTCAAATCCAAAACATCACAAACTTCAACCGTTTCGTTGTTGTTTATTTTTAATTCATTTTTTAACCAAGCTAAATTCTGTTTTGTTTTTTCAACGGCTGTCGGGCTTTTGTCAAAACCGATTAAATGGCGATAACCGAGGCGCAACGCTTCTTGCAAAATCGTGCCGGAACCGCAAAATGGATCAAAAATTAAATTTTCAAGCGGGCGGCCGGCCAAGTTGAGCATCATGCGAGCCAACTTGGGCGGCAACATGCCGCTGCGCGCGTCGCGCGCCGGCCGCCCGAAGTCAAAGTGCGATTCCGCGCCAAAAGCTTGCACTGATAATGTTTGTCCCAGCCACAATTTTTGTCCTTGCAAAAAAACCAATTCCGCGCCTTTATTTAAAATTTCTTTTTTAACAATAACCGAGCTTAGCGGATATTCTTTTGACGTGACAAAGCGTGCGCTTTGGCCTTTTATTTTCAAGAGTTTTTTGATAGTAAAACCGGTTTTTTCAATACTGATGTCCGCGCCATAACCGCTTAGACCAAAAACAAATTTACCGTTTTCCGGCAATGAAAAGTTGGTTAAAAGATTTTCCGGTTGCAAATCGTTTTTATCCGCTTCTTTGATTATTTGACCGAATTTAATGGTTCCGCCAAGTTCCAGAATAATGTCTTGGGAAATTTCTTGTTGGCTTTCCAGAATCAAAAAGGTTTGGCTTTCGTCAATGATTTGAAAGTCAATATTTTTTGCTTGTAATTTTTGTTGGATTTCTTTTTTGGATAAATCCGCGGCTCGACCGAGAATGAAGAAAAACACAGATTGAGGAATTACGAATTACAAATTACAAATTACAAATTATCGCAAAGCGATCCCTTCGGGACAAATTCCGAATGGGGAATGACAAATCTCAAATGACAATGAAGTAATTTTTAAATAAGTTTTATCATTCGTAATTTGGAATTTTGAATTTTAAATTAAGTTGTTTTTATATTACCTTTTTTTGTAAAATTAGTCAAGAAATTGTTTGTTTTTGACGAAATTTGGGCAACTATTTTATTAGATGGTAAAGCAAGGTTAATTTATTATGAGCGTATGATCAAACATTGACCCAGTCAAAAAAAACTGCTAAAATAAAAACAAAGATTAATATTTTTTGACTATGAATATCAGCGAACTGGCCAGAAGACTCAATGTCAACACCACGGAATTACGTGAAAAATTACCGCAATTGGGTTTTGATATTGGAGTCAAAGCCATAAAAATAGATGACAATTTGGCCGGTCGCATCAGCAAAGCGTGGCGCGATTTTCAAGATCGTGAAAGACAAAAACAGGCTTATTTAAAAATGACCAAAAAAGAAGAAAGAATGGCCGGACAAATTGATAAGAAAGTTTTAATTCCTTCTGTCTTGACGGTTAAAGATTTTGCTATGGTTTTGGATTTGCCGGTAAATGTTGTTATTACCGAACTCATGAAAAACGGCGTGATGGCTTCGTTGAACCAACGCATTGATTATGATACTGCGGCTATCGTGGCAGCTGATTTGGGATTTGAAGCCGAAGAACAAAGTTTGGAACAAAAAGTTGAACTGGATAAAGCGCAAAAATTAGTGGATATTTTGGCGAAAGAAAAAAATGAAGATTTGCAGATTCGTCCACCGATTGTGGTGGTAATGGGACACGTTGATCATGGCAAAACAAAATTATTGGACGCAATAAGAAAAACCAATGTTGTGGCCGGAGAAGCGGGCGGAATTACGCAACATATTGGCGCTTACCAAGTGGAAAAAAACGGTCGTAAAATCACTTTTATTGATACTCCGGGACATGAAGCTTTTACAGCCATGCGATCTCGTGGCGCCAAAGTGGCTGATATTGCAATTTTGGTGGTGGCCGCAACCGAAGGAGTAATGCCGCAAACAGTGGAAGCGTTAAAAATCGCTCAAGAAGCGGGTATCCAAATTATTGTCGCGGTTAACAAAATTGATTTGCCGGACGCTAATCCCGAAAGAGTCAAGCAAGAATTGGCGCAACACAATGTTTTGGCCGAAGAGTGGGGCGGTAAAAATATTTTTGTGCCTATTTCAGCTAAAATGGGGACAAATATTGATAAATTGTTGGATAGTATTATTTTGTTGACTGATTTGGATGCGGACAAATTGCGCGCTAATCCGCAAGGTGATTTTGCGGGCAGTGTCATTGAATCGCATGTTGATCAAGGCGCCGGTCCGGTGGCCACGATTTTAACCAGAAATGGCACTTTGCATGTTGGGGATTGGTTGGCGATGAATGGTGTTTTGTACGGCAAAGTGAGAATTATGCGCGATCATAATGGCAAAGAGTTGGGAAAAGCGGAACCGTCCATGCCGGCCGAGGTTTTGGGTTTTAAAATCGCGCCCAAAGTCGGTGATATCATTGAAACGGTCAAAGACGCCAAAGATTTGCGCCGAGTGAAAAATTATCGCATGCAACAGGATGAAACTTTTGTTAAAAATCAAAATGAGGAAAATTCCGGTGATGAAAATTCGTTGACAAAAGTGAAAATAATTTTGCGCACGGATGTGTTGGGTTCACAAGAAGCGATCATTGAATCATTAAAGAAAATTGAAAATAAATTTGTCAAAATTGAGATTGTCAGCAAAGGTCTTGGCGCAATAAATGAAAACGATGTTTTGTCGGCTGATGCGACCGGGTCGTTGTTGTTTGGTTTTAATGTTTTGCCGTCAGCTGTAGCCAGTGGTTTGGCCAGAGACAAAGGAATTGTCATTAAAACTTATAAAATCATTTATGAATTGTTGGATGAAGTGAAAAAAAATATCAAACAAATGGTTAAATCCGAAATTATAAGAAAAGATTTGGGTAAATTGTCAGTGGTGCAAATTTTTAAAAAGACCGGTTCGGTGATGATTGTCGGTGGCAAGGTGATTGATGGCAAAGTTGAAGCCAATTCCAAAGCGGCGGTTTTGCGAAATAATGAGTTTGTCGCTTCCGGCAAAATTACGGCTTTGCAAATCGGCAAAGAAGAAGTGAAAGACGCGGTAAAAAGTCAGGAATGCGGAGTGAAATTTGAAGGTCAGCCGATTATTGAAATTGGCGATATCTTGGATATCTATAAAGAAGAAGAAAAAAAATTGTTTTAAAATTGTATAAAAAAGACACGCAAAAGAGGCGTGTCTTTTTGTTTAGAAAAATTTTTATTGTTGATAAATGAGGTTGACTTTGAATACATGTTGTAATACAATGTCTTACAAGAAGGGAACGGCGTTTTGCCGAAAAAAATTATGCGTTGCGTGGTCACATTATCTTTGCCAAAAGAGCTTTGTCAAGAAGTGGAAAGGCAAATGAAAAAGCACAAATTTGAAAATAAAAGCGAATTTATTCGGCATGTCTTGCGGTTTTGGCTGGAAAGAAAAGAGGATGTGTGACTGCGAAACTACGAAAGGCTACGAATCTACGAAAATATAATTTGCAAATTGTGTTGTTGTTCGTTGTTTCGTAGCCTTTCGTAGTTTCGTATTTATAAATAATTTTAAAACTATTTTATGCAACTTGACGATAACAATTTTGAAAACGAAGTTAGTAAATTCAATGGTGTGGCTTTGGTTGATTTTTTTGCGCCATGGTGTGGTCCGTGCAAAATTCAAGGCCCGATTATTGAGGAATTGGCTAGCGAAAACACTAATGCCAATATTAAAATCGCCAAAATTGATGTTGATGCCAATCCGGCATCAGCGGAAAAATTCGGCATTATGAGTATTCCGACTTTGATTATTTTTAAAAATGGTGAAGTTGTGGAAGTGATGAATGGTTTACAAAATAAGGAAAGTTTGAAAGAAAAGCTTTTGAAATTAATTTAGAATTAAAAATGAAGAATTACTAATGACAAATTCCAAATTACAAATTATCACTTTAAAATTCGCCAATAAACATTTGGCATTCGGAATTTGGAATTAGTAATTAAAATTTTTTATTTTTAATTTTTTTATGTCAAATTACGATGTTATTGTGGTTGGCGGATCATGCGCCGGAATGACGGCCGCGATTTACGCCAGTCGGCGAGCGGTTAAAACTTTGGTTTTGGCCAAGGATTTGGGCGGGCAAATGGCTTTGACTATGGATATCCAAAATTATCCCGGTTTTACGGAAATTGCCGGACCTGATTTGTCGCAAAAGATGCACGATCAAGCTTTGGCTTGCGGAGCGGAAATAAAAATGCTTGAAGTTTCTAAAATTGAAAAAACGGAAACCGGTTTTCAAGTTTTTGCCGGCGCGGAAATTTTTGAAAGTAAGTCTGTTGTTTTGGCTTTTGGTTTGGCGCATAGATATTTGAATTTGCCGAATGAAAAAGAGTTGACCGGTCGCGGAATAACTTATTGCGCCACTTGCGACGGGCCGTTGTTTAAAAAGAAAATTGTGGCCGTGGTTGGCGGAGGGAATTCGGCGTTTGACGCGACTCTTTATTTGTCCGGTATTTGTGAAAAAGTTTATTTATTGAGTCGCACCGAAAATTTTCGCGCAGAAAATTATTTGATTGAATCTGTGAAAAATAAAACCAATGTGGAAATAAAAACTAATGTGGGAATAAGAGAACTTGTCGGCGCGAATAAATTGGAAAAAGTTATTTTGAACAATGGAGAAGAAATAAATTTAAACGGTTTGTTTGTGGAAATCGGCTACGCACCGAAGACTGAATTTTTGCAAGGGTTGGTTGACTTGGATAGAGTCGGGCAAATAATTATTGATAATGAATGCAAAACATCGGTTGAAGGAATTTTTGCGGCCGGTGATGTCACCAATGAAATTTGCAAACAAATGGTGGTTGCGGCCGGCGCTGGCGCCAAAGCCGGTTTGAGCGCAGCGAAGTTTGTGCATTCTGCAAAGTCAACAGAACAACAGACCTACTGACCAACCGACCAAAAAAGAAAGAACAAAATAATTTAATTTGTAATTTCTACTTTCTTGACATTGTCATTTCGAGTGAACGAAGTGAATCGAGAAATCTGTTTTTTTAAAATTATTATTTAAAGCAGATCTCTCCACTCGCATAACAGCTCGGTAGAGATGACAAAACTGGGGAGATCCCACACCGTCTTATTCGACAGGATAAACTATTTTTTTTGATATGACAATGCTAAAAAAAATTAAATAAATTTCATATGACAGCATTTCAAAATGCCATGAATCAATTGCATCAAGCGGCCGATTTGATTAAATTGGACGCGAATGTTTTAAAAATGTTAGAAAATCCGGATCGTGTTTTGCAAGTCAAAGTTCCGGTAAAAATGGATGATGGGAATTTAAAAATTTTTGAAGGTTATCGCGTGCAATATAATAATTGGGCTGGTCCGTATAAGGGCGGTTTGCGTTATTTCCCCTCCGTTGATTTGGATGAAGTGAAAGCTTTGGCTTTTTGGATGACGATTAAATGCGCGGTGGCCGGAATTCCCATGGGTGGTGGCAAGGGAGGAATCACCGTCAATCCCAAGGAGTTGAGTCATTCGGAGCTTGAAAGATTGTCGCGTGAATTCGGCAAAATATTGGCGCCGAATATCGGCCCAATGATTGATGTGCCGGCGCCGGATGTTTACACAAACTCGGAAATAATGAATTGGGTCAAAGAATCTTTTATTGAATTTGAAAAAAATAAAGCGCGAGAAAATAATTTTTCTTTTTCTCCAGAACAAATAAAAAAAATGGATGCGGTGATTACCGGAAAATCGGTTGAGCAAGGCGGCAGCCTCGGACGCGATCGCGCCACGGCCATGGGTGCATTTTTCGTTTTGCAAAGGATGGTGGAAATGTTAAATAAAAAACCGCAAGAATTAACAGTAGCCATTCAAGGTTTTGGCAATGCCGGCGGAGTAATGGCGCAACTTATAAGTGAAGCCGGATATAAATTGGTAGCGACTTCGGATTCCAAAGGCGGAGTTTACAATGAAAACGGGTTGTTGATAAGTGAGTTGGAAACGCACAAACAATCCACAGGTTCAGTGGTCGGTTTTGCCAATGCCAAAGATATTTCCAATGCCGACCTTTTGGAATTGCCGGTGGATATTTTGATTCCGGCCGCCTTGGAAAATCAGATAACCAAAGACAATGCGGAAAGAGTGAAAGCTAAATATATTTTGGAATTAGCCAATGGCCCGATAACACCGGAAGCTGATGATATTTTGTCTAAAAATGGAATAAAACCAGTCCCTGATGTTTTGGTTAATTCCGGCGGAGTAACGGTAAGTTATTTTGAGTGGGAACAAAATTTAAAGTTGGCAAAATGGTCGGAAGAAGAAGTCTTTGCCAAGTTAAAAGAAATAATCGTTCCGGCGTTTGAGAGGATTTGGAGTTTTGCGGAAAATAAAAATTGCAGTTTTCGTCAAGCCGCTTTTGCCGGAGCGCTGGAAAGATTGGCTGAACTATGGTATAATGGTAATGGTAGTAAAAATTAAGTAAAAAAAATTATGCCAAGAAAATTGAATCCAGCTCTAAAAAAGCCATTAAAACTTTCCGCTGACCTTGAAGCCGTTGTTGGCAAAGGTCCAATGCCGCGTATGGATGTTGTCAAGAAACTTTGGGAATACATCAAGAAAAATAATCTTCAAGACAAAGTCAACAAACGCAACATTAATGGCGATGAAAAATTGGTAAAAGTGTTTGGTGGCAAAAAAACTGTTAACATGTTTGAAATGACCAAACTTGTTTCCAAGCATCTTACAAATATCTAATTGATATAAAAAAAATCGAGACGCGAGTCTCGGTTTTTTTTGTTATATTAAAAAACACTCACAGTTAGACCGTGGGTGTTTTAAATAGTTTTGTCTTCAAGATGAACACGACAGGGACATTTGTCGTTAGTGCAATTTAAAGAATAATATTTTTCGATCAGGTTTTTTTTTCTTTGCCACAAGGTGTCCAGTCCTTCATTAATGTGCCCGAGAAGATCTTTTTGTTCCGGAAATCCGGCACAGGGAAGTGCCAACCCTTCAGGTGTGATAAAAATATAATTATCAAAAATTAAACATTCCTGATCATAAAAGTTAATCACTTGCTTGGGCAGAATTTTTAAGTGGAACTTTTCAATAACAGTTTGTAGTCGTTGAAAAAGTTGATCAATTTGTTCTTTGCTCGGTTCGAGATTTATTTCGTTTGCTTGTCCGCTTCGTAAAATACCATCGCAGAAATATGCCCAATTATTTCTCAATGCCAATTCAAAAATTTGCGGGATATCCAAATAATTGAATCTTGTTAAAACCGTACTGATTCCAATTCTAGGTAATTGTTCGCTGTTTGTTCCCAAAAGACTTTTTTGAGAAAGTAAGACAATTGCGGTTTTTAAATAATTCGCGGAGTTTTTATTTCCTGTGAGAAAATTTTGTCTTTGCTCATTTAGAGAATCAATTTTGATTACTATCGAGGAATTCTGCAAAGAAAAAATTTTTTGGTAAGCGGTTGCATCAAGTGAAAATATGGAGCCGTTAACAAAAGAAACGCTAAACATCTCAAGATCTTCGATTATTTTTAAAAGATCAAAGTAGATTGGATTTAAACTGTTTTCGTGACCGCCAAGAAACCAAATTGTTTTTACTCCAAAAGTTTTCGCATCTTTAAAAAGTTGCTTGTATTCTTTCAAAGTTAGCAGTGAATTTTTGGAAGTGAAAGAATCTGCTTTGCCATAACAATAAAGACAATTATAATTACAGGCATTCCAAATGTCCAGAACCAGAACTCGAAGTTGTGGTTCTTTTTGCAGTACTTGTAGACCTTGAATTGATTTAAATCGGTGTTGCAGCGTTACCATTGATACCTCCCGCTTTTCCACCATTTGGCACATTGATCAGGTTTCAAAATAGCTTGTTCCATTTTGGCTTTTTCTACCATTAATTGTCCGGGTGTAAAAAAGTTTGTGCCGTGAGGCGTGGCATTCAGTTGATAGAGTTCCGGGAATTTAGTAATTGGATACTTCAAGAAAGATTGATCGGTTGATTGCCACAGTTTGGTTCCTGGAAAAACAGAATAAATAAAGGGTGTTGGTAGAGATTCTGCACCGTGATTTTTTATCATTGCTTGTATTTCAATAATTCTTTCAGTTGCAAGAGCGAAAGCGTCTTGATCATCCTGCGGGCGGCCAATAATGCTAGAAAAAGTCAACCATCTTATCCCTTGTGCTAAAATTACTTGCATTACGGCTAACTCCTGTTGGAACGGCAACAATTTGATGGCTGCCTTATCCGTTTCTTCTTCTTGTAAAAATTCAAAAGGCAAATATTCACCGGTGCAACCAACGAAATTACCATTGATAATTTCATGTTTATAAAGTTCTGTAATCAACTCATAATCTGGTTCTTGTTTTTGCTGATCGAAAAGATCTTTGGGTGAAATTCCTTGCGAAAATTCAAAAGCAAAACCCATTTGCCGTAGCATTTTTACGAGTGCAATTAACCAATCGCGTCGATTAATTTTAATTAGTGAACCAAGCGAATCGTCCCAGAGACAAATAGTTTTGATGCCAAATTTTTGATAAAGTTCAAGCTCTCTTTGAATTGAGTCGAGACTGCGAATGCGTAGACGACCATATTTTAACGGGGTTGTGCAAAAATCACAGGCGTGATTACAACCGCGAGTGGCAAAGAGGAAAGCAATTGGTGCTTTTGCTCCCTTCGGTAGATTTCCCTCAATCGGTGTTGTCCAGAGCGGTAAATCATCAGGGCAGAGATCGAGGGCCGGCAGCGGTAAGTTTTCTATGTTTGAATCTTTTTTGATCTTTGGTCTTTGTAAACATTTTTCATGAGTTTGATATGGACAACTCCAAGTGCTTATCCTTGATAATTGTTCCATGGTGCAGATGCTTTCACACTCGTAGTTGTAATGAACCAGTTGGCTGACCAAATCTTCAGCTTCACCAAGAATTACGACAGTGGCTCCGGCTTCTAGATATTTATTGGGTTGAAACATAGCATCAGTTCCGCCAACCCAAATTTTTACTTTGGGATTTGTTTTTCTGGCGAATTTAATAAAATCAATCGCGATATTTGCCCAGCTGGTCGGATTTATACTAAGACCAATAACATCTGTCCATTGGACTTCTTCAATGATTGACTCAAATTTCATTCCCATGCGAGAAGCAGTCATCGTGCCGCCTTCGTAAGCAAATTTTTTGTATGGAATAAGGGTATCTTGATTTTTAATCTTCATGTCGATGACACGAACATTGGCATAAACGCTACGCATTAAAGCGGCGACATTCAAAAGCGATGGTTTTGGATAGTTGGTCCTAATTACCGAACAAACTCGGCTTTCGCCATCTTTTTCCCAAAGTAAATGAAGTGAAGGAAGTTCAACATGCAAGTAGTTCATTTATTTCTCCTGTTCTGCAAAGTAGTCCTTGATTTTTTTTAGTTGAGTATTTATTGAAAGGGGAATAATGCCAATTATGTCGTGAAAAAAAGAAATGATTATAACAATTAATTTTAATACTGAATTTATAGGAAATAACCGCCGGCTATCATGTATAGTGATGATCATTTTTATGAGTAGCTTTAATATTGAGTTGATTAAATAGAAAATTAAACTTGTTAAAACCAGCAAAACGATGTAAAGCACCAATAAGAATTTAGACAGCTTTTTTTTCATTTCGTCTCCTTTTTGTTTGTCTAGACCCTAGAATAAAAATATTTTGTTAATTGTCAAAGAACACTTTATAATAAGATTATTACGACATTTGTAAATATTAATTGTTGTTAAGTATGTGTTTTAATATTTAAAATTAGATAAAATTGTGCAATATTTATTAAATTGTAAATACTGATTGACACAATTTGCTTTTTTTGCTATAATGCAATTATATGGAAATTAATGAGATTATAAAAAAATCCGGGTTAGATGAGACGGAGGCCAAAGTATATTTGGCTTTGCTTCAGCTTGGGCCGGCGACGGTCAGTGAGGTGACCAAAAAAGCGCAAATAACCAGAACACTTGGTTATCATGTTTTGGAAAAACTGGGTCATTATGGCTTGGTGGACAGAGCTTCTTTTGGTGGTAAAAAAATTATTTTTACCGCATTGCATCCGAAGCGTTTGGTTCAGTTTGTAAAAAATAAAAAAAATAAGTGGCAGAGAAATTTAACGGAGGTGGAAAATAATATTAATGAATTAATAAATATTTATCGCGTGGCGGAAAAGCCGGTGATTCGATACAGCTCCGGAGTTGAAGGCTTGAAGAATTTATTTCTGGAAACTTTGGATTCAAAAACAGAAATTTTATCTATCATTGACATAGAAGGTTGGGCTAATCCTGATTTTAAAGAATATGCCAGAGAATATAATCGAGAAAGAGGCAAGAGAAAACTGATGGAAAAGATTCTGGTTTTGGATAATAAAATCGGTCGAGATTGGATGGCGAATTTTCAGGGATCATTCAAATATACAAATTATCGTTGGATTAAACCGGAAATTTTGCCGAATATCAAAAATTTTGGTGGTGAAATAAATATTTATGAAAATAAGGTGGCGATTGTGATATTTAAACCAACGGCGATGTGTATTATTATTGAAAGTTCGGTTTTGGCCGATATTTTGCGCAGTTTGCATCATTTGGCATGGAATTCCGGGACCGATTTGAAAAATTAACCCAAAAACTCGAAATTCTGGTTTCGGGTTTTTTGATTGACAGAAAATTAAATTTCAGATAAACTGCTGTTTCCATGTTCTTTTCATTGTGGAGGTTTCAATGCAAAAAGTTTTGGACGTCGCCGTTGTTGAAAAATTGGCAAAAAATTGGGAGCATTTGGTTTCTCATGCTCGTGTTTTGGAAAGAAAAATGTTACGAGAATCAAAAAAAAATTTAGAGACCGTGGAGCCTTTATCGGCGGTGATTGTTGTTGATAAAGAAAATAAGATGGTCGGTACTAAGATTGCCGGCGGTAAAAATGATGTAAATGAAGCACTGAAAAAAGAATATGAACAGTTTGTTAGTGACTGCAAGAAGCATTTGGAAAAGTTTCAAGAATTGCCTTTTTCAATATTTAAGTTGCATGGTCGTCATTTGGTTTCTATTTGGGTGGGAACTTTAAAAAGAATAAGAGAGTGTTCTTTTTTGTCTCCGGTGATTGTTATGGTTCAACTCGAAACTGAAGATATTGAATGCTGTGAAGTGTGGTCGTTTTTTTCAGATGGTGAAGAAACTGTTCTTTATGATGGTCGCTTAGTTGATCTTTCTTATTCTTATAACCAAGTTTTTATGTCTGCTATGGGTGTTGAGTTATTGTAAATTTAAATCGCAAACAATTTGCGGTTTTTTTTGCGCAAAAATCAAAAAAATGTTAAGCTGAGTTTGCAAAAATATGAATTTGGATTACGAAAA
>Ga0172375_10009273_pt1 | contig 13017 bp, 10 predicted proteins | sample LakKiv1m_FD_114537 | JGI IMG/M metagenome (GOLD analysis project Ga0172375, IMG submission 114537) | Freshwater microbial communities from Kabuno Bay, South-Kivu, Congo - kab_092012_11.1m | ecosystem: Environmental > Aquatic > Freshwater > Lake | place: Democratic Republic of the Congo...
CTTATAAATATAATGATACTCCCCTAGCCCGCGGTTATGACGCCACGAGGCAAGTACTCAAAGAAGATAAAAAACTATCTGAAGAAATACTCAAGAAAATTAAGGAACAGTTAAAAAACAATAGCGCTCCTGCAATATTAAAAAGTGATGATGGCGACGCCGAAAGCGGATAGCAATTTTGTTTAAACACTTTAAACCAGTATAAGTCAAGTGGATTTTGGGGTTAAAATAGGCTATATTTTGACTAATGTTTGAATACAACGAAATAACACTTGGAAAAGTGATTATATTTGATAATGAACCTTGGGAGGTTATCGGCTCTCATGTTTTCCGTAAACAACAAAGAAAACCGGTCAACGCCACCAAACTTCGCAATTTAATTTCTGGCCGCGTAACCGAATACTCTTTTCACCAATCTGAAAAAGCAGAAGAAGCTGATATTGACTACAAAGATATAAAATTTATCTACGAGGCCAAAGGTGAATATTGGTTCCACGAAAATGGCAACCCTTCCAAAAGGTTTGCCTTAAAAGAAGAGCAACTTGGCTTCAGTTCTAAATTTTTGAAAAAAGACGCCATCGCTAAAGCCATGGTTTTTGATGAAAAAATAATCGGCGTCAAAATGCCTATCAAAGTAGAACTCAAGGTTGTAGAAGCACCACCAAACATGAAAGGAAACACCGCACAAGGAGGAAACAAAGTGGTAAAAGTTGAAACAGGTGCCTCAGTCAACGCCCCCCTTTTCATAAGCGAGGGCGACACAATAGTGATCAACACCGAAAATGGTGAATATGTTTCAAGAGTATAACTCACCCTACCCTCTCTTACTACAAGAGAGGGTTTTCAGAAAGTCCCTTCCCTTGTTGTAAGGGAAGGGATTTAGGGATGAGTTATCTAGAAAGGTAAGGAAGCAAAGCCATAAAACGAGCACGCTTTATAGCTATAGAAAGTTTCTTCTGAAATTCAGTAGAAACTCCAGTTTTCTTTTTAGAAAGAATTCTTGCGTGAGGATTGATAAACTTTTTTAATAGTTCTGTATCCTTGTAATCAACGTGTTTGATCCCGTTTTGTTTAAAATAGCAAGTTTGTTTGTTTGTCATAGTTTTAAATTAAATAATTGAAATATTTAAAGATTGAATAATTAAAATGGGATGTCCTCAGAATTAATCTCTTCTTCTGGATATTCTATTGCTTGGGCCTCATCTTTTGTCGCGCCAGAATTTCCGGCGGGAGCAGACGAACCAGCCTGTGAATAATCAGAGCCACTACTTTTTGGTCCAAATTGGATTCTATCTGCCACAATTTCTGTACGATATCTTTTGGTCCCATCTTGAGCATCCCAGCTTCTAGTCTGTATTCTCCCCTCAAGAAAGACACCGCTCCCCTTATGAAGGTACTGCTTGATTAATTCTGCCTGACGACCAAAAACAACAATGTTGTGATAATCGGCTGATTCTTGTTTAGCCCCATTTTTATCTTTCCAAACTCTATTGGTTGCCACACTAAATTCACAAACCTGAGATCCTGAAGGTAAGGATTTTAACTCGGGGTCACGAGTTATATTTCCATAAATAAACGCTTTGTTTATGTACATAAATTTTAGTAGTTATATTTATAAAGTTTGATTATCAACAAGTTCATCAATGCTTTTATCTATCTCTTCCTCAGAAATCTCAATCTTTTCTATCTTTTCATCCTTAACAGGAAAATCTTTCAAGGTTATTATGCTTCCATCTCTGTTTTCTTTCCTAAACATTGGAATTTTGGGGATAGAGATAGTGTTTTCTTTGACCGTTTTAATAACTAAAAGTCTTAATACTTCTGGTATATTTTCAATCTTGTTTTTTAAATCCAAAACCAAAGCTGGGTCCATCTCAAATTTTACCCAACCAAAATAAGATTTGTTAAATTTTTGTTTTTTTGTATTTACACTTTTTGATATTTCGTAAGCGAGCACCATTAATTTTGGCATCTCTTCCGAAATTATCGCCCCACCTCTTTCTTCGATTAGTGACTTTATTTTTGAGGAATATGATAAAACTTCTGCTTCATCAATAGTTGGCATTAAGTGATAACCAACTTCATAAACTAAAACTTCAATCTCGTCCTTATTTTCATTCATATTTTAAATCAAGCGAGTTCCACTGTTGGTGGACAGAGGTGTTTTATAATAATGGTCACCTCGAGCCTGAGGTAAGCAATTTAACACAAGAGAGGTAGGAAAGCAAGAAAAAAATAACAAAATAATACTGTTCCAAGAGCCTTATCTTAAATGACCTAACGCAGGAACAGTACTTATTTTGTTATTTTTATAGAAATAATCTTGTGAAATTTTGGATTAAAGCATTATTTAAAATCTCAAAATCTTCTCCTCTTATTTCTGCCATTTTTTTAATTACCTCAATTACATATACCGGCTCGTTTCTCTTCCCTCTCCAAGGAATTGGCGCGACCCAAGGCGCATCAGTTTCAGACATTATTGAATTTTGCGGTATATATTTTATAACTTCATTATAATCATTCGTAAAAGTAATGACCCCAGTGAAAGACATGGTAAATCCTAAATCCAAAAATTTTTGAGCAACAGAAATATCTCCGGCAAAAAAGTGGACATTGCCTCGAGCTTTAGGATAATTTTTTAATATTTCTATTGCATCAATATATGCGTCTTGCGTCCCCCTGCTTGGTCTTAAATGCAACATAAGGGGTTTGTTATGCTTGAGAGAAAAAATAATTTGCTCCTCAAATAATTTTTTTTGTAAATCTTCCGTTTCTTTTTTATCTATATGAAAATATTCGAGCCCACACTCTCCTACCCCTACCACTTTTGGACTTTTTATTAATTCACTGAACAAATCTGCTGGGGAAAAATCAGAAAGTATTGTTTCAAGAGCCTTATCCTTATGGCCTAACGCAGAAACAATACTTTCTGATTTTTTTGAAAATTCTAGATGACCGGGGTGAACCCCTATACAAGCCCAGATATCTTCATTAGATTCAGCAATATTTACTGCTATTTTTGAACTTTCTAAATCTGTCCCAATGGTAATTGCCCCTGTTTCTTTTTCTTTCATCCACACAAAAATTTCCTCTCGATCAGAATCAAAATCTTTTGAATCTAAATGACAATGTATATCTATATATTTCATTTATCTATCCTAGCAAAAAGAGGTTTTTCAGGAACTTTATTTTCTTTTACAAGTTCTTTTATTTTTTCTGAAGTCTCGGGCAAGATTGGATTAAGCATTTGAGCGACAGAATATAATTTCAGGACTAAATCTGAAATCATTTGCTTGCCTTTTTCTTTATCTGTTTTTACAACTTTAAATGGCTGCATTTCTTGAATATATTTATCCATAGAAGAAATCTCGTTCCAAACATAATCGCAAGCTTTATTTATTTCAAACTTTTCTATAAATCCAAAAAATTCTGCCATATTTTTTATCTCTGAAATTTCAATTGGTTTGTCTAGATTGTCTTGAGCCATCTTCATAATGCGGCTTGTTAAATTGCCTAGACCGTTGGCCAACTTAGTATTATATGATTGTCTAATTAATTCTATTGAAACTGGACTATCTTCAAACATAGAAACTTCCCCACAAACATAGTACCGTAGCGCCTCTGCTCCAAATTTTTCTACCACTTCATAGGGGTCAACGGTATTACCTATTGATTTGGACATTTTAAGTCCACCTTCGCCCGTTAAAAATCCATCAATAACGATTTGATAGGAGTGAGGCAAATTTGCCGCCAAAAGCATCGCCTGCCACATTGCTGACTGCATTCTTAAATTATCTTTGCCGCAATATTGAGTTGGGGTACCATTAACCCAAAATCTATTAAAATCACCTTTTTCAGGCCACCCCAAGGTTGAAACATAATTGACTAGAGCATCAAACCAAACGTACATTACCTGCTCAGGATCATTGGGTACTGGTATACCCCATGGCATTTTTGATTTCAAACGAGAAATTGAAAAATCTTCTAATCCTCTCTCCACAAAAAGTTTAATTTCATTTTGACGAAAATCAGGAACAACAAAATCTGGCCTCTTTTTATATAAATCTAAAAGTTGTCTTCTAAATCCTGAAAATTTGAAAAAATAGTTTTCTTCTTCTCTAAATTCGATTTCATTATTTGGATGAATTGGACATTTGTTGTCGATTAATTCAGAATCGGTTTTTTCTAGCTCACAACCAACACAATATTTTATTTGGTATGATTTTTTATAAATAAAACCATTTTTATCACAAGTTTTCCAAAACTCCCCCGCAGCCTTTATGTGGTGGTTATCGGTAGTACGTATAAAATGGATATCTTCTGATATCTGAAGAAGTTTCAAAAGATCTTTAAATTTTTGAGCATATTCATCTACATATTCTTGAGTATTTTTCCCAGCACTTATTGCGCTCTGATATATTTTCTGCCCATGTTCATCAGTACCAGTATTAAAAAACACATGGAAGCCCTGAAGCTTTTTGTAACGCGCTATAACATCTGCACGAATAAACTCCAGTGCGTGGCCAATGTGAGGATTTGAATTTACGTAAGGTAAAGTAGTTGTTATGTAAAAATTCTTCATTCTGTTTTTTTGGACAAGCGTTCGGATTCAGCAATTTTGTTCTTTTCTACATCATTTAGAAATTCCATGAGCATAGTAGCTAGTGGCACCGATATGAGCAAGCCGACAAAACCAGCTAATTTACCCCCGATTATAAGAGCTAAAATAGATATAAGTGGTGGCACTCCAACGATTTTTCTTACCACCATAGGATATATAAGCTGATTTTCAAATTGCTGAATTATTATATATAAACCAATTACCATAATAGCGCTAGTCATGCCGTTAGTGACCAAAGCCAAAGTAACTGCGGGAATAGCGGCTAAAATTGGTCCAAAAATAGGTATTATTTCAAACATGCCAGCTAGCACCGCAAGAAGCAAAGCATTTTCCACTCGAAGAAGAGTTAGTCCCAAAAATACAAGCATGGCCACAATGATAGCCAAAACTATTTGGCCCTGCATCCAAAGTCCTATTTTATGTTGAGATCTTTTCCATAGGCTCAATACATATTTTTCATTTTTGGCCGGAGTAACTATTCTTAAAAAATTTGAAACTCCATCAGATTCAACCGATAAATAAAATGACAAAACGATAACCAAAAGAAAACTCAAAATGCCTCCAAAGACAGTGCTAGCTGTTGAGAAAAATCCGTTAGAGAGACTTGAAACGGTTTGATTTATCTGTTCAACTATTTGAGCCAAAGAAAAGTTTTTTGAGAAACCCTCAACTGCTGAGCCAGCAGATATTATTTTGCTATCTTGGAGTGGATTCCACACTTGCAACTCCCCCAGATAACCGGGCAAACTTGAAAGCAAATCTGCTGATTGATTGAGAAGAGGTAAAAATAGAAAATAAAATGTACCAACCAGTATCATAACAGCCACCGAATACATAAACAGAACTGATAAAATCCTTGGCACTCGGCGTCGTAAAAACCACTGAGTCCCTGGTTCAATCGCTGAAGCAATAATAATGGCCAGCAATACTACCAACAGAATATCACGCAGATAATAAAAAGCTGCAAAAAATAAAACTACCAATATAGCCTTAACAATAGTGCCCGTACTTATTTGAATTATTTTGTCATTTGCTTTAATCGCCATATTTAATAATTATAAAGTATTAAGCATAAAGTTAAAAGTAAAGACAAAAACTATACAATCTTCTCTTTAAGATAAGAGAGTAATTCATTTTCAGAAACTCGTGTCTGCTTTCCGCTATCACGATCGCGGACTGTTACGCCCTCTCCCTTTTCTAGAGTATCAAAATCTACTGTCACACAAAGAGGTGTCCCAATTTCATCTTGCCTTCTGTATCTTTTGCCTATATTACCATTATCATCAAATTCAACCGCCCCAAATTCTTTCTTTAATTTTTTATATATTTCTCTGGCTTTTTCTACCAATTGAGGTTTGTTTTTGAGCAAAGGAAAAACCGCAACTTTGACAGGAGCCATTTTAGGTGCGAATTTTAAATAAATTCTTTTTTCTCCTCCTAATTCATCCTCACTGTAAGCAGAGGTTAAAATAGCCAAAGCTGTCCTGTCTAAACCAAATGACGGTTCAATACAATGTGGAATAATTTTCTCTTTGGTTTCTTCATTCAAATAAACAAGATCTATCCCACTTGAAGTGCCATGTCTACTTAAATCATAATCTGTCCTGTAAGCAAGACCGTATAGTTCACTTTTACCAAATGGGAAATCGAATTCAAAATCTATGGTTCTTTTTGAATAAAAGGCCCTGTCTTTATCACTTATTTCGTGTTCATAAACGCCGTCACTATTTATGCCCACTTCTTTTATCCAAGATACTATCTCTTTTCTAAAATTTTCAAATTTTTCTTGCCAATCTTTTGGATCAACCAAATACTCTATTTCCATTTGTTCAAATTCTCTCGCTCTAAAAGTAAAATCTCTTGGGGCTATTTCGTTTCTAAATGCCTTGCCAACTTGTGCCATACCAAACGGAAGTTTTGGGTGAAATGCATCAATTATGTTTTTATAGTTTACAAACATACCCTGAGCTGTTTCTGGACGAAGATAAGATACTGAATTTTCGTCTTCAAGCGCACCAACATTAGTTTTAAAAAGCATGTTGAATTGTCTCTCTTCCCCCATTTCTCCCCCACATTCAGGACACTTTTTTTTATCAGGAATCTGATCAGTTCTAAATCTTTTTTTGCATTTTTTACATTCAGCTAATGGATCAGAAAATCCACAAACATGACCAGTAGCCTTCCAAACATTTTGATTCATTAAAATAGCTGCGTCCATACCATACATATCTTCCCTGTCGGTAACAAATCGTTTCCACCAAGAATCTTTGACATTATTTTTTAAGGCCAAACCATAAGGACCATAATCCCAAGTACCAGAAAGACCGCCATAAATTTCAGAGCCCTGAAATATAAACCCCCTTCTTTTACAAAGAGACACTATTTTATCCATTTTGTTTTCTTCTTTCATGATTTCTTATTTGTATCATTCTATCATTCAAGCTTCAAGCTTTAAGCTTTAAGCTTTTTATTCCGTCACTTTATCATCCCCTGCTTTAAAACTTGGGTCGCCCGAAAAATTGGTGGTAACTACCCCCGCTTTGGCATTTATTTTTAAACCAGTTATTTTATCAGCGCCTGAAAGATAAGTTTCTCCTAAAAGTATCGGTGCTTGACCTATTTGGCTTGAGCTTGGCAAAAATTCCAATTGGAAATAAACTTGCTTTTGGGAAGAACCAAATCCAGTGTTTGGTAACAGTGATCCTACATTCCAGACTACTTCATTAGTTACAGGATTAAACGACAAAATTTCACTCTGAGGACTTTTTTGATTGGTCCATTTAACATAAGGAGGCAAAGTGGCTCTGACCTCTACATTACTTACTTGGTTAAGTGAATTAGTAATACCCCAAACAATTGTATAAGTGGTGGGTAAATTAATTTTTGGAGGCACCATTCCAGAATTTTCAATATTACCGAGCGATCTTACTGTTTTTGAAGATAAAGTAATGTCTGTAGCTAAAATTATTTTTCTTGTTTCCATTATAGAGACTGGTTCAACTGAGCCAGATTCTAATATTCTTTCACCTTTAGCGATTATAGTAATTTCTATTTCTGGTTTTACTCCTTTAGGTATATTCGCATACAGAAGAGGCGTTAATCGAAAAGATAATTTTGCCTGGGAACCAGGTTCCATATCGGAAAATTCGAAAACTGATCTCCTATCCCAAAATATTGTATTATTAATAGACTGGAAAAAACCACCACTACCAGCAGAAACACTAGATTGATTAAAAGCTCCTCCCTTAAATGAAGCCTCGGCAGTAACATTAAATAACCTAGATGGTAAATTATTTCTGACAATAACTTCGGTATCTACGGGCCCCCCTTGGCTAACAAAATCTTTACTACTCCCCCCAACAGATATTTCTAACCCAATAAAAGATTTTTTTATCAAAATTGATTCTGCTAATTCAGAGAACGGTACAGAGATAATCCTTTCATCGTTTTCATTGGCCGTTCCAATATTTATCTTAAAAACTTTTTCCTCATTGTTTTGACCTATAATATTTCCTTTGATAGAAATGTTTTTCTTCTCGCCCGGTTCCAAACTTGAAAACTTCCAAACATTATTCTCATAAAAAGCATCGGGAGATGCGCTCTTAAAGACAAAGCCAAAAGGATATTCTACTTTGACTAAAAAGTTGTTTACCTTGTCTTTAGAGTTAGAAGAGAGCTCCATATTAAAAGTGATATCCTGATTTGAATTAACTTCTTTAGGATATGTCGGGGTTATGATGACTGGAGCAGAACTGATTGATATTTCGTGAGTTTTCTCTTTATAAAAAAGAGCGCTTGAATTTTCTACTCTGTATTCTAAGGATATTTTTATTTCCTTGACGCTTTCTTTTTCACCAAAAAATACAACTTTAATATTTTGATTAAAATTTTCTCCTGATGCTATTTTGCCTAAATTGTATCTTTCATTACTAATCTCCTTAGAGAGGTCAGCTACAGATCTTGTCCCCTGAGGATATTCTATTAACATTGAAGCAGAATCAAGATCAATATTGTTGTTATTTATTACATTTATATCAAGAGAAACTTCTTGTCCTCCACCAACAGAAACAGGTCCAACTATTTTTATATCAACATTTCTTGAAGAGACTATATTAACTCCTCCCAAAAAAACAAAAGCCGCTATACCAGAAGCCAAAACAAAGAACAGAAGAGAGAAAATAAAAATTTTTTTCACAAAGGTGTGTTTGTTCCTGGCCATATTGGAAACATTAGCGACTAATTCATCAAATCTACTTGTCTTGGTGCTTTGCCAACTTTTTTCACCTTCCTCCCCCAGGTTTTCTATTGGTCCACTGTCTTCTGTTTGTTTAAAATCTGACCTGCCAGTATCAATAATATTTGGAGTATTTCTAGAATACAGCTTATTGGTAAGCTTATTTAACTTTTCCCTTTTTTCATCGCCATATTGCATTAACCCTCATTATACCATAATAATATTTAAGTCGCTTTCAGAGATTCGTTGATAAGCTCTATTATTTTCAGACGTCGTGGAGCAATAGTTTCTAGGTCTTCTTTTGCTATCTCGGTTGATGACATAGGAATCATAAATTCAGGATCGTGTCGCATAAAACCTAAGGAATGTAGGACGCGAAGCAGGGTTAGACATTCGGCTATAGCGACATCTTTTTCCTCAGCATTTTTTAAAAAAATGAAAAAATTGGAAATAATAGAAAAAATGGAACTATGAGCTTCCTCTTCTCCAACCAATTTTTTTATTAAATTAAGAATATTGTTAACAATTTTTAGTTTTGTTTGAGAATTTCTGAATTCTTCGAACAAATTCTTTTTGGCTCTAACACTGACCACTTTCCAACCGCTTTTGCCGTGCACCAAAGAGAATTCGCCATATGAAAAGTCTTGCGAGCCCCCTCGTAATTTAGAATATATATTTCTAGCGCCTTGGATCTTGGCCACAATCAAACCAAAGTTTTCAGTAAAAATATTTGACAACCTATTGCTATCCCCCTCGATTCGACTAGAGATAACAATACCTTTTGTATGATGCTTGTGATACATGATAGAAGCTTAAAACTTGGAGCTTAGAGCTTTTAGTATAGAAATTTTAAAAATTATGTTATCAATTTTTAATTCTTCTCCATCGTTTTCTGCAAAAATAATTTCACTGACATTGGTTGGTTTTTTAATTTCCTCTAAAACTGAATTCAAAAAAACTTTACCATTTTGATCAGTCTCAACCAAAAGTTTTACCGAATCAGTTGGTAATAAATTCTTATTTTTGCGCAATTCTTGAACAGCTCTTATAAAATCTCTGGCATTCCCTTCTCTTTTCAATTCTTCTGTCAGATTTGTATCAAGCAAAACTTCATTTTCAATACTATCGTCAAATAAAACTTCTTTTACATTTATTTCATCTTTTATTAAATCCAAATATTCTTCTTTTCCTCTAAGCTCCAAGCTCTTAACTCTAAGCTCTTTCAAAGGCTGTCTGACTTTTATATTGGCTGTCATTCTTTTTTCCAAAGCAAGAGAGACTGTCTTTCTCACTTCTTCCATATTTCTCAATATTTCTTCATCTACCTTCCCCCCTTTAGGCCAAGCACAAAGGTGGACACTATCTGGATCGGAGTCCCCTTTCAATTTCAAATACAAATGTTCCGCAAAAAATGGCATAAATGGTGCTATATATTTTGCTAATTCTGTAAGGACATAATTGGTTGTTGCGAGAGCATTGTTTTTATCTTTGCTATCTTCCGATTTAAATCGGTCTCGAGAACGACGAATATACCAAGTGGAAAGATCTCCAACAAAATCTCGCACAGCCCTAGCTGATTCAAAAACATTAAACTCATCTAAAGCCTTCTCGCCATTGCGTATAAGCAAATTGAGTTTATTTATTATCCATTGATCAAGTATATGAGAACTTTTATTGTCTATTTTTATATTTTTATCTTTATACAAATCATAAAAGGAAATTATGTTTACGAGAAGATTAAAAATCTTTTTTACCACCTCATCAACGGTTTTTTCATCAAAATTTTTAGAATCTCCCGGTTGATTGATTGTATACATCCACATTCTTAGTGCATCAACTCCGTATTTATCAATTACAACCCACGGATCAACCACATTGCCAATATGCTTTGACATTTTTACTCCTTTAGAATCCAATACATGGCCCAAACAAATAACATTTTTAAAAGCTTTTCCTTCGCCCATAAGAACTCCGATAGCATGGAGGGTATAAAACCACCCTCTTGTTTGATCAATTGCTTCAGATATAAAGTCGGCGGGATATTGTCTCTTATTTTCTGGATTTAGACCATCTTGAGCAAAAGGCATGCCACCCGAATCAAACCAAACATCCATTACTTCCTTGACTCTCGTAAGCTCATTTCCTTCTTCATCAACTAATTTGATAGTATCAATAAAAGGTTTGTGTAAATCAAGCTCATAATTTTCATTGTGAGGCAAAGGCACAAAAGTATATTCATAAAACTTTCCTATTTCAGGACTTATGGTATCTATCAATAATTTAGATTTTTTAATATCAGCCCCTTCTAACACAGCAGGCAAGACTTCGTGGAAAATACCATGAGTAACAACTAAAATATTTTTCTCTTTATGCTTAGAGTCAATGTCATATATAAAATCGCCCACCCTATTTTTTGAATCTTGATAACTTTCTCCATTTGGAAGTTTATCGGTAAAATTGTGCACGTTGGATTTATCATACTCAAGATATTCTTCATAAGGTCTAGAATCAAAATCCCCGAAATTAAACTCAACAATGCGATCATCAAATACTATTTTGTTTTCATCAAAGTCAATCTCTTTGGCAATTAATTTGGCCGTCTCTTTTGTCCTGATAAAAGGTGAGCAATAAATAGCATCAATTTTTTTGTTTTTTAATTTTCTACCAGCTTCTATCGCCTGCTCTTCCCCCTTCTTGGTCAAATGGTGAGGAAAATCACGATTGCTACTGCAAACATTTTTTACATTATGTTCCGCTTCCCCATGTCGCATCACAAAATATTTATTACCAGATTTTTTAGTGTATTTTTTTAATTCAGAAACAGAGCCAATAACTTTTACTTCATTAGTCTTTTCGTTTTGCCAAATAGGCAAAGGGGTTCCCCAGTAACGCTCCCTAGAGATTGCCCAATCCTTTATCTCTCGAAGCCATTCACCAAAGCGTCCCTCCTTGATATGCGCCGGTACCCAATTGATATCTTCGTTCTCTTTAACCAACTTTTCGCGCAAATTAGACATTTTTACATACCACGAATCTCTCGCATAATAAATTAAAGGAGTGTGACAGCGCCAACAAAAAGGATATGAGTGCTTATAAGGTTCACTGCTAAAAAAGAAACCGTTTTTCTTTAAGTCTTCAATAATTTCTATAGCTAAAGTTGGTCGGCCCTTTTCATCTTCTTCTTTAACAAATCGGCCAGACATAAAGCTCATATCGGATTTAAAAGTACCATCATCGTTTACCATATGCACTTTAGGTAGCCCTATTTCGTTCCCCAAAACAAAGTCGTCTTGCCCATACATAACAGCAGTATGCACCACGCCCGTACCATCTTCTGTTGTCACAAAATCAGCGTTATAAACTTTAAAAGCTTTGGGTAGTTTTGTTTTTTCTGATTCTGGGGCAAACTTTTCTATATAAGGGTATAAAGATTCATACTCTAAACCAACCAAATTTTTGCCTTTTATTTCTTCAATAATTTCATATTCTTCATTTATTATAGACAAGCGTGCCTTTGCTAAAATAAAAAACTCTTCTTTGATCTTTATTTTTACATAATCGATTTTTTCACCAACCGCCAAAGCCACGTTCCCAGGTAAAGTCCATGGAGTAGTAGTCCAGGCTAAAATATAAACATTTTTTTCACCAACTATTTTAAATTTTAAAGTAACAGATAAATCTTTAACATCTTCGTAGCCCTGAGCCAATTCATGAGAAGAAAGCCCTGTACCACACCTGGGACACCACGGCACTACCTTGTAATCTTTATATAAAAGTTTTTTCTCTTCTATATTTTTTAAAATATTCCAAACCGCTTCAATATAATAATTTTCATAAGTTACGTAAGGATTTTTCTGATCAACCCAAAAACCTATCCTATCGGTAAATTTTTCCCACAAATCAACATACTCCCAAACACTTTCTTTGCATTTTTTATTAAATTTTTCTATACCATATTCTTCTATCTCTTTTTTGGATTTTAAACCAAGCTGTTTTTCTACTTGAAGCTCGACCGGCAACCCATGAGTATCCCAACCACCTTTGCGACGAACATGAAAACCTCGCATAGTTTTGTAACGAGGGATAACATCTTTAAAAGCTCTTGCCTCTAAATGATGGATGCCCGGCTTTCCGTTTGCCGTCGGCGGTCCTTCGTAAAAGA
>Ga0172375_10009274_pt1 | contig 13016 bp, 12 predicted proteins | sample LakKiv1m_FD_114537 | JGI IMG/M metagenome (GOLD analysis project Ga0172375, IMG submission 114537) | Freshwater microbial communities from Kabuno Bay, South-Kivu, Congo - kab_092012_11.1m | ecosystem: Environmental > Aquatic > Freshwater > Lake | place: Democratic Republic of the Congo...
AACTGCCCCACGCACGACCCCCCGCGCGGTGCGCTATCAACTCTCGCGTTTCTGCGAATGGGACGAAGAAAAAACGGACGAATATCGCTATCATGTCACGCCGCGTTCGCTGGGCAGGGCCAAAGAGCATGGACTCAGGGTCGAGCATTTGCTGGCACTGCTCGCGAAATATTCGGATGCGGGCATGCCGCCGGTCTTTGTCAAGGCGCTCAAACGCTGGGAGGTTAACGGGACCGAAGCCCGGGTGGAGACCCAGGTTGTTTTAAGGGTCAGCAGGCCGGAGGTCCTGGAAGAGATGCGTAAATCGAAGGCGGTGAAATACCTGGGTGAGATACTCGGTCCGACAACGGTGGTCGTCAAAAGCGGAGCCATCCAAAAAGTAATGGAAGCCCTGGCCGAGTTGGGTTTGCTGGCGGAAGTCGAAACATGAATGGTTGTCATGGGTAATTCGTGACAGCCATTTGTTTTTTAAATCGCTATAATGAAACCGCACTAAACACAGGAGACAAATATGTCCACGAAACTCGATTGGCTTGCAAAGGAAATCGAAGGCCTGAAGGAGCAGGGCCTGTATAACCGCATCCGCACGATTGGCTCGGCGCAGGGCGCGCGGCTGGTGGTGGACGGCAGGGATGTGCTCAACTTCTGCTCGAACAATTATCTCGGGCTGGCGAACCATCCAAAGATCGTCGAAGCGGCGAGGGAAGCCACGAAGAAATATGGCGTCGGCCCCGCCGCGGTGCGTTCGATTGCCGGCACGACCGGCCTGCACGTCGAACTGGAAAAGCGGCTGGCGAAGTTCAAGGGCGCGCAGGATGTCATCACGTTTCAATCGGGATTTGCCGCCAACCTCGGCACGATCGCCGCGCTGGTTGGAAAGGAGGATGTGATTTTTTCGGACAGGCTCAATCACGCCTCGATCATTGACGGATGCAGACTCTCCGGCGCGAAGATCATTGCCTACGAACATAACGACCCCGCCGCGCTCGAGGCTGCGATTCAGGAAGCGGAGGGATCCTACCGCCGCGCGTTGATCGTCACCGACGGCGTCTTCAGCATGGACGGCGACATCGCGCCCCTGCCCGCATTATATGAAGTTGCGAAGAAGCATGACATCCTCTTCATGGTGGATGACGCGCATGGCGAAGGCGTGCTCGGCAAGGGCGGGCGCGGCATCGTGGATCACTTCGGCCTGCACGGCAAAGTGGATATCGAAGTCGGCACGATGTCGAAGGCGTTTGGCGTGGTGGGCGGGATCGTCGCGGGCGACAGGATCATCATCGAATGGCTGAGACAGCGCGGACGCCCGTTCCTGTTCTCGTCCGCGGTCACCGCGCCTGACGCAGCCGCATGCCTCGCGGCGGTGGATTTGCTCGAAGAGTCCACTGCGCTGGTGGATAAACTCTGGGACAATGCCGGATATTTCAAGGCTGAAATGAAGAAACTCGGTTTCGATACGGGCGTGAGCGAGACGCCCATCACGCCAGTCATGCTCGGCGAAGCGCCGCTGGCGCAGCAATTCAGCCGCGAGTTGTTCGAGGAAGGCGTGTTCGCCATGGCGCTTGGTTTCCCGACGGTGCCAAAAGGCAGGGCGAGGATCCGCGTGATGATCTCCGCCTCCCACGACCGGGACGATTTGGGGCAGGGATTGGAGGCATTCGCGAAGGTGGGGAGGAAACTGGGCGTGATTTCGTAGGGGCGCAGTCTCTGCGCCCTCAGGGCGGGATGACCCCGCCCGTACAGGGCAATAAGCGGGCGGCGAAGGGTGGGACGCCGCCTTTGATTCCATAATCAGCAGGTCACGAAACGCTACGGCGGATTGGCCAATCCGCTGTAAAAGCGCTGGATTTGGCAATCCAGCACAGCAATTCGTGAAGCGCTGATAATACTTGTATGTTAGATTAGTGATGCAACAGGTATAATTTAGAACATGCTGACCAACGAAGAAAAACGAGGAACGAAATATGCCAACTTACAAAATTGGATTGGCGCGAACGTACTTAATCACTGTCCAGGCGGAAAACCCTGAAAACGCAAAAAGACTCGCCGAACTTTTTGTTGGTGATACTGACCTTTCATTGCCCGCTGATCGCCAGGAACATAAATTTGCAATTGACGAAATTGAACTTTTAGAGAATGATGCGTTTGAGTGCGACGATGTCTAAGATTGAAACTCGGTTACTGCTCGGCGATTGCCGCGAAGAACTAAATAAACTCAAAGATAACTCCATTGACTTGATATTTACATCGCCGCCTTACGCTGACAGCCACACAAGGATGGATCTATGCCGCTTTATCAAATAAAACAAAGCGCCGTACAGCAAATCAAGCCTTCGGTGTTCAGGAATGAACGCGAATTGCAGAAATTATTCGAGGCTAATTTAGAGCCTCTACTTGGTGTACGTTTTGTTGCCAGCGAATTTACGACTGGTGATAGACAAAGAGGGCGAATTGACACATTAGGTCTGGATGAAGATGGCACCCCGGTTATTGTTGAATACAAGAAATCAAGCAAAGAGAACGTCATCAACCAAGGCTTATTCTATCTCGACTGGCTTGTTGACCATAAAGGTGATTTCACGATTGCCGCGCAACAGGAATTGGGAAATGCGATAGAAATAGATTGGTCAAGCCCAAGATTGATTCTCGTTGCAGAGAGTTTTTCGGAATACGATAAATATGCAGTGAATCGAATTGGCGCCAATATTCAACTGTGGACGTATAGAAGGTATGGGGATGGTTTTCTGTTTTTGGATTCGATATTCGCTTCGATTAGCCAAACCGTCTCAAAGAAGAGTAAACTGACCGAAACCGAACCTGCAATTGAAGAGCCTGAACAAGAAGAGATTATATACACGATTGAAGATCACCTAAAAGATAAGTCGAATGAGCTTAGATCGTTGTTCGATGCACTCAGGGAGAGGATTTTTGCCTTGAATGCTGATGGCGATGTTCTGGAAAAGGCTAACAAGATATACATTAGCTACAAGCATGGTAAGAATTTCTGTGAAGTTCAATTCTTGGCCAGCAGCATAAAGATTTGGCTTGACCTTCCTTTTGGCGAAATAGATGATCCCGGGAAATTGTGCCGAGATGTTTCAAAGATTGGGCATCACGGAACAGGACAGACTGAAACCAAATTGTCTGAACTCTCGGAGCTTGATAGAATTATGTTGTTGATAGAACAATCTTATAGGCAAACACTGTAAGGAATTTTAGGAGGGGTGGCATAACGCCGCCCCTCCATTATTGGAGTCCCACTTGGAGAAAAAGCCCCGAAAACGACTCAAACGTCCCCTGGCCGTGACCATCGTCGCATGGACGATCCTCGTCATGTTCTTTGTCCGTTTGTACCAGGTGTTCGAACCGCTGTTGTTTGCGGGCGTATTCGAGCACGGCATCACGGAGGCATTGTTCCAGGATGGGTGGTTTACATCGTTCGGGTTCGCCATGCTCACAAGCGCCGCATATGCCGCGCTGTCCCTGACGGGCATCATTGTGCTGGTCGGTTTCCTGCGCATGAAAAGATGGAGCTGGGTCGTGCTCATGGTCTGGACGGGGATTTCGCTCACCATCACCCTGTTCGATTATTTCTACAGCGAAGCCAATTACATCATCATGGCCTCCGACACAATCGTCGCCTTTGCCCTCAGCCAGGCGGACGTGCAGCGCATCTTTGGAATAAGGACGGACCCCGGTGAACGCCTCGACTGAACGCCCCACCCTCCCCGCCTCCACCCCGGACTTCGACCTGCTCCGCCGCTTCGAGCCCGTCCTCCGTTTTACGAAGGGCGAGCAATTTTTTCCAATGGATGTCGGGACCCATGTAAAGGAATCCAGCCTGTGGTCGCATTCGCCGGATGGACGCGATACCCTGCTCGTCCGCCAGGGCGATCTCGATTTGGAAAAACTGGTCCAGCCGCGCGACGCCGCATTCGGCACGGTGCATTACCTGCGCTTCATCGAACCGCTCAGCCTTTCCGAGGCGGCGCGTGCGCTCGCAGACCAGGCCCGCCTGCGCACAAAACTAAAGAATCATTTCCATGCCGGGCTGGGCCGGCTTGCGCGCGGCGGAATCCTTCCGCGCCTGGTGGATGCGCTCTTTTCGGCGTCGTTCCTCCTGCGCGGACGCGTCCCTGCCGCGTCCGCCGCCGCCGCCGAACTGGCCTACTTCCGCCTTCGCCGCCGCAACGATACATATACCTACTACGGGCGCGTCGTCCGCAACAATGGCTGGGTCGTCTTGCAATACTGGTATTTCTATTGTTACAACAGCTGGCGCTCCGGCTTCAATGGCGTCAACGACCACGAAGCGGATTGGGAAGTGGCGTCCATTTATCTTTATGAACAGGACAGCCGGTTGATTCCCGAATGGCTGGCCTACGCCTCGCACGATTTCAAGGGCGACGATCTCCGCCGCCGCTGGGACGATGAAGATGAAATTAATTTTGCAGATGGCCATCCCGTTGTATATGTCGGCGCAGGTTCGCATGCCTCCTATTTTCGCAAAGGCGAGTACATGGCCGAGATCAACCTCGACCTGCCCGGCTGGGTGCGCCGCGGCCTGAATGCGTGGAATAAATTCTGGACGGAAACCCTCGGGCAGCAGCCGGTGGATCCGTTCAGAATCCCGTTTGTGGACTACGCGCGAGGCGACGGCCTGGCCATCGGTTCAAACGGGACCGAAAACTGGACACCGGTACCGATCGCAGAATCCACGCCGTGGGTGAGTCAATATCGCGGGTTGTGGGGGCTGTTCGCACAGGATCCAATTTCAGGTGAGAATGCCCCGGCAGGGCCGATGTACAACCGCGATGGGTCGCCGCGCGGCGCATGGTACGATCCGCTTGGCTTTGCCGGGCTGGACAAAGTCCCGCCGCCGCCCGAAGCCTTGAACCTGCTCGAAAAGAACTGCCGCGACATCACGACCCGCCAGGAAAAACTCGAAGCATTGATTCCCGAAAAAGCCGGGCAACTCCAATCGCTTGGCATCAAGTTAAAAGGCATGGAAGGCAACCCGCACCTGGCGAAACAATATGCCTCGCTTGAAAGGCAAAAAGACGCGCTGGTCGGGGAGGTGCGCGGCCTGCGCCGCGAACACTTCGAGAACGCGGCCCTCCTGCAGGGGTTGACCGGGCGGCTCGAGCGCATGAGACAAGGCGCCCGGGATGACCCACGCGCTCACATCCGCCATCTGGCGATACCCGTCAAAACCGCCCGCATGCGTTTCGAAAACGCGACCCAGACCTGGGCGGCAATCAGCCAAAGTGTGCTTTTGATCGGCATTGTGGTCCTGATGGTCGCGACCCCAAAATATATCATCGCAGGGCTGGTCATTCTCACCCTGCTGCTCGTGGCAATCGAGTCTGTTTTGCGCGGGGCGTTCGTTCAGACGGTGGGAGGCATTACAGTGTTCCTGGCAATGGTCAGCGCCGCAATCCTCATCATCCATTTCTGGTATTGGATCCTGATCGGCGTCCTGTTGATCACGGCATTCTTCCTGATGGCACAACGCCTGCGTGAAGTGGATTAGGATTTTCGAGGGTTGGTCGAGTTGAAGAATGGAACATCCGGCAGGTTTCATCGGGAAAATTTGTTCATCCTTGCAAACCTGCAGGGTGGATTTATATTCGGGGCGAAAAATATCATTTTGATTGCAGGAACGCGCACCCCTTCACCTGCGATATAATTAGAAAAGAGGAGCGCCCCATGAAAATCCTGGTGCTGGAATCCGACCCAAAGGAACGCGCTGTAGTCCAACAGATCGTGGAACGCAGCGGGCATACGTTCGCGCCCATCGAAACCAGCGAACAGGCCTGGCCGCAGATCCAATCCGGTGAAGCCCGCTTTCTAATCGGCAACTGGGACACGAGCGACCTGCGCGCCCTGCAGTTCATTCCGCGCGCGCGTGCCGCAAAACTCCCCAATCCGCTCTACATTTTGGTGATCACCCGCAAGAGCCAGGACGAAGACATGGCCCCCTCCGGCGCGGACGATGTCCTGGCAAAACCGTTTACCCCGGGCGAATTGAAGACCCGTATTGCCATTGGCGAAAGAATCGCTTCGCTTGCCAACAATCTTGCCAGCGCACGCGACCAGCTCGAAAACCTGGCCTTGTTCGACGACCTGACCGGCTTGATGAACCGTTCCGCGTTCTATCGCCAGTCCATGGGTGAATTGGAACGCGCCCGCCGCGCTTCCGTGCCGCTCAGCCTGATTGCGCTGGATATCGACAACTTCAAGATGATCAACGATGTCAACGGGCCTGCGGTCGGCGACGATGTCCTGCGGATTGTGGCGCAAATGATCCGCGAGAAAAGCCGCCCGTACGATTGCATTGGCCGCTGGATAAAAGACGAATTCGTCATCATGCTGGCGGGTGTGATCGGCGCGGACGCGGAAAAAGTGGCGGACCGCATCATCGCCGGTATACGCGGAACCAGGATCGAGGTCAATAACGGCTCGCTCCTAAAGGTGATGGTCAGCGCGGGGATCGCATCTGCATCCCGCGTCAGCGCCTCCACCGAAGTCGAGGGCCTGATCGAACAGGGACGCCAGGCCGTGGCGCGCGCAAAGGAAGCCGGGGGCAACCAGGTCTACCTGGCTTACGTGTAGAATGTTTTTTACGAGGCTATAGGAACTGCAGCAGGAGCAGGGCGGCCATTCCAGCGAGGATGGTGAGCAGGGTGTTCCTTGTAAACCACGCGACGATCACCGCGACAATCCCCGCCAACATGCGCGTATTACCCAATGATGCGTTGAACTCACCGGATTGGATCAGCAATTCAGGCAGGACGATGGCCGAAAGGACGGCCGGGGGGACATAATGCAAAGCGCGCCGCATTGTCCCCGGGATCTCGAACCTGCCAAACAAATAGATCAGCGAGAATCTCATTCCCAATGTAATCAATCCCCCGAACAACATCAACAGCCAGATATTCATTTGCGCCCCTCCAGGAATGTACCAACGGCGATGCCGGTGAACGCGGCCACGATCAAGCCGAGTTTGAACGGCAGGTTATGGGCCAGCAGGGCAACCAGGCCGGCCGAAAGCGCCGCGGCAATTGCAGGACGGTTTTTGAGAGCGGGAATGACCAGCGCGATGAATGTCAACGGCAGGGCAAAATCCAGCGGCCAGTTCGAGGGAAGGGTGGCTCCCAAAAATATCCCCACCGCAGTACTGACCTGCCATGTGGACCACAGGGCAATACCCGCCCCAAAGAGGAACCAATGCGAGGAAGGACGGATCCCCTCCTCCTCGTAATGGATCACAGCAATCGCATAGGCTTCGTCGGTCAGCAGGTAGGAAAGCAGGGTTTTCCAATGCAGGGGAAGGTGTTTTACAAAAGGCGCCATCGAGGCGCTGTACAGCATGTGACGCAAATTCACCACCGCAATCGTCAACAGGATCACCAGGGCCGGTACAGCCTCATGGATGAGCTGCGCGGCAATGAACTGGGACGATCCCGCAAATACGATCCAGGACATGGATTGCGCCGCGGCAGGGGAAAGCCCGGCGTCGAGGGCCAGCACACCGTAAATCATGCCAAAGGGAAATACGCTGATCAGGAGCGGGGATTCGGCGCGAACGCCCGCCCAAAAGGAATTTCGATTTTGTTTCATAAGATTCGTGTGATTATAAGATAAAGCCGCGCGCGCCTGATGGAATTCAAGCGGCCAAAATCCCGAGGCCGGAAGCGGATGGGATGTGTACTGCGACAGCGCGGCCTGTTACTTCACCAGCGCCGCGCCGTCCGATGCTTCGCAGATATAAATTTCAGGATGAAGCCCGGTCCCGGATTCATATCCGGTTGAAAGGCTTTTCGCGAACGCTTCGACACGATCCCGCTTAACCAGCGCCGCAACGCACCCGCCGAAACCCGCCCCCGTTAAACGCGCGCCATGACACCCTTCCAGCGACTGCGCCACGCGCGCCATCACGTCGAGTTCAGGGATGGATACTTGATACAGGTCGCGCAGGCTGGCATGGCATTCGTTCATCAATTTTCCAAAGCCCGCCACATCGCCGTCATGCAGCAGGGCAATCGCCCTGTTCGTGCGCGCGATTTCCTCCACAACGTGCCGCGCCCGATACCCGACCTCCACCGGCAGTTCGGACGCGAAGCGGTTGAAATCATCCACGCTGACATCGCGCAGGGCATTGATCTGCGGCAGGCTGCGTTTCAGGATCTCCACCGCCTTCTCGCAGGCGGCGCGGCGGTCATTGTAGGCGCTGAACGTCAACGTGCGCCGCATGGTCGTATCCGCAACGACGATGGCAACATCCTTCGGCAAAGGCAGGGCCTGATATTCCAGGGACCGGCAATCGAGAAGCATCAGCCTGTCTTTTTGCCCGCAGGCCGAGGCGAATTGATCCATGATCCCGCAGTTAACGCCGACATATTTGTTTTCCGCGCGCTGGCTGAGCAAGGCCAGTTCCATCGGCGGGACGCTCCATCCGCCCAGCGCCATCCACGCGACTGCAAAAGCCAGTTCCACCGAGGCCGAGGAACTTAATCCCGCGCCGCGCGGCACATCGGATGAATATGCGGCCTGCATCCCTTTCACTTCGAGCCCTTTTTCGGTCAATGCCCAGGCGACGCCCGCGGGATACTTCGCCCATTCGGGCAGGGATGAACCGTCGGGCTGGGTTTTGGCGGATAATGTTTCAGCGGCGAAAACAGCCCCTTCGGCGAAGTCCACAGACCACAGGGCGGTTTGATTCGATTTCGCCGGGGAGAAGGCGACGTATGTGGCGCGGTCGACCGCGGCCGGCAGGACGAATCCGTCGTTGTAGTCCACATGTTCCCCAAGAAGATTTACGCGTCCCGGGGCGCGGACAATGTGCCGGGGAAGATGCCCGAATTTCTGTTTGAAGGCTTGCGCGAGGGTATCCTGGTCGAACATGCTGATTCGAGTTATACGGTCAGGGGGTAGATCGAGTTGACCATTTCCAAAAATTCGCCTGCCAGATTCTTTTGCAGGATTTTCTTGCGGTCGTCCCTTGTGAGCGTGTGCAGCAACAAATACTGCACGGCATATTTGCGGAACAGGCGGTTGCCGTCCTCCTCGCCGTAGAATTTTACGCTTCGTTCGAGATGTTCATGCACCGTCGCGCGGACTTGCGCGGGTGAAACCTGCTGGCGGTCGATGCGGGAAAATATCCACGGGTTGGCGATGGCGGCGCGGCCGATCATCACCGCGTCACAGCCGGTATGCCGTTTCATGCGCCCGATATCCTCGACCTTTTTGACGTCACCGCTCCCGATCACCGGGATCCTGACCGCGGACTTGACTTCGGCTATCGCGTCCCAGTCCGCCAGTCCGCTGTAACTTTGCTCTTTCGTGCGTCCGTGGATGGCGATCAGCGAGCCGCCGCATTCCTCCACGATACGGGCAATCAATTTGTAGTTTTTATTCTTTTCCCAGCCGAGGCGGATTTTGCCCGTGACAGGGATGTTAAGTTTTGCAGTTAATTTCTTGAACGTGTGGGCGATCTTGAGCGGGGTCTTCATCATGCCCACGCCCGCGCCGCGGTCGGAAATACTTTTGGCGGGACAACCCATGTTAATGTCAATGATGTCCGGGCCCCAATCCTGCACGCGCAGGGCGGCTTCGAGGATGGTGTCGGGATCGTCGCCGTACAGTTGAAATGTGACAGGGCGCTCCACTTCCTCGTAAAATAATTTCTTCGCAGGCTGCTTCGATTTGCTCAGAATCTTTTCCACCTTGACGAACTCGGTGTAACTCATGGCCGAGCCGAGTCCGCGGCAAATCGAACGGAACGGCCAGTCCGAGTAACCGTCCATGGGCGCGAGGATGGCATCCCCGTAAACAGGGATGCCGCGAACGTGGAAATTTGGGGTTTTGGTTTCTTCCATAGACCGGGTGAGTATAACAAAGATTTTCCCCAATTCCCTGCGCCGTGAGTGCGTCGCACAATCCGGGCCTGTTACGCGGATTGTTTCTTCAACATCCCCAGGAAATGCTTGCGGAACCTGGTCACTTTCGGCGCGACCACAACCTGGCAATAGGGCTGGTTCGGGTTGTTCGCGAAGTATTCCTGGTGATAGCCTTCAGCCGCGTGGAACCTGTCGAGTTTGGTCACTTCGGTGACGATGGGATGGTCCCAGATTTTTTGGGCGTTCAATTCCCTGATAAGGGCGTCGGCGGTTGTTTTCTGAGCGTCATCGTGATAAAAGACAGCCGAGCGGTACTGTATGCCCACGTCCGCGCCCTGGCGGTTTGGCGTGGTCGGGTCGTGGATGGCGAAGAAGACATTGAGCAGGTCGCGAAACGAGACGATGGCTGGGTCGAATTTGACCTGCACAGCCTCGGCATGACCCGTGTCCCCGCTGCAGACTGCGCGGTAGGTGGGGTTGTCGATATGGCCGCCTGTGTAGCCCGATTCCACGGAATGCACGCCTTTGATTTCATCGAAAACGGCTTCCAGGCACCAGAAACATCCCCCGGCCAGCGTCGCGGTTTGAAGATCGGTTGTCATGATAAATTCTCCTTTTTCAATATGGACAGGACTGCCTGCAAAATAAGACAACGCGTGAACAGGGAATATTCTTAAGGGAAGATTACAATCGGGCAGGAAACGCCCATGCCGGGCGAACTTCAACGAACAGCCCCCGCTTTGGAGGGCTGTTCGTTGAAGGTTTTGTCGGTAAACCGCGTTCGTTTCGGGACAATGCGCAGGGTTTTTGGTTATATAATGCCATTATCCGCCGCTGGAGAAAATCATGAAATCAAACCCGGCCATTCTTTTCCTGCTTGCCTGCGTTTTCCTGGCGTCCTGCGCAAACTCCACAGCGACACCTCTTCCAACTTTGACATTCACCCCCAAGCCCTCGCCGGCCCCCGCGCCAAGCCAAACGCATCAACCGACGGCAACCCCCACCGCAACCGAAATCCCACTCCCGGATGTTCTTGCGGATAAATTTAGAGACACTGGATATGAGCCTTTTTGGAGGAAAGACCGCGCAATCATCCTTGTGGATTTAGAGACAGGCGAAATAGTCCCTGAGATAACCTTTGACCCGGAAGGCAATTGGACAAGGGCCTACCAACTTCCGGATATCGAAGAGCCTTTTGTAGTTACAGGCGCCCTGGATGAAATTGAAATAATCGTATCAGAAGATAACCAGGTAAGTTTGGGGGTGGAAAACTGGGAAATTGAAAATGGAGAGTTCAAGAGAAAAACCGCAGAGTTTGCCACCGAAACAGAGGGGATAACAGTCGAATTGGAATTGACTTCTCTTGAAGAAGTACATTTTGAAATATTGAAGAACAGCAGTGAAAAACCTGAGGATAGAATTGACAGCGAGGATACAGGCAGGAAATTATCGAAAAAACTATTTAAAGCAAAATCTGGTATTTATTATAATTGTTTTGGTATGCATGAACGTAGCTATAATAACATGTTCTGGTTTGACAACATTATTGCCGTTCCAGATGAGACAGGAGAACTGAAACCAGTAGAAACCGCCCTTTTTGCCGTCGCATACATCAGACCAGACGCAAGATACGGGCTGGTCGGGTGGATTGATAAAAATGGAATTGGTCAAGTCAGAATTGTTGATAAAGCAGGACTAAATAAATATTCAAATTTTAGCGATTGGTACCTCACCCATAAACCTTGAACTTAATTTTTAATTGACATTTGCTTCTCAATTGTCAATAATGATTGTATGAGAGGTAAGGCAACAAAGCTTTTTTTTCTGGTCGGATTGATATTGTTGGGATTTATTTTTTTAGCGCCTAAAAATATTTATGCAGGTGAAGAAACTTGTCAGTGTGGTAAAAATAGCGTAGGGAATTGCAATGTGGATTGTGAGGATGTGACAGTGTGGTTTCCTGGGGAAGGGTATGATGAGTATCAAACTTACAACGACTGCGGCGGGCCGGCTGATTGCAACGGGCAGCCTTGCATGGGCGGACAGTGCGGCGCTGACGTCGGCGGAGGCGGAGGAGATACCTGCCCAATCGGCTACGTGAAGTTGTGCCCGCAAACAGTCCCGGTGTGCGACCCAAATCGGAAATAATTCCATTTTGCTGATGTTACGCGCCGTCCCGCAGGTTTTGGAAGGCGGTCAAATCGATTCGATAAAACCTGCGGGACGTTTTGCTCAAGGCGGTATTTATTTGGGCTTGCGCTTCAACAGCCGCAGGACAGCCCAAACAATCAGGATCGGCGGGGCAAAGATCGGGACGATGACGACAAAGAACCAGATCAGGAAATCCACAATGCCCTGGTACGCGAAGGTCACGGACTTTTGGGCATTCTCGAAGGTCCGGCCCGGGTCCCACGGATTCGGCGTCGGCGTGGGATCGGGTTCGATTTCGGGCAGTTCAGGTTCGAAGTTGACCGTGATCGTCGAATAAGCGGAACGGTCGGAGAGATACTTCATCTGGCCTTTAATCTGCTCGATCTGCGCTTCCACATTGGCAAGTTCCTGGTTGATGCGCAGGGCCTCGTCAACGTTGGTCGTCTGCTCGAGGAAGCCCTTGATGCGGTCACGCGTGGCTTCGAGGTTCGTCAATTGCGACTGCAGGTCCACGTATTGACTGCTGACATCCTCACCGGAGGCGGTTTCATCGAGAATTTTTATGGACAACCCGCGCAGGCGGCTGAGTCCGCGCTCGAACTGGGTGACCGGCACGCCCATGGTCAGCGTGGCATATTTATAACTTTTGCCGTCCATCCAGTCCTGGTACCAGGCGCGTGAACTGATGATGTAACCGCCCAAATCGCCGACGATCTGCGTGGTCCGATCGATTGCAACATCCGTATCCTCGACAAGCAGTTTGATCTCCGCGTTCTTGATGATCATGCGGCCTGTCCCCGCGGCATAGACGTTGGGATCGACCAGCCCGGAACCGGTATCCACAAACCCGTCTTCCGGTGAGGGGACAGCCCCCGCATCCGATTTCTGGGCGGATTCCCCTTCAGGCTGCGCCGCGGGCGCTTCGGCGTAGAACACCTCGGGCGCGACCTGCTCCTCCGTCAC
>Ga0172375_10009276_pt1 | contig 13015 bp, 10 predicted proteins | sample LakKiv1m_FD_114537 | JGI IMG/M metagenome (GOLD analysis project Ga0172375, IMG submission 114537) | Freshwater microbial communities from Kabuno Bay, South-Kivu, Congo - kab_092012_11.1m | ecosystem: Environmental > Aquatic > Freshwater > Lake | place: Democratic Republic of the Congo...
GGAGAACCTGCGATGAAGGTGTTCAGAACTGGACAGGTCGCGAAGATCTGCAAAGTGGCCCCGAGCACGGTCAGCAAGTGGTTCGACTCCGGCCGGCTGAAGGGCTACCGGATCCCCGGATCCCAAGACCGACGCATCCCCAGGGAATACCTGATCAGATTTCTGAAAGAGCACGGGATGCCGCTGGGTGACCTCGAAGACGAGGCCATGGCCAAGGTATTGATCGTGGCTCAAGATCAGGTCCTGATCGAGAACATGAAGCGTGAATTGCCCCCGGAGCGTGCCTTTAAGGTCGCGGTCGCCGCGAGCGGCTTCGAGGCGGGCATTCAGGCGGAGAGCTTCCACCCGGATTGCATCTGCGTGGATTTCTCGATTGGCAAGGTCGAAGCTTTGCAAATCTGCCAGAACCTGCGGAAGAATGTCGATTTTTCGGAGACGATCCTGATCGCGCTGCTGCCCGATGACGGCCAGCCGATGAGCTTTGATCGTTCCAGCATCAACGAAACGTTCAAAAAGCCGTTCGACGCGCGACTCCTTGCGGAACGCCTGCGAACGCTGATCGGGGCCAAGAAGGAACTGGTCTGACCCACCAGGGCTCTCCCAATCCCGAACCTGACTCAACTTCGCCGCACTTGCTAATCCGTCGTGACTTGACCCGCACGATGGCTTGAATACAGATGATGGGGCGGTTGAACGAATCGACCCGTGGAAGCACCGGGGTTCCCGGCCCCGGTCTCCCTTCTCCATCTTCGCGAAAACGCCCACTTGGTGGGCGTTTTTTGTTGCGCCGGCAATAATCTTGCGGTTGCTGCAGGATGTCTTCCTCTCTTTCACATTTTGATGCCGACGGAGCCAGCCGCATGGTGGATGTCGGCGACAAGCAAGTCACGGCCCGGATGGCTCAAGCCAGCGCGCGCATCCACATGCAGCGGGCGACGGTCCAGCTGATTCGGGATCGCGGTGTGGCCAAGGGCGATGTCTTGGAAGTCGCCCGATTGGCCGGGATCATGGCGGCCAAACGCACCGCCGACTTGATCCCGCTGTGCCACCCGTTGCCCTTGGAGTCCATCGAGATTTCGTTCACGTTCCCGGCTGACGATTGCCTGCAAGTCGTCGCCACCGTTCGCATTACGGGCAAGACGGGCGTCGAAATGGAGGCGTTGGTGGCCGTCTCGACCGCCGCCTTGACCGTGTATGACATGTGCAAGTCGGTGGACCGGGGTATGATCATCGAGCGCATTCGCCTGGAGCAGAAATCCGGCGGGCGCAGCGGTACGTTTCAACGCGAGGACGGATGAAGCACGCCATGAGCAAGACTCTCGCCCAACAAACGGCATCTCCCACCACGCTGCGGTCGCTGCTGGAGCCGATTCAACACGAACTGGCCCAGTTCGAGGCGATGCTGGCGGCGGAACTTCGCAGCGACCAGCCCTTCGTGGACGAATTGGTGCGTTACGGCTGCCTGATCGGCGGCAAACGACTCCGCCCAGCCCTGCTGCTGCTGGCAGCCAAGTCGGTCGGGCAAGTGCGTGAGGCACATCTGACTCTGGCCACCGTCGTCGAAATGGTCCACACGGCGACCCTGATCCACGATGACGTGCTGGACGAGGCCGCGACGCGCCGGCACTTGGCGACCGTCAACTCGCGCTGGGACAGCGAGGCCAGTATCCTGCTGGGCGACTTCCTCTTCTCCCACGCCTTTCACCTGGCCAGCACGCTGGAGACGACCATGGCCTGCCGCCTGATCGGCCAAGCCACGAATCGGGTTTGCGAGGGGGAACTGAGGCAGAAAGGAACCCGCGGTGACTACCGCTTGAACGAAGCCGAATACCTGGCGATCATCGATGCCAAGACCGCCGAGTTGACGGCGTGCAGCTGTGAACTGGGGGCCTGGTACGCGGGCGCCGACGCATCCACGGCCGCATGCTACAGCGCCTACGGCCGCGACTTGGGCATCGCCTTCCAGATCGCCGACGACGTGCTGGACCTGGTCGGCGACGAAGCAGCGGCCGGCAAGTCGCTGGGAACGGACCTGGAGAAACAGAAACCGACGTTGCCCCTGATCCGGCTGATGCAACTGCTGGATGAACCGCAACGCCAGGACCTGATCCACGTGCTGGAAAACGGCGCACCGGATCGCCAGGAACCGCTGCTGCCCATGCTCAAGCAATACGATGCCATCGGCTATGCGGTCGAACGCGCCCGCCGGTACGCGGAACGGGCGCGCCGACGCTTGGACACCATGCCGGCCAGCCCCGCGCTGGAATCCCTGAGGCGCCTGACCCACTTCGTCGTCAACCGCTCGGCGTGAGTCCCCGGGCGGAATGCCTCCCGCCGCTCGCCCGCGTCCGACGCGGGGCCCGGCGATGGCACGGACGGATGCCTACGGTTGCCCCTTTTCGTCAGCCACGATCGCCGCCTGCAGGTGGCAGAACTCCACCTCCAACTCAGACAAGTGCTCTGCGGCCGCCAGCAAGTCTCCCGCTTGGGCCGCGCGCTCCATCTGCAAGGCCACGCGCTGCAAACGCTCGCCGCCGATGTTGCCGGCAGCACCCTTGATGCTGTGGGGCACCAACTGAACCGCCGCCGCATCCCGTGCCGACAGCGAACTCCGCAGGGCCGCCATCTGGCTCGGCATCGCTTCCCGAAAACGGCGGAGGACGCTCACTCCCATTCGCCCAGCGTGACGCGTTTGATGAGCGGCTGCCCGTTGCGGATGATCTTGATGCTGACCGTATCGCCGGCCGTGTTGTCGGCGATCCCGGCGGTCAGGCCTTTATAGTCGGCCACCTTGCGGCCTTCATACTCGCAGATCACGTCGTGCATCATCAGCCCCGCCTTCTCGGCGGCGCTGTTGGGACGGATCGTGTAGACGATGCAGCCCTCGACGCCGTCCTGACAGCCGACGCCCAGGAAGGCGCCGCGCCGCACGTCGATCTCGCTGGTCGCCAACGCCGTTCGCAAGCGGGTCACCGCCGCGTCGGACAGACGAGCGCCGTAAATCCGCAGCTTGCTGACACCCAGCAGGCCCTGCAACTGGTCCACGGCCCGGTCGGTGAGCGGGACGTACATCAGCGTCAGCACCGTCAGTTCCTTCAGCGCCAGCAGGTGCTTCAAGCCTTCGTCGCTCACATGGGCTCGTTTGACGGTCAACACGGGCAAGCCGGTCATCGCGGCGACGTACGGGAGCCATTCGTCCGTCACCTGGGGACCCTGCAGAATCACCTCGCCCGCATCGCGCAACCAGCGGAGCCGCGCCAGATCCTGGAGCTGTCCCTGCCAGCCCTCGCTGAATTCAATCACGTAGCCTTCGATCAGGCCGAATCCCAAGTCGGCTTGCCGGTCACTGACGACGGCTCCCAACCGCTTCAGTTCTCCCAGCGCCCGCTCCTGGTGGATCGCGTCCAGGCGATCCAGGGTGGTCCGCGCCCGGCGGGCGGCCGACGTCAGCCGCGGCTCGGCGATTTTCTCCAGCGCCGCGTGGGCGGCCGCCGAAGCCTCGTCGTCGGGGCAGAGCGCCAACTCCTGCAGCACGTACACGGCGCGCGTGGTGACCTCCAGGTTATTTTCCGCGACGGCGGCGAGGGTGGGGCCCACGGACGCGGCCCCGGCAGCGATCAGCCGCTCCGTGGCCACTTCCCGATCCACGAACCGCTCCGCATTCAACTGGCGGATCCACTGGGCGATCTGACGGGGCGGCGCAGACGCTGCCGGCTCGGCGGCAACCGCCGAGGCTGCTGTCAATGACAGCACGAGGATCGCAGTGAACCAGGAACGCCGCAGCATGAACTCAACCCTAATCCCGCACGAGGGACGATCGTCTTCCGTGCTCATCTTAGGCGGAGACGCGGGAATTTGGAATGGACATCCGGCAGCCTTTTCCGCTACCCTCCCGGAACTCGCTTTCGGCTGCGACACGGTTCCTGGTCCACCAATGCAAGGATGCAGCGGCATGGTTAAATCGCTTTGGATTCCCGCCCTTTCGTTGCTCGCCACCCAGCTTCCCGCCATGCCGGCCACGGGGGAGGAGTTTCGCATCGAGACCGACGTCTTCTTGGGAACGGAAAAAGAACCGGTCGCCCAGAGCGTGACGCTGTTCAGCGGCGGCCTGGTCTACGATTTCCCGCTGATCGGCCCGCAAGAGGTCACCGTTTTCGACAGCTCGCGGGGCCGCTTCATTCTCCTGGACGTGCCCCGCAAGACGAAAGCCACGCTGCTGACCCAGGAGTTGCTGGAGATCACCGCTGCAATCAAAGTCCAGGCCCAGGAACTGGACGGCGTGTTCGCCTTTGCCGCTGCCCCTCAATTTCAGCAACAAGTGGACGCTCAGGAGGGCTGGCTGACGCTGTCCAGCAACCTGCTGTCCTATCGGGCCAAAGGCGTCAAGCCGCAGCTGCCCCAGGCGGCCGCGTCCTACCGCGAGTTTGCCGACTGGTACGCCCGCCTGAACGCAACGCGGCCGGGCAACCTGCCGCCCTTTGCCCGCCTGGAACTGAATCGCGTGCTGGCCGAACGGCAGGAGGTTCCGGAGGAAGTCGAGTTGACCGTCGAACCTAAGAACCGCTGGGCGGGAAGAAAGGTCGTGATCCGCAGCCGCCAGATCTTCAACTGGCGACTGTCCAATACCGATCGCAAGCGGATCGATACGGCCGGCAGCCAGCTGGCGGATTTCGAGGCCGTGAGTTTTCAGGAGTACCGCCAGCCGCAACAGCTGGCCACGCGGGACGTGCGCTAAGCACCTGTTCCGAATCCACTTCGCAGGGCGGAATTCATTCCGCCCCCAACGGACTGAAGTCCGTTCTACGATGCTAGCCCAGCCGCCCGGCGTAGGCCCACAGCCCCAGGGCCGGATTCCGGATGAAGAAGACCCGCTCGCCATCGGGCAGCGTGTTCCAGCCGTCTTTCAATTGGGCCGGATCGTACCGCTGCTGGACGCTGGCTAGTTCGTCGTACGCGTAGCCGACCCCTTCGATTTCGGCCCGCGACAAATGCCCTGGACAGTACGTCACACGGAACCGCTTCTCGGACGAACCGTGGATCAAATGGGCCGCCGCGGACAGATTGTTCCGCAAGTCCTCGTTCTCGCGCATGAACCGCATGATCTCGGGCGTGGTCCGGTAGCCGTACTTGCGGATCAGGCGATCGATCTCGGGGTCCTCGCCAAACGTCCCGACTCCCGGAGCCAAGACCACCAGCTCGCCGCCGTCGGCGATCGCCATCCGCGTTCGGTAAATGGCCTTGTTCCCCAGCCACGTGCTGTGGAACTCTTCGGGGTCCAGGTACACCACGACCTTGCCCAATTCCTCCTGCAGCACGGTGAAATTCACCTGGATCGACAACTGGGCCGCCCGCTCGTAGCATTCGTGATCGTCGCCGATGAACAGGCCCCGCGTGACCAGTTCGCCCGCCGCGTTGGCCCCCACGACCGTCAACACGAACACCAGCGGCAGATGCCGGCAGAAATGCTCCTGGGCGTAATTCAAGATCCGCCGCAGCGGCGTATCAGCCCGGCCCATCATCCGCTCCATGCCGTAGGCCGCGCCGATGAAATGGCTCTCGTTGATCCCCTGCGAGCCGCCGGTGCCGACGAAGATATTCTTGTTGTAATTGGCCATCCCGATCACTTCGTGCGGGACGACCTGGCCGAGGGACAAGATCAAGTCGTGGCCGCCCTCCCAAACCAGCTTGTTCAGCTGGGCGGGCCAAGGCTGCGTCCAGATCCCGTCCGTCGCGGCAGCCACAAACTCGCCCGGCACCTGGCCGATGGTCCGCACGTCCTCGCGCCAGCGGTGCACGCGGATCAGCGACTTGGGCAGTCCGGGGAACATCTTGTCCAATTGCCAGTCCGGCATGGCGACGTGAGTCCCCAGGGCCGGCATGACGTCCGTCAACGCGTCGCCAAAGTGCTGGTGGACCAGGCACGTCAGGAGCCCGCCGCGGCTGTTAAAGCGGGTAAAATCCGGCGGCAGCGCCAGCACTCGCCGCCGCGGGCCCAGTTGACGAAAGCAACTTTCCAGCCCCTCGCGCAGCTGCTGGTCGCTTAGCTCCGTCGTCGGCGAGCCTTCGGCATAGTAGACAGTCATCGGTCAGCGCTCCTTCCCGGCCAACGGTTGCCAAGTGGCATGGCCTGTTGCCATCATAGCCCCGCCGCCGAGGATCGCCGAGGGGGAGCAGGGCGGAATTGTTTTTCGACCATTCGTCTTGGCATGAAAACGGGGATTTGATAGTTTTACTTCTCACCCTTGAGGTGGATTGATGGAAACGGGGACTGGCACCGCAACGACGCGTTGGAGTTCGAGCGAGCAGACGAAGTGTTGCGGAGCCAGTCCCCGTTTCCATCACCCCACCCCGGAGGGTAACTGCCCGACGCGGAACCATGCCCGAAGGGAGTTCGTGCCGCCGTGGTCGGCGACACCGTTCTGGATGGTCGAGGAAGGAGCCCCGATATGCTGGCCAGCGCAACCAAGGAAGTTTGTGTACACATCCGCTGGATGATCCGGCGGGACATGCCCGAAGTTCTGGACATCGAAAACCGCAGCTTCGAGTTCGCTTGGACCGAAGAGGACTTCATCCGCTGCCTGCGGCAACGCAACTGTATCGGCATGGTGGCCGAGCACGACGAGCGCGTCGTCGGTTTCATGATCTACGAGTTGCACAAGAACCGCTTGCACATTCTGAACTTTGCCGTGCACCCGGAATTCCGCCGCCGTGGCGTGGCCAACGGCATGGTCCGCAAGCTGGTCGGCAAGCTGTCGCCGCAGCGCCGCAACCGCATCTTGCTGGAGATCCGCGAAACCAACCTGGGCGCTCAGCTGTTCTTCCGCGAAGCCGGCTTTCGAGCGATCTCGGTGCTGCGGGACTTTTACGAGGACTCGCCCGAAGACGCCTATTTGATGCAGTATCGGTATCGCCCCAGCGACGCGGAAGTGGAACTGGACGAACAGTACCTGACGCGAATGGCCAGCTAGCACCGAACGGGGTGTTCGCGGTTCGGTGGCAGTTCTCTTCTCAGTGCCTCGATGACCCCTGGAATCGTGTATTCTCTGGCCTCGACGGCCGGCTCATAGCCCAATTCCCGCAGGGTCGCCGACGTGATCGGGCTGATGCTGGCCAGACGAGCGGTCCGCAGCTGCTCGCCGAACAGAGCGACCAGCGAGCGGGCGATCGCCGAGCTGGTGACCGTCACCCACTGGATGCCGCCCTCCGCCATTCGCCGCGACACGCCTTCATCGGCTACCGCCACGTCGGTGCTGGAATAGACGACGACTTGATCGACAACCGCGCCGGCCGCACGCAGCTGCTCCGCCAACACCTCCCGACCGCGGCTGGCGCGAGCCAGCAAGAACCGCTTGCCGCCAGCGTCCTGGGCCAACGCGGCCGCCAGCGATTCCGCCCGGTACTCGTCGGGGATCAAGTCCGCATTCAGGTGAAAGGCAGCCAAGGCGTCCGCCGTTCCCGACCCGATCGCGGCCAGCCGCACGGAGGCCAGCCGCCGCAAATCCGCCCCGCCGGCCAGCAGCCGCCGGAGCAGGTACTGCACGCCGTTGGAACTGGAAAACACCAGCCAATCGTAGCTCGTCAGCCGCTGCAACGCCTGGTCGACGGGGCGCCAGTCCGGCGGATCCGAGATCTGAATCGCCGGCTGCAACAGGACGTCCGCGCCCAAGTCCTCTAGCTGTTCCACCAGCGTCCCGGCTTGCTCAACAGGCCGCGTAACCAGGACGCATTGCCCGAACAGCGGCCGCTTGTCGAACCAAGACAACGTCTCCGCGAGCCCGGCGACGGCGCCCACGATCACCACCGCCGGCGGCGGCATTTTGACCGGCGAGACAAGTTTTTCGGCGACCTCGTCCAGGCGGCAGCGGATGCAGACCTGATCCGGAAAACTGCAGCGGCGGATGATCGCTGCGGGAGTGTCGGGCGACTTGCCCGCCTGGATCAGCGCGCCGGTCCACGCTTCCGCGTTGGCCACGCCCATGTAAAAAGCCAGCGTGCCGGGGAACTTTGCCAAGGCCTGATAATCCAGCGATGGATCGGCTTTGCCCGGCTCCTCCTGTCCGGTAATCAGGGCTACCGCCGATGCGTAGTCCCGGTGCGTGATCGGAATTCCGGCATAGCTGGCCGCCGCCAGCGCAGCTGTGATTCCCGGTACCACCTCGAACGGAATCCCCTGGCTGGCCAGCGTTTCGCCTTCCTCGGCAATCCGCGCAAAGACCGCCGGATCGCCGCCTTTCAGCCGCACCACGAGCTTGCCCTCGCGAGCCAATTCGACCATCCGCTCGTTCACCCGAGCCTGGCTCAAGTGCCTTGCCCCTCCCGAATTGCCCAGACAGATTAACTGGGCGGTGGGGCGCACATGGGTCAGGACTTGCGAGTTGACCAGGTAGTCATAGATGACGACGTCGGCTCGCTGCAGGCATTCCCGGCCGCGCAGCGTCAGCAGTTTGGGGTCGCCGGGGCCGGCGCCGACAAAGAATACACGGCCGGTGGTTTGCGTCGTATTGGCGGACATGTCCTGATTGAACCCGTTGCAACACATTTCCGCAAGGCTTGGCGAACCCCACGCGGACAAAGTACAATCGCAGCATGTTCCCAACACCCAGCCATCATTCGGCCAATCCGGCCCCGGCGGACGCGTATGAATCGCCCCCCGCATCCGGATTGACGATTCCGGAAGACAGCGAAGAAATCAAGGCGACGGCCCGCTCGCTGGCCCGCGCGGGCCGTTTTGACGAGGCGATCCGCTTCTGGCACGCCATTGAGGAACGCGATCCATTTGACCCCGAACCGGGGCGAATGATCCCGGCCCTGACCCTGAAAAAGAACCGGCAAATCGACACCAAGAACGGGGACGACAAGGCGACCGGCAAGGGGGGACCAGTCGCCGCGTCCGCGAGTGCAGCCCCGCCCCAAAGCCCTGACGCTTCGCCTCCGCCTGCCAAGCAGCCCCGCACGCTGGTACTGACCCGCCGCCAGCAGCTGGAGCAGGAAATCGCGTTCCACCCTCAGGAGGAAAAAAACTACCTGGAATTGGCCGAACTGCATCTGGCCGAGCGGCGGACGTATGACGCCCAACGCACCTTGATGAAGGCCCTGGAAGTCTCCCGCGACGTCGCAATCGTGGAACGGCTGGAAGATGTGAACATGCTGCGGGCTCGGGAACAGTGGAAGCTGGCCGAGACCCTGGCGGCCGAGCAACGGAGCGAAGAGACCACCGCAGCGGTCGACAAGGCGCGCCAGGACTGCTTCCAACTCGAACTGGACGTGCATCGCAACCGATGCGTTCGCCACCCCGATGATAAACGGCTTAAGTACCATCTGGGGATGAAGTTAAAGCAAATCGGCGAGTATCGCGAGGCGCTCGAACGCCTGCAGGCAGGACTCGAATTCCCCGACCTCCGCGCCGCCGCGTCCCTGGAGATCGGCGAGATCCTCCAGCGGCACCACCAGTTCCCCAAAGCGCTGCAGTGCTACCGCCAAGCTGCCCAACTTGCCGCAGGAGATGATGGCCTCGAACTCCAGGAATGCCGTAAACGAGCCCTGTACCGGGCTGGCGTCTTGGCCACGTCCATGACTCTGATCGATTCGGCCCGCCAATACCTGGCCGAACTGGTCAAAATGGACCCCGGCTACCGAGATGCGCAGACCCGTCTGGACAAATTGGGAGAAATCAGCGACACTTTTTGATTCGATTCAGCGTTTCCGTCTTTGAAGATAGCCAGAGTGAGGGAGAGAAAGCCGCAGTATGCCTACCACCAAGAGTGCAGAAAAACGACTCCGCCAGAACGTCGCTCGCCAGAAGCGGAACCGCGCGGTCAAGTCTTCGGTCAAGACGCAGATCCGCAAAGTGCGAGAAGCCGCCGAGGCCGGTGACGTCCAGAAAGCGGAAACGGAATTCCGGGAAGCCGCCAAGAAGCTGGACCAGGCGGGCGCTCACGGCGTCGTGCACCCCAACAAGGCGTCTCGCACCAAGTCACGCCTGCAGCACCTGATCAAAAAGACCAAGCAGGCGAAGACCGCCTGACGCGGCGAGCAACATTGCGGACCCACGCGAACACGCAGGGCACGCATCCAGGGCTCAGACGTACAGAATTCAAATTTGCCGGGCAAGCGGTGAACCATGTGGTCCGTCCCAGCCCGGCAAATTTGAATTCTGTACGTCTGAGCCTTTTCCATCGAGCTGGCGCCCGGACCACCCCCGATCGCCCACGCCCCCTCCGCGCAACCCGAAGCGTAAGCGAGGACGAACCACCGCACGGTCCTCTCCTACGCGGTGACCGCGCGAGTCGGGCACCCGACATAGCACCCGTGTGCCGCCAGCACGTCGTGCTTCATCACCACGCTGTGCGGTTCGACACGGGCGTTCGCTCCGATGTCCGCCCCGTAGAACACGACGGCATTGTCGCCGACCGTCGCCTGCGGTCCCAAGCGAATGCGGTCGATCTTGAGGATGCGATCCTCAAAGCTGTGAGCCTGAAAATGGCAGGCGACCGTGGCGTCGTCCTCAAACGTCAGCATGTCCGGATCGACGACTTGCGACATGCCGAAATCGAGTACGACGCGGCGGCCGATCCGCACGCCGGTCAGACGCAGGAACCCGTTCAACAGCAGCGTGCCTTCCAGCGGGGCCAGCGTCCGGCGAGCCCAATAGCTCCACGCCACATACAGCAGATCCCAACGCCCGCACCAGCACGACCAGAACGGATGCTGGCCCGGCTGCACTCGGCCCAGCAGTCCCCACTTGAGCAGCACCACGGCCAGACAGAGCGTCAATCCCGCCCCTAACGAGACCCAGGGGGCGATACCGAACGCCAACGTCAGTCCGGCGCAACGCCGCGCGGCCGCGGCCAGCAGCCCGTACCACGCCCCGCTCACGACAATCGGCGCCGCAGGCAGGCCGAATCGCAGCAACTCCCAAAACACCCGCGTCGCATAACGGACCATCCCCGGCTCGTGGGTCAGCCGTCGGTCGGCGGCGATCACTTGCCGCCGCGGCAGCTGCAGCGGCGGGTGGCCGAACCACGCCGAGTCGGTCTGGATCCGCTGCGGATCGGCGACCGTCGACACGCCCAGGAACAACCCGTCCGGCCAAACGTGTCCGCCGGGAACCAGTGCGTGGTTGCCCAAGAACGTGTTTCGCCCCAGCAGCGTCGCCCCGACGGTCACGGTCCCGCGGTGCCGCCAGGGACTGCAGAAGTAGATCCCGTCGGCGAAGAAGCTCTCCTCGCCGATGCCGACCGTTTCCGGCACGACATCGATGATCGTACTGATCTCACAGCGATTTCCGATCTTCATGCCGGCCAGACGCAGCCACCACGGCCAGAAGATCGCGCCGCTGAGCCAGCGGCCGGCGGAGTCGACGACGCCCGTCTTGACCCAGATCCGAATCGCCTCCAGGCTCCCAGCACTCCAGACCCCCGGCCGGACGCGTCCCAAGGCTCGCAGCGCGACGGCCTGCAGCAGCAGCCGCAGGCCAAGGGCTGCAGCCGCCAAGGCGATCACGACCGCGACGGCGCTGGTCGGAAATACGGGCTGATTGAGCCAGCGCAAGAGCCTCGCGTCGGCGTTGGGCACGGCCAGCGATAGGCCCAGAGCTAGCGCGGCCAGCGGCAGCCAAGCCAGCAGCAGGCCGGCGCCTCGCGCCGCCAGCAGCAGCATGCCGTGAAGATTTGGGCTCAACTCGGCGCTCCAACTCGCTTCGGGCCGCGCCGGCGACGCCCCTGCGGGTTGAGCCGGGACGCCGTCCCAGCGTTCGCCTGAAGGAATTCGCCCGCCGCGAGGCAGCCACGACAAGGCCGACAGGTACCCGTTCCGTTCCACCGCCGTGTGAGGACTGAGCCCGGCCCGCACGTCGACCGTCCCGCCGTCGGCGATCCGAATCGGTCCTAGGATCAAGTGCCCGCCGTCGAACTCCGCCAACCGCACCGCCGCGTCTTGGGCCAGCGTCGCCTCGTCGCCGATCTCCAGCAGATCCCAGCCGCCGTGGGTCAAATCCACGCCGCGGTGGATCTGGACGCGCCGGCCGATGCGGGCGCCCAACGCGCGCAGTGCGGCGGCTTGCAGGACCGTGCCCTCCAGGACCCACCAGGGAATCCACCTCGCGGCGCTGACGACGAGCCAATGCCGCGTATAGAAACTGCTCCAAACCGGCGTCTGCAGCGGACGGTAGCGTCCGATCAGCAACCGCTTGACGCCCACCGCCCACGCGATGCTGCACGGGGTATAGATCGCCAAACCCGCCAGCCCCAACAGCGGAGCCGCCAGCGTCATAGCCGCGGCGCCGAACCGGCCCAGCAGGAACGGCAGGACATGAAAGACCAGCAGGCAGACGAGCCCGCTGTGCACGACCAGGCTGAACGCCAGCCACAGGCTCTGCACCGCCGTGGACAGCCGCGGCCGACTAGGGCCGCAAGCGGTGCCGGCCTCGTCCCTCGAAGCCGGCAGACCTCGCGTGCCGAGCCCCACGCCCGGAACGCGCGTGCCAGCCGGTTCCGTCCCGGCGGAAGGCGTCCGCCCCATCGCGACGCGATCCGCCAGCCGGGCCACCGTCGGGGCTTCGTACAAGTCGCGAACGGAAATCGCCGCGGCGTTGCCGGACGAGCGCAGCGCGCAGATCACCCCCACGGCCGCCAGCGAATCTCCGCCCAAGTCCAGAAAGAAATCGTCGTCCGCGGACACCGGGCCCGCCATCCGCAGCACGTCGGCAAATGCTCCCGCAAGCCACCGTTCCGTGCTGTTGCGAGGTGCGACGAACGCCCCGCGTCGTGCACCGCCGGAGGCCGCCACGTCTGGCAGCGCATGCCGGTTCAGCTTGCCGCCCATGCCGGTCGGCAGCGCGTCCCGAAAGGCGAATCGGGCGGGCACCATGTACGCCGGCAGCGTTCGCCGCAACGCGTCCTGCAGCGTCTCGATGCCGGGCGGCGCCGCGGCGGACTGAGGAACGAGGTGGGCGACCAGCACCTGGTCCGCGCCCCTGCCCTGCACCCGGCACGCCGCCGCCCGGACTCCGGGACAC
>Ga0172375_10009278_pt1 | contig 13013 bp, 5 predicted proteins | sample LakKiv1m_FD_114537 | JGI IMG/M metagenome (GOLD analysis project Ga0172375, IMG submission 114537) | Freshwater microbial communities from Kabuno Bay, South-Kivu, Congo - kab_092012_11.1m | ecosystem: Environmental > Aquatic > Freshwater > Lake | place: Democratic Republic of the Congo...
AGGGCAATATCAGCACGCTTACACTGGAAGGCGGCGCTGAAGTTAAGGCTCGAATGGTCATTTCAGCCGAAGGCATCACCGGCAAACTGGCGCAGGCGGCAGGCGTCAATGTCAACGAAAAGCCTGTAGGCTGGTCTTTCGGTCTGGCTGTGGATATGCCGCCGCTGGAGAATCATGTGGATGAATGCGGCTTCGTCGTCGGCAATCCGGACAATGCTCCGCAATATCCGGCGGCCATGTCCTACTGGTCATCCGGCCCGGCCTGGACGGAAATTATGCCGGGAACGCTTCAGACCGAGCGTTACAGGGTAGGGGAACGCCCGCTGCACGAGTGCGTCAGCGACTGGCTTGAGAAAGATCCGCGCATTTCGGCCCGTCTGGGTTGTACTCCGGTTATCCCGAAGCATTTCAGCGATGGCTGCCGTGGCTATCTGCGCCGTTCGCCCAAAAGCGCAGTCGGTGACGGCATTATTGCAGTCGGCGACGCCATTACCACCTGCGGAATGATTACCAATCTGGGTGCTTTGAAAACCGGCGACATCGCTGCCGAAGTGGCTGCTTCTGCAATTCGCGCCGATGATGTCAGCGCTGCGCGTCTGGCGGATTTCGACCGGCGCTTTGGCAAATTATCACTGGCCACAGGCATGAACTGGATGTTCGGCCCCCTGATGGATGCGCCTATGCATCTTTCCAAAGACAAGCTGAAAGAAATCTTCGAAATGCTGTCGCACCTTGAAGTCAGTGTGATGCAGGGCGGCGGAGCGGCAGCCGCCTGGGAAATAGCAAAGTTCTTTGTGCGCATAATGCCTAAGCTCATGCTGCGCCCGGATATCCGTCCTTACCTGACCGGAGGCAAATGAGATGACACACAAGCTGGCGCGGGAAAAACGAGTGGAAGACATTCTCGAAGCGGCGGTTGAAGTCTTTGTAGATAAGGGATATGAAGGCGCATCGATGGAGGCCATTGCCCGGCAGGCCGGTCTTACAAAAGGCGGCGTTTACCATCACTTTTCCGGCAAGGACGAGATTTTTCTGGCGGCGAACAGCCTTTTTATGGAGCCGCTTTACCGTATGATAGCCCAGGCGCTTGAATCCGGAAATCCCAGGCTCGGCTTGCGATCTTTCATCATCAATTATCTGCAATGGTGGAAAGATCATCCACGGGATATGGCTTTTGTGGCTCTAACGCTTTACAAAGCTTTACAGAATCCGGATTACTGGCCGGAAATGTCTAAATATACCGCAGAGATGACTGCTTTTTATAAACAAATGCTTGAGGCCGCCGTAAGCGCAGGCGAAGCCAATCCCATGCGCGATACCGAAGCACGGGCCTTCGCACTTATGGGAGCTGTCGATGGTCTGGCTGCTTACATTGTAATGGACCCCGGATTGACAGCCGAGGCCTGTACGGAAAAACTTCTGCGGGCATTTCTCTGATACTTGCTGGTTATATAAACTGCTGGAATCATTCCATAAATTTATGGCGCGGTCTGTCTTCTATCGTGAATATATTAATTCACACAAAAATTGTGCATTTTTAATAGAAAATTTGCATATTTGGCTTTACTTTCCAGCAACATGAGTTTAGATTGTCGCCCTCTTTTGAATGTTTTTTATATCTGGAAAGAAACGAGACATGAGTATTAACAAAGTCAGAAACATCGGCATCGCGGCGCATATAGACGCCGGAAAAACAACAGTAACCGAACGCATCCTTTTCTTTACCGGCGTCAATCGCGTCATGGGTGAAGTTCACGACGGCAAAGCCACCATGGACTTCATGCAGCAGGAACAGGAAAGAGGCATCACCATCGCCTCGGCGGCCATTACCTGCGAATGGAATGGCCATAAAGTCAACATCATCGACACACCGGGGCACGTGGATTTCACCATCGAAGTTGAACGCTCCATGCGCGTGCTGGACGGAATCATTGCCGTTTTCTGCGCGGTGGGCGGCGTCGAAGCCCAGAGCGAAACCGTTTGGGGGCAGGCCGACAGATACCACGTTCCGCGCTTGGCCTTCATAAATAAGATGGATCGCGCCGGAGCCGACTTTTTAGATGTCGTCGCACAGCTTAACGACCGTCTTAACGCCGAAGCCGTACCCTACCAGATTCCGGTCGGTTCAGGTGATACCTTTATCGGCGTAGTTGACCTTATAAAAATGGAAGCCATTTACTTCCGTGACAATAAAATCAGCCGCGAAGCCATTCCCGAAAATCTGGCTGCAGAAGCTTTAAAATGGCGCAACTCCATGCTGGAGCGTCTGGCAGAGTACAACGACGAAATAGCCGAAAACTATCTCGAAGAAAAGCCGATTTCCGAGGAGCTCATTCACGAGGCTACACGTTATTGCGTGCAACGCTCCCTGATTACTCCGGCTTTCTGCGGCGCAGCCTACAAAAACATCGGCATTCAGCTTGTGCTGGACGCCGTCACCGAATATCTGCCCAGCCCGCTGGATCGCGGTGCGACCATTGGACATGACATGTATAAAGAGGATGTAACTCACAAGCGCCATCCGAACACTACCGATCCATTTTCAGCTCTGGCCTTTAAAATCATCCACGATCCTTACGTCGGTCAGCAGACCTTCGTGCGTACTTATTCCGGTGTTTTAAAGGTCGGCGACACTCTTCTTAACGCCACTACCAACAAGAAGGTGCGCGTCAGCCGTATTTTCCGCATTCACGCCAAAGACCGCATCGAAATTCCCGAAGTCGGCCCCGGCGACATCGTGGCGCTGATCGGTCTTAAGGATACGCATACCGGTCACACCATCTGTGACCTGGAAGCGCCTCTGCGCCTCGAATCCGTGCGCGTGCCTGATCCTGTTATAAGCGTAAAAGTAAGCACCGATACCCAGAAAGAGCACGAGAAGCTCATTACTTCGCTGCGCAAGCTGGGGCTTGAAGATCCCTCGTTTGTCGTACGCTATGTCGAGCGCACCAACGAGACCGTCATTGCCGGAATGGGCGAACTGCATCTGGAGATCATCGTTGACAGACTCAAGACCGAGTTCGGCGTAATCGCCCAGGTCGGCCAGCCTTCAGTCGAATATCGCGAGACCATCACCAAAGAGTGCCGCAACGACTACAAGTACGTCAAGCAGACCGGCGGCAAGGGCCAGTATGCACACGTTATCATGCTGGTCGAGCCCAATTCGGGCAAAGGCTTCGAGTTCAAGAACGCCGTTACCGGCGGCAACATCCCCAACGAATTCGTTTCGGCCATCCAGAAGGGCGTACTCGACGCCATGGAGAAGGGCGTCATGGCCGACTTCCTTACCGTCGATCTGAAGGTTACGGTGCTTGACGGCAGCTACCACGCGGTCGACAGCTCGGAAATGGCCTTCAGAACCTGCGGCTCGATGTGCTTCAAAGAGGCTTTCCGTAAAGCCAATCCGCAGTTGCTTGAACCCGTGATGAACCTCGAAATCGCCACGCCGGACGACTATATCGGCGACATCGTCGGCGACCTCAACCGTCGGCGCGGCAAGATTCTTAACATGCGCCGCTACCGCAAGGGCAGCCAGAAGATTCAGGCCGAAGCGCCGCTGATGGAGCTTTTCGGCTACGCCACCGCCATCCGCTCGCTTTCAAGCGGACGCGCCAACTACTCGATGGAACTGAAGCAGTACTCTCCCATGCCTGAAAGAATGCAGGAAAAGGTCATGGCCGAAGCCAAAGAGCGTCTGGAAGGCGAAAGATAAACGACAATATATATGTACGAAAAAAGCCCGGCAATCGCCGGGCTTTTTTTTATGCACATCGGGCTTCATTTTTCTCTTTCAAATGCACTTCCGCATTCTTTATCCAGGCTGTCAATAAGTCCATCCTTATCGTTATCCACACCGTCGTTGCACTCGGTATAATCGCCGAATCCTCCGTCTTCCTCTGTGCTTGATACGCAGTCTGGGTCTTTTATGTCAATCCATCCATCTTTATCGTTATCGACACCATCGTTGCATTGTCCTTTTCTATTGGCAATTTTCTCAACTGGCCTGCTTGGAATATTTCTAGTTTCCTGCCTAACCGCAACAGGTGCTTTTTCTTTCGGCTTTTTCTTTTCTATGAATTGAGATTCCCAGTTTATTGTTTCCTTTCCGAAAGCTTTTATTTTAAGTCCATTACCTTTAACTATATTGTATTGTTTCTTCGCCAGATTAGGCGTTTTGCCAGAACAGAAAATTACAAGCTCTCCCTTATAGCCACCTGTATACATGTCATAATCGAAAAATATATAGCTTTTATATTTATAACCGGGGATGAGTTTGAAAGAACTGTCGAAGTCAACAATGTCTTGTTTCGCGAGATGCTGCTCAAACTGCTTTGCCAATTTTTGTGATGAAGCATCTGCTCCGACTCTTTTCTCGGATAAAAACAATGCGTAGTTTACCGGCGAAAGAGGGTTCGTATTATTGGGGACAAAATTAATTGCAACATTTCCGAAATCTTCAATCTGATCACCAACATTTAATATTTCAATGCTGAAAATAGGAATGCTGCCGGTATGCATGAATACCGGATACATCATGACTTCGTTATTTTCATTTTCAATTAAACTTGCTTGCGCGGTGAATATGTCTGAAGCATTTGAAATCGGTTCCACATAAATTTTAAGGTTGCCTAAAGTAACTGAACTATTCGCCTGAGGCAGATCGTTTTTATTCTCAACAAGAATCGCCATATCGTGATTTCTGAAATAACTTCTATTTACTTGGGCGTATTGAAATTTTTTCAGACCGATAGCAATTACAGTCATCTTACTGCCGCTTGCAAGACCTGCAATTTGACTGTTAATAAGGTTTTCACCAATCGCCACGCCCTGTTTCCCATATTTATTATTTACGCCAGATGTTGCTCCATCAGCTATTCCCGAAACCGCGCTTGAAAGGAGCTGCATTCCGAACTTTTTTCCCGCACTGTCAGCTTCTTTGAAAATTGTTATTGCTTTTGTTATCATTCTTGTTCCAGGCTTTATTTTGAGCAAGTTGACCGTGAATCTGTTTTCAATAAGCAATATCCTCTGCTGTTGCCCCTCAATGTCTGATACTATTAATCCGGTAAACATCTCAGTAGCGGCGTTGGGATAGGGGGCAATGAAAATACAATCAAAAACAACCTTTGTGTTTTTTACGTCTTTGGGTGGATTATCGATAAAAAGATTAGAAATATTTGTGCGTAATGTGTATTTATCTCGTATTGACTTAATTTTGTAATACTGTTTTGTAAGTTCTCCCTGTCCTGATTCTAAAGAGCTTTCAAATAATGGAGAATTTATCATGACTGCGGCAACAATGAAGGAAAACAAAGCAATCCATGGCTTTGTGCTGAGGGTAGACCTGGACATTTCCCACCTTCTTTTGTTCTCTGTTTCTTTAAAAAGGGATTAAATACCTACGGAAACGCATAGTCAAGGTTTGATTTTGATGATCAGGTAAAGAACCCGGCAGATGTAGTTCCCGTGACAAAGTGACGAGGGTGCGTTTGGGTCATCTGGTATTGCCACAGGGAATTTCTGGTTGTGGCGGGTGGCCCGGACGCTGTGCCATAGTCTCACCGTCGAAGACGGGGAGGCTGTGCTTTTGTCTGTGGTATGAACATGGACGGTTTGCGTCGAATTTTAAAGACACACGGCCTCCCGAACTTCGTTCGTGAGACCATGGCACACGAATCCCAGCTCCCCGTCGGCCAGTAAGAACAGCACTATAGATAATAAAAGGGAGACGGCATTTGCCGTCTCCCTTTCGTTTAAGCGAAAAGCTTTAATTACTCGCCGCTTTTAATGCGCATGCCGTAGAACGAACGGTATACGAAGACCATCGATACCAGCAGGAATGCGCCGGAGAGTATGTACTTGAGAATGCCCATACCATCCGGAATGGTGATGGCAAGTTCGACCGCCAGCAGACCGAAGAGGGTGGTGAACTTGATGACCGGGTTCATGGCGACCGAAGATGTGTCTTTGAACGGATCGCCGACGGTGTCGCCTACTACGCAGGCGTCATGCAGCTCGGTGCCCTTGGCATTCAGTTCAGTTTCGACCAGCTTTTTAGCGTTATCCCATGCGCCGCCGGCGTTGGCCATGAAGATGGCCTGATACAGACCGAACACCGCGATGGAGATAAGGTAGCCGATGAAGAAGTAGTGGTTGACGAAGGCAAAAGCCAGAGTCGAGAAGAACACGCCCAGGAATATGTTGAACATACCTTTCTGCGCGTACTGAGTGCAGATCTCGACAACCTTCTTGCTGTCGGATACGGAAGCCTTCTCGCCGCCGCCCTCAAGCTTTATGTTCTTCTTTATGAACTCGACTGCACGATAAGCGCCGGTTGATACGGCCTGGGTAGCTGCGCCGGTGAACCAGTAGATTACCGCGCCGCCGGTGATGAGTCCCAGCAGGAAGAGCGGGTTGAGGATCGACAGACCGATGTTGACGCCCAGTTCGCCTTCCCAGCCGTATTTCTGGCCCAGAAGCTGAATGATCGAGAAGATCAGGGTGGTGGCGCCGACTACTGCCGTACCGATCAAGACCGGCTTGGCTGTAGCTTTAAAGGTGTTGCCTGCGCCGTCGTTCTCTTCGAGATGCTCTTTGGCGCGTTCAAAATCGGGGGCGAATCCGAAATTCTTTTTAATGTCTCCTTCGATGCCGGGGATGGTCTCGATGGTGGAGAGTTCATAGACAGACTGGGCATTGTCGGTGACCGGGCCGTAGGAGTCGACCGCGATGGTGACCGGGCCCATGCCCAGGAAACCGAAGGCCACCAGACCGAATGCAAAGACTGCCGGGGCGTTCATTATGCTGTCAAGTCCCGACGTGGAAACAGCGTAAGCTATCGCCATGAGAGCGATGATTGCCAGGCCGATCCAGTAAGCGCTGAAGTTACCAGCAACAAAACCGGACAGGATGTTCAGAGAAGCGCCGCCCTCTTTGGAGGCTGCTACGACTTCACGTACATGGCGCGAATTGGTTGAAGTGAAGACCTTTACCAGTTCGGGAATGATGGCACCGGCCAGCGTTCCACAGGTGATGATGGTCGCCAGTTTCCACCACAGCGAAGTGTCGCCGTTGAGGTCCGGAACCAGCACTGCCGAGAGAGCGTAAGTCATGATAACTGAAAGGAATGAAGTCAGCCAAACCAGCGAAGTAAGCGGATTTTCGAAGTTGAACTTATCCGACTCACCGTATTTGGCCTTGGAGATCACACTGTTGATTCCGTATGAAATGGCGCTGGTAAGGATCATGCCAACGCGCATTACGAAGATCCAGACCAGAAGCTGAATCTGTACTGTCGAGATGGCTACTGCCAGCAGGATGAAAGTGATGAGCGCGACGCCGGTTACGCCGTAGGTTTCGAAACCGTCAGCGGTCGGGCCTACTGAGTCGCCGGCATTGTCGCCGGTGCAGTCAGCGATGACACCGGGGTTACGGGCGTCGTCTTCTTTAATTTTGAAAACGATCTTCATAAGGTCGGAACCGATGTCGGCGATCTTAGTGAAGATACCACCGGCGATACGCAGAGCGGCGGCTCCGAGGGATTCGCCGATTGCAAAGCCGATGAAGCACGGACCAGCATAGTCACCAGGAATGACCAGCATGATGAAGAGCATGATTACCAGTTCGACGGAGATCAGCAGCATGCCGATTGACATGCCGGACTTCATCGGAATGGCGTTGGTGGGGTAGGGCTTGCCGGCAAGAGCGGCAAACGCGGTACGCGAATTCGCATAAGTGTTAATGCGGATTCCGAACCATGCGACGGCATAAGATCCCAGTATGCCCACGATAGAGAAAAGGATGATGATGACCACCTGGAAAACCGGAGTGCCGCGCAGTACTCCGAAGTAAATCACCATGATTGTGGCAATGAAAGCCCACAGAATAGCAATGAACTTACCCTGAGTAATAAGGTAGGTTTTACAGGTTTCATAAATCAGCTCGGAGATTTCGAGCATAGCCTTGTGTACCGGGAGATTTCTGATCTGCATGAACTGGACCAGGCCGAAGGCCATTCCGCCCAGGCAGATGAAGAACCCTATCCACAGAAGGGTAGAGCCCGGCATTCCCATGAAGTAAACCGAGGAAAGGTCAGGCAGGATCAGATCGGCCTCGCTGGCGAAAGCCGAAGATCCGGCCAACATGAACATAATGGACATCGCTATCGTCATCAGACGTGCGAGCCACGGGGATTTTCCCCTGCTAACAGCTACATTTGTCATTAAATCCTCCTCTTGCGTAATTCAACGAAAATTCACTCGAACCTTAAAAGCTTCATTATGTCTGCTTGGCAATATCAAGGTTGTATTTCCGATGACCAGTCGTCATCGGACTGAATTCATCAGGTCCCCATAGGGGGCCAATAATGAAATACTCTATCGTGGCGATTTCTCAGCTTCAACTGCTGTCTGGATACCACTTATTAAGTTCGGGGTCAAACATTTTTGAAAGATTATTGAATATATATATTTCACGATATCTCCGATGCCGACATAGTGGTAGTAAATACAGTAGTTTATGTCATTCTAAGAAGTTAAAATTAAGACGGAATATTTGCCTTAAAAACAGGCATAAATGAATGAGCGCCCATTCTTTTTCTATATTGAGAATACTTTTATATGCTCTGATTCCAGGCGATCAATTTTCAAGGCAATGATTGAGAAAGGGATCCTGTAGTCGAACCTCGGTAAAAACCAAATATTGACAACATATGTCACTTGTTGTAATTTTATATTTAAAAGCAGCTAATTGCGAGCGAGAATAAAGCATAGTGTTTTCATGTTATTGCAGGCGGAGTGTTTGATTGGAGTGGTATTGCCTTAACATAAAAATTGTTCTGCTGGCTCTGATCGGTGTTTCAGGCTTGGCGTATCTGCTTGTTCCTGAGCAAATATACAAGCGTTTCCGGGTTGTTTTTATTGTATTTCTTGCCATTCTGGCTGTTCTATCATTCGGGACTTACATCCGCTTCGGAGAATATTTTCACGGCAATAAAATTCACTACCATGATGTAGCTCATTATTATTTCGGTTCTAAATACTCGCAGGAATTGGGTTATACAAACCTTTACCGCTGCATCTGCCTGGCCGATTACGAAATTTTGCAGGATGCCGGTCACAGTATGCCGGATGAAATGAAGCACTTTGAAATCCGCCACCTTGAAGATGGTACTCTTCGTCCACTTGAAGATATTGTCAGCGATCCGGATGACAGGCGTAAATGTATGGACGGCTTCACTCCGGCAAGATGGGCGCAATTCAAGCAGGATGTGTCCGACTACTATCGTGTTCAGAACCATTATAACCTTTACGACCGCTGCGGAGATCGTGGTTTCAATGGTTCTCCTTTCTGGAGCTTATATGCCGGAAGTCTGGCCAATTTACTGCCGGTAAAAAGCTTCTGGCTTATTGCTGCAAGCTGGCTGGACATTATGTTTCTGGCCGCCGGGTTCTTGTTGCTCGGATTCGCCTTCGGCGTCGAAACGGCTTTGATGTCGGTTGTTTTTTATTTCAGTATCTTTTTTAATAACAACCATTTCATCCACTTCAGCTTTCTGCGTTACGACTGGATGGGGATTACTCTGGCTGGACTGGCGCTGCTTAAGCTGCGGCGTTACCGTCTTTCGGGTGTATTCCTAGGGTTGGCCGCTGCCATAAGACTTTTCCCCATGCTGCTGATTCTGGGACCGGGCATTAAATTCATAGCCGATTTGATAACTCACAAGAAAGCCGACCGGAGCCTGCTGCGCTTTGCTCTGGCCTGGCTGCTGACTTTAATTGTAACTGTCAGTCTCAGCATGGCAGTGTATGGGCCGGAGCGTTACGGCGAATATTTCGATAAGCTTAAAATTCACAGCCATTTGAAAACCAGCACACGCATCGGCCTTGAATATGTAATCCACCAATATAGGGGAGATACTTTAGCCAACACAGTCGATAGCTTGTTCGGTGAGAAAGCGGCGCTTGCATATAGGAGTGATGAATCAGTGAGGACTCAGCGGGTTGTCATACGCTGGAGTATCGTTGCTGGAATGTTTATTCTCTTGGTATTTGCATTCAGAAAACAGGAAGAACACGAAAGCGCCTTGCTGTCATGCGTTCCGGCTTTTCTGCTTTTAAACCTGACCGTCTACTATTGTGTGTTTTTTGTCATCCTGATCCCGCTGCTGCTGTCTCGCAAAACCCCGCGAGCCGGGGCCTTTTTATGGATGATTTTTGCTCTTTCGTCGCTGGCCATGTACGGGCCGCTTCTTGAAGGAAATGTTTCAGATTCGCGCATAAACGAACAGAGCAGTCTGCTTTTGTTCGTAATGGTGTTGTCAATAACGCTTTCATATGCGTTGAGAGATACTCGACTGGCCGAGCGTTTAAAGAAAATGCTTGAAGATACCGTCATTTTCTGCAAACTCAGGCGCAGATTTATTTTATCTCTGATCGCATTTGCGCTGATCATTATTGTATCAATTCCGATTATCGTCAGATTGAATGAAAATACTCCTGTCATGGAAGACTGGCAAAGGGCTTTTTTACTGCTGAAAGAGAACGGTTTTAACACTTCGAATGATCTTGTGATCGTTTCGCCATTTTCTTCATATCGCGAATTCACTCCGGCAATGACAAGCATCGGAGATATCCGCTTTCTGGACGACCCGGCGGCCAACTCGTATTGGAAATGGAACAGAGTCTGGATAATCAGCGAGCCTGCTTTGTTCGATGAAAACTCATTTATCACCAGACCGTACCGGCTCAGTCAATCATGGATATCGGATGGTGGCATTTTGCATCATCCTGTCAGAGTGCTGATGTACACATTCGAAAATCCAATGAAATCAGGCTACAAGCTGAGCCGGAATCTCGATCGCGCCACAGTCAGTATGGAAACCGATAAAGGCAGTATTGACTGTCCCTTGGAAAAATCAGGCCGCTTTGTCTGTTCTAAAGAAAATGACTGGAATTATGTGGGAATGGACACTCAGATTTTTATGGGACGAAATCGCAGTGGTATTTGGATCCATCCGGCGGAAAAATCAATTAATCTCCATTATCCGGAAGCGCCAATGGGCGAACGTCTGTCGATAGAAACCGGCCTGACGGATTTCGCTGTTATGTTGCCGGACGGCGCGCCGGTTATCCTGGATGTTTATGTTTCCGGTGATCTGCTCGAAAGCATCATTCAACCTAATTCTCCTGGTTGGTGCGAACACAGTCTCGACACCAGCCGCTACTGTGGGCAGTCTGTTAATCTTGAATTTCGTGTCCACTCTGAAAATACAGGCAGACGCCATTTCATGATGAACGGCGAAGTTCTGCATAAATAATTTCCCTACCCCTCATAAGAAATCAGAAGTTATCCTGCACCGATTATAAAATTGTTTCGAACAGCCACCTGAATTTCTATTAACGCGGAACGCCCGCTCGCCATTTTCGAACATATTACGCGAATATGAATTGTGGAAAGATTATGGAAAACTTGTTTATAGATTGTTTGTAATATTCTCTGTGTTGTGTATTCAGTGTAATCATAAAGTTGATAACTTCTTGATAATATGTTGATATCTTATCGGTAGATATATGATTGTAATCGATTCGTCGCCAAATTGTTTCTTGATTGTTCGGTGTTGATAACTATTTGAATCTATCCCAATAGGCCAGTTGAGCATTCTCAACGGGTGCCACTGGCTAAACGCATCGAAGCGTAGTTTGCTGGCGTATTTGAGCACGGGCAAGCCTACGGCTTAGCCCGTGGCACACTTTCAATCAACTTCTTTATAGTCTATTGGGGCCGGTTCTCAAGTAAAGAAGTGCAGTCAGAAAAAAAAGGCGCGCAGATATGTATTTTCCGCGCGCCTTCAATATAGTGAAATTCTGCTTATTTAGTGTTTTCGATCTCCCAGCGGGCTCCTTTGGTGAACCAGGGTTTGAGCATGATTGCGATGATAACTCCCGCCAGCGCAAAGACTCCCAGAATCAGCCACATGGCGGCGGGCTGATGCCAGAAATCGACTGTGCCTTCTACCATGCTTTTACCGATTCCCTCCGGCGACCAGCGCAGAAGCATGTGACCGGATAGTACGGACACAATGGTTTTTGTAAGGAACCATGGAATCATGGTAAAGCCGAGGTAAGTGCCCTCCTGTCCGGCTGGAGCCACGGCAGCGGTGTATTCGGAAAGCTTGGGTGACCAGATGATTTCACCGATGGAAAGCGTCACAATGAAGATTATTGCCATGATATAATGCGCCGTCGCTATGTCGCCTGAAAGCATCTGCCATGGTATGACCAGTGTAAAAAGCGAAAGGGCGGAGATGAGAGCGCCGTAAGTGAGCATTTTAAATAGATTGAACTTGTTGGCGATTGGAATGAAGAGTATCAGACCTACCACTATTATTATGGGGTTTATTGCGTTCAGTGTACCGAAAGCCGCGTCTTGTCCAATGGTGCGTATCCAGTATTTAGGCATAAGCAGGTAAAAATAACTGAAGACGGCGCGCACTCCCAGAAGCAGGGCAATCAATACGGTCAATTTCCAGAAGGCTGATTCTCTGAAGACTTCCTTTGCAATCTGCAGTGGATTTTTATGTTCGGCAGGTTCTTTCCTGCTGACGCCATCGTCTTCATCAAGATCAAGCTGTTGGTCCTTGCGTACCATAAGCAGCATGACAAGTATGCACATTACCCCCAGAATCGAACCCATTGTAAAGATGTGGGCATTTGGCAGCTTAAGAAGATTTCTGACTATATCAATTGAGAATCCACCCAGGGTCGCACCGATATTCATGAAGAGATACCACAACGTAAAGCCGGCGCTGCGGGATTTCTTGGTTGTATAGCGTTTGTTCGCGGCCTGAAAAACAGTCTGCATCATGGCCATGAAAGGAGCCATTAAAAAGAAAAGTCCGGCTACTATCCAGCCGCGCGCCGGAATCGTATCGACCAGTCCGCACAGCGCGACGCCGCTGCGCAGTATTATCATCATTACCATAGCAATAACGATGGATTTCCTGATTCCCAGCC
>Ga0172375_10009280_pt1 | contig 13011 bp, 17 predicted proteins | sample LakKiv1m_FD_114537 | JGI IMG/M metagenome (GOLD analysis project Ga0172375, IMG submission 114537) | Freshwater microbial communities from Kabuno Bay, South-Kivu, Congo - kab_092012_11.1m | ecosystem: Environmental > Aquatic > Freshwater > Lake | place: Democratic Republic of the Congo...
GATAATGGGTTAAGTTTAAAATGAGTTTGTTCTTTAATTAAATATGAAAAACAAATATGAATTATTATCACCAGTTGGGAATTTTCCAATGTTAGCTGCGGCGATTAATTCTGGTGCGGATGCGGTTTATTTTGGTTTGCAAGATTTTAATATGCGTGCAACTGCGAAGAATTTTACAATAAAAGATTTGCCAGAAATGAGAGAAATGTGTAATAAAAGTAAGGTTAAGATGTATTTAACTCTAAATACGATAATATACGAGGACGAATTATCAAAAATAGAAAAAGTAGTTAAGTCGGTTGCCGGAAAAGTAGATGCCGTAATTTGTTGGGATATGTCAGTTATAGCACTTTGTAAAAAATATAAAGTTCCGTTTCATATTTCTACGCAGGCAAGCATATCAAATGTAGAATCGGCTAAATTTTATGAAAAATTAGGTGCTCAAAAACTCGTTTTAGCTAGGGAGCTTTCTCTGAAGCAAATAAAAGAAATTTCTAAAAAAATTAAAATTCCAATAGAGTGTTTTTGTCATGGAGCGATGTGTGTTTCAGAGTCTGGAAGATGTTTTACTTCTCAATTTTTATCTTGTAAGTCGGCAAATAGAGGCGAGTGTACACATCCGTGTAGACGTGCGTATAAAATAATTGATTTAACTGATGAAAAAAACGAGTTGGTTATAGAGAATAACAGAGTTATGTCGGCGAAAGATCTTTGTACTTTACCGTTTATAGAAAAGATGAAAGAGGCTGGTATAACGTCGTTTAAGATAGAGGGACGGAATAGGAGCCCAGAGTATGTTGCGACTGTTACTGCGGTATACAGAAAGGCACTAGATAAAAAATTATCTAAGGAAGAAATAGAAGAATCGTTAGAAGAATTAAAAAAAGTTTACAATCGTGGATTTTCTTCTGGATTTTATTTAAAGATGCCAACTGCGGATGATTTTTCAAATTCTGATTCTGGTGAGCAAACTGAAAAAAAGATATTTATCGGGACTGTAGAAAAGTACTACGATAAAATTGGCGTGGCTTTGATCAAAATGAATTTTGGACCTCTAGCTATCGGAGACGAAATATATATTATTGGAAATAAAACTGGGGTAGTTAGAAATAAGATAGAGAGTATGGAAGTTCAAAATAAGAAAGTAGATTCTGTAGAAAAAGGCCAAGAAGTCGGGATAAAACTCCCTGAATGTCGTAAGGGCGACGAGATTTATTTGATTAAGAATAAGTAATTAGTTTAATACTACGACTTTAAGCGGCTGTGCTGAGTTTATTATTTCGATTTTATCATCTTTTTTAAGTTGATAGACTATATCGTCTACTGCCATTACGCTTCCGAAATCTCTTTTGCATATTATTTCTATTTTTTCGTCTTTTGGAATTTCTCCAGAAAGTATTGTTGGTTTGTAGAGACGGTTTCCGTGATATGGTTCTCTGACTATGAATTTTAGTATTTTATCGTCGTGATTAAATACGCTTCCTCCAGCTGATTTGAACCATCCAGTTGAGCCGCTTCCAGTGGTGATTAAAATTCCGGAGCTCCTTTGCTCTTCTTCTTTTCCGTTGTGTTTTATTATATGTCTTGAAGAGTGGAATTGTGATGATGCTCCTACGAAAACAACACACAGCACGATTTCGTTTAATTTTTTTCCGTTTAAGAAAACTTCAGCCCGGTGTCTTTCGATTGTGTTATAATTTCCTCGCAAAATATCTCTAAGTTTTTCTATATCATGTGAGAATATGCTCTTTAGTGCGCCTTCGCTAGTTTGTGGATCTGAGTTTATGCCAAGAATTAGTTGATCATTTGTATAATTAGATGCCTTTACGAATGTTCCGTCTCCGCCAAGAGTGATGATTAAGTCGTAATCTTCTAGCATCTTCTTATTAATATTTTCTGCATCTACAAAAGTGAAATCGCTTTTTTCTTCTTTTAATATTTTTTTTACAGACTCTAAGGTATCTAAGTGTGTTTTTGTGATTTTATTGCTGTAAACAACTATTATTTTATTGAGCATTTTTTATTTAAATTTAATATGTTTTACTGTGTATTTTGGTGTTTATAATTTTTTAGATTTAGAAATGTATTTAAAGATCAAATTATTGAATTAATTAGATGGTGAATAAATTAGGTCTTTCGATTTTGATTAGTATAATTTTGACGATAATAATTGTGTCTATAACTAATGTTGGCACTAGTTTATTTTTGAATGAGCCAGATTATAATAGATATTGTAATACGACAAAAACTATTCCAATAGAGACATACGACAATGTAACAAAGCAAATATGTGAGGATAATAATGGCACATGGACCCCGCAAAATGTTCAATGTATAAAAGCTCCGTGTCCACAAGGATATTGTGATTTTTATCAAAAGTGCAACCAAGCATATCAAGATGCTCAAAAACCATATAATCAATATAGATTCTATATTTTCGCTGGTCTTGGGTTTATTCTATTAATAATCGGTCTTTTTGCCGTCGAGAATTTGATTCAGATAACCGGATTGGCTGCTGGTGGTATTTTGGTTTTTGAAGGGATAGTTATGAATTTACAGGATAAGCTTGTTGTATTTATTGCACTTTTAGGAATTTTAGTTGTATTCGGAATTTTAGCGCTTAGAGTAATTAGAAGTAAGGATAAGAAGAAAAGGTAATTATAAAGAGTTAAAAACATCTGTTTTTTGATAATTTTATCATATTCATCGCGCTTAGGCTGCGATGATTGGGGCCGAGGCTCGCGGCGCTTCGGTCCCGCTCATTTTCTAAACATTTAATAACATAATAATCTAATTTAAAATATGAAAGAAAAGGGATTGTTTATTGGAGCGTTAGTATCTTTGATATTATTTTTACTTATTGCGATTGGTATAAATGGTTCGAATTTTTCTGGTTTAGATAATGCAGCAAGTGGTTTCGTTTTAAATAATCAAAATGAAATATTGCATAATATATCTGTTTTTATTAGTATAATTTTCGAGCCGATGTATGTCATTATTTTTGTAATTTTATTGTCGATTACTTTATTTTTAAATAAGAAGAAAGAAAAAGCGGTGATTTTATCGATATCTTCTCTTTTGGCGGGCGTATCTATTTATTTGTTGAAACATGTTTTTTTAAGAGATAGGCCGATAAATATGCTTTTCCAGGAAATAGGGTTTTCGTTCCCTAGTGGACATGCAATGATTGCTATGGTTTTATTCGGAATTTTGATTTATTATATATTTGGAATGAAATCTAAAGCGAAAGAATTTTTCTATATTTTTGGGTGTATTTTAGCTATTTTAGTAATTGGATTCAGTAGAGTTTATCTTAACGTTCATTGGTTTTCTGATGTAATTGCAAGTTATTTGTTTGGTATTTTTATTTTATTTTTCGTTTTCTTTGTTAAGAAAGTTATAAAGAAGTTTTAGTATCTTTCGAAAATAAGTAGTCCAGAATTATCCCATATATATAAAGAATCTCCAGCGTCGTTAAATACGCAAGAATAATTTTTAGTAAATGTTCCTTTCTTGATTAATACGTGGTCTATGTGTGTTGCGTCATCTTTTATAGAAACGTTTAGAGTTCCACAACTATTTTCTAAGATAATTCTTTCTTTATTCGTACATCTCTGGCCATCTTCTAAATACTTAAATTCAACAATAGATAAACATCCAAAATTAGTAGACTTTTGCCAAATTCCTATATTAGAATCTCTTGCTTCTTGTTCGGCCTTTGCTAGACGTTTTGTATGTTTATCTTCGTCGTAAACAAATAAAGAGGTGAATCCGTTTCTCAATATTTCTTCGTTAATTAATTTTCCGTTGTAAAAAACATATCCAAGACTTCTTCCGTATTTATCTTTTGAAGGAATTTCAATTTTGACGGTTTTGTTTTCGAGTTTTTTAATGAAGTTCGTAGATTCGTCTTTGTAGAATTCTCCTTTTTCTGGAGTATTTATTCCCAAAAGCCTAACTTTTTCTTGAGTATCTAGTACGATCGTGTCTCCATCTATTGCTCTTTCTACTACGGCGTTAATCGTTCGGATTGAATTTCCAGTTGTGGTCAAATCGTCTGCATAAAAATAGTAAATTAAACCGCTAACTAAGAATAATAATATTAACCAGAAATCAGATCTCTTCATGTTTTTCTTATAGTAGTAATCTTTAAAAAGCTTCTTTTTGTCATAGAAATACTCATAGATAGCGAGTTTGTGAGGAATAAAATGTCAAAAGTAAGAATAAAATTGCAAAGCGTGGATATACAGAAATTGAATGAGGTAATTGAAAATATTAAGATGATTGCTTCAAACGCTGGCGTAGTTGTTTCTGGACCTATTCCATTGCCTACAAAGCATATGAAGATTACAACAAGAAAATCTCCATGTGGTAGTGGTTCTGCTACTTTTGATAATTTTGAGATGAGAATACATAAAAGAGTTTTAGATTTACCTTCTAACGATAAAGTTCTTCATAGTATTATGAGAATACAGATTCCAAGAACAGTTTCTATTAAGATTGAGATGTTAGATTAAGAGTTGATTCGTTCAGACGATTTCTGAAAATAAAAATGGCAGTTGGAAAGGCTTATCATTATACAAAAGAATCTACTTGGAAGAAATTGTTTTCGGATCAAAATAATGATTTAGAGCCACAAAGACCAGTTCTGGGTTTGTGGGCCTTGGTTGGTCTGACAGAATCATTTCCAGGATGGGCAACGAGAGATAAATTTATTTTTGCTTTTCCAGATAATCTAGGAAATGTGGCGTGGAGCTCAGATGCAAGAACAATGGCAGAGTTTGACGTTTTAGCTCGTGACATAGGAAGAGAGATTGCAATTCTTGAGTTTGATTTGCTTCCAACAGATGAGGCGTATGTGATAGACAGAAGCCATGTTTCAGATTATCAGTTTGGCTTAAGTGGAGACAAGAGGGGCGCTTTGACAAGATATATAGAATCGCGAGTTAGTGCTCAATCTTATAATGGAAATTTTAGAATGCCAGAATTAATCATAAAAAATCCTATTGAGTTGAGAAGAATAAGGTTTCATTCAAGATATGTTGGAAAAATTTTAATATGATTTCCGTGTATATAATTTTTTAATATCGGATAAAATACTGATTACTTTTGGTTTTAAGAGAAGAATAATTAATTAAAAAAAATAAAAAAATAAAAATTTTATGTTTATTTCTTATAAACAAAATAGTAGACTATAGCTGTGATGATGCTAAATAAAATTGCTAGAACTGTCCAGACAATTTTTAGCCCAGTAGAGAGTTTTCTATTGTTTGCAAAAACATCATAGATTACCCAAACTGCACAAACTACACCTAAAACATACAATAGTGTACCAAGTAAAGCCATATTAACCTCCAAATGATCGACGGTTTTGAGCTATTTAAATCTAGGGATTTCCGTTCAAATATCTTTTTCTTAAATTTTCCGGGAATCTTTCAATGGCGTATCTTAATGTTGTTCGTGGCATGGTTTTATGATGTTTTTTAAGAAAAATTTCTTCAATTTCTTGGTTTCTTTTTCCAACCTCACGTAACATCCACCCAACGGCTTTGTGAATTAAATCGTGTTTGTCGTTTAGTAAGATTTCTGAAATAATTAGCGTGTCTTGAAAGTCATTTTTTCTAATAAATGATAAGGTGGATATAATTGCGATTCTTTTTTCCCAAAGATTATTCGATTTTGCGAGTTCGTGTAAAATTTTTCTATCTTTATCTAAGAGATACGAGCCAACTATATTTGGTGCAGTTACGTCTACTAAGTCCCAATTGTTTATGTTTTTTGTATTTTTTAAGTAGAAGTCAAAAATTAGTTTTCTGGCTATTGTATTCTTTTCGTATTTTTTGACTAAAATTAAAAGCCCTATCATTCTTTCTTCGTGAACTTCACTGTTTAACAGAATTTGAATGTCTTGCGGGCTTATAGAATTCCGGTATTTTTGTACTAAAGATCTCATCTCTGGAGTGTTTAGACCGTAGAAAATATCGCCTTCGCCGTATTCGCCTTTTCCTGTTTTGAAGAATCTTTTTGAGTGTTCGGCTCTTTCGGCACGGTATTTAGATTTGATTTCTTTGCGAAGATCGGAGAGCGACATTTTTTATTAAAGCAACAAACCTTTTTAAATGTTCAAACGCTCTCAATTTAGAAGCCGACATCGCATATGGGCGAAAGATAAATCACCGTATGCTCGTCTGCTAAATGTGCCGACATCGCATAGTGGTATTGCACGAGGTTGCTAACCTCGGCCTCTCACGGGGCCCCAGGGTTCGATTCCCTGTGTCGGCGTATTAACGGTTGTAATGTTTAAGAGCAAAAATTTTTGTGTCGGCGCAAGAAGGGTGGTTAGGTACAGACCGAATTCTGTGAATAGAATGGCAGAAAAGTTGATAGATAAACAAATTCATGCGAACGAATTAAAATTAAGAATTTTGATGACTGATGGTTGTAACCAAGATTGTTTATTTTGTTTAAACGATTTTCAACCGAAGCCTGGTAAACGCGGTGCACAATTTTTAAATTCGTCCATTGCAAAAATGGCGATTGAAGCATATGTTAAGTTTTTTTCAGGAAGATATCCTCTGCAAGTTTATTTCAGTGGTGGAGAGCCAACGTTGCATCCACAATTAATGGAGATAATGGGTTTGGCTAAGGCGCTTGATTGCAGGGTTACATTAAATACAAATGGAAATTTTGCTAGTGATTTAGAGTCTGGGCTTGTGGCCAACGCGGATGAAATTCATTTTGGAACATATAGAAAAGACGAAAGACATGCCGAAAGAATAAAGAGAATGGGTGGGGTGATACAATGCATATATCCTCATGTGGATGATTCTTTCGTTGAATTCTATTCTAAATATGGTATACCAATGAAAGTTTTTAGGGATTTTTATGATATAACTAACGGATATCAGGATTTTGTTGGCCATCTTGTAAAGAAGTTTCCAGAGGCGAAGTTATCTTTCAGACATACTGGCTTGCAAGAAAATCGTGGTCCTGGGTGTGTAGGTTGTGCTAAGACTTGTGTCACATTGAAGGCGGCGTGGGTTTTCCCAGATGGAGGCTCTTCACCTTGTCCACAGGGGTACAGGGCAGGCGTCTATTTTAACAGAACTCCGTCCGAGTGGGAAAGATATTTCGGTTTTGTTGAGAGATTTCATAAGAAGATTTAGGATAAGATTATTAAAAGATAGATCTATTATTATTTTATGAAAAAGAAATTAGTTCTATACGATTTGGTGTCGTTGTTGTTTTTTATTCCAGTTTTAATAGACTCCATGATGAAAAGCATTAGACTTATACATATTCCATTTGATTCATCTTTTTTTGAGTCTTATTTTTTGCAGCAGAATGGAGCGATTATAATTTATTTTGTTTTATTGTTAAATATAATGTTGGTACTTTCTATTGTAATATTATTTTTAGTTAACATTGGATTGATATATAAAAATGATGTTTCGATCGTAAAGTCGTGGGTAGGAAATATAATTATTTTGTCTTCTTTGTTTAATGTTTTAGTTGTATGGTTTTTATCTCAGCTACAAAATATAGAAAGCGATATAGTTTTTATGATGACATTTTGGCTATTGGGAGTTTTTGTTAAATTTGTTTTACTCATTTGGCAACATTTAAAACGTCGATAGTTTTAATAAATATATGAGGGGTGATAAGAAGAGTGTTTATTTGCTAGGTTCATCTAGTTTTTTTAATGACGTTGGTAGTGAGATGATTACTCCGATTATCCCATTTTTTATTAATTCATTAGGTGGCACTGGCGTTTCTATCGGTTTAATTAGCGGATTGAGAGAAGGGTTGTCTAGTTTATTGAAATTATTTGGCGGATGGTTTTCTGATCGTATTGGTAAGAGAATAGGCGTTGTATTTTTTGGATATGTGTTTTCGGCTTTGATGAAGATTTTTATCGGTGTTTCTCAAACATCTACTCAACTTATTAGTTCTGTTTCGTTAGAAAGAATTGGAAAAATGAGAGATGCGCCAAGAGATGCGATTATATCAAAATCTGCCAAAACGCGTGGTGATAATTTTGGAATAAATGAGACGATGGATAAGCTTGGTGGGGTTGTTGGTACGATTTTGGTTTTACTTTTATTGTATTTCGTCGGTGCTGATTTTAGGACGATTGTCATGATTGCAGCAGGAATATCGATGTTTTCTATAATTCCGTTATTTTTTGTTAAAGATTCAGAGACTCCTAAGTTAAAGAAAAGTCTATTCAGGAGCATTCTTTCTTTAGATAAACAACTTAAGAAAACAATTTTTATGATTTCGTTGTTTGCTTTGGCTAATTTCGGGTTGTATATGTTTTTCTTATTGAGAACTCAAGAAATTACTGGTAGTACAATAATACCGTTAGTTCTTTATACGATTTTTAATTTAATAATAGCTTTGTTCTCTAAGAGAATTGGTAGACATTCTGATAAGGTTGGTAGAAAAAGCATAATAGTTTCTGGATATATTTTATTTTCTTTAGTTTGTTTGGGATTTGCGTATGCAAATACATTATGGGCTGTGGCGGTTTTATTCTGTCTTTATGGACTGGTGATTGCTATGACGGAGCCTGTTCAGAGAGCACTCATAGGTGATCTTACGGATGGTTCTAGAGGAACGGCAATGGGGCTGTATTATTTTTCTATTGGAATATCTACTATAGTGGGTGGGATAATAGCGGGATATCTTTGGGATATTGATAAGTTGGTTATGTTTTATTATTTGGCTACTGTTGCAATAATAGCAGCGTTGGTTTTTATAACTAAATCAAAGTTGACTGAAAATGCAAAATAAGAATGATGTAAAACAAATAGAGAAAATGTTAGCTAGTAAAGTTAAGATGGTTGCAATGTTGGCTCCGAGTTTCGTTTGCGTTTTTAATTATCCGGATATTGTTATTGCATTAAGAAAGTTAGGTTTTGAGAAAGTCGTGGAATTAACGTTTGGAGCGAAAATGGTGAATTATGAATATCATAAAATTCTTAATAAAAATCAGCTTTTTATTTCAACCGTATGCCCGGGAATAACGAATTTTATCAAAACCAATTATCCGCAATTAAAAAATAATTTAGTTCAAGTTGATAGTCCTATGACAGCGATGGCTAAAATTTGTAAAAAAAATTATCCGAAATATAAAACTGTTTTTGTTTCTCCGTGTAATTTTAAAAAGGATGAGGCGGCATTATCTAAATATGTTGATTATGTTATAGATTATCAACAGTTAAAGACTCTTCTTCAGAAAAAAAATATTTTAGTGGATAATGTGGGTCGTGGAAAGTTTGGGGAGTTTGACGCATTTTATAACGATTATACTAAGATTTATCCATTAGCTGGGGGATTAAGTAAAACAGCTCATTTGAAGGGCGTTTTGAATAAAGATGAGGTTAAAGTTATCGACGGTGTTCAGGATGTAAAAAAATATTTAGATAATTATGTTAAAAATCCAGATATAAAAATTAAGTTTCTGGATATAAATTTCTGTGTTGGTGGGTGTATTGGCGGACCATTCACGGATCAAAACGTTTCGGTTGCAAAAAAGAAAAAAAGATTGCTCAAATATTTGAATTTGGCAAAGAAAGAAAAAATTCCTGAAAAAAATAAAGGATGGGTAAAAAAAGCTAAAGGAATAAGATTTGATAAAAGAATTTGATTATTCTTCTACCTTTATTGCACTAACTGGGCATGCAGATTTTGCTTCTTTTGCACATGCAACATCGTCGATTTTTTTAGTTTTAACGAATGATTTTCCATTTTTCATTTCGAATATTGCCGGGCAGATTGAAGCACAAGCTCCGCATCCGATGCATAGTTTTTGATTAACACTTACTTTTACCATTTTACCTCCAATATCTTTATAGTTACGAAGTTTATAAAATTTTGGTTAAGTTTTTAAATGAAGTTCCATTGAAAATGGAATAAAAAATGTCTGAAGATAGTGCCGATGTTCTGAGTAATTTTGATAATGGTATTATGCCAAATTTAGAACCGAAGAAAAAAAGCGAAAGAAAAAATATTTCTAGAAAATATTTGAGACAGCGATGGAAGCATTTTATTAGTCAGGACAATAAGGGAAATTTATTAATTGAGGGAGTTAATATTAGTGAGATAGTAAAGAAATATGGTTCTCCGGTGTATATCCTTGTTGAGGAAGAGATAAGAGAAAAGTGTAGAATATTTAGAGATAGTTTCGATTATCAGTTTTTTAGACCGCAGTATGCTTGTAAATGCAATTCTAACTTAGAAGTTCTGAGAATTATGAGAGAAGAGGGTTTGGATTTTGATGCAAGTAGCGTTGGAGAAATTATTTTGGGGCTTTTAGCGGATTTTACGCCGAAGCAGATAACTTTTACGAATTTATATAAAACTAAAAAAGACATTATGTTCGCAGTTTCGATTGGCGTGAATGCGATTACGGTTGATTCTTTAGAGGAATTAGATGTTATAATTGATGTAGCTAGGCAGATGAATAAGGTTATTCCTATAATGTTGAGAGTAAATCCGATGATTAGTGATGGTAGATTTACGACTAAAAAACAGCAGTATGGTATTCCTTATAAGTATGCCAAAAAAGCTATTTTGAAAGTTAGTAAGGATCCGCTTGTCAAACTTAAGGGATTTCATTATCATGGTTCGTACGCGTATAATTTTAATGGATATCTTATGGCGGCGGATAGATTAACGGATTTGGCTGTTTTTGCGAAAAAGAATGATATTGTGATAGAAATGCTGGATTTTGGTGGCGGTTTTCCGACTGTTGTGCCAAAAACCTATTGTCCTGGAAAATATTTCACTCCGAGAGATTTGGGAGAGGTTTTTGTTCCGTACTTTAAAGAAATTTGTGTGAAAAAAGAAATTCCATTGCCGACGCTTGTGTTTGAGCCTGGAAAATCTTTGGTGGCAAATTCTGGAATCGGAATCATAAGTGTTGTTAGTAAGAAAAATTTAAGTAATAAAGAAATTGTGATTACGGATGGGTCTTGTTATTCTATGTTCCCGGATATTTTGATATCTCATTGCGATTATGAAATTCTTCCTGGAAATAAAATGAGGACGAAGTCTACGAAGAAATATGATATCGCTGGTTGTACTTGCGATTGCATTGATTTGATAGCGACGTGTCAGAAAATGCCAGATTTGAAGAAAGAAGATTTGTTGGTTGTGATGGATTGTGGTTCGTATAGTAATGTGTTAAGTTCGAATTTTAATAATCTTAGGAGGCCGCCGATTATTATGATAAATAAGGATGGAAAAACGCGTTTGATTAGAAGAAGAGATAGGTATACGGAAATTTTTGCACCGGAGTTAGATGTTTTGAAGGTGGCGGACCAAAATGAGATGAAAAGATTTTACGATTTGTTGAGGAAAAATTACGAGGAGAAAAATTAGATTAGTTCTTCAAAAACTTCTTTTTCTTTTTGGTAGAATATTCCTAATGGGATTTTTGTATCTGATTTGATAGAGTTATAGTCAAATTCTTCTGCGCGTTTCATAGCGTCTTCAAAATTGGTTTTATCGTGTCCTTTTTCTTGTAAATTATACATTTTTTCTTTGTAACCCGCATCGTTATGGAAAATAACACATGGCTGAATTACTTCGATAAAGCAAAATCCTTTGTGTTTTTGCGCTTCTTCTAAAACGTTTGCGACTTGGGTTGGGTCTGCGAAGACTCTTGCCACGAAGCTTGCTCCTGCGCCTAACATCAATTTTATCGGATTAGTTGGTTGCAATTTTACGCCAAATGGATTTGTTTTGTCTTTGTATCCTTTTTCTGTAACTGGTGATGGTTCTGCAATCGTTAGCGCAAAAACTTGATTATTATGAACTAAATATTTTATATTGGAATTATATCTCGCCATGTGAATTAAATGTTCCATTCCTTCTGCGTACGCGTCTCCGTCGCCAGAAAAGCCTAAGACGTTTAGTTTTGGATTCCCGATTTTCATTCCTAAAGCGACTGGTAGAACTCTTCCGTGTAAAGAATTAACTCCTTGTAAATTCAAATAGTCGAATATCTTTGCATGACATCCTATTCCAGAAACTAAAGCGAAATCGTCTTTCTTTTTTCCTTGTTTCATTTGATTTTCTAAAAATCTTTGTACCCCCGCTAAGATCATAAAATTAAAACATCCTGGACACCATGTCGGTGTTGTGTTGGTACGAATTGATTTACTGCTCATTTTATATTAACTCCTTCAATTCTTTAATTTTCTTCGCAGGAACTCCTCCCCAGAGTTCATTCGCTGGGACATCCTTTATAACCAAGCTTTTCATGGCCACAACAGAATTGTCTCCCATTCTCACGCCTGGGCCAATCAGGCTATCTGCACCAATCAAAACATTTTTACCAATCACAATTTTTCCAATCTTAGCATTCTTCTGTGTAAAACCATGACACAACAATCTACTCCCCCATCCTATAGAACTATTCTCTCCCACGCTAATTAAATCTGGAAAAAGAGGATCCACCTTCACCTGGGCAAATCCCGTATTTTTTGCGATTTTCATACCCAAGAAATTTCTAAAACAAAATCTAGTCAATCCCATAAAAGGAGAAATTTTCATTAATTGAATAATCACATAATTAAAAGGAGCAACTAGTGAACATCTAACGCTTTTCCAATAAGAAACCACGTCTCCCTTATTGTCCCTATCTAAAACCAAAACCATATCATCACTTTTTATAAAATCTTTAATCTCAATTTTCATCTCAATCCCCTCCGTAATTCTTCCGCAAGTTCATCACTAAAGAACGGCCTTCCGTCATAGCGAAGTATTTTATTTTTATCCTCTACTATAAATCCGGTCTTCTCCGCAATCAATCTTGAAAGTGGCGACTCAGAATTATTTTCAATAACCAAAACTTTTCTCGCCTTTTTCACTTCTGCTAAAATCTGCTTCATCGGGAACGGATTCATATATAAAATTTGAATAAATTTCACGTCTAATTTATCTGAAATCGCATCTAAAATCGCGCCTTTAGTTGAACCCCAAGATAAAATTAAATTCTTA
>Ga0172375_10009282_pt1 | contig 13010 bp, 8 predicted proteins | sample LakKiv1m_FD_114537 | JGI IMG/M metagenome (GOLD analysis project Ga0172375, IMG submission 114537) | Freshwater microbial communities from Kabuno Bay, South-Kivu, Congo - kab_092012_11.1m | ecosystem: Environmental > Aquatic > Freshwater > Lake | place: Democratic Republic of the Congo...
CGTAGGAGGCCATCGCCACCACGTCCGAGTTGCGCTCCATGCCGGTCATGAAGGCGGCTTCGCCAAGGGCCCCCCTCAGGTTGCCCTGGCCGCAGCCGCTGGTCACCGCATACTCGCCGACGAAGACCTTGGGCCCGGCCCGGTCGTAGCGGTCGTAGCGGCCGGCCTGTGCGGCGAAGAACTCGGGGTTGCTGTAGTAGTGCTCGTCGATGATGTCCGGCAGGCGCGAGGTGGGGTAGCCGCCCCAGACGTTGGCAATGAGCTGGATCTCGGGGTACTTCGCCTTGATCGCGTCGTAGAACAGCGGCCAGCGTTCATGGTAGGCTGGGCCTCCGTTCTCATTGCCAATCTCTAAATATTTCAACCCAAAGGGCTTAGGATGACCTGCCTGGGCCCGCTTCGAACCCCAGGCGCTGTCCGCCGGCCCATTGGCGTACTCGATGGCATCCAGCGCGTCCTGGACGAACTCGCCCATCTGGTCCAGGGGGACGTTCTCCTTGTGGGACATGCCCACGTTGATGCAGAACAGGGCTTCCGCGCCCAGGTCCTCGCAGAGCTGGAGGTACTCGTGGTAGCCCAGGCCATGGGTGGCCCAGTAGCCCCAGATATTCCAGAGCGGTTTGCGTTGGGCGAGGTCACCGAGGGTGGTTTTCCAGCGGTACGCCATGGCCATCGTGTCGCCCTCGACCCAGCAGCCGCCGGGGAAGCGCACGAAAGCGGGCCGGAGGGCGGCCAGCATCTCGCACAGGTCCGGTCGCAGGCCGTGGCCCTTCCAGGTCTTGGCCGGGAGCAGCGAGACCATATCCAGCCAGAAGGTCCCCGCCCGGTCCGTGGTGATGACCAGCCGGGCCCTGGGGTCCGTCCCGGCAGCCTTGAACTCCTGGCGGTAGTTCTGCCAGGCTTGGGTCAGGCTACCGACCTTCCCGCTGGCGTAGAGCACGCTGCCGTCGGCGTTCTCCAGCCGGGCCGAAAGGGCGCCGGTCCCACGCGCCCAGAGGTTCAGCCCATAGCGCTCCCCCTTTTGCAGCGCCATGCCCCAGTAGCCCACATTGAGCACGCCGCCGCCGGCGTCCTGGGCCGTGACCTGCAGGGAGCGTGGGCTGGCGGGGCTCAGCGGCTGGGCACTGTCGATGGCGATGTCCGCATGGCCGGTGGCGGACCAGTGTTCCGGCTTGTCGGCATCCTCGAACGACCGGTTGCGGACCCGCTCCGGGTAGATGCCGCCGTCGGCCGAGAGGTTGATATCCTCGAAGAAGATGCCGAAGAGGAGGGGACTGACCGCATGCCCGGGCTTGTCCACCTCCACCTGGATGGTCGCCAGCTCGGCTCCCATGGAGCCCGCCTGAACCATCCCCAAGGCCAACAGTGCCGCCATCGTGCGCATGTCGCGATCCTCTCGCGTTCGCTCCGGCCCGACCCGCGGGACCGGGGTACCGGCAAAGAGTACTCTGTACGACCCACCCGCGCAAGTGGTCTGGGCCGTCGGCGGGCGCGGGGGCTCGGATAGACCGGACGGATCAGACAGATCGGGCGGATCGGGCGGATCGGGCGGCTGTCGTCCCTGCCACCGCGCCCATGCCCGCAGAACCACCGGCCCAGCCGGGTGCCCTCCCGCTCCCGCGCGGTGAACGCCCCGGGCGAAGGCGGGTGTCGGTGGCCCCGCCCCGGTGCGCGCCGGACGGGCGGAGGACCATGACCGCGGGGATCGGTCGGATCGGTCGGATCTGCCGGATGATGCCGGTCCCGCCGGTCGCCGGGGCCTTGTCCTGCCCCTCACCGCGGCCCCTCGGTGCACTCTTTCCACAGGGCTGCCAGCCGGGCTTTGGCGGGGTCTTCGGAGGCCTGGTAGGCACGCAGGACGGTCTGCAGGCCCTGGGCCAGGCGTTCCATGGCGTCGAGGTAACTCTTGTCGGCGGCCTGTTGCGACTCTGGCGGCAGGGCGGGCAGCTTGCCCTCGGCCTTGAGCTGGCGGCGGGCGTGAATGGCCGCGAGGTAGTCGACGATCAGCCTGGCGTGCCGGGCTTCGTAGCTCTCCGCCAGCCCTGCCTCGCAGAGCTTGGCGTAGAACTGGCCGACGCCCTCCCATTTCGGCCGCGGCGCGGCCGCCGGGGCCGTGGCCACGGGCTGGCCGTTGAGGTAGAGCCGCAGCTCGCCCGCCGGGTTGAAGGTCGCGGCGGCGTGGGCCCATTCGCCGGGGGCCAGCCGCGCGGCGTGGGCCGCGTGGCCCATCTCCGTGATCAGCCGCAGCGAGTTGCCGGGGAACGTGTCGAGGAGATAGCCATCGTCCACCCCGGCGGTGACCTTGTCGACGATGCGCATGCCGGCCTCGGGGAGTGCCTCGGGCCGGAACCAGGCATCGAGGGAGTACGGCCCCGGCAGGTTCAGGCGCGGGTCGAAGGCGATCTCGAAGTAGCCCTTGCCCGTGCCCCGTGCGGCCTTGCCCATGGGCGTGTCCTCGAAGGTGACCTCACCCACCGCCTTGGCGGGGAACTCGCTGCCGGCCCGGTTGGCGACGGCGCCATCGGCGGCGCCGTCGAGGACGTAGTCCAACAGCGGCTGGCGCTCCGGCGCCGTCTCGGCGGCAGCGTCGCGGGCCAGGGCCGCGACCTCCGCGGCGCTCAGTTCCAGGGCGAACACGCGCACGCGCCGCAGCAGGCCCAGGAAGGCGTTCTGGCCGTTGCTGTCGGCGCCCAGGCGCAATGGCCGCAGGTTGCCGCAGTCGACGGGGAGGAAGCCGCGCACGGTCCAGAAGGCATCCCCAGGCGGCGGCACGGCGGCGGGGCCGGCGGCGGTGGGAGCGGGGTCGGGGCCCGGTGTCGCGCCGCCCAGGCCGATGACGATGCGAGCTTGGGCAGGCAGGGCCTCCGCCGGCAGCGATACGGTCGTCGCATCGAACCGGCTCCAGGCCTCACCGTTGACCGTCACGCCCGTGATGGGCCCCCGGCCGCGTGTCGAGAGGTAGAGCCGTCTGTCGCCCAGGCGGACCGGGAAGCGCTGATCGAGACGGGTGATGCCCGGCGGGATGTGCGGCACCAGGGTCAGGCCATCGGCCCGGTAGAGGTACTCGAACAGGCCCCGGACCATGGCCGCCGGGGCGCCCCAGGTATCGTAGACGCAGTTGATGGGCTCCTTGGGCTGGTAGGGTCTGGCGCCGAACTCCACCAGGGGATTGTCCGTGCGGAAGGTGCGGAAGAACTCCAGCATGTGCTCCATGGCCCGGCGCGCGTCCTCGTACTGGCCGAGGCGGTAGTAGGCCATGATCATGCGCGCCTCGCAGGTGGTCCAGTGGCCGCCGTTGACCCAGGTGCCGAAGCCCCATAGCCCGGCGGGTTCGGTATACATGTCGTCCAGCGAGGGGTAGTTGGTGATGATGACCCCGTGGGGGCGGAGACCCGGCAGGGCCGCGATCTTGGCGTAGATGGCCCGCGACTGCGCCTCGTCGGCGACGCGGAAGGCGATGGCGTCGTGGTTGCAGACCGCCTCGAAGTACCCGTGCTTCTCGGCGCCGTAGACGCCATGCCGGGTGCCGTCGGGGTCCAGCGACTTGATGAAGTAGCCCTCGTCGGTCGTCAGTGGTTTCAGGCCGGCCCGGGCCAGGTCGCGCTGTCGTTCGTAGCCTGCCGCCGGGTCGTTGCGTCCGGCCAGCCTCTCGAGTTCGACGAGCCGGTCCAGGGCGGCGATGTAGGTGATGGAGAGGCCGCTGAGGTAGGCCATGCCATAGGAGCCGTCGGCCTGGCGGCAACCGGCGTAGCTCGGGGCCAGCAGGTTCCCCGCCGGCCCGGCCCGGAACAGGTTGGTGGCCGGATCCCGGCGCGACTCGATGAAGGCGGCGCAGCGTTCCAGCCTCGGCAGGTAGCGCTCGATGGCGGCGCGGTCGCGCCCGATCAGCAGCATCTCGGCCTGGAGCACGACCCCCGCCGCGGTGAACTCCATGCCCCAGTCATGGATGTCCAGACGGCCGTCGCCCTGTTTGTAGTAGATCCAGTTCGGGGCGGCCGCATCGCACAGACACCCGTCCGGCGCCACCCAATCCCGGGCGCCGGCCCGCTTGCCATCGCCCATCTGCGAGAACCACAGATCCTGGGCGTTCTGGAGGAAGCTGACGTGCGGCTCCAGGAGGAAGGGCATGGCGCAGTAGGACGGGCCGTAGCTGTTCTGGATCCACCAGGCGCCCCAGGTGGGGCCTTCGACGAAGCCGTTCCAGGCCGGGCTGTAGAGCATGCTGACGTCCTGGAACTCCGGGTCGGGCCGGAACACCCGCGCGGACACATCCAGCAGGCGCAGGTACGCCACATCCCCTTCGCCGCCATAGCAGGCTCCCTCGAACACGGTCGTGTCCCTCCCGGGTTGCTGCGCCCGCGCGCCGAGGCCTGCGAGCAGGCAAGCCACCAGGGTCTGCCCCGTCCTGACTGCCAGGGTGGCGATACGCATGGTCGGCTCCTTCTCGGCCCATCGTGCGGCCGTCTCGCGGCCGCGGGGGCCCTGGCCGCGGGGCGGCGCCAGTGCCGTTGAGTGTCGCGGCCGGCCATCCAGCCCTCGACACCGCCGGTCGCTCGCGCCGCTCGCGGCCGGGGTCGGGTACTGGCACCCCCACCTACCCGTTGCATCTGCGACCTGCGCCGCGTCTGGAAACTCAACGGCACGGCGCGGGGCGCCCCCGCGCCCTGGGGCCGCGGCCCCTCCAGCAGCACTCTACGGCAGGCGTGCTGGAGGCCTTAGCCGTAGATCACACACAGCACACCGTTCAGCGATACCGTACAGCCGATGGCCGTGGCGGTGAAGCCGGTCAGCCGTGGCGATCCGGGGACTGCCCCCGGCGCCAGGCGCAGGAGGAGGCAGCACAGAGCCCCCGGAAGAGCCAGCCCCAACGTCCATGCCCCACCGACTGACCTCAGCCCTGGGGTGCAGCCCAGCAGCGCAACCGCCAGGGCGCTTAGGGCCACCACCAACCCCCGGGCGCCGGGCACGCCCAGCAGCACCGCGGCGGTGTGTTTGCCGATGGCGGTGTCAGCCGGCGCATCGGGGATGGCGGTCGCCACGGCACAGGCCGCATGGGCTGGCAACGCCATCGCTACCACCAGCCAGGGCAACCCGGCCAGAGCCCCAGCCTGGGCGTAGTAGCCATACAGGGGCAGCACCACCCCGGTCCCCAGCACCTGGAGGACCTCGCCGCCGCCACGGTAGGACAGACGTACCGGCGGGAAGCTGTACAGTTGCAGCAGCAGCACTGCCGCCAGGCCCAGCCCCGGCAGCAACGGCCGGGACGCGTGAAGGTGCACCGGCAGGGCGCACGCCAGACTCGCCAGCGCCATGGTCCAGGCCGCACGGCGGAGAGGGTCCCGTGAGATCAGGTGGTCGGGAATCACCCGGGAGCCGCCGGAGAAGAGGGTGAACGTGCGGTTCAGTGCATCGCCCTCGACGTCCGCGACGTCGTTGGCGTAGACAATGTAGAGCTGGATGCACAGGCCGAAGAGCTGCACCCAGGCCAGGACGGACAGGCTGAAGCCCACGCCTGCAGACCGTGCCATCAACTGGCCCAGCAGCAGCGGCAGGCAGATGTAGGCCTGGGACGGCAGGCGGCTGGCCTGCAGCCACATCCGGGACCCTCTCATGGGCAGCATGCCTCCCCACGCCTCGTCTCGAACCGACTTCTGCTAACGAACGGGTAGAACAACGCCCCCGCGACCCCCGCCGCGGCCCCGTAGGCGACCTCCTCCAGCGGCACCCCGGCCAGTGCCCAGCCGCTCAGAGCCCCTGGGTCCCAGATCGTCTGGAACACACCCGGCACGACCCAGCCCAGAAACAGACAGCACAGGAAGTAGCCGGCTCCCGCCGCGGTGCCACCGATCAGGGCCGGTGCCAGCAGCTCGCGGCGCAGGAGCGCCAGGACCAGGGCCGTCGCCACCATGGCAAGCACCGCCGCCACAATGCTGCTCAGACCCGTCGCCAGCAGGAGGACCCCGCACAGCGCCAGCGTGCCAGCCACCACCGCCACCGCGCGGGAGAGCGCGGGCCGGCCCAGCGCATGGGCCGCCAGGCGCCGACCTGAGACAACCGGATAGGCCACCACCCCCAGCGCCGCCAGCGCCGCTACAAACAGCAGGTCCTCCAGGCCGAACCCCAGACGGTCCGCCAGGTTGAAAAGGAAACGGGGCCGCCAGTAACCCGGGTAGAAGAGCCGCTCCGTCAGCGCAAAAGGCAGCGCTGCCAGCGCCGAGACCCCGGCCGGCCGGACCAGGTCCCGCCGCACGGCCAGGCCAGCGCCGGCCATTGCGGCCAGGCTCAGGCCCAGGATCAGGAATGGGTATCCGGCCAAGTCCACGGTGTCCCCCGTGCGCCGAGCGCGTGGCCAGCGCCGCCAGGGGTCACGCGAGCCCCGCGCGGCGACGACATCCCGGGCCCCGCCGTCAGACCCCAGACAACGAGCACCCCCGTGCGGTCCGCCCGTACCACGTGCCTAGGTACTTTACTCCGTCCCGGGCCGGCCAACCATCGCCCGCAGGCATGGCCCAGGGCTGTTCCCAGACTGCGGCCTGCGGGGCGGCGTACCCGCGGACCGGCGGGCCGGGCACGTGGGCGGCAGCAGCCTTGGCGTCGTTCTCTGGAGTCGCGTCTGGCCCGCACGCGGGCCGATGGCAGCCGCGACCTACCGGGGGCCCCGTCGCAAGGCTGGCAGCCCAGACTGCGGCCTGCGGGGCGGCGGATCTGTGCTTGCATCTGGAGGTCCCAGCTCCGACTGGGACCCCTGGGCCGAACGGACTTCGGCCCCGCGGCCGCGGGACTGGTGACCGTTTCGCGAAGCCCTGGGCGTGAGGGCGGCTGGCTCGATAGCGCCTGCCCCGCAGTTGCGCCCGCGCCTTCGTCCACCCATATTGGGCCGGCGCGGGCCACGCGGTTGCGGGGTCCGCCGATGGAGCCCCGCCATGAGACTTGCTGACGTGCTGTGCGCTGTGGCCCTGGCCGCAACCGCCGCAGAGCCAACCCCGGGACCGGCCACCATGAAGCCAACGACGCATCTGGTCAGCACCATCGACACCAAGGACTTCGGCGCCGAGAGCATCCGCGTCGGCGACCTCAATGGCGACGGGGCCCCGGACCTGCTCTTTGTCCAGAGCATCTTCGGGACCCGCGAGATCACCTGCCTCACGGCGACCACGATCGCGGGCGACGTGCTCTGGCAGTTCGGCAAGCCGGCAGCCGAGAACGGCCGCCTTTACAGCGACTTCCCGGCGCAGCTCTATGACTGGGACGCGGACGGCAGCAACGAGGTCCTCTTCGTTCGCCAGGCGACCTACATAGAACCTTACCTGGCAGGAGGTTACGCTCGCGAGCGCGCGGCCCGGTACGAAGGCAAGGCGACCATGGTCGTCCTCGATGCCACCACGGGCCAGGAGAAACGGCGCTTCGACATCCCGGCCCCTGCCGACGACTGCTTCCTCTTCGCCGACCTCACCGGCCGCGGGCGCCGGCAAGACCTCGTGGTCAAGGATCGCTACTGGAACCTCTGGGGCCTCTCCGCCGAGGGCCAGGAACTGTGGACCTATGCCGGCTCCGTGGGCCATTTCCCTGCCTATGGCGACGTCGACGGTGATGGTCGCGACGAGATCTTCCTGGGCTATGCCCTGCTGGACCATGACGGCAAGGTGCTCTTCGAGCACGACGCCAAGGGTGCCCACCAGGACGCGGCCTATGCCGTGCGGCTTCCTGACGGCTCCTGGCGGTTGCTGTTCGGCAACGGCGGCATCCACTGCCTGCGGCCGGACGGCCACGAGCTCTGGTCTCACCCGCTGGCCGAAGCCCAGCACGTGGTTGCGGGTCGCTTCCGGCCTGACCTCGGGCCGGTGCAGTTCATGGTCATTGATCGCGGGCAGCCCCAGGCCGACGGCCGCCGCGCGCCGGCGATGCTCTACCTCTATGACCTCGACGGTGCCGAGGTCTGGAAACGGGAGCAACCCCAGGGCAGTTGTTTCGCTGCGGCCGTGGCCCTGGACTGGTCGGCATACGGCGAGCCCCGGGAGGTGCTGGTCTACAACCGCGGCGGCACGGGCGAGTCGGTACCCGCCGCGCCCGTGCAGCCGGCGGCCATCTACGACGGCTGGGGGAACATCGTGGACGCGGTCAGTCCCGCCTATCCCGCCGAGCGCGCCGAAAAGGACCGCACGGCCCAGTACTACGCCGTGCGTGCCGACGTCTGGGGCGACCGCCGCGAGGAGGTCATCTTCTCCGGCCCGCGCGGGGCGTCGGTCTGGGCCAATGCGCGGCCCCTGGCGGTGCCGACGCTCTACAACCAGACCCTCTACCCTGGGATGTGAGGTATTGGAGAACGCAGGATGGACGTCCGTCACGCCGCCTTCGAGGTCCGGCCGCGGGTTGTTCCGGTGGGCAAGCCGGCCCAGGTGGTCATCCGGCCCCTGTTCGAGCACGCCATGGCGCCCGCCGACGCCCGGCTGGAGGTGGCTCTGTGCGAGCGTGATACGCGCCTCCGCCATGCCCTGCAAGTCAACCGGTCCGGTCCCGGCTTCGTGGTCGGGTTCACCCCCGAGCGCGAACAGGAGTATGTCATCCAGATCGTCAGCACCCGCGAAGGCCAGAACCCCAGGCGCGAGGAGTTCCCGGTCTTCGCCCTGGCCCCCGACCTCTTCGCCGTCCGGCCGTGGAAGGGCGACTTCCATATCCACAGCAGCCGGTCCGATGGCCGCGAGTCACCGCCGTATGTCGCGGCGGCCTGTCGGTCCATCGGCATGGACTTCATGGCGCTGACCGACCACCGTGCCTACCAGCCGTCGCTGGACGCCCGCGATGCCTATGTCGGGCTGGACCTCGATCTGCGCATGTCCCCCGGCGAAGAGGTCCACCCGCCTGAGAACCCGGTCCACATCGTCAACTTCGGCGGCCGTTTCAGCGTCAACGCCAGGTTCGCCGACCGCGCGGTCTACGATCGGGAGGTCGCCCACCGCGCGGCCCAGGTGACAGCCCCCCTGACCCCGGAGGAGAAGCGGCACCTCGCCTCCTGTCTGTGGACCTTCGACCAGATCCGCCAAGGCGATGGCGTCAGCATCCTCTGCCACCCCTACTGGATCACCGGCGACGCCTACAACGTCAGCGAGGCGTTGCAGGAAGCGCTCTACGCCGAGCGGGCCTTCGACGCCCTGGAGCTCATCGGCGGCTTCTTCCGCCATCAACTGGAGTCCAATGCCCTGGCGGTGGCACGCTGGCAGCAGGGCCGTGCAGAGGGCCGGGACATGCCCGTGGTGGGCGTCTCCGATGCGCATGGCTGTGAGCGCGGGGAGCTGTTCGGCTGGTACTACAGTATCGTCTTCGCGCCCTCGCCGGACTTCGCCGACGTGCGGGCCGCGATCCGCGCGGGGCAGTGCCTGGCAGTGGAAGCGGTGGCCGGGGAGTTCCCGAGGCTGTTCGGACCCTTCCGGCTGGTGAAGTATGGGTACTTCCTGCTGCGGGAGGTCTTCCCGCTGCATGACGAGCTCTGCCAGGAGGAAGGCCGGTTGATGCGTCGCCACGCCGGCGGCGACCCGACGGCTGCCGCGAGCCTGGCCGGCCTGGCCGGGCGCGTCGGGGGACTGTACCGGGGTATCTGGGGTGGCTGAGCCGGCGCCATTACCGGAGGCTTTGCATGGCCATGAGTTGTCTGACCCGTCTGACCTGTCCGACCCGTCCGACCTGTCTGACCGGCGCCCTGGCCTGCGTGCTCTTGGGCGGCCTGGTCAACGGTGCCGCCGCTGAACCCGGCGGCGGCGACCCGGCGCCGGGCCCTGGACTGCGCTTCGGGGCCCTTCCGGCGGGCCGTATCCTCTTCCTGGGCAACAGCATCACCCTGCACGGGCCGCTGGCCTCCATCGGCTGGAGCGGCAACTGGGGCATGGCCGCCACGAGCCAGGACAAGGACTACGTGCACCTGATGCTGAGCGCCATCGCCAAGGCCGCGGGCGGTGAACCCGAGGCCCGCATCGACAACATCGCCGACATCGAACGCCAATACGCCACCATTGACGTCGAGGCCAGACTCAAGGACCACCTCGCCTTCAACCCCGACATCGTCGTCCTGGCCATTGGCGAGAACGTGCCTGCCCTCGCCACCGACGGCGACAAGAGCGCCTTCCAGGCCGCCGTGACGCGGCTCCTGACCGACCTCGAGCAGGCCAGCCGGCCGGCCCTCTTCGTGCGCAGTTGTTTCTGGCCCGACGCCGCCAAGGATGAGGCCCTGCGACAGGCCTGCGCCGCGGTGGGCGGTACCTTCATCGACATCGGCGCCCTCGGCCGCGACCCGGCCAACGCGGCCCGCTCGGAACGCACCATCGAGCACGCGGGCGTGGCCGGCCACCCGGGCGACCGCGGTATGCTGGCCATCGCCGACGCCATCCTGGCGGCTATGAGGCCACCGCGGTGAGGGGGCTGTCCTTCCTCAGACGTCGGCAGCACCTCGGCCTCGCGGCCGTCGTCATGGGCATCAGCGTCCTGCTGTCGCGCGTCATCGGCCTGGCCCGCGATAAGGTCATCTCCTTCCTCTTCGGCGCCGCCGGGGAGTCGGACCTCTACTTCGCGGCCTTCGTCATCCCCGACTTCATCAACTACCTGCTCGCGGGGGCCTACTTCTCGATTACGCTGATCCCGCTGCTGACGGAGGCCTTTGACCGCGACCGCGAGGATGGCTGGCGGCTGTTCTCGGCGGTATTCACCTGGGTGGGCATCGCCATCACGGTGCTGACCGCCGCGGCGATGATCTGGGCCCCGGGTCTGGCGCGGGTGGCGGCTCCCGGGCTGGCTCCCGAGAGGCTGGTGCGGCTGGCCCTCTTCCTGCGCATCGTCCTGCCGGCCCAGGTCTTCTTCCTGCTGGGGTCCTGTGTCACGGCCGTGCTTTTCCTGCGCAAGCAGTTCCTCGTGCCGGCTCTGACTCCGCTGATCTACAATGGTCTGATCATCCTCGGGGGAGTGCTGCTGCGGCACCGCGGCATGGAGGGTTTCTGCTGGGGCGTGCTCGCCGGCGCCTTCCTCGGCAACTTCGCCCTGCCCTACCTGGCCGCCCGCCTTGGCGACGGTCTGCCGCTGCGCCTGCGGTTCTGGCATCCCGGCCTGAAGCGCTTTGGGCTGCTGGCCCTGCCCCTGATGCTGGGCCAGTCCATCGTCGTGCTCGATGAGCAGCTCCTGCGGGTCTTCGGCTCCCTGGCCGGCGTCGGGGCCATCAGTTGGCTGAGCTACGCCCGACGCCTGATGATGGTCCCCGTCGGTGTCGTCGCCCAGGCTGCCGGCGTGGCGTCGTACCCATTCCTGGCGGAGCTCGTGGGCAAGCGCGAGTTCGGCCGTCTCGAGGAGACCCTGAACGCCGCCCTGCGGAACCTGCTGACGCTGCTCATCCCGCTCTCGGTGTGGATGATGGTCGTATCCGAGCCGGTGGTGCGCCTGATCTTCCAGCAGGGACGCTTCGGCCCCGCCGACACGCGCCAGACTGCGGTCCTGCTGCAGGTCCTGCTGAGCGTGGTTTTCTGCTGGGGTATGCATCAACTGGTCAGCCGGGCCTTCTATGCCCGCCAGGACACCCTCTCCCCCGCCGTCATCGGCACGCTGGCCACGGTCCTGTGCCTGCCCCTGTTCTGGCTGCTCCGGCGACACCTGCAGTCGACCGGCGTCGCCATGGCCAGTGCCGTCGCGGTGGGCCTCTACACCGCCGCGCTCTGTGGCTGGTGGGGACGCCGTTTCGGCGCCGGCGCCTTCAGGGGTCTGGCCAGCGCCGGCTTGAGCGTGGCCATCCTGTCGCTGCTGGCGGCCCTCCCGGCGCTGCTGGTGGTTCGCTTCGAGCGGGCGCTCGATCATGGCCACGTCTACGGGGGGGCGGCGCTGGCCATCCTCCTGGCCGCGGCGGCGTTCGGGCTGCCCTTCGTCCTGCTCGCCAGCCGTTTTGCGCCGACGTTGGTGCGGCCCTACCTCGACCGCCTCGGTCCGGCCGGCCGCTGGCTGGTCCGCAGTCCCGCCGCGTGACCGTGCCCCCGGCGGGCCCCCGCCCGCGTCCCGCGCCCCCACGTTGACCCGTGTCTCGATCGGGGATAGCGTAGTATGGTGCTGAGTGCCGGTGTGGCCCGGAGGTCCGGGACCATCCACGAGGCCTGCACCGGTGTGAACCCAGGGCACGGATGGGCGGGCCGCCCGGAGGTCAGGTGGCAGGCGTGAGCACAGAGCGTCATCCGTTCCCTATGGAGACGCCGGCGGCGGCCACCTTCCTCGCCTGGCTGGTGGGTGTACCGGCAGCCCTCCTCTTCGGGGTCCTCGGCGTCCTGGCGTTGGCCTTCGGCGGGATCCATGGGACCGTGGGGCTCGTCTCTGGCGCGGTCTTGGCCCTGGCCGGTGGCGCGGCAGGGGCAAGCCTTGTGGGCGTGTGCGCCCTGGCCATCGGGGTGGATCTCGGACCGCGCTTCTCCTACCCGTTCGCGGTCACTCCGGGCGGTTGCCTCAGCGTCCTTCTCCTGGGTCTGGCCGAATCGTCTATCGGTGGGGGCGCCGGCAAGGAAGCCGGGTGGCTCAGAGCCGAGGGCGGAGCTCTCCTGGTCATCGCGACCGCGGCAGTCGTGGGCGCCGTGCTGGCCCGTTGCATCCGCGGCTATGGCCGGTCGTCGCGGACCTGCGCTCGCCTGATGGCCGTCGCGCTGTTGCCCGTGGGCGCTGTCCTCTGCTTCCAGGGCTTTGGCGCAGAGGAGGTCTTCGGTGAGGGATTCCCGTTCTTCGTGATAGGCGCGCTCCTGGTCGCCGTGCTGGGGGGCGTGCTGGGAGCCCTGTGCGGCGCGCTGTATGACGCCGTCCGCGGGCTCTTCGGGCGGCGTGGCGGCCAGGCGCAGGACCCGTCCGCCCCGTGACCGGTACCCCGCCAGGGCCCAGCAGCGTCCCCGTTCGGCAGCAGAGCCAGGCCCCGGCTTGCAGCCGCGCCCAAGACGACTTATGTAGAGCCGGCGGACAGGCGGTCCCGTCCGCACCCGGAGGTCAGACATGGCACCCTATCGCGTCGC
>Ga0172375_10009283_pt1 | contig 13009 bp, 15 predicted proteins | sample LakKiv1m_FD_114537 | JGI IMG/M metagenome (GOLD analysis project Ga0172375, IMG submission 114537) | Freshwater microbial communities from Kabuno Bay, South-Kivu, Congo - kab_092012_11.1m | ecosystem: Environmental > Aquatic > Freshwater > Lake | place: Democratic Republic of the Congo...
CCGGAACTTAAAATTTTCTACCACCAGGTGGTTTATTGCGTAATTGGCTTGCTGGTGGCACTGCTTATCAGCCGTCACGACTACCGCGTGCTCAAGCGAAATTTGGTTTATCTGTACCTCGCCACCCTGGCCATCATGGGCGCGGTGCTGGTTTACGGAGTGGAAATCAACGGGACCACCGGCTGGCTGGACTTCAAACTGTTCAATATGCAGCCGGTCGAGATCGCCAAATTCACCACCATTTTGGTTCTGGCCGCCTATCTTTCCCGCTATCACAACCTGCTGTACTCCTGGAAAGTGCTGGGTTTTTCACTGCTCATTCCCATGCCTTTCGCAGTGCTTACCTTGCTTCAGCCGGACATGGGCTCCACCATCGCCCTTTTTGGGATTTGGATGGGGTTTGTTTTGGCTTCTTCGGTGACCCGGCCCCGCAAGCTGGCCATCATTTTGGTGGGCCTCGCAATTGCCGCCAGCGGCTGGTTTTTCTTTTTGAAAGATTATCAAAAAGCCCGCTTGAGCACCTTCCTCAACCCCGAAAAAGACCGCCAGGGGATCGGCTACAACACTCTGCAATCGATCACCGCTATCGGCTCGGGCGGCATCTTCGGCAAAGGATTGGGTTACGGCTCCCAAAGCCAGTTGCATTTCCTGCCGGAAGCCCATAGTGACTTTATTTTCGCGGTTTTGGCGGAAGAAGCCGGCTGGCTTGGGGTGCTCATTTTCCTTTGCATTTCCGGCCTGTTTTATTTTGCTATTCTCAACTCGGCGGAAAAAAGCCGGGATAATTTCGGATATTTTTTGTCGATCGGCATCTTTTGGTTTTTCCTGATTCATTTTCTGCTTAACATAGGGATGAATCTGGGGCTGATGCCGGTGATCGGCCTACCCCTGCCATTTTTGAGCGCCGGGGGCACCAACTTGCTCATTTCGTTTATTTTTATTGGAATACTACAAAGCGTTGCCAGGCTGGGAACTAAGAAATAACCTTATATTTCGCAATGTCAGGACATAGCCATTGGTCAGGAATTAAGCATAAAAAGGCCGTTGCGGATGCCAAAAGAGCCCAAATATTCACCAAATTGGGCCACGCCATTGCAGTGGCGGCCCGCTCGGGCGGGAGCAACCCCGATTTTAATCCCGCTTTGCGCCTGGCCATTGACAAAGCCAAGGAGTTTAACATGCCCAAAGATAGGATTAAAAACTCCATTAAGAAGGGAACGAGAGAAGGTTTGGAGAATAAATTGGTAGAGGCCCAATACGAGGCCATGGGGCCTTTCGGCACGATGCTAATCATCAAGGTAATTACGGACAACAAAAACCGAGCGGTTTCCGATTTGCGCCGCGTCCTGGAAAAACACGGCGGGAAAATGGCCGACGGCGGCGTAAGCTGGAATTTTAAACGCGAGGGCACAGGCTACGTCCCCCAATATGCCATTACTCTCGATTCCACCCAACAAGAAAAATACCAAAAACTGCTCGCCGACCTCGCTGATCAGCCCGACGTCCAAGAATTCTACGATAATCTTGAATAACTTGTGTAAATCGGGGGAAAACTTGCCCCATGCTGAAAAAGGCTTTATAATGCAGTTCAAAACCTGCCAAAAATATTTTGGAGCTCCCAAAATCCCATTTCCTTCACATATTTGACATATTTTTAAGGTGTGGTATTCGATAATAGTAAGGATTTAAGGGATAAATAACACATTTTATTCCCTAAAAGATAAAAATGTCGCTTACATTGATTTTCAAAAATCGGAAAGGGGGTGACAGTAATGAATAAAGAAGAACTCGTAGCCTCCATCGCCAAGAAAGCCGGTCTTTCCAAAAAAGACGCGGAAGGTGCCCTCAAAGCCGGTCTCGAAGCAATCAAAGACGCCCTTAAGAAAGGCAGCAAAGTGACCTTGACCGGATTCGGAACCTTCTTGGCTTCCAAGAGAGCCGCCCGAAAAGGAGTAAATCCTCAAACCGGAGCGACCATCAACATCCCGGCCCGAACCGTTCCTCGATTCAAAGCAGGCAAAGCTTTGAAGGATGCAGTAAAATAGTTTACTGGCGCCCCGCTATGCAGCGGGACAGGGATGAATTAAATAAGCAAAAAAGAGGCAAACGCCTCTTTTTTGCTTGAACAAAACAAAAACCTGGTCTTAAAATAATAAACTCTAGATACAAAGACTAAATAAGATGAAAGTTGGAACAACTTGCAAGCATATTGGCATTGATATCCGCTGTCTGTCGGCAGGCAGACACTCGGGCGTCGAAGAATACATCTACAATCTGCTGCCCAACCTGTTTCTGGCGGGGCGACAGGATGAGTTTTGTCTTTATTATAACAGTCTGAAACGGCCGCTGCCGCAGTTCGCCCGCCATTGGCTCAATTTTCCCAATGTTCGGATTATCGAGCAGCGCTGGCCGAGCAAGATTTTAAACGCCTCTTTCTGGAGCTTCAAGCGGCCCTTTGTCGATCAGGCCTTGGGCGGCGACGTTGACGTGCTCTTTTTTCCCAATCTGACTTTCTTCTCCGCTTCGGGCGCCACCCCCTACGTGCTGACTTTCCACGATTTGTCCTTCGAATATTTTCCTCATTTTTTCAATCCCTACCGGCGCCTGTGGCATTTTTTAATCAATCCGCGGGAGAAAGCCCGGGAAGCGGCCGGGATAATCGCGGTTTCCCATTCCACCGCCCAGGACATCACCAACGTTTACGGAATCGACGGAGATAAGATAAATCCGATTCATTTGGGGCTGTCTCCTTTGTTTGAGTCACCGCGCCGTTGGCCCCGCCCTGAACCGTATGGTCCAGGGCCCCGCCCGGCGGACAGCGCCGACGTTTGGAGGGTACGAAAACTTTACCGACTGGGAGAAAAGCCGTTCATCCTTTATCTCGGCACCATCGAACCGCGTAAAAATTTGAGCTCGCTTATCCGGGCTTACAATGAATTCCGTAAACGCAGCCGGCTGGACTACAGTCTGGTGATTGCCGGAGCCAAAGGCTGGTCCTACAAAAAAATTTTTTCCGCCGCCCGGCAATCGCCTTTCGCGGAAGATATTTATTTTCCCGGCCCGATTATGGACCCCGACCGCCCAGTGCTTTACCAAATGGCCAGTCTTTTCGTTTTTCCCTCCTTCTTCGAAGGCTTCGGCCTGCCGCCTCTGGAAGCGATGGCCAGCGGCACGCCGGTGATTTGTTCGGGGTCCACTTCGCTGCTCGAGGTCTTTGGCTCCCGCGCGCTGTTGATCAATCCTTTCGACTTAAGCGAGTTGGCTTGGGCCATGGAGCGGGGGCTCACCGACATTAATTTGCGGGAGTCTCTCATCAAAAAAGGCCTGGAATATTCCCGGCAATTCAATTGGCAAAAAACCGCCCGGGAAACTTTGACAGTGCTGCACCGAGCGGCCCGCTAGTTTTTGAAAATCTGGCAGTCTTCACGCCGTTCGCGGCCAAATTTGTTTTGAATTCTGAATTTGACCGGATTCTCTCCGTCTTTGAGAAACAGGGGGCAGGAAAAGTTGCCGTCTTTGTCAACAATGGTTTCTTCTTCGTTTATCCAAATTTTGCTTTCGGGTTGAATAACGCCTTTTAATTCCAATTTGTCCTGAGCGGTGGTCCAAGGGCAGCTGCCGGGATCAAGCAGTGTAAAAAAAGGCCGGGCGTACATGGGATAAATCGCCTTGGAAAGATAAAAAATGGAAGTGGCGACAAACAGGACTGCCAGCAGGATGGCAAAACTGCGGTAGGCAAGAATTTTCCCGAACCAGGCGTGGGCAAAAATCGCCCGGACCGGTCGGTCGGCTTTGGGCGCGAGCTTCACTTTCTCGAAGAGATGGAAAGCTTTGTTTTTATCCAGCTCTGCGAGCTCGCAGTAGCCGGCAATAAAGCCCTTGACGTAAATTTCCGGAGGCAATTTCTGAAAATCATTTTGCTCGAGCGCTTTGAGGTGGCGCCGGCTGACGCCGATTTGCTCGGCCACCTCAGTAAGACTCAATTCCCGGGCCCGGCGGCCGGCTTGCAGATAAGCTCCCAAGTTCTCCTCATCAAACTTCCTGGTTCTGAAGATCGGGTTCATGGCGGTTCATTAAAAAGACCTGTTCGAGTTCAGAAAAGCTTATCGCCTTGGTCACGAAAAGCAAAACCAAATAGGTCGCCCCGCCGACAGCCCCTTTTATAAACAGCCCCAGCCACCAGGGAGTGAAAGCGTAGTGGCTCAAGGCCAGCAAAATTCCCGCCATTCCGGCGGCCGACACCAAAAAAGAAAGCACCGGCAGAGGCTGCCAGCCTTTGCCCCAGCCGATACCCCAGCGGCGGCTCAAGGAATAGGCAATCAGGGTCACCAAAACTTCCGAAGCGGTGGAAATGACGGCGGCGGCCAGATAGGAATAATAAGGGATGAAAATAATATTAAGTACCACGCTCATCAAAGCCGTGCCGGCCAGGATAAAGAGCAACAACCTCTGTTTGTTCACCACGATCAGCACGCTGTTGAAAAAATGGGCCAGGAAAATCGCGCCCAAAGCAAAGGCCAAAATCTGCAGCACAACCACCGATTGCTCGTAGCCGGCGCCGGCGATCACCCGAATGGTTTCCTTGGAAAGGAACAAAAGGTAGATCACCAGGGGAATGGTCACCAGCCAAACGGCTTTGACGGTCTTGCTGGCCACTTTCAAGAAATGCTCCGGACGGTGGAAAATATTATAGGAAAACACCGGGATCACCAGGCCCATAAACATGTTGGGGAAGTAGATCAGACTTTCCAGGACTTTGTAGGCGGCGCCGTAGATGCCCACATCGTGGCTGTTTTGGAGCAAGGAAAGCATAATGGCGTCCGCCTTGAAATAGAGGAAATTGACGAAAGCCGCGATCCCGAGCGGAGCGGACTCCCAAAGGAAATACTTCCAGTACGCCCAGTCAAAGGAAAAACGCAGGCGGACGTATTTCAAGGCCAGTTCCCAGGAAGCCAGCATCACGAAAACCAGGCTCGCCACCATGGCCAGCAAAATTCCGATCACTCCCCAGTCGTATTTGACCGCCAGATAGGTGACTCCCAACTGAATGAAACGGCTAATGAGCTCCCGCCAGGCCAAGCGGTTCATCACCAGGCGCTTCTGGAAAACTGAATTGAGCACTTGAGAGAAAGAGGAAATTATGAGGGCCGCGAACATCAGCCAAATACCGTTACGAATTTCTTGAGAATAGGGCAGAAAAAAAACTCCCAGACAACCGATGGCGGATATCAGCACCACCGAAACGACCCTCAGCCCCAGCACGTTGGCCACGATTTTCTTTTCTTCAGCCTTGGGCCGGGAAATTTCCCGGGTGAGAATCTGGTTCACTCCGAAATCGGAAACCGCCGTGATAAGGAAATAAAAGGCGATCACGGTGGTGTAGTTACCGTACCCGCTGGTACCGAGATAGCGGGTGATAATGCCGGTGGTGACCAAGGCGAGGGCCAGGCTGATCACCCGGCTGATGGCCGAGATAATTGAGTTGTGGGCAATACGCGCGGCTAAATTCATAATTTTCTTTATTGATTCTTAATTCTACCTTATCATTTATAAAAATGTAAATCTAACTTATGGATCCTTCGCAATCCCAAGAAAACCTTTCTTCGGTCAAGAAAAAACTGGAAACCGGCCAAGAAATTCCCACTGAAAGTATCAAAGAAATGAAAGCTCGCAACCTTTCCCGAATCCGCGATACCCTCAACAACGACAACGTCGGTACGGTGATCAACGTCAAACAAGGGCAGGGGGTGGTCAACATTAACACCGGCACTGTCAACAACACCGAGATGGTCAAAAAAAGCATCCCCACTGATTTTTTTCTAAAACAAAGAGGTTTGTCTTCTTCAAAAGTGCCTTTTAAGGGAGGAAGACTATAAAAACTATGGTTAAATTCAATAAAATATTTATTTTTCTTGCAGTATTGTCCTTGGGTTTTGAAATTGACATATTTTCCCTTGGGGGCAGCGGGATAAAGCTTTGGATGTTGGCGGCTCTGGTCGGCGGCTTGATGTTATTGTGGGATCTGTATCGAAAAGGTTTCGGGTGGCTGAAAAAATCCAAGCTGTTTTGGCTGGGCCTGGGTTTCATCTTATTTTCCGCTCTGGGTCTGTTGAATTCGCCGCTGCCCGGGTATTCGCTAAAGCAGCTGATTGTACTAACCGCTATTATCGCGTTGGGGTTTTTCTTTGAAACTAATTTGCGAAAATATCGCCGGGAAGTTTACGCGGGTCTTACGATTGGAATTCTGATTAATTCCCTTTACGCGATCTACCAAAATGTGGCTTTTAATTTGGGCTGGCCAAATTTTGAAGTAATGGCGGCTCGACCCAATGGCTTCTTTCCGGAACCGGATTGGTTGGGAGTGTACTTGGCTTTAGGAATGATTCCCTTTCTAGTCGCGGTAGCAAAAGACAAAAGACAAAAATTGCCGAGGATTCTTCAAAAGTGTCCGCCGCTTTACATTTTCCTGCTTTTAGGAATGACGGCGCTTACGATTACGGTCGCCCGGGCCAGCTGGCTGGCCGTCATCGCGGAGATGGGCGTGATCGGGTTAATATTCCTTTACCGAAAAGGTTTTATGCCTACCCTAAAAATCGGCGGGGTATTCCTATCGCTGATCGTATTACCCTTAATATTAATTAGTGTTCTTCATCTTTCCCGTTTTAATATCCCCGACCGCTTCCGCAGTATCTTCTTGAAAGAACATATTATTACCGAAGCGGTGAATCCCAACACGGGGGAAAAATTCAAAATTAACCTGGAAGAAAAAGGAGCTTACCGCAATCAGGGATACCAGATTGTTGAGGAATACACCGGCGACGAAAACGTGGCCAGCCGCGAGGAAAAAGCGGCCAGCACCTGGGACATAATCAGGCAGCACGTCCTGGTCGGCAGCGGTCTGGGCATTACCCTGATTAACACCAACTACCAGCACAATGCCAATAATTTATTCCTGGAGTGGTGGGCCAGCGCCGGTCTTGGCGGGTTGCTGTTAATTGTCGGTTTAATACTATATTTACTTTACCAAGGCGGATTACTCATAAAAAGTGACTCACGAAAAGCGGCTTTAATTTTGGCCGGAACAATCGGTTTTGTAATTGTCAACCTCTTCAACGCCTCGATTTTCCTGGCTTTCGCCTGGTTCTACCTCGCCTGGCTCCTGACAACCACGAGATGATTTGCCTTGTTTTGATTTTTTATTCTATACTATAAGCCCAAGAGGAAATCTTGATAAATAAATAATAAATATAAATCATGGCCGAAGTTCAAGCGCCAAGCGAGCAGGAGCTCCAGACCAGCTGCCCGGAGTGCGGGTCGGAAAACGTCTACGCCATTACCCGCGTCACCGGCTATTTTTCCAAAACCTCCATGTGGAACAAGGGGAAGATTGCCGAACTCAAGGACCGCGAGCGGAATGTAAACAAAAAATATTTCTCTCAAGAATAATTTAAATTATTTTTGTGGCCCGAAGCAACCTATTCATTGTCACCGGAGCGGAAGGGTCCGGTAAAACCAAGGTTATCAGCGAACTCGAAAAGCTGCTCCCTTTTTACTGGATCAACTACGTCTCCAACCGGGACTTGACGGAAAAAGGCACCCGGCAAATCACCTGGGACGAATATCAACGGCTGGCCGAAACGGAAAGCTTCATTCTGTCTTTTCGCAAAAGGGACGCAATGACGGGAGTCACCTACGACGAGATGAAAAAGGCTAGGGCTAGCGGCCAACCGATGGTTTGGGAAGTCGATTTGAAATGGCTGGAAACAGTAAAAAATGAATTTCCTGAAGCGAAAGTGATCCTGATCAACGGCCTCAACGCGGAGGACCTCTACGAACATTTTGAAAGCAAGGGCCACGCGGTGCCCGCCGCCATGGCCATCCAGGCCTCCCGCAGCCACCGATTGAACAAATGGTGGCACGAGACGGTGGATTTCATCGCGGAAAACAAAAAAGACGCCGCCGGTAATGCAGCGCTAGAAATAAAAAATATAATCGAAGGTAAGGTCAAATCAGAGGTTTAGAACCCTTTAGTTTTTTGTAGGGCTTCGCTTCGCTCAATACAAAAAACTAAAGGGTTCTAAACCATTTAATATGCCGTCACTCAAAACTGAACTTAATTTTTGGCTGAAAAAATTCAACGTTAAGCCGAGCAAGGATCTCGGCCAGTGTTTTTTGGTGGCGGAAAACGCGCTCCAAAAAATCGTGGCGGCCGCCCGGATCAAACCGGGAGACAGGGTGTTGGAGATTGGCGGGGGAACCGGCATATTGACCGAAAGATTACTGGCCAAAGGGGCTTCGGTGCTGGCGGTGGAAAAAGACAGCCGGCTGGCTTTGGTTCTGCACGAACGCTTCGACCAGGAAAGAAAAATTGGCCGGTTAAAGATTATCCAAGCGGATTTTCTGGATCTGGCTTTCCCGGAAACCCTCGAAAAGCAGGGCTTCCAAAGCAGGGGATATAAAGTGGTGGCCAATCTGCCTTATCAGATTACCTCGCCCGCCATCGAAAGAATTTTGGAAAGAGATTTTTTACCCTCTCTGGCGGTTCTCACTATCCAAAAAGAGGTGGCTGAGCGGATCTGTGCCGGTCCGGGCGATTTGAGCTCTTTGGCGGTGCTGGTGCAGGCATGTACGGAAAAATGTACCTTGGCCGGCCAATTTCCTCCGGCCAATTTTTATCCCCGGCCTGAAGTCGATTCAGCCTTACTGGTGCTTACAAACATCACCTACCCGGAAGGTATTGACATCAAGGCGCTGCGCCAAGTCATCCGCGCCGGCTTTGCCCAAAAGCGTAAGAAGCTCAAAAAAAACCTGCAAGGAGTGTTTGGTCAAAAAATAATCGAGAAAATTTGGAAAAACCTAAAATTACCAGAAAACATCCGCGCCCAGGAATTGCCCGTTGACCAATGGATCGTGCTTACTGCCGCGCTATTTGTTTCGAAATATTGAGCAGGATCCCCATTGCGCCCATCGAGAAAATGAGAGCCGTGCCGCCGTAGCTCACGAACGGCAGGGGAATGCCCGTAAGCGGGATCAGAGCCGAGATCGCGGCGATGTTGATAAAAGCCTGGAAAACGAACCAAGTGGTGATGCCGGTGGCCAACAGCCGGCCGAACATATCCGGGGCCTGTTTCGCAATCAGGTAGCCGCGCCAGGCCAGCACGATAAAAAGGCTGATCAAAAAGATGCAGCCGATCATGCCCAGTTCCTCGCCCAAAATGGCAAAAATCGAGTCGCCCACCGGCTCGGGCAGGTAGTTGAACTTCTGCCGGCCGTGACCCAGTCCCACGCCGTAAATGCCGCCCGAGCCCAAGGCGATGAGGGCCTGGTTGATTTGGTAGCTCATTCCCTGGGGATCGGAAGCGGGGTTAAGAAAGGACATCAGGCGCTGCATCCGGTAGGGCTCAATTTTCACCAGCATCCAAAAAGCGGCGGCTCCGCCACCCAACAAGGTAATCAGATAAACGAAGCGGGCCCCGCTCACGAAATACATGACGCAGGCGATCACCGCAATAATGCCCATGGTCCCCATGTCAGGCTGCTTCATGATCAATATCCCCAGCAGGCCCAAAATGAAAACGAATCCCAAAAAACCGTTGATCGAGGCATGGATCTTTTGTCGGCTGGAAGCCAGCCAGGCGGATAAATAGATTATCAGGGATAACTTGCAAAGCTCGGTGGGTTGGAAAGAAAGCCCGCCCAGATTGATCCAGCGCTGGGCCCCCTTGAAGGTGGTTCCGACCCCGGGAATAAAGACCACGATCAGCAGAATAATGGTAGCCACAAAAAAGGGCAGGGCCCAATTTTGCCAGCTGCGATAATCAATGCCTTGAAGAATAAACCAAGCCACGATGCCGGGAAGAAAACCGTATAAAAACTGGTGGGTAAGAAAATAATAAGGTTCGTTGTACACGGCCATCGAGCGGGCGATTCCCGCCGAAGCGATCATTACTAAACCGAAAACCGCCAGACCGAAAGTGGTGAGGATCAGGATAACGTCGGATTTGGGAGGGTTTTTACGGATTGTTTTGACAGGAGTTGGCATGGCTCAATTTAGCTGAATTTTGGCAAGTCTTTTCATTTTAAACATTTTTTTGAAATCACGCATTTCGCAGCGTCTAAATTTGACATATTATAAGAATAAAGCGAAAATAATTGAAACATTATTGAAAACCCATGATCGTTTGGATTATATTAATTATAGTCATAATAATTGCCGCTTTTGCCGTTGCCGTTTATAACGGCCTTATCCGTTTGAAAAACAAAACCGCAGAGGCCTGGGCCGACATTGACGTCCAGCTGAAACGCCGCTACGACCTGATTCCCAATCTGGTGGAAACGGTAAAAGGCTATGCGAAACACGAAAAAGGCACTTTTGAAAAAGTCAGCGAACTGCGCAGCCAGGCCATGCAGGCAACCGGACCGGGCGAAAAAGCCCAAGCCGAAAATATGCTAGCCGCAACTTTGAAAAGCCTGTTCGCGGTGGCGGAAAACTACCCCGAACTCAAAGCGAACCAGAACTTTCTCGACCTGCAAAGCCAATTGTCCCAGATCGAAGAAACCATTCAGCAGGCCCGCCGCTACTACAACGGCAACGTGCGGGATTTCAACATCAAAATCGAAACGTTTCCCAATAATTTATTTGTCGGTATAATGGGATTTAAGAAGTTTGAATTTTTTGAAGTCAGCTCCGAGCAGGAGAAGGAAAACGTCCAGGTAAAATTTTAATTTAAAAAATAAAAATGGCTAAAGAAACCAAGACCGAAGCTCCCAAAACAAACGTTCCCAACCCCAAAGACGTTGAAGAAAACAAGGCAATCACATTTTTGAGCTACCTGGGAATCCTCGCGCTTATCCCGCTGCTGGCGAAACAGGACAGTCCGTTCGCCCAATTCCACGCGAAGCAGGGCATCGTCTTGTTCGTCTGCTGGTTTGTCCTTTCCTGGATCGCCGGATTTATTCCGCTGATTGGCTGGTTCCTTTTGGCTCCGGCGGTTTCCATCGTGGGAATCGTTTTGGCCATCATGGGCCTCATAAACGTGGCCAAGGGTGAAACCAAAGAACTGCCCGTTATCGGCGACATCGTGAAGAAAGTGGGAATCTAAAGGTAAATAAAATATTAAAAAAATAAAATGCAAATAGAAAGCGGCAGCGTCGTTCCCAAAAACCGGAACGCCCTGATATTGGTAATAATCCTAGCTGTTTTGATCATTGTTCTGCTGGGCGTTCTCTACTTCACCAAACAGCGGAATATGGGCGAAGGAACGCCGGGAATAACCGACAAAGCACCCCAACAACACACCTTAAACGAATTGAGAGAGCTCACCAGCGCTCCGGAAAACAACCCTGACATCAAGCCCAACACGGCTTTGACCGCCCTAACGACCTCCCTGGAAAATAATTTGAGCGCTAAGGCCGATTCCCAATTGATCGGCAACCTTACTGCCCCCAAAAATTAAACAATTCATTATATAAAATGAAAACTAACCGTAACAAAACAATTTTTACCATAGCCGCTCTCGCGGTGCTATCAGTCGGAACTGGCTATTACATCGCCAAAGCGGCCAACTGGGGGTTCACCGGCTTCTCGTGGATCGGTAACAATCTCCAGGAAGGAGTGGAGCAGGGAGACCCCGTGATTGGGATGATCAGCATGAAGGGATCAAACTATCAAGTCACTATCAGCGGCGACACGGATCAGCGGCCGCTCGTCGGTTCGGCCTGGCTGGGCATCGGGAGCATCGACGACAAATTCAACGATTTCACCAATCAAAGTGATTATCCTTCCCTCGGCTGGATTCATTTCAATCAATCTTTTGACGAAACCAGGCTGGCCACCCTGATGGGAAACGGCTGTTTCGGCGCGGGCGATTGCTGGGGTGCCCGATGGAACAAAAAACCCGCATCAACCAGCGGGTACGAGGGTTACCTTTCGGGCTGGGCCAGAATGGAGATTGGACCGAACGGAGACGGCAGTCCTTACCCCGACACCTGGGTGCATTTTAAATCCCCGGCTGACCCGAACAATTATGCTTGCGACGAAGGCAGTAAAAATTACTACGTTTGTTCCGATGCCAACGGCCGGCTGGAAGGTTACGCCTGGTCGGCGGGAGCGGAAGCGGTTTCTGTTGACAGTAACCCCGGTTTGGGCTGGATCAAATTCGGCAAACAGTACGCCGGGTTGGAAAATTTGGGAGTGGTCGCGGCCAACAACGGTTTCTGCGCCACTTTGCTGGACAGCGGAGCCTCGGATGTGGCCTGCAAGACCGATCCCAATTTTAACGGGCAGTTCAACTTCAAGGCCTACCAAACGGGTATGACGCTCAACGCTTTCGATCCAAATAAAAACTATCAATGGACCTGCAGTCCGGGCGGAGCGCCCAAAGAAGGGGAAAAAGTCACTTGCCAATACGACAAAGATGGAACCTATTCCCCGCAACTCCGGGTTTACAATGAAGCCACGCAGCAATGGGTGGATTGCGCCAATCAGACCAGCGTAATGGTCACGAGCGAGCCCAGCTGCAAGGTTTTGGCCCGCAAGGCAGTTGCCGGCGGAGACGGAGAATTTAGCAAAGAGCTCACCGTCTCGCCGAATGACACCATTGAGGCCAAAGTGAAACCAGTGTGTATAAGCGATGGCCAGGTTCAATGGACGGTAAGCGGAGCTTCGAAGCTCTATGAGAACGGGAACCTGGCCGGATTCAAGCCGGCCGGCGGAACGGCCAAGATTTCCGCCAAGATTGTGAACGGGGGCAAAACCCTGAATTGCGGCACGATTAACGTGGACGTCAAAGAAACCGTTAAGTGGAGATAAAAAAAACTAATAAATTTTATTCGATAAAAAATGAAAAAGCTATTCGAAAACACGGTTTGGTGGGTGGGAGTTTTGTGTCTAGGGATCGTCGTGGGTGTTACCATTAAAATCGTCGGGGCCTGGGTGGAGCCCAACCAGATGCCGCCGGGAGGCAACATCGCCGCGCCGCTTAATACGGGTAATATTGGGCAATCGAAG
>Ga0172375_10009284_pt1 | contig 13009 bp, 7 predicted proteins | sample LakKiv1m_FD_114537 | JGI IMG/M metagenome (GOLD analysis project Ga0172375, IMG submission 114537) | Freshwater microbial communities from Kabuno Bay, South-Kivu, Congo - kab_092012_11.1m | ecosystem: Environmental > Aquatic > Freshwater > Lake | place: Democratic Republic of the Congo...
AACCCTTGGGACCTTCTACAGCCCCAGGATGCGACGAGTCGACATCGAGGTGCCAAACGGAGCCGTCGCTATGAACGCTTAGGCTCCATTAGCCTGTTATCCCCGGAGTAACTTTTATCCGTTGAGCGGATCCCCTTCCACATGGAAGATCCGGATCACTTTAACCTACTTTCGTATCTGTTTGACGTGTTAGTCTTACAGTTAAGCTTGCTTATGCTAATATACGTCCACCACGGTTTCCATCCGTGACAAGCAAACCTTTGTACGCCTCCGTTACTTTTTAGGAGGCACCCGCCCCAGGTAAACTGTCCAACTGGCACTGTTCCCCTATTGCTAGGGGTTAGAGATGTTATATATATTGAGTGGTATCTCATTAGTAACTCCGCCCAGACCGAAATCCGAACATCAAAGTTTCCCACTTATGCTGAGCAATTCATACTACAGCCCAATACCAATTTACAGTAAAGCTTCACAGGGTCTTTCCGTCTAACTGCAACTACCCGGCATTTTTACCGGGAATGTAATTTCACCGAGTCTAAAAACAAGACAGTATGGGGATGGTTATGCCATTCATGCGCGTCGGAACTTACCCGACAAGGAATTTCGCTACCTTAGGACCGTCATAGTTACGGCCGTCATTCACCAGTGCTTAACTTTCGAGCGTAAACAAGAAAGCATAACATTCTGGCATTGGACAGGCATCACCCTCTATACATCCTCTTACGAGTTAGCAGAGAGCTGTGTTTTTGATAAACAGTCCCCCCCATCACTTTAACTGCGGGCCGATTTGCACCGGCCAGGGCTTATCCCGAAGTTACGCCCGCTATTTTGCCAAGTTCCTTATCCATTAGTTATCTCGATTGCCTTGGTATTCTCTACCTCCCTACAAGTGTCTGATCTGAATACGAGCTATGCATACATAAGTTTAGTGGTTTTTCTTGGCACCGAAACGATAAGAATCATTCATCCCGAGGGAATCCTTTCTGATCAAGCTTGACGTCTACAAAGACGGATTTGCCTGTCTTTGCTTGTCCGCTAAAGCGAACTTGCCTTACTCTTTCAACTCACATCCTTAGTGAGCTCTTACAAATCTCAATGCGTTACCACATCACTGCATACATAGGGGCTGGAATATTAACCAGCTATCCATCGGCGCTCCGTTTCCGGAGAAACCTTAGGTCTCGCCTAACCCTACGACGATGAACGTTGCGTAGGAATTCTTAGGGATTCGGCATACTGGATTTTCGCCAGTAAACGTTACTCATGTCAGCATTGTTACTTCTTTACCGTCCAACCAGGTTTACACCTGATCTTCAGCCAGTAAAGAACACTCTCCTACCGACTTACCAAATAAATTTGGTAGTCCTTCAACTTCGGTATATAGCTTGAGCCCCGTTACATTTTCGGCGCATCGTCGCTTGTCCAGTGAGCTGTTACGCTTTCTTTAAAGGATTGCTGCTTCTAAGCAAACCTCCTGGATGTTTAAGCAAAAACACTTCCTTTACCACTTAGCTATAATTTAGGGACCTTAGTTAGAAATCTGGGCTGTTACCCTTTCGACTACGAAGCTTAGCCCCCGCAGTCTCACTCAACAATATTCCTCATAGCATTCGAAGTTTAACAAGGTTTGGTAATGCCTTTCGACACCCCTAGCCTTATAAGAGCTCTACCTCTATGAGATCTTAGTTTGCTGGCTGTACCTAAATACATTTCGGAGAGAACCAGCTATCACGTAACTCGATGAGCTTTTCACTCCTAGACACGGATCATCGGAAGGTTTTGCAGCACCAAACCGTTCGGTCCTCCAAGCCGGTTTCCCGACTCTTCAACCTGTCCATGACTAGCTCGTCACGCTTCGGGTTTATTGATAGCAACTAGTCGCCCTATTCAGACTCGCTTTCGCTACGGCTCCGACTATACCTGTCTTAGCCTTGCTACTACCAATAACTCGCTGACCCATTCGTCAATAGGTACGCGGTCACCCTTGCGGGCTCCCACTCAATTGTAAGCTAAAAATTTCAGAATCTATTTCACTCCCCTTCCTGGGGTTCTTTTCACCTTTCCCTCACGGTACTATACGCTATCGGTGTAAAAAAGTATTTAGCCTTACCCAGTGGTCTGGGCGGATTCATACCGGATTTCTCGTGTCCGATACTACTCAGGTGTCACTCAAGAGATACCTATATTTCAAATACGGGACTGTAACCCTCTATGGTGCTTCTTTTCAAAAGCTTCTCCTATATATGTACTTTGTAACTCTTTGAATCTTTAACAGCAGATCCCAAGTGATCCTACAACACCCCTATCAGCAACGGCTGTAACCTTACACTGATGGGGTTTGGGCTCTTCCCTGTTCGCTCGTCACTACTAAGGGAATCTCATTACGATTTATTTTCCTCGACTTACTGAGATATTTCACTTCAGTCGGTTATGGTCTTTACGACGGCCTGCTGTACAGGCCAGGTTACCCCATTCGGAGATCTTCGACTATAGCGGTTATTGGCACCTTATCGAAGCTTTTCGCAGCCAATTACGTCCTTTATCCACTTTTTTACCCAAGGCATCCATTTTTAGCTTTTAATAAAATTTGTCGTTTTTTGAAAAACGTAATATATGATACTACTGTTAATTAACTCCTTCGTATAGAAAAGAAAACAGCACTTTGAAAAAGTGTTGCAGGATGACTTATAGTAATCCACGTAGCTAATGCAAGCCTTTTTTGGACTTTTTTTAGTGTTTTTTTGTGTAGGTTTTACCTAGGCTTACTCACGAAAATGTACCTAGACAAAAATTTAATTTATTTTTTAACATATATTCAACTATATATTCTTCCGGAAAAATGGGAATGACACACCCAGACACAAAGTGTCGAGTGACAAGTACCAAGTAAAAAGTGCCCAGTACCTAGAGAAGAAAAGAATCTGACTCTCCTGTTTTACACTTTTTTCCTTGCACCTTCTACATCGTGTCTATATTATGTTCTTGTGCTTTCTCCTTTTCACTTTCTACGTTATACTCTTTTATTTTCAATTGCAAAAAAAAACTATATACATAGTATGTGGGCATGGATTTATCATGTTTAAACAAAATTATGAAAAAATTTGCGTGGGCGGTAGGACTCGTCGCGATATGATTTCTGACTTATAATGTCTTTTCTAGCTTCCTTCTGGATTTCGCAGATATCAATGTCGAATCTCTCAGACAGAGATTTTCTGAGATACATTTTATCGGTCCTGGAAATAGCTTCGGCGGATCAGTATTTCGGCTGGATGCGAAAAATCTCTCCACCTGATTTATCTTGGAACACAGCACCGGCGCTACATATGAAAAAAAATCCTGCATGACGCAAGTCAGAGGAATCTATTATAATAACCAAAGAGGGTTGAGATTGTGGCCTCTAGATGCCGCATCCCTCACTATGCTCAGAGCGACTTCCACCGGCTACAATAATCTCCAGATGACAGGAGGATTTTATAGAGACTGCACCACGCTTAGCGGAGGCAGCGGACCAAATACAGGAGAACTGTATAGCATCTATGGATATATAGAATATACACTCAGCGGTGATACTTCGGCCATCAAGTCTTACATAGCCGCAGGTGTAAAATTGAATTATCCGGCAAATGCCATGATGACTTGACTCACTAGCAATCTCCAATATTTCAACAATACGACTCCGCTATGATATATCTACGATAGCAATGGCGGCATTGGTTTCATCTGATGAATGCTCTCGGGGCATGCTAATCTGATCTCCGGCCTGAATCATACTCCAGGCTATGACATCAATGATGCTTTCGTCCTCTCGGGCGTCACGATCGTCTCGACGAATCCTTGATGGGAATTTTTGAATCTCAGCGGAATCAATACAGCGCAAGATACGCTCCGGAAGCTTCTTATCCAATGAACCCTGGGACTCTCCAGATCCACGAGCACAGAGCAAAGACTTTCACTCCTGGGCAATCCGGAAAAGAGAACCGTCATCTATGGATGAACAGAAATCAACTCTTCAACGATATTGAATCTAGCAAGAAAGAACGCGCAGAATCTCTGTAGAGGAAAGACTCGGCTTTCTGTCCAGACCTCTCTAACATCCACCGACACTATCGTCTGCATCAAAGACTCACCGAATCTCACCATCAATCTCACCAATGACGATACCAAATATCAGAACAAGACACTGATCCTACAGAATTCGAATGTGACATTGAATGGAACCATGAAAGGCACAGACGGACCTGCAGAGATCTTCATCGACAGAGGAAACCTCATCATCAATGCCAACGCAGTCCCTCCGTATGTGAATTTCAATGTGGATGGATTCCCTACCAGCTCAAGCACGATCACCCAGTGAATGTATCTCAAAGGAAACTTCATCGTCTACGGACTCATCTTTGGAGCGGACGGCGGAAGTCCTGCAAACTTCAATCACAAACTTCATATAGAAGGTAAGGTAGTCAGTCTCAATTCACCGAACGAGCCATCGCAATGAAGGAGAGATCAGGTGAACGCATTGTTCGGTGTCAGCACCTATGAACCACGAATCAATCTAGAAAATACCTTTATCCGGACATGTGGATTTAGTGGCTCAGGAAGCGATGGTACTCCATGTAGCACGTGATGAATCACTTCACTTGTTCCACTGGTGATATTGAACGGTAACTTCCCAGGGAACTTGTTGCAATAAAATAATGTACAAAAAAAAACCGTGTCATCACGCCATGGCGTGATGTAGAGACGTTGCAATGCAACGTCTCTACGACCCGTTCGGGGCGACACGGTTTTTTTTTGTATGTGCATTATTGTTGCGGCATATAATTGGAAAGGTCGACTGATTTTTCTAGCTTGTTGTTGTTGGTATCGACGACCGTGACAGAAACCGGAAGCAAAGCTTCCATAGTGAAGGTGACTGTCGCTCATTGGAATTCTTTGAGTGTAGTACCATTGTTGACTATCTTTCCTTTACCTACTCATGAATCATCTGAGAAAGTAAATGTCACTTGATATCCGCTGCCTTGTTTGATGACTTTGATGTTTCCGTCAGGAAGCGTCGGTGCTTGTGTATCAGTCTTCTTGACGATCGTGATCGATGTCTCATCTTTGTTGGAGTATCCTGCGTAGTCGAATGCCATGACCTTGAGCGTATGTTCTCCGTCTTTGATTCATGTTCAGACTTGTACGTTTTCTGTCTTGCTGATCGCTTTGGTTTTGCCTGCGTATTCAAATGAGCCTACATAGGTGTCGTCTATCATCACTGATACTTTCCTGATATTTTTGGGACCTTGAGCGCTGAATGAGAGAGAGAAGTTTCTTCCGACATCGCCATTTGGTTGAGAGATCTGTACGATGATATTTGGGTCTTCTTTGAGCTCTCTATCCGCACATGATTGTGTCGGAGCCTCTACGAATATGCTGCGATAATTGTAGGTCACGTTGCCGCTCACGGTTTGCGGATTGCCGTCTTCTGCGGTTCCTGTGATGGTCGGTCATACCTTGAACCGATCGGTGATATCTTGGAGATCCATATTGTCCGGCATAAACGTAGACGGTGTGATCAGATATCCGTCCTTCAATTCTTGTGGCGGAGTCAATGAGCTCGGCATGCCACCGCATGCACTATCGTATTGGATCTTACTCACTCATGCATCTTGTGCGAACCCAGGTCCGCCTGCATATGCTATGGAGCTGACGACCAATTCTGCTGGTGTGTCTGCTGTCGCTAGCTTACCGGAGATCTTGGAGATCTGCACGCTGCTCGTATCTACCGCTTTCATCGTTTCATTGGATATCGCATTATTTTTTAGCAATCCTCATAAGAATTTCTTTATCGGATTGGCGTGGATGGTACCTCCGAATGCATTTACATTCATCGGCGTCCCGTCGGCATTTCCTGCCCGGAACATCGCGACCTTGCTTGGCGTGTACGCCACCAATCGTCCGTCTCTTGGGCGATTTCCTCTATCTGTCTTTGCATTGGATGTTCATGATTTGAGCGCGTAGGTAAGTCAGGAGACATTGAATTTTCCTATCCATCCCGGAATCCTATTGGCAGGATCTGCGAGTATTTTTCGGAGCAGATATGCTACTCATGGCTTGACTATCTCTTTCTGCATCACTACTTTTTTCTGGTAGATCAAGGTACCATCTCTTCATTTGATCTCTAAGATGGGATCGATCTTGGCGGGCTTGCCTTGTGCAGAAAGATGCATGTATCCATTTGCTAGGTCAAGCATCGTGATCTCTGCAGCTCCCAATGCGATCGTATATCCGTATTGTACATTATCTTTTACACCACTAAGTCCGAGTCCTTGGAGAAATGGTTTGATAGCTTCTTCTCATCAGAGTGCTAATGCTATCTTTGCTGATGGAATGTTGCGACTGTGGCCCAATGCAAATCTCAAAGGGATAGCTCATTCAAATTTGTCGTCGGCGTTGTTTGGTTTATCAGGTCCGATCTTGAACGGAATGTCGTATATAGGCGAATCCAATGACAATCATAATCTCTCTAGAGCGAGCGCATAGATTAACGGCTTGATGGATGAACCGGATTGTCTCGGTCTCTGCACCATATCATTCTGTCCCTTGATGGCGTCATCGAAATAATTTATCGATCCGACATATGCCAACACATCTCCATTCTTGGAATCGAGATAAATCATCGCACTATTGTTGGCTCCATTTTGCTGGAGGACTCATACATTACCGGCGATAGCTTCTTCAGCCAACTTCTGATCATCGAGATCGAGCGTCGTCTTGATGGTAAATCCTCATTTCGCCAAGGTCTCTTTGTCGATGGTCTTTTCTGCCTCCTGAATGATCCGCTGCACGAAGTGCGGAGCTGTGATGGGGAAGGTATTGGTTTTAAATTGATACTCCATACCTTGGATGAATGCGGCCTTGAGTTCTTCTTGGGTGATATAACTATCTTCATACATCCTCGTAAGGACGAGGTCTTTACGACCATTGGCATATGTCACTTTTACGCTGGCGGCGCCGATATTGAGACTAAATGATCAGATTCCATTGAGATATTTGATGAAGGAATTATCAGATTTTTTGTTGGAGAGGTCTGCTGATTGTAAAGCAGCACTCATCTTACTTATGATGGCTGTTTTCACATCTCCGCTAAAAGCTACAGGGTTGCCATAGACATCCGTGATAGTAAACTCTCACATGAGCAATTCCGGATTTTTGTAGGGATCATAGAGCGATGGTCACTTGGGAAGTGATGCCAAGATAGATGATTCCAATACATTGAGGTTGATTGCTGATGTACCGAAATAGGTCTTGGATGCTGCCTCTACTCCGAATGCATTATTTCCAAATGATATGTAGTTGAGATATAATTCGAGTGTTCTGTCTTTCATCTCTTTGCGCAATTCTGCCGAACTCAGATTTCCCTTTTCTTGATCGATCTGATCTTCTAGGACTCCCTGCAATCTACTTGTCAGAATAATCTCTTTTAATTTTCTGCTTATCTTTCTTTCATTGGTCAACAAAAGATTTTTTACTAACTGCTGAGGGATAGTTGACGCTCATCACATCCTCGAACCGGGATTGATTAATTTGGTGATTCCCGCTCTGACGAGACCCATCGGATCGAGTCCATTATGTTCCCGATAACGTTGATCTTCTATCGCGACGATAGCATTGATCATGTTATTTGAGATTCCTGTGAAATCTATATATTGTCTATTTTCTTCAAAAAGTTTATATAATTCTTCTCCATTTTTGTCCGTGATAATCGTGGCCTGAGAGAACACCATATCTTTGATTTTGGATACGTCTGGCAAATCTTGAAGCACATTTTTTGTAAACCAAAATCCTCCTACGATAAAAAAGAATCCGACCGCTATCAAGAGTCCGTATACTATCTTTTTCTTTCTGGCGTTTGGTGTCTGATGCGACGAACTATGAAATTTGTTTCCCATGACTACATTGTTGGGATTGTAGTACAGATTTTTTTGTTGAAAATTCATGACGGAGAACATAATAAATAAAAACATTAAACCCCACCAGTCCCGCAATGCTGCGGGAGACAGGGCGGGGTTTACAAAAGCCTATGTGTCTTTAAATTATCTTCCTGGGTAAATATAACATTTTATATTGTTCTTTTTTGTACTTTCTATGCGTCTATCGGCAACTCACTTTGTGATATAATTTGCTTCTTCGATAATCATCTCATCGTTTTCTGGATTGAGACTCACTACTTTTGCTACGTGCCCTGCATATGAAACACCTCATCCTGCCTTATACACCGCAACTGCACCCACGGATGGCTTATATCATATACTATAACCGTTTTTCTTAGCACTGTCACATCGATTGCTTGCATTTCCTGTTATCTTCCTAGATTGTGTAGTCTTGCTTGTATAAGGAAATAATGCTGGAGTTATCATTGCGACATAATGGGTACATTGTCAAGCATAGAATCAATTGACCACATTACTCTTATATACTCGTTTTGATAATATTTTTGATCTAGCAGGTTCGTCTCAGTCATTGATGATAGGGCCTCTAGCCGTACTTGTTCATTGAGGTTTGGTAATGGTCGGTCTCTTGTTGGTACTTGTTTTGCTTACTATAATAGGGGCTGGTCTTTCGAGCAATCCTTTGTTGATTCACTCTGCCTCTGAAATATTGATGAATATTTCTTGTCCAGCTGGCAACACTTCTGATTCGTCTGATATATAGTTTAGCGACATTACGTCTTCGAGACTCAGATTGTATTTATTGGCAAACACCACGACGTTCGTCTTTTCCGGAATAGCATAGACGAATCATTTCTCTTCGTCCGTTATCATCAATGTATCGCCAGGTCTTATAGGTCCGGTGATATGATTTATCGTCTTGATATGAGAAACCGTGGATCAAAATGTCCTTGCGATCTTGTCCAAAGTATCGCCTGGCTGTACCTTGACCTTGATGACTCATCTATCATTGGCATCCAGTTCTACGCTCGCGATATCGTCGAGATTGATCTCAGGCGAATTGGAATCGTTCATACCCACAAAGGTAGGGCTGACAGCCAATTCCTGCTTCGGTTCTGCGAACTTGTCCGCATAAGCGATTACGAAGATTAGAAATACGATGAAAAATAAGGTGATAACAAATTTCATTCAAAAAACTTGCTTGTGGGGTGTCATACAGTGCTCAAAATATAAATGGCGGAGAGAGTGGGATTTGAACCCACGGTCCGGTTGCCCGGACGGCTGCTTTCAAGGCAGCTGCATTCAACCACTCTGCCATCTCTCCACAACGATACAAAAAAATGATTGTGGTTGAATGTGTGTCTAAACTTATAGACTTTTGGTATTGATTTTCAAGTATAAAATCATTATTCATATTAAAGCTCAAAAGTGTCAAGAGAACCCGACTTACTCAAGAAGTGGAAAGGATAAAGGTCAATGGATAAAGTACTTTTACCTTTTACCCTTCTCCTTTTGGCTTATTTATCCCTGTTTATCATGTATGCCACCAAAGAAATACACTATCCAGACCTGAACAAATAACCCCATCCTCAGAACTATCTCTGAGGAGGTGAAAGAGGTAAATGATGAACTTTTGGGCTTTGCTCATGACCTCATAAGACTCATGTATAGAAACAAAGGAGTCTGACTCGCCGCCCCCCAGGTCGGCCAAAATATCAGAATGATCGCCACCACCCAGCGAGGAGAAAAGAAATGAGAGGACGTCATCATCGATGAGACTGTCATGATCAACCCCAACATAAGCTGAACATCTGCCGACTGTACCATCTCTGAAGAAGCATGCATCTCTCTCCCTGACGAAAGAGGCAATGTCAAAAGACATAAAAGCATCGTCGTAGAATATACCGACCTCAAAGGCCGCAGGCAAAAAAAGAAATTCAAGGACTTCAACGCGACTATCATCCAACATGAAATAGATCACCTGGACGGGATTTTGTTTACGGATAAATTGGTGAAAAAAAGTAGAAAATAATTATATTAGTCGATCTTGAGATCAGGATTGTATTTCTTGGACTTCATATAGTCCAGACATCTTTTTTCTAGTGCATCACACATATCGAGCCGCTTCTGCTCCCCTTCTTTGCGGTCGAGCATTTGCTTGTACCGTGCCTTCCTTCTACGGATTTCTCCGAGCGAAGCTACGCAACACACCTCGTCATCGGTGATGGCGAAGCCGGCGGTAGAGATTCACATATCGGTAGGAGATTTATAGGTATTCATAAAGTTTTTCTTTTCGACTATTTTGCTCGCGATGCTCATCACAATCTCAAATGCTTCCACGTCTCTATTGTAATTGACGGAATCTTTGCCGGTAGCTTTCTTGTAATACGGATCGAGCATGTTGTAATCGCCGATGTCGGCAGTTGCTGCTTCGTAAGCGAGATTTATTGGATGTTCAAGAGGAATATTTCGGATTGGAAAAGTTTCGTATTTTGCGTAGCCGGATTCGATGCCGATTTCGTGATCGCTATAAATCTGTCCAAGGCAGGTCGACATCTTTCCTGAGCTGGATGCTGCTCAGGTAACCAGGATCAGATTTTTGCTCAGCGGGATATGATCATCATTTCCATAGCCATCTTCGCTCAGTACAGACTTGAGATTATGGGGATAGCCCATGATCTTGTATCTTTCCCGGACGCGGTAATTTTTGCGTTGGAACTCTTTTTCAAATTCGAGAATGATGTCAAATCTATCTGTCGTATCAATCTTGTTGATGACGATATGCGGTCTGAGACCAATTCAGGCTTCGATAGCCCTGATCATCCTGGTAATGTATTCTTTGTAAGGAATATCTTCATTGGAGAGCTGTCTGTTTTCTATGATATCGTCTGCGTTTACGCAAAAAAGCACCTCAGCTTTGTCCTTGAGAGACATGAAGATCTTCTTCTTGGATTCGGGATCAAATCATGGGAGCACTCTCGCCGCGTGAGCGTCATACATAAACTTCCCGCCGATCTCCAGATAAAGTCTTCCACCGGAAAATTTGCCTATTCTCTCTAGGATTTTTTCATGCTGAAGTTTGATGTATTTGGCACCATCGCAACCTTTTTTCTTGTAGCTGATCACGTCCGTGGAATTGAGCATATGTGGTTTTTATTTGTAAATTTTTGGTATCATATCTAATTATAGCCAGAATTGAAAATTTTGCAAATATTGGAGAAGAATCTTTGTCCTACATTTTTCCTACTTTTTCCATTTTTTTCAAATCACAAAAGGACATATGCCAGATATGTTCGACGAATCACTTTTTTGAGAAAAATACCGCATCAAATCGCATAGATTGCCATGTCCCCATTACAAATCTTGACGATTTTTTGTGACCATTTGCACGCATGAACGTGGATATTTTTTCGGTGAAATCGAGAACGGTGAAATGATATTGAATGATATAGGTAAAATTGCCTATCAATGCCGGATTGATATTCCCAAACATTTCCCACATGTAACATTGGATGAATTTGTGGTCATGCCCAATCATGTACATGGTGTTTTGATGGTGAATTTGCCCGGTGGTGGCGATGTACCCGTTCATATTCCGCGTCCCGTTGGTAGAGACGTTGCAATGCAACGTCTCTACGATATGGGGATGAATAAACCACCGACAAAATATTTTTCACAAATATCGCCCAAAAAATGAATATTATGAACGATTGTTCGTTCATATAAATCGGCATGCACATATTTGATTCATAAATTAAATGTTGGTCATTTACAACGGCAATCCAATTATTATGACCACATCATTATGGACGAAATTTCATTATTCCACATCAGAGAATATATCATCAATAACCCACAAAAATGGGGAAGAGACAGGAATAACCTACAACAATTGGATATGTAAAATGTAAAATTTGCAAAAAAAATCGATTCTGGATATACTTATATAAAGGAGAAATCTTTATTTTTTGCAAAAAGACATGAAAATCACTTTCTGCTGAGCAGCAAAAATAGTAACCTGATCCTGCTACCTTATCGAGTTTGAGAATATGAAATTCCTCGTCGACTGTGGGATGTTCCAATGACCCAAAGAAGTCATGAGACTCAATTACGAACCCTTTCGCTTCGATCCCAAAGAGATAGATTTTATGTTGCTGACACACGCACACATCGACCACTGCGGACTTATCCCGAAGTTGTATAAAGAAGGATTCGAAGGTAAAATCTACACTACCCCAGCGACCAGAGATATCTGTGAAATCATCCTGGAAGATTCTGCCATCATCCAAGAAAAAAATATCATGGAAGAAAATAAGAGAAGACAGAGACTTCACCAAGAACCCAGAAACCCTCTCTTTACTCAAGAAGATGCTGCCAAGTGTATGCCACTTTTTAGCACCGTAGACTACACAAAAAATTACAAGCTGAATGACCAAGTGGAAGTCAGATTTGTGGATGCCGGACACATCATGGGTTCTGCTAGTATCGAAGTGCGAATAAGTGAATGAGACAAAAAAACGAAGCTGGTATTTTCTGGTGATATCGGGCAATGGAATACACCTATCGTCCAGGATCCAACCTTAATCGCTGATGCAGATTATCTGTTTATGGAATCAACGTATGGAGATAGAAAACACGAAGACACCGCAGGCAAGGAAGAATTACTCGCCAAGTATACTAACGAAACGTTCAAAAAATGAGGGAAGCTGTTTATCCCATCGTTCTCCGTAGAAAGGACGCAAGAGCTCCTCTACATCTACAACATCCTCATCACGGAAGGAAAATTCCCTGCAGAAAAAATATTTTTGGACAGCCCGCTTTCGATCAAAGCGACGGAAATTTTTAAAAAACACACCGAACTGTATGACCACGAAGCTGCGACAAAATATCCTAATGCATTTGAATTTAAGGAATTGGAATATAGCCAAAGCGTTGAAGATTCACAGGCTTTGAATGACCTTCAGTGACCGGCCGTCATCATCGCCGGGAATGGCATGTGTACCGCGGGAAGGATTACCCATCACCTCAAGCATGGCTTGTGGAACAAGAACAACACCGTCCTTTTTGTCGGATATCAG
>Ga0172375_10009285_pt1 | contig 13008 bp, 23 predicted proteins | sample LakKiv1m_FD_114537 | JGI IMG/M metagenome (GOLD analysis project Ga0172375, IMG submission 114537) | Freshwater microbial communities from Kabuno Bay, South-Kivu, Congo - kab_092012_11.1m | ecosystem: Environmental > Aquatic > Freshwater > Lake | place: Democratic Republic of the Congo...
CAAACTCTTTTGCTTGCTCGGGATATGCTGAAAACCCATCCCCTATCGGCGCTACCGTAAACAAATAGGTGCCGTCCCATTTGCCGCCGCCCGTCTTCGCGCAGCATTCCAGCCCGGCGAGATAGCGATATTCAAGACATGTAAACCGCTCTCCGTAGCAGTCCCACGATTGCGCCTCTTGCGGCTCCCAATAGCCAGAATCTTGCGGCTCGGGAGTAAATGAGATGGCATGCGCGGGAACGTTCCGATACACCGCTCCCGATTCGAGCATCACCGTACAGCCCCAAAGCCTACCCGGATACGAGACCAGTCCGAACCACACGCACGGCACGAAACCGCAGGGCTCCGCGTGCGTGTGGCGCGTGTCCACGTAGCAATAGATGTGGCGTGGTAGTTCGCCGACTAGGGTAAAACTCACTCCCGCTCCTGCTGCTCCGCTTTCGTCTTATCGCTGCTCATGGTCCTCCGTGAACAAAGCTTCCAAGTCCGCGAGCCGCACAATCACCGGAGGATCCATCGAGTGGAGATGTGGCATCGCCATCTTCCTCGCCTCCTCCAGCACGGCTTTGGCGCCGTCAATAAACGAGTAATAGTCGTGCGGATGGCTACTTTTGAATTGCCCTTCGGTTGCGTACACCTTCGCCAGCTCCTCAATCTTTGCCATGGTCCTCCTTTTTGCTGGCGTCAAAAAAAAGGGCTTCCACCGGCACGACAAAACGGCCGCAGTCGATGCGGTCGTCGTCTGTCATAGTGCAGCCTTGCCATACGTCGGCTCGGTCGCTCACCCTCCACAGGTGCCACTTGCCTTCAACGTTTCGATGCCACCACAGCCACACCTTCGGCGCTGACTCGATGCGGGAGCGGAGCTGCTTAATCTTGTTCCACGATTGCGTTGCTCGGTACTCCGCGCCTTCGTACATGCGCCACCACGCATCCCTCTCTGCCTTTACCGCCGCGAGTTCATTCTCCTGCTCAATGCTGACGTGTCCGAGCCGGTTAACCTCCCCCTCCAGCGCCGCGACGTGGGCGCGGATGGCAGATCCTCGCTGCTTGTGCTCAATGCACCGCTCGCACCCACACTCTTCTGCGTACACGTCCTCGATCGAACGCACCGCCCTCTCGTACGCTTCCTCCGTGTCAGTCATTGCTTCCCCCATATACACCGCCTCACCTGCCTCCTAGTCTCGTCGCCAAAACCAAGATGCCACCCGGCCCCCTCGAGATATGATTGCGCCGCAGCGTGCATCGCCGTGACCTCATCGGTGTGCCGAGCGCCTAGCGTGTGTGCCAACTCGTGGGCAATTACCAGCCGCGCATGGTCAGTCTCCCGGCCGGGGAACCTATCCAATCTCCCTACCCTTGCTAGTGCCAATGGGCCGCACTGCACAGCCGCACCGTCGCTGTAGTGATATCCCCGCAGGAAAAACTTGGGCTCAATCCGCAGGCACACGTCGGCCCTATCGCTTCGGCAGAACCGTGTCGGCGCAATATCAAACCCTTCGATAGCTCTCTGCGGACTGCCAGGTTGGGTTCTCCATCGGACCAGCCGAACCTTTACCCCGAGCTCCGCGCCTATCTGCTCAACTGCCGAGCGATACACCTGCCGAGCCTCCGCGTTGCTCAGCCCTACAGTGTGCGAATAGTGGCGCACCTCCACCGTTACAGTCTGAGCCCAGGCCGACGCAGGTATCAGGCACGCCACTAGCCACCTCATAGACCAGCCTTTTGCCCGGCCATACCGCCAGACTTAAGGAACTCTAGCGCATCGAACGCACTACTCACTTCCCCGCGCAGCACATCCTTCTCGCCGACTAGTACCTGACGGCACCAAGTCTTGAGGTCGCCAACAGCCGCGTCCCAAGCGCCATCCTGCAATGCCTTGTACTCTTCACCAGTGAGTAGCCACACTTCCATCACTCTGTCGTCATCGGCCAACCGGCCCATTGCCTCACGAGTAGGGGCAATCATCGTCGGAACCCGCTTCCCATCCCCTCGAACATAGGTGTGCATAAAGACTTTAATCATTGCGAAACATGCTCCCCCACCAAAACCCCGCCACGAACATCACGGTAGCTACCAACCATAAGTTCATCATTTGACCCTCTCGATTTTTGCCAGCCCACCCTGGAGCTTCGCATCCAGCTCCCGACACTCGGCTAAGAACCGCTCCGACTCCTTCCGCCTGTGCCAGTCTTCGAACAAGAACCGACCTATGCCCAAAGTTTGAAAAAGAAAAACAGCCGCTACCAAGTCCCAAAATCCTATCCCGTACATATCGCCTCCCATTGCCTAGCCTATTAGAGCCCCGACCTAACCACCCTCCGGGCAAGGAGGGAGTTAGTTCCCGTATACGCGAGCACAGCTCGGGACCACACCGTGGGTTGCGTAGTGAGGCGTCTACGCAGTCTGCAACTTCTTCTCGAGCTCAGATGCCCCAATGCTCTGAACCTTCGGACGGTTGGTTGCTTGTGACAGGACAGCCTTGCGAGCCTGAATCATTGCTTCAGAAAACTTCTCGCCGTCTTCCAGTTCCAACACCAACCCAATCTCCTCACTTTCGTAATTCCCAAGGTTAAACTTCCGTGTGTAGCTAACGCTTGTGACTTTCATGGCTCACCTCAGAAGGGAATCTCGTCGTCAGTGAACAGCGGCTCCGCGCCACCGGCAGCAACCGGCTTAGTAGGAGAGGGGAGCTGATGCGGGATCGCTGCTGTGATGTTGTTCCACTCCCCATTCACCACGAGCATCAGGTCATAAGAGCACCCCACTAACAGCCGAACATGCGGCCACAGCGTCTCAAATGAATCCCAATCAGCGGCAGGAATAGTCCCGCCACTAATCATCGTCACGAACTGGTGCATGCGAGCACCGGGCTTGAGCGACGGATACACAAACTGCGCTACCTCCGTGTCGTGCTTCGGGATGGAGAAGGAGAACACAATCTTGGGCTTCTCTTCCCCCGTCTTCTTGTCCTTCACATTCACGCGCCGAATGTTCGTGAGCTCCGCTTCGTACTTGCCAGGCGGGAGAAGCTTCTTCTCTCGCTTCTTGTACGTCAGCCCTTCAAATGGATTCTCCATGTGTCGCCTCCAATTCGCTTAATGCGTAGTCAGGTAGTCCGATATCAACAATTCCTTCCGTGTACCCAGGCCAGTTATCGGTTCGTAGACACTGCGCGTATTGCCGAAGCAGCGCCTGATTCTCTTTCCTGGATAGCTTCAACACCTCGTCAGTCAGCCGATACACTCCGACATCAAAGGGCGAGGCCTTCTCCACTGCGATGATGACGAAGTGATCCACCATGACGCCGTGTGCGCGGAGCGCCGCTGCGTACCACCCTGCCTGTAGGTGGTAGCCGTACTGATAGATGCTCTTTCGGAAGGCGGCAGGGGATGCGTCCTGTGTGGTCTTTAGGTCTACGATGGTACGAGTAGGGGCGTGGTAGGCGTCGAGCCTTGCCTTGCACAGCACATCGGTTGCCTCGTCCTTCCACCAGATGCACATCTCTCGTGTGGTGTCCCGCAAAAGCTTGGCAGCATCAGAGTGACCGAGCACCGCAGCGGCAGTGTCGAACACTAGCTGGTAGTCGTCGGCCTTTAGTGCTTCTTTGCCTTCATTTGCAACCAGCAGCGCATCCCGCTCTGCCTTACCCGCAGTGGTCCGAAGGTTAAGCTCCGGTAGCTGGAAGAACATCGAGTGGAACTTCTCAGGCTCTAACACTGCCGTGTGGATAGCTCGCCCAATGCCTAGCGCCTCTGTGTCCTCGCGTCCTACCTCGATCGCGTGAAGGAACTTGCGTGGGCTACGCTTTAAGACCTTTAGCTTGGATTGATTCAAGCCATCAGCCTTGGTGTAGGTAGGGAAGGGGAGGTCGTAGTAGATGCCGGGCTTCATATGTTCGGTAGCTCCCTCTGTTCATAAACTTTCTTCTCAACCGGAATTACTTGGCTGACTCGAGAGAAGGGTAGCCCCAGCTCCCTAGCTATCTGCGCTCTCGTCATGCCGCTTCCGTGCATGGCCTTGATACGCTCATCCACCTCATCGCCCAGCGGTTTCCAGTACCAGTGACTCACACCGGTCTCGTCAGGGATGTACTCAACCAACATGGGCGGGGTCTCCTGAGCCGTGAAGTCCCGTCGCTTGGTGAAGTGGAGCTCGAATTCGCTCCGTTGGTTCGGTGTCGGCTGCAAGGCGATTACAGCATCAAGGGTGACTTCCCTGGTGCTAGTGCCTAGCCCGCCGCGTGTCGCGTCCTTGCCAGTGTGGTGAACGAGGATGACAGTGAGGCCCTTGTTCCGTAGCCTCGAGAACCAAGGGGAGATGCGCTCCCATTGTGCGAAGTCTGAGTCCCGGTCATTCCGTGCGCGGGAAAGGGTAAGCAGGTTATCAAAGACGATGACGTGAGAGCCGCTCTCGTCTATCACATCCTCGAACCGAGCTTGGTCGTAGGGGTCAGACAGGTTCCAGCTCACGTCCCCCATCAGGTCGTACGGCACAAAGCGGAACAGCTCAAGGAAACTTTCCACCTCAAGGCTCTTGATAGCCTCCCGCACCCGGCTAGCCATGCTCTGTCGGCCGAGCTCCCCATCGAAGTACAGCACTGTGCGTAGAGCCGTCGGCCAATTCAGAAACTTCCGCTGGTGCGCCATGCTCATCGTGAGCGCCATGCAGAACCGGGATTTCATGACTCCGCGTGGTCCCACCACTTGGATGAGGTTCCCTTGCGCCATACCCGGTCCCCAAATGTGAAAGCGATCCTGAGCAGGCTCCGAGACAGCCTGCCGTGCATCAAGGAATAGGCTCATAGAACGCCGTCCTCTCGGGCTACCCAGCGCCGAATGTACTGGCCGTGCTTCTCACTGAACACGTAGCCATCGCCGACCTTCATCTCGTGCCATCGACGCAGCACGGCGGCATGGTCCTTGTACTTGGCAAACTTCTTGGGCTCGTCTTCGGAGTAGTTGATAAGCCGCTGGCAGAGGTACTCAAAGGTCGGGAAGCCTAAGTCCTTTACTAGCTGGTCGTACTTGCGCCGCGTCGTGGATATCGGGGACGGCTCATCTGGATAGGGCATCCAGACCTTATCAGCGGCCAGTGCTTCCGCTGGCTTAATGACGGCGATGTCGGGGTGGAGAACGATAAGCTCCGAAGCCAAATGCTCCGGGACCGAGAGAAGAATCTTTGCCATTGCCTAGCCTCATGTAAAGGCCAGGAGCATTATGGTTTATCAAATGCCCGATAAGTGAAGTCATCATTCTTTGCCCGAATGATAACTACCGAATGCCCCTGACTGGTTGCACTACTTCTGTACTGCCCGTTACAGATACTGCTTCACAACTACAGCATGACGATGCACATCGCGCCAGCATAAAAACAACCGATGCTGAAATATTTTTGCTTGCGATCCTAGTATTCAATCTTCTTAGCAACAGACTCTTCGATGCTCTTTCGTTTCCGGTCGTATCGCTCAACCATCGTTACACTGGAGTGGCGAGAGAATTCCTTCACGTCACGATGGCTGATCCCTTGGTCCAGCATGCGCGTGATAGCGGTGACCCTGGCACAATGAGGGGTGATGCTCTCCGGTAGCCCAGCGGCTTTGCAAAGGCTCTTAAACAGCCGATACACCGTGCTTTCACTCATCGGGTCGTGGTCGGGGATGCCGCTCCCGTAGTAGCAGACAATCAAGGGGGCTTCGTCCTTTGCTCCCTCCTCACGGCGGACCTTCACCAGCTCACGCAGGGCGCTAGCGATCCAATCTGCTACCGTGTGCTCTTCAACCTCGTGCCCGCTTTTGGTATTGCGCAGCGTCATATAGACGGTCCCGCTCGAGGTGGTGCACACGTCCCCAACGGTCAACTTAATGGCCTCACTCCTTCGAAGCGCACAGCCGAACAAGAGGCACAGCAGCGCATAGTTGCGGATAGCTTCCTTGATAGCTCGGCGGAACTCAGGGCCGAGACCCGCTAGCGATCCAAGGTCTGGAGCAGTGAGCAATCTCTTTACCGCATCGGACTCCACCCGCTCGTGTGGTCTCCGCTCTCCGCTCTTGGCTCGCTCGTACTCTCCGCGCACCCGCACGAAAGGGTTCCGCTCGCACAAACCTTGCGCCATGAGCTCGTCATAGATAGCCATCAAGATAGTAGCTTTGTGACGCACTGTTGCCGTGCTGACTGTCTTGTGACGAGCGCTTGGTCTACCAGACTGAGCTGGCCGCCGAGAGACTTCGTGCAGGTATCGCTGCGCATCCGTGTGATTCGCGGTCTTCCAGAGCTTCCCGGCCTTGGGGTCCTCAAGGCCCGCACCGAGGTACACACTCCAATCGCTAGCGATCCCACGATAGACGCGGGAAGTATTCGCAGCTTTGCGTTTGAGCCATGAAGTGATGGCGATTGCCACGTCTGACGGTGGCTGTTTAGACGGGGTTTTTGCCGCGTTGAGAGAATAAAGCTTCGCCATCATGGACCTCATCTTGCAATGAGACCCCCCGCAGGATAGCGTCGAAGCTGTCTCCGTAAGGGGTCCTGTTTGTCTATTGCCTAGCCGAACAGCGGGGGGATGAGGCTGCTACCTTGTCCCCCCATTCTATTTTATTTCTATAACACCTCCGCTCATCGGCCGACAGAATTATCAGCGTTAGAACGGAGGTTTAAATAGAATTCACTGATAGTGACTAACGTTTTTTGGGCTTTAACACGACCTCCTCGGCCTCCTCTGATTCCAGCATACCGGCAATGTAGTCACCGGCTGTTCTGCTACCGATCGAATACTCACAGCGGACGCCAGCAAGCTGGCACGTTGCGGTGAATACAAGCTTCTGCAACCCCACGGCCAGCAATAAAAGCGTGATAGGCAACCCCACCAACGCCGATGTTTGCCAGTACCACTTAAGGGCGCTTGCGATCCTAGGATTCATCGGTAACCTCCGTTGCGATAAACACCACCACCAATACGATCACAGTTGCGGTAATCATCACTTGGGCGCCTCCTCGGTTGGTGCCTGATTCGCTGGGGATCCGAACAGCTTTTGCCACAGACCCTTCGGAGCAGGGCCGGAGCTCTTACGGATCAACTCGCGCTTTGTGACCTCCTGATCCTCTAGTCGGCGGTTGTTCCAGTGCGCCGTGTCCGAGTCGGGATTCGCTTTGCCGTTCGTGATCATGCCGTTCAAGGTATCGCCAAATGCGCGGAGTCCTCTTGCATCCCCGTGCATCGCAAAGAATCCCTCATCGTATTCCTGCGTGTGGTACTCGTCGTCGCTCACGAACAAATTTGGGACGCAGCAACACCCCGTTGCAGTCGATAACAATCCCATTGCAGCTAACAACCGAACCGTCCCTCGCGGATTCGAACGAACCATCTCCAACGAAGTGCTTCCCTTCTTTTGCATAACCTTCCTGTCTATTGCCTAGCCATAAGCGGACCCACTACAAGCGGTCCCGCATGCGCCCACTGAATGGACGCACGGAGGATGCTCGCTGGCGATCCTAGGTGTTAAGCTTTGTGAAGTTGGGCGCGTGCGATGGCTTGCAAGGTGCCATCCGTGATCATGTCCTGACCGAAGCAGGTTCGCCCCCACCAGCAGCCGTAATCATTGTCGATGACGGGCTGCCCCTCCTCACGGAGGCGAGCGCATAGCCAGGGGTCAACGCGCCACCATTCGAAAATCTCACGGGGGTTCTCAGTCGCAAGGTCTTGCGCCTTGTCCCTCAAGTCTCCTTCGGTGAGACCCTCGATCTCGGCATTCGAACAATAGTCCAGCACGAAAGCTAGAACCTCGTCAGCATCCATGCCGTCAACGTCGGGGTACTGATTCTCGATATCGTCCCAAGAGAATCCGTCGAACCCCTTCTTTATCAGGTCTTCCACTAAGGACGAGTCACAGCACCACACTGAAGATCCCATGTAGTGCTCGGCTAGTTCTGCCGTCCTCACATCCTCAACGGTGCAAGGGGCTTTCGATTCGTGTAGGTGGTATTCGCCTGCCTCAGTCACAGAGTAAGTAACCGAATTGCCAGACGGCCAAAGCTGGATCGTTTTGACTGAGATTGCTTTTGTTGCCATGTTCTTGCCTAGCCTCATTAAAATACGCGCACTGCTATACGCGGGTAGCCACTCTAGCCACCACCCCGCCGTCTAACGCGAGACGGTAGGGAAGGGGTTAGTCGCTTGCGATCCTAGTTCTTGGCGAACTTCTCCGCTTCGGGGCTTTCTGACCATTGCTCCCATAGGTGCTGTCGTTCCCATCCCAGCTCACGAAGTAGGTCGCCCTCTAGCTGCGCATCGGGAGCAGTCACCACAAAACTATTGAGTCCGGAGGTATTGCGGACGGCTGTCACGTCAACGTGTAGCTCCGCCTCGATTCCGAGTCGTGCCAATATCGCGAATGCAATCCGCGAATATTCCGATTCTAGATGTGCCGCGAACGCTGTTGCTGTCGCGTAATTGTCGGACCATTCGCCCAGGTTCATGTCGAAAACTTTGTCGGTGATCGTGATTTTCATACTCGCCTCTCTAAAATGCCCCGTTTCCCCGGGGTTAGCTGCTGTCATAGCTGCTAAGCGATGGCTCCCTCAAGAGCCATCAATAGCCACTATCCCGCAAAATAGACTTGTCCGATTACCGTTAGTGCCAGGTGCAACAGTGCTAGCCAGAGGCAGACTGAGCAGATGGCGGTTAGGGTGGTGTCATCCATGGTGCATGGTCTCCACTGTAAAAATTGCCGGGTCGAGTCCGTTCAGCCGCAATGCCCTCGCGAACTGATCCGCATGATGTGCCGTCGCGAACCGCTGCTCATACGGGTGCTGAGACTCCATCCAGCGCACAGCCCAGTGAGTGACTATCCATTTGGTTGCCATTGCCGTTGCCTCTGTTTGCCTAGCCGTTAAAATGAAATATATTTCACTTCTCAGATGTTGTTATCGTGCAAAAGGTTCCCACAGCGCAAGCAGAAAATGAAAAATATTTCACAATGGCGGGCAAGTGTGTGATACTGCTAGCAATATGAGCGTGAGATTTGTTGAGGAGATACGAGAAATGAAGGGCATGACCCATGCGGAGTTTGCCCGTGCCGTTGGCGTTACTCTGCAAACAGTGCGCGTGTGGTGTGGGCTAACTCGTAAGGATCGACCGCCAACGGGCATGGATCTTGCGACACTGTGTCGGCTGCAAGTTTTGTCAGGATGGAGCGAGCGCGAATTCATGCGCCGACTCAAGGCCGAGTTCCTCAATACCTGACCGCGAATACCTGAATTCCATTTCCTGTATCGCGATTCCTGATTATCATGTCTGGCATCCTAGCCAGCATGCGGAACGACCTACTCGCCTCACTCATCTCGCGCCCCTCCGAATACAGCGCGTACCCCGCCGAACACAGGCTGTGGATTGCCGTACTGCTGCGGGCAGTCTCCGATACACTGGGTCGTATCAATGTCCGCGACGTTGACCCACGTGAGACTGACGAGACGGTGGATACTGTACAGCGGGAGGCGCGCCACTGGCTCGAGGAGTCTGGCTGTACTGAGGTAGGGAGCTATTTGTGGATATGCGATCAACTGGAGCTCGACCCGGAATGGACAAGGACTTTGCTGGTGACGCATCGCGATCAACTGCATCGGCAATGGAGCAAGCTAGTGGACGAGATGCAGCAGACGGTGCGCAAGCCTCAGATGTGGGGCAGGCAGATGTGGGGCAGGCAGGTAGCGAAGCGGCGACGAGTGCAGTATCAGTATCAGTAGGGCGGCAGATTGGCAGACCCAGGGGTCGGAAGACGGGAAAAAAAATTCGGCGGGCACAGGCACAGGCTAAAATATTAGAGTACCGCGCGCTCGGATTGCCGGTCGGGGATATCGCAAAAGTGGCTGATCTATCGGTTAGCCGGGTAAAGCAAATTTTGAAACAGTTCGAGCCGACGTTTGCAAAGTTGAAGGAAATCGAAGGATATCGCGATGTTAGGCAAGAGCTGCTAACCGCCACTGAGTTGCAGTTGCTTGAATCCGTGAATGACCCTGAAAAGCTGGCGGCCGCGACACTGCGCGATAGTGCGTACGCATTCGACGTACTCTATAAGACGGGTAGATTGGAGCGTGGTCAAAGCACTAGCAATAACGCAGTGCAGCAGATTGCGGTACGCTCATCGGCGCCCGATTTCACTGACTGATAATAATGATTATCAGTCAGACTGGAGCAACCACTGGAATTGATTGCAGTTTCCTGGCCGTGCGCTTCCCCTTGCATAGACGCCCCTTTCTATTCTCGCTATCTACCCCGCTCTCCCTCCCTCCCCTCCCTCGTCTGCGGTGAAAAGAGAGGACGGTAGCTAGGCGGTAGCGTGGGCGGTGACGGCCGGCAGCCAGGGGGAGGGGGGTCCGGGGGTGGGGGCCTCGAGCGAGCGCCCCACCTCTTAATTAAGACCCATCGGAAGTTCGCGATCGGTTTTTAGGGGGCTCCCCCAATCGCCTATCCCCCGCATTTAAGCACAGCACACTAGGCTTATTTGCTAGGCGGCTCCGGCAGCGGAATCCAGTGAGTGAAGCTATCCGCCATGAGCGGCATCCCCGCGTACACGATGGCTGGCGATACTCCGACCTCATTGCAAAAGTCATAATTTGAGCGGCGGTCGCCAATGAGGATGCCGTCGAGTCTGGAGAACCAGAGGACTTCTTCGAAGTCTGGCGGCAATCTATCCGCAACAGGAATCCACTCACTCATTTGCGCTCCGGCTTATCGACTGACCTAAGGTATGACTCGACTATGCTATCAACCTGGGCCTTTGAGACAGCAAGCTTTTTCTCAATCTGCTTTTGGAGCTTCTTCCGAGCTTTACGCTCTGCCTTCCTTCGGGCTTGCTGCTCCATCTTGATAGCCTGGAACATCTTTGCTCTTTCTGATTGTGGGCGTTTGCTGATTCTACCGGTCTTGGGTAGTGAGACTGGATTTCTAGTCGTAGGCCAATCTGGCAAGTGAGCTTCGGTGGGATTCTTGATTGTCCAGGATGGCGAGAATGTGACCTTGCGGATCCCCAATCTGCCGATCTCCCCATGCTCGGCGAAGTGAACGGTGTAGTTACTCACCTTCAGCGGGTAGTCGTAGAAGGTTCTCCCATCGGCGGTAACCACAAGCGCGGATCTGAACCTTAGCTCCATAGCCATCCTCTACCAGATTACTGAAGCGCCAATGTCGCACAGCTCAGAGGGGTTTAGCGGGTGTCTGATGCAGTGTGCGGAGTCTTGCGACTCTGTGAGGAAGTCTACCGACTTCACAACTGCTCGATTAAAAAACCGATGACACCATTATAAACCCACGGAGCGGAGCGACCGGGGGCGCGGCCAAAGTTTCGAGATCCCCTGTCACCCAACGAGGGATGCAAGGCGCGTACTGGTGTGTTCTATCTCGAAAAGGAACCAATCGGAGCGCGTACTTGGAGATTGATGGGGCCTTCTTTCGAAGGTGGAGGCAGGTCAGTGGTCTCCCCCCTTAGCCCTGTTCCGTCGATGAGCGGCAAATTTAACTACAGGTCCGCATCACCAAGACTCGGTTGCCTCATAGCCCCAATCTCCGAACTATGAGGGTGAGCAGGAGTGCCAAGGCGGCTAAGCCGCTCGCAGAGCCTACACACTTGCGGGGGTTTGGATGGCCATATCAGAGCCCCCCACCAACTCTGGCCACGAACACGTCAACCAGTTTACTGCGCTTCGTCGTACCCGGCAAAGTTTTTTCATGCTCGGAGCAGAAAAATGATTGACCGATAACGTCCGCCGATCTCCTTACCCAACCATTCCCCGGCCTTGATACTGCCTTTCGTGACCGAATCGGACTTCGATCTCGAGATTGACGGCATCAAGTGGAAGCGACTCCCCGGCATTAAGTACGGGCCAGACTTCGTTGTGCTGCGAAAGTGGCACCTTGATAACGGGTTGACCGAGGCAGATTTCATTAGAACGTCGATTGAGCGTTCGTTGTGGTTCCTTGTGTACTTCGGCCTTGGCGTTTCGATTGCCAATGACCCGTGGTGGATCAATGCGTGCAAGGAGGTCCAGACCGGCCCGGCGACGAATACGCTAGACCTATGGGCGCGTGACCATGGGAAGGCTGTAGACCTTAATGAGCCGGTTCTTACGACCGTTGGGTGGAAGTGGCATGGTGATGTAGCTGTAGGTGATGAAGTATTTGGCCCTGATGGCAAGCCGCGAAAGGTTATTGCTCGCTCTGAGGTATTTCGCGACACGCCTTGTTACCGGGTCTACTTCTCCGATGGGTACTCGGTAGTTGTATCGGGCAACCACCTGTGGCGTGTCGGCAAGAAGAGTCGTCGTAGAATTAGCGGCACCAACAAGCGCCACTATCGGGACTACGAGGTGGTTAGCACTGAGCAGCTCGCGAGACACTCCCACGAGCCAGACAAGAGGTACTCGGTAGATCATACAGCTCCGCTCCAATTTCCCGAATCAGAGTTGGTCGTAGACCCGTATGTCCTTGGGTGTTGGTTGGGAGATGGCACTAGCGCATGTGCCCAGATAACCAGCGCCGATCCTGAGGTGGTAGAGCGAATACGTTCTAAGGGGCACGAGGTTGTCCAGAATACCGCGAAGTTCCGGTATGGCATTAGGGGGCTATCCAAGGGGCTTCGATCCCTTGGGGTCCTAAGTAATAAGCATATCCCGGACGAGTACCTGGCTGGCTCTGTTGAGCAAAGGCTCGAGCTGTTGCGGGGCCTAATGGATACGGATGGGACGTGTCACAGGGACGGGACGGCTTCCTTCTCGAACACGAACCTGCTGTTGTCGCTTCAGGTCTTTGAGCTTGCGGCTGGCCTCGGTCTCGCTCCACGGTTCAAGAAGAAGGTCGGTCGATACAAGGGTGAGCGACACGAAAGCTATCTGGTGTCGTTCCGAAGCCACCTTACAACTCCCGTATTCTCGCTTGGTAGGAAGCTTGCCAATTCCCGCTTTGCTCGCGTGTATCACGGGAAGTTCATCACCAGGGTTGAGCAAGTAGAATCGATTCCGA
>Ga0172375_10009286_pt1 | contig 13007 bp, 12 predicted proteins | sample LakKiv1m_FD_114537 | JGI IMG/M metagenome (GOLD analysis project Ga0172375, IMG submission 114537) | Freshwater microbial communities from Kabuno Bay, South-Kivu, Congo - kab_092012_11.1m | ecosystem: Environmental > Aquatic > Freshwater > Lake | place: Democratic Republic of the Congo...
CTTTTACATCTATATTCAGAACAATCCCGTACATCTTTATTACATAAACTACAATCTCCTTTTTCAGGTGGCTCCCACGGCTCGCAAGAATATGAGGTAACATAATATTGCACATCTTTGAATGTCACAACATAAACGATTATTGCGACGATGATTGCTATAGCTAAACAAATTAAATAAAATCCCCCGCAAAATGCAGCATTTTGAACAATTGCATACCCTGTTGCTCCGCCGATTATAGCTCCTGCAGCCATTAAAGCATACGCAAGCGCTTGAGTTTCTCCAGGGCTCATCCCAAATAATTTTCCAATCATTAATCCAATATAATATCCTGCGGCTGCGCCAATCATCGCTCCAGCAAGAACGCCGCCAATAGGTGTCCCCCAAGTTCCTGATAATGCTCCTTTTGCCATAAAAACTGCTGAATTCGAAACAAGCAAAAGTCCAATACTTCCTAGAGCCCCAGCCATCATTGTGCCTGTGCTTTGTTTGGATTTATAATATTCTTTTATTGAAGTTTTAGCTTCTTTTACCGTAGCGTCAGTAGCGCTTGCTTTTCCAGTTATTAATCCAGTAATAGTAGACGCTAAACTTTTTATGCTGCCCATTTTTACAATTTTTGCATTATTTATCAATCCGCGAGTATAATTTTCAGAAAGAATATAATTTTCAACACCCTCTTTGCTTACATCCCCAGAACTTTCAACTTTCTTTTGAGTGATAGTTTCAGAATAATTCTTGCTGCCAAGTTCGCCTGCGATATTTGCTTTTATTCCGCAAGGCCCAAGCATCTTGCATCTTTCATTTAGTCCTTCAAACCAAGTTAAAGCAGTATCTCCTGCTTTTGTTAAACATTCACCATTTTCTTTAATGTCCCAATCAAATCCGCTAGTCCCTCTTTTTACATATTCTGAAACACAAACAAAACTTCCAAAAGAACAAAGTGTTTGCGTCTCTGCTAAACTTCCACCATATTTAAACAATGTTCGTGAACCAGAATTATCAGCACTCCAAAAAACCTGGCCCGGAGTATATTTTGGGACACAATGAGCCAATTCAGAATTTGCATCTTTTCCAATATCCTCGACACTTCCTTGTTTTGAATTTTTAACTTCTTTAAATCCGGGCAGCCCTTTATATTTTTCATTTCCGGGAATATCTTCAAACATAATACATTGGCTGGATTTTTCACATTCCTTTTTTATATCTTCGTATTCTTCTTTATCGTTTGCAGCAAGACAGCTTCTCCATTCATTTACAACACATCGCGCTTCGCTTAAAGCGCCAGTTGGTTTTGAAATGCAAATTTGCTGATTGCCATCAGCACAAGCTTCAATTTCAATAGTTCCTTCTGTACATCTTGCAATAAAACTTCTTGCGCCTACCGGACTTGCGCCAATCAAACTAGTTGATTTATAGTCGTCAACACACCAGCTCTCGCCATTTTTCTTTCCATTTGAGCAATCAAGAGTTCTGCAAACATTATTTCCATATGTCGCTCGAGTATCGCGACCAGATTTATAAGCAGAGCATAAACTTCCAGATGCAACTTCGCAATTTCCACAATCTTTTCCAGCCACACTACAAGAATCTCCTTTCTCAACTATTTTTGTCCAATATGCTGGGTCCTCTACTTTATCAGCATCATAAATATTCGCAAGATTATTGCAAGAATCCAAGAAATAAACTTCTTCTTTTCCGTCAACACAAGTTGTTGTTTTTGTTTTAGTGCATAATGTATTTAATTCAGGTGCAGTGCATAAATATCCTTCTTTAAAATCCCCTTTACACTGGTCTTTCGTGCTCATTTTGCATTTATATTTTCCAGCAAAATCTGGTGAGCCAATTAAACAAGCACCTCTTTCATTCACGCCGATTTTACTATTGCAAGTTCCATCAGGATCAAGCCCGGTCCATTTTTCATCAAAATTTTGCTCAGCTGAAAGTTCAGCACATGCTTTTGAGGTGGTAATGCTTACTTGGTCTCCAAGAATACAACAGCCTGTTTGGCATTGAGGAACTAAACAATAAGCACTATTAGTCCAAGCTCCGCCGTCAGCAGTGCATTTTGCTTTTGGCGAGTTCAGCGAACACTCGCCTTCTATAGAATCATAACAACAGCCCTTCACGCACTCTTCAACATCATCACAGCTAGAACCAATTAAATCGGTAGTGCATAAATTAGTATCAAATGCGTTTACATTTTGACAAACAGAACCGTCGACAAGTTTAGGGCAACAGCCTTGAGCAACAACAGCAGGCAAAGGCTCTTCTGCCCGAACATTAGGAATTCCTGCGATAATATAAGCAAAAGCAAACACAGATATTAGCATAACCATTATCTGCACCATTCCAGCAAATCCTCTTCCAATTTTTGTTTTTTTGTTTTTTATCATTTTTTGTTTTTAATTTTTTGATTACTGGTTTTGGAAATTTGATAACGGTTAAACCGCTTGAACTCCTGAGCTTTTTCCAGCTTCTGAGTTTTTGCAATTTAAGTTTTTGTTATTTCCAATAATTTTTTTTCTTTTTTCTCCTTATTTTTTAAATTCCTAAAGGCAATAAACAGCTTCTTACAGCAAAACTCATTTCTTCATCTGTTGCTTTATCTGTGACGGTATAAACTCTTGAGCCGTCACTTGCAGTAAATTTTTTAATTAAAATATCCAAATGGCCAAACATCCAAGTTGACTGATCAAACTCACAAAGCATGGACTCCCAATTTATTATCTCTTTTTCTGTTTTTGCAATATTATACAGCGGACTTGGAATTTCAGAGCTGAATTTCTGATAAATCCGCGTTTCATCTCCTTTTACTAGCTTGATACTCTTTTCAAATTTAGCAACAATAGATTTTTCCATTAAATCTATTTCAAAAATCATTTCTCCAGCAGTTACTTCATAACCTGCTGCCCGCGAACTATCAATAACTCCTGCAAAACATTTTTCAGCATCATTTTTAATCAGCGCCCCAATTTCTTTTTTATAATGTTCAAATAGCATTGGCTCTTGATTAACGCACGGAAAATAAAACTGCGACACAGCGCATAAGTAAGGCACTTTTTCTCCTCGATAAAGCATAAAATTATCGCTTATATTTGCATATCCATTGTTCGTAATTAGTGTTGCTTCTGCTTTTGTCAAACTATTTTTTATGCATCCGTCCATGTATGCTTGAGGGTCAGCTGCTGCAGAAACTGTTCCGCCACTTCTGCTAGAAAAAGCAAAAATGAGCGCAATACTTACGACGATAATCAGCCCAATGATAACAAAAATGGTAATTTGCGATTTTTTGTTTTTACCTCTTCCCATTTTTTTCCCCCTTTTCAAGAACTTCTATCGCTTTTTCAATTACATGCGATTTATTTCTATAATTTCCCTTTTCAAGAATTCTATCTAAAGCTGCAAGCGTTTCTTTCTCTACTGTTGCTGAAATTCTCTCTTTCATGCCTTTCCTCTTTTCCCAGTATTATTTTATATTACTAAATATACTTAATAATATATAGTATTATTCCGTATTACGCCTATTTAAACTTTTCTAAAAAGAAGAAAATCCGCTCATTCTCGCTTAACTAGTCGTCAGTTTCAACCCGTGGCGCGAGAATAAATGCAAGATTCATTCCAGGGCTTGCAAACTCGAGTTTGAGCGGATAGTCGCTTGAGAAATTAATAGCTACCTTTTCTGTAAGTTTTGATGCTTTTATCATCTTCTGCAAGTATTCAAGAGAATATTTGCTTTTTGAAGTTGCTGGTGACTCTATTAGAACTTCATCTGAAGAATAAGCCAGATTCGCAGAATTCAATGGTCCTTTAGCAAAAATAGTGAACTTATCGCTTTTTGCCTCAAATCCGCAGCTGTCTGAAACAATAGAGCAGTCTTCAATAGCGTCTTGCAAGTCCGAGCAGTTCATCTCAATTCTTGTTGAAAATTCAAGATTAGGCACTGGCTTGTCTTTGTTCTCCAAATCCAAAAGCGTAAGCGTAAACTCTCTTTTTATCTTGTCTATAATCTCGATTTTTAAAAAATTGTCCTCTGTTTTCATTATCAGCGAGCTTCCAGCAGAGCATCTTCTCAAAACTGCCTTGAAACTCTCAAGATTTACTCCTATGCTTTCTTCATTTGCTTCAATCTGCGAGAACGCAGAAGCAGGAAGATGAAAAATAGTCATTGCAACATTGGCAGGGTCAACAGCCAAGATGTTCATTCCTTCTTTGTTTATCTTGATTTTAACTTCAGAAACAAGCTCAGAAATAATGCTTATCACCTCTGAAAATGTCCTTGGATGTTCTAATTTCAATAACATAAAAGTAAAACATTGTCCCAGCTTTTAAAGATTGTTGTGCTGAAAAGAAATATAAAAATCGTAAGCAAGCGGCCTGAAGCGCGCTACATAAATCTATTTAAACTTTAAGCCGGGTTTTATTTTATGGAAGAGCAAAAGCCAGAGAATAGTTTTAAAGAGGATAGAGTAAGAAAAATAGCTATGGCTTATTATGCGCGGCCAGATGTAAGAAAAAACATGCTCGAGTTTGCAAAAAATCGCGAGTGTGTTCCAAGATATTTTGAGGGTTTTGGCAAACGGCCAGACACATTTCAGTTTGAATCAGAAGTCTTCGAGTTAGCTAAAAAAGGCGCAACATCTTTTCATTGTTCAGAAGAAATTTGGAGTGAGCCTCTTGAACTTGCGACAGGCATGACTCCTGAGCAGCTTAACAAACTCCGGCAGGGCTGGGACCTCTTGATAGATATAGATAGTAAATATCTTGATTATAGCAAAATAGCTGCTGAGCTTCTTATTCGCGCGCTAGAATATAATGGTGTTAAAAGTATTGGAATAAAGTTCAGCGGAAGCAAAGGTTTTCATTTAATTGTTCCATGGAATTCTTTTCCAGAAGAAGTTTTTGGTAAAAAAACAAAAGATATGTTTCCAGAATGGCCTCGCTTAATCTGTCAATATCTTAATAGCATGATAAAAAAAGAATTAATAGAAAAAATAACAAATCTCATGATGAAAGACAGAAAAGCTTATGTTCATGATTTTGAAGCTCCAGAAAAAGTTATGCCTGACCTCGTTCTAGTTTCATCCCGCCATCTTTTTAGAATGCCTTATTCCTTGCATGAAAAAACCGCGCTCGCTAGCGTCGTTATCGCTAAGGAAAAGGTAAAAGATTTTGAAATTACAGATGCAGATGCAATGAAAGCAAAACCAATAAACTTTATTCCTGACTCAAGGCACGGAGAAGCAACAGAACTTTTGGTTCAAGCACTGGACTGCAAACCAAAACAGCCATCAGCTCAAATTAATCAACAAAATAAACCTAATTTTAATTCAAACGCAGAAAATAAAGGTTTCAGTGAAATAATTATCAAAGATCTTTCACCAGAACTTTATCCTCCGAGCATAAAAACAATTTTGGCAGGAATGAAAACTGATGGAAGGAAGCGAGGTCTGTTTATTCTTCTTAATTTTTTCAAATCATTAAAGATGGACCCAGAAAAAATAAAAAAAACAATAGAAGATTGGGACAAATTAAATTACCAGCCACTTGGCCCGGGTTATGTTAACGCTCAACTTTCATGGCACCTAAAACAAAAAGAATCCCGCTTGCCACCGAACTTTGATAAGCCCCATTATAAAGAAATAGGCATTCAGCCAACACCAGAAGAAATACGCGCAAAAAATCCGGTCAGCTATGTTATAAGAAAAAACTTCAGAAAATCGAAAAATTCGCGATTTAAACCTTAATTTTTCTGCTCCAATCCTTTCTTTATATTAAGCGAAAGGATTTTAAATACCCTGATATTAAATGAATTATGAATAAAAAGAGTGTAGTGGGTGTATTCTTAATCTTGACTTTATTTCTTTTAGTTGCTCAGCTATATTATATCTCTGCAGCAGATGACAACGAATCAACAGATGCAGGAGTTTCTGGCGCAGGATTTGATAAAGCTTACACTTGCCTTGAAGACCTCGTCGCTGAAAGAGGATATTCTAATTTAAATTCAGAGGAACAATCTTTTGCTCTTCTCGCGCTTGCTTATGATTCTTCAATTCAATCAAGTTTAAAATCAGCATTATTGGCTTCTTCAAAGGATAATATGTGCTGGCCTGCAGCATCATGCAAATTACGAGATACTGCGCTTGCTCTCATTGCTTTAAATTACATCAACCAACCAACAAACAATGTTGAAAATTATCTTCTTGAAAAAACAACAACAGCAAAAGAGTTAGTTTGGTATTTGCAGATAGATGCAGATGAAAAAACTTCATGCACTCTAAAAACAGATTCAACAACAAAAACAATTTCAATCGCTGCAGATAAAAAAGTTTCAGGAACAGGCGGATGTTTTAAGTCAGCCCGCGACGGATACTGGCTTGAAATAAGTTCTGATTGTTATGGCGACGATATTGAAATCTCATGCGATAAAGCATTTATTACTTCTTTATCTTACAAGAAAAAAACTTCAACTTCTATTGATGAACCTATTTACATCTCATCTTCAACAAACTCTGCTCCTGCAAAAAGTTCTGTTACAGAAAAAGTAAATGCTCTTTGTTTTAAAAGCGGTTCAACTTCATGCGATTATGAAGGAAGTTTATGGGCTGCCCTTGCCTTGAAAAAAGCAGGAAAAGACACAAGCGCTTTCATGCCTTATCTTGTTGCTTATTCTTCAACTAATGCAAAATATCTTCCATCTGCTTTCCTATATATGATTACAGGTTATGATGAATACTTTACAGAACTTGTAAATGAGCAAAAAGCAGGAAATTATTGGCAGCAAAGTGATTCAAGCAAGCAATATTACGATACTGCTTTGGCTTTACTTGCACTTCAAGGTCGTTCAACAGATCAGGTAGACACAGCATCAACTTATTTAATTGAGAATCAACCTTCATCGGGCTGCTGGAGAAATGCAAGAGATACAGCATTTATACTTTACGCTGCAGATCCAAAAAGTCCAGTACTCTCATCTTCAAGACCCGATTGTGAAGATTCAAGTTATTTCTGCGCATCTTCTGAAGACAAATGCACTGCAGCAAAAGGAAATTCTTTAGATGATTACTATTGCCAATCACTTGGAAAAAGTGTTTGCTGTTCTGTTGAAGTCGATGAAACACTTCCAGATGTAACGAATGGTGGAAATGAAGAAGAAGATACTAACGAATGTCAAGACGCAGGCTATTCATGTAAATCTTATTGTAGCACAGAAACAGAAGATCAAAAACCATATTCCTGCATAGGAACAGAATCTTGCTGCGCGCCTAAAACACGAGCATCTTCAAGTTCAGGAAGCGGCGCATGGTGGATATGGTTATTAGTAATTTTAATTATCTTGCTAGCTCTTGCAATTATATTTAGAAACCAGCTTAAAATTTGGGTTTTCAGAATAAAAAATAAATTTTCAAAATCACCAGTTAGCGCTCAGAAAAGACCCCCTTTCCCTCCTTATCCTCCAAGCCAACAGCCAAGAATGATGGGTGGATTAATTCCAAGAAGAATTTTACCTCAAGGCATGTTCGCGCCAAGACCGCAAGCAAAACCATTCCCAAAACAAGGCGAGCTTGATGCAACCCTTAGAAAGTTAAAAGAAATGGGCCGATAAAATCTAAAGCATTTCTATACCGCACAATAAAAACCCTTAAAAACATCATTCTATTAATAGTTCCATGAAAAAGAGTGCATTATCATTAGTGTTTGCTTTAATATTACTAAGCCTTAGCTTTATTTCAGCAGCTGTAGAAATAAATCTTGAAAAAACACAATTTTATCCGAGCGAACTTTTGAAGGCAGAAATTTTAGGGACATTTCCAGATGGATTGAAAATAGCAAACATCGCAGTTTATGAAGGAAACGCAGTTCATTCAACACCAACGCAATCTGAACTTCTAAAAACAGGAGAGAAATATATTTACTATGCTGTTCTTCCATCAGCAGAAGGAAATTATTCCCTAAAGATAAAGAACGCAAAATATTACATAAACACAGACACTTCAACAAACGAGACAGCACAAAATTTTACAATAACAACAACTAACAGCACTTATCTTTCTATTAACAAAGGTTTTATTTCAACAACAAAAGACTTCTCAATAATAGTAAAATCTCTTAATGGAATTCAAGAAGTTACAGCAAAATTTGATGCAACAGGTGAAGAGAAGACAACAACCATAGGTCAAAATGCAGAAAAAACACTTTACTTTTCTATAAAGGATATAACCGAATACACAGAATCCACTTTAAGCATAAATGATTATTCTATCCCTGTTTTTGTTTCTCCTCAAGATCCAACTCAAGAACCATTTATTACAAATACTACTCCAGAAGATAATCTTACAGCAACAGAACCTGTAGAAGTTGCAGAAGAAGACGCAACACCGGCACAACTTCAAACATGCGCAAGTGTTAATGGAAAATTATGCAAGTCTGGTGAAACTTGCGAAGGCGATAAAAGTTTTGAGAAAGGAATTATCTGCTGTAAAGGAACTTGCGTGAAAAAATCATCAAATGCTTGGATTGGCGGAGTAATCTTGATAATAATCCTCGTAGCAGGCGCAGTTTGGTTTTATCTTAAAACAAAAAAATCAAACACCAAAACAGGCGAAGAAAAACTTGCAGAAACTTCAGAAAGATTCAAGAGCAGAATGAATCCCCAGCTTTCTCAATCAGAAGTTAATAAAAAATTAGCGCGAGAATAATTAAAATAATTAAATAATCAAATCAGCTCTTTTTCCTTTCTCCTTTCTTAGCTTTTCCTTTCTTAGGCTTTTCTTTTTTCAAATTTTCTTCAGTAGCATCGCCTAATGAAATCTCTGTTGGCTGTATAACTACTCCAGGGTCATTAGCTCGATATTTCTGGATTATTGCATGCATCTCTCGCAGTTTATTTGCAAATATTTGGTTCTGCATAATTGCATTCTTTGCAATAGCATCATACTCATGCATTTTTTTAGCAATTTCATTCAAGATTAACATTAAATCAAAATTAGGCATTCTAAATTCTTGAGGAGAAATAATTTCTATATTTGAAGGCATGTAAACGAACACTAATTTAACTAAATCAAAAATAGTTTCCGCATTCAACTCAACTTCAGCAAAAGTAGAATAAAGTTCTTTTCCCTTCTCAAATTTTACCAAGTTTCCATCAGCATCTTTTTCCTCAACAATTTTCGGTTCATGAATCTTTTTCTTAGTTAAGCTTATTCCTTTCTCACCATCGAGCTTTTTCAAATACTGATCCATAACCCCTTTAAGATGATCAGCAGGCCGACCCATCATTTCAATAATAATTGTTGCTTTTATTTCCATTTTTTGTTTGTTGTATTTTATCTTTATTTTGTATTTTTGATTTTTTGGAATTTATAATGCTCTTAAACTTTAAAGCTCAGAATTTTTTACTTGCTTCTGAACCTTATAATTTAAAATCGATATCTATTTCCAATACTTATCTTTATCTCTAAACTTTAAACTTTTTATCTCGAATTAACATGACTATTAGCCCGATGCATAAAACACCGAACCCATAAATCGCGTACTCTTTCATATACTCGTTTTTAGATTTATAAATCATTCCTTCACCACTAGTACTTTCTACTTCACTGCTATTTGTTTTAGAAGAACTTGAACCAAGGTTTATTACTCCGCCCGTTATAGAACCAGAAGAAGACGAACTTGAAGAGCTTGGGCTACTTGAATCAGAGTCATCAGAATTATCGTTGTTGCTTTCATCTTCAGGAGCAAGAATTTCAATATCTTTTTCAACCTCATCTATTATCTTACTCGAGCCGCTTATCCTTATTTTAGCAGAAATCGTGGCGTCTCCATGAAAGTCAGAGTAATCACTTTTTATTCTTATTTTCATATCTTCAGATTCATCTCCGCTCCCTGAAATAAATTCTTCAATATAATAAGTTCCAGACTTCCATACCTCCTTATCCTTATAATTTCCATACCTCTCAGATATGAGGTTGTCATCGTCGTCTCTAATTTCAATTTTAACATCATAATCTTCACTTTCAAGATTATCTGCTTCAACAGTTATTTCAAATTCATCGCCATTGATAATGTCTTCATCATTCCAATCAAGATTTATTGAAATATCATTAGAATCATCAGAATCGTCAGAAGAACTTGCAGGAGTCATGCCCATTGAAGTATTTACCCAAAAAATAACACTAGCATTTCCTGTTCCATTTTCATTCACAGCATAAACAGTCAAGCGATTTGTTCCATTCACAACACCAATAGTAGTATTCGGTGTAAAATTCACAGCAGCCGCGCCATTCAAGCTATAACTCCAATTAACAATGCTGTTATTTGAACTTACATTCAACATAATTGATGAAATATTGTAAGTAGAATTAAGCGGACTTGCAATGCTAATATTTGGGGCAATTTTAATAATGCTTGTGCAGTTATTTTCTAATCCAGGAGAAGGAGTGCATTGCTTCCACCCAGTGCCATTATAAGACCATGATTTTCCTGTTACTTTGATATCCTCAAAATAACTGAAACTGCTTATTAATTGAGAAACATTATATAAAAGAATGCTGTCGCCGCCGTCATTTAATTTGCTTCCAAGCCAATCGAAATTGATGCAGCTTAAATTATACAGGCCTTTGATTAGCGGACAATCTATAGTGTCGTCTGCTATAATTAGGTATTCTCCAGAAGAAATATTAAAGCTGATGTTGCTATAACTGGCGCTGCTTAATGCATCATAAAAAGTCCAATTTTCAAGAGTCAAATTTTCGGTTCCATTATTATAAATCTCAATCCATTCATTGCTGTAACTGTTGTTCGTGTGAGGCATGACCTCATTTATCCTTAATTCTGCGCTCACCCTGCAAATAAGTAGCACAAATAATCCTAAACACATTACAATTCCAACTACCCACTTTTTCATACTACCCTCTGAAGAATTCTCTTTATAGCTTTTATTATGCTGGACTTTAACAAATTTTTAACAGAAATATTGACCAAACTTTTTCCCAATTTGTTTTGCTTCTTCCAAAGTGATAGCCCAGTTTTTCCCAGAGTCGCGAAGCTGTTCAGGATTAACAAAAAGCCACCCTTCGCGATTAAATCGAAGCGCAACAACAGGAGTCAATCCAAAAATCTCAGCAAACACAACAAAACTCTCAATTTGTTCTTTAGTAATATATTTTACAGGAGCCTTAGAGGATTTTGCTTCAATAGCATATTTCCCGCCACAGCTTTTTCCAGCAATAAGGTCGGCATAGGATTCACTTTTTGTTCCGGATCCAGCACACCTTATGCACCTATATCCTGCTTCGATAAGTAAGTCATATAATTCATTTTCATATCTTGTTCCCTTTGCTTTATTTCCTGGCATTTTTTCACCCTTTATAATATTATAAATTATCGAGCGGGCTTTTTATATTTATCATGCTTGGAGACGCCATATGCACATAAACCATTGAAGTTTCAGGCGATTTGTGTCCAAGCATCGCTTGAACTTCGTTCAGCGATGCGCCATTCTGAATAAGATGTGTGGCAAACGAGTGCCTGAGTGTATGAGGATGCACTCGTTTGAGTTTCCATAATCCAGAATCCTCAGCCGCAGATTTTAATATTGCTTGAATAGTCGCCTGAGAATATTTTCTGCCCCGATTGCTTGAAAAAACATATTCTTCAATACTTTTCCCATTTAGCTCTTTTTTTAATCTTTCAATAACCGAGCATGGAACAACAAATATTCTGTCCTTGCGGCCTTTTCCTTGTCTAACAAATCCATAACCTCTCTCAATTTCCAAATCCTTAATTTTCAGGTTTATAATTTCACTTAATCTCATGCCTGAGCCATAAAGCAAACTTATCATCAGCCTGTGCTTTTCATTTTTAATATTGTTAATAAGACTCTTAACTTCTTCCTTTGTCAGCACAAGCGGCAGTTTCAGAGCTTTCTTGCTGTATTTCACATAAAGCCTCATATTCTTTCTAAGAACTTCCTCAAAAAAGAACTTCAGCGCATTAAGGTTAACATTTATGGTATTTCCAGCTATCTTTCTGTCAACAAACTCAGAATTAAGATAATCAATAATCTCCTGCCTCTTCACTTTTTGTGGACATTTTTCTTTGCAACACCTGCTCTTCTCAAAAAACCGCAGCACGCAATAAGTATAGCTCTTGATTGTCCTCTCGCTCATCCTCCTCCGAGTTGCTTCTTCAAATATCGCTCGAGATATGTCCATAGTATTGGAGTTTACCAAAATCCAGCCTTAAATATATTGCTCACAACTTCCCAGTTTCGACAAAAAAAGAAAAACAAAAGATTTAAATACTATAGCCTATTATAGCTTATTATAATAAGCTATAACAAAATGGCAACTACCATCCAGATCTCCAATGATGTGAAATCCATTCTAGATAGAATGAGAATTTTTGAAAGAGAGACCTATAACGAGATAATCCTGAATATGATAGAGGATAACCTGAGAGTCAATGAAAAAACTGCAAAAGAGCTTGACGCGGCCAAAAAAGAAAAGGGCATCCCTCATGAAAAAGTTAAGCAAATGCTTGGTTTATAATGTTCGAATTAGAGTGGAAGGAAGGAGCCACAAAACAACTTCTAAAACTAGAGCCACATATTGCAGATAGAATTTATAATAAGGTTGAAGAATTAAAGGAAAATCCATTCTCTAAGGATGTTTTTCGACTGAAGGGAAGAACAGAATTCAAATTAAGAGTAGGGGATTATCGGGTATTATTTTTTATAGAAGGCGGGAAAATAAGCATATCGCGGTTAGGCCACCGCAAGAATATTTACGATTTTTAAGATACTCGCATGTTTTGCTCACTCAAGAAAAAGAGCCCCTTCAGGGCTCATAATACCTTAATTTCCGTAATTAGGCATATGTACTGTTATATTCAATTATTACTCGGCTTTCAATCTATCATTCCCCCAAAACACCGCCAAAAATCCCCCGCCCTCCACTTTAAGTTTCTTGAAAGCCTGCGTCATAACTTCTCCGCTTTTTTCCTGC
>Ga0172375_10009290_pt1 | contig 13001 bp, 13 predicted proteins | sample LakKiv1m_FD_114537 | JGI IMG/M metagenome (GOLD analysis project Ga0172375, IMG submission 114537) | Freshwater microbial communities from Kabuno Bay, South-Kivu, Congo - kab_092012_11.1m | ecosystem: Environmental > Aquatic > Freshwater > Lake | place: Democratic Republic of the Congo...
AATTATATGACGTGGCACTACAATTTAGGGGTATTTTCAAATTCCGTTTTCGTAGAATGGCTTGAATACTGGGTTTTACTTTTCTTATAAAGCTTTTTTAGCCCTCAACTGTTGAAGATGGGTTTGAGACAAACCGTTACTCTGTGCCTTCCGGCAACATGGGCGACATACTAAGCATTAAGGCGACAGAGCATGAAATACTGATCTACAGCCCAGAGATTGGCGATTGCATTGGAGACCCTGTTGTCACTACTGCTATCGTAGATCGCATGGTACATCATTCTATAATCATCAATATCCAGGGTCCCAGCTGGAGAACGGATACTTAGAGATGATAGAATCAGGAATCTACCACTTTATTAATGCTGCGGCCCATGTGAATCCACCGCCAAATGCCTCGAGAAGCATGTAATCTCCTTCTTTGATTCTCTCAGTTCTTATAGCCTCATCAAGGGCTATGGGTATAGATGCTGCGGATGTGTTTCCATACCTGTCAAGATTAATGAGGACTTTATCCATTGGCAACTCAAGTCTGTCGGCAGTTGCCTGTATTATCCTGAGATTTGCCTGATGGGGTATAAGAAGCGAAAGCTGCGAAGCCTCCAGCTTATTCTCAGCAAGAGTCTTAACAGCAAGGTCCTCTAATGTCCTGACTGCAACCTTAAATGTCTCGTTTCCCTTCATCTTAATATAATGAAGCTTCTTTTCAATAGTATCCACAGATGCAGGGTTTCTTGAACCACCTCCTGGCACATGCAAAAGCTCCCACATTTTTCCATCAGAATTAATATTTATTGAAACTATTCCCCGATCTTCCTCAGTTGGTTCAATAATTACTGCGCCAGCTCCATCACCAAAGAGGACGCATGTATTTCTATCATCCCAATCAGTAATTTTTGAAAGAACCTCCGTTCCCACAACAAGAATCTTTTTATGCGTGCTTGACCTTATAAAGCTATCCGCGACATAAAGTCCGTAAAGAAACCCTGAACATGTTGCATTTATATCAAATCCTACAGCATTTATAGCTCCCAGTTTATCCTGAAGAAAGCACGCGGTTGAGGGGAAAGGCATGTCGCCTGTTACTGTTGCAACAATAATCAGGTCAATGCCATCCGCTTTTAACCCTGCCCTCTCAATGGCCGCCTTTGATGCCTCATATGCGAGGTCTGACGCTGCCTGACCTTCATCAGCTATTCTTCTTTCCTTTATCCCTGTCCTCTCTGTGATCCATTCATCAGAAGTATCAATCCGATTCTCTAAATCAAAATTTGTAAAAACCCTTTCCGGGAGATAAGAACCTGTAGATATAATTCTACTTCTCAACACCTTTTATCCCTTCATCATAAGCGATGCTCTTTTCAATAGCAGACGATATAATCTCATAAACCTTGTTTTCTGCGAAATCTGATGCTACCCTGATGGCATTCTTTATCGCCTTTGCACTTGATCTACCATGACTTATTATGCACGTACCATTTATCCCGAGGAGAGGCGCTCCCCCGTATTCGTCATAATCTGTTTTCTTTTTAAAATTTCTTAATGCCGGCTTCATCAAAAGGTATCCAATTCTTCCTGCTGTCAGGTTAATAACCTCTCTCTTCAGCATTTTCATCAGCGCTTCCGCAAGTCCTTCACTAGTCTTTAACACAACATTTCCTATAAATCCATCACAGACAATAACATCAGCATTCCCGGTAAAAATATCTTTACCATCTATATTACCCATAAAGTTTATATTAGCTTCTTTTAGAAGTTTAAATGCTTCTTTCGTAAGTTCGTTCCCTTTTGTATCCTCTTCTCCTGTGCTAATAAGCGCTACCTTTGGATCCGGCCTTCCCATGATTGCCCTGCAATATATACTTCCCATTAGTGCAAACTGGAAAAGATTTTTTGGTTTGCAGTGAAGATTAGCGCCTGCGTCTATAAGAACAAACGGCAACTTTAGACTGGGCATTATAGTCGCGATGGCAGGTCTATCAACAAAATTCGAGGTTCCAAGGAGTATTAGCGCGGTCGCCATTACAACGCCAGAGTGTCCGGCGCTTACAAAAGCATCCGCTCCATCGTTTTTAACAAGTTCGACAGCCCTTCTTATAGATGAATCTTTTTTCTTCCTGATTGCAACAGCAGGAGATTCATCCATCCTGACAATCTGCGAAGCATGTTTTATCGATATTCGATTAGGGGGAAATCTTTTAGTATCAAGTTCTCTTCGTATGGATGATTCATCACCAACGAGGATTATGTCTATATCATCAAAATCATTTACAGTCTCGATAGCACCTTCAATATTAACAGCAGTACCATAATCACCCCCCATAGCATCAAGGGCAATTCTCATGCTTCTTTTTCAACTACCTCGAGAACTTTGCGGCCATTGTATGAACCACAATTAGGACATGCCCTGAAAGAAGATTTTAATTCATTGCAATCAGGACAGAGGCTAAGATTAGGGATTTGGCCTTTCCAATTTGCTCTTCTTTTGTCTCTCCTCGACCTTGTATGTCTATGTGTAGGGTTTGCCATTCTTTTCTCCTTTCAAACAAAATTAATTCTAAGTTTAAAACAAATCTTTAACAATCCAAATATCCAGAGCTTCCAGATTTTTGGTACATGATATTGTTTAAGACACTTCTTTATCCAATAATTTTTTTAATACCTCAAGTCGAGAATCTATAACTCTTGCATTACAAGTACAGCTGTTTACATTAAGGTCTGTACCACACTTTGGGCATATGCCTTTGCACAACTCTGCACATAAGGGTTTCATCGGAAGATTAAGCACTAGCTGCTCCTCCATGAGGGCAAGTATATCCATTTCTTCTCCAGAATAAAAATCCATATTAAGTTCTTCAACCCTGACTTCATGTTTATCCTCTCCTTTAAGTTCTTCAACAGGATGATATACAACATCAACTGGAACGGACAGTTCACTACAAAATTCTTTCAGACATCTACTGCATTGAAGTTTTATATCGGCCCGCAGATTACCTTCCACAACAACCTCATTCCCAATTTTCTCTATCCTTAACTGTGCTGCGACAGGAGAAAGAACGATATCATTTTCGATTGTTTCCCGTAATTCTAAATCAAGTCCCTTTTCGGGTATCTCTGATATTAATAGTTTCATTACTATAAAAGAACCCAACTAAAAAGTATTAAATTATAAAAATTAGCATAAAACTCTGTCAAGCAGACATTTGAAAGCGCTACCGATAATCATTTGCGACTTATCCGTACAAAATTAAACTGTATATCTTAATCAGGCCATAGATTATATTACTTTCTTGACAAAGAAGAAAAACCTATGATAAGAAATCAGAGTTGATGAAATTTTTAGAAGAGGAGGAGACAATGAATCCAGATGATCTCAAATACCATAAAGAGCACACATGGGTTAAAGTATCAGGCAAAAAAAAAGCAACAATTGGCATCACCGATTATGCACAGAATGCACTCGGTGATATCGTTTATATCGACCTGCCAGAGGTAGACATGGATTTTGAAACAAATACTGAAATCGGTGAGATAGAATCAACAAAAGCAACCTCATCCATAATTTCACCTATAAGTGGGAAAGTTATAGAGATAAACGAGGAACTTTCAGAATCTCCAGAGATAATAAATGAAGACCCTTACGGCAAGGGATGGATAGCTAGCCTAGAAATTTATGATATATCGGAGCTTGATGATTTAATGGATGTCTCTGAATACGAAAAATATATTGAAGAAGAAGCAAAATGAAAGTAGCCATACTCGGTTCAGGTCCCGGGGGATACGTTGCAGCAATTAAGGCTGCTCAATTAGGTGCGCAGGTTACTATAATTGAGGATACAGAAGTTGGCGGTACCTGTCTTAACAAGGGTTGCATTCCTACAAAGGTATTAGCCGCCACAACCGAATTGCTTCCTAAGGTAAGAAACATAGAAGAATACGGGATAGAAATCCAGGGACAGGCCATACCCAATCTCTCTAAAATCATGAGAAGGAAAAACAAGGTTGTTTCAACGCAGGTCAAAGGTATTCGCTCCTTATTCAAAAGCTGGGGAGTACACCTTGTTGAAGGCAAAGGCATAATTCTCAGTCCTGAGAAGATAGAAGTAGAAAGAAAGGATGGCTCCACAGAAATAGTGGAGGCTGACAAAATGATTATAGCTACCGGCTCAAGACCAGCCCAGTTGCCCCTTTTCCCTTTTGACGGAGAACATATCCTTTCCAGTGACGACGCATTAAACATAAAGTCTATCCCAAAAAGTTTGATCATCGTAGGAGCCGGAGCAATTGGTTGCGAATTTGCTTGCATATTCAGTGAACTCGGCACAGAGGTTATAATGCTGGAAATAATGCCAAGGGCAATCTCCTCAGAAGATCCTGAAATATCTGAAATTCTTGAGAAAGAACTGAAAAAGAAGAAGATAAAACTTATACTAAGGACAAAGGTAAATGAGGTAAAATGTAAAAATGGCAGGATTCATGTATACCTTGAGGGAGACAAAGAGCTTGTGGCAGAGAAATTACTCGTATCTGCTGGCAGGACCCTCAACACAGAGGGCATAGGCCTTGAAGCAATAGGGATTAAAAAAGGGCAAAAGGGAGAAATATTAGTAAACGAAAAGTTGGAGACAAATATAGAGGGCATATATGCTGTCGGCGATGTTACCGGATGTCTGCTTTATGCACATGTTGCTTCAAGAGAGGGTAAAATCGCTGCGAAGAATATAATGGGCAGGGATGAAAAGATGGATTATGCCATAGTGCCTTACGCAATATTTACATCACCAGAAATAAGTTCTGTTGGGCTAAAGGAATATCAGGCCTTAGAGAAAGGGATAAAGATTAAGACCGGTCACTTCCAGTACAGGGCACTAGGCAAAGCTCATGTAATGGGAGAGGTTACAGGTTTTTTCAAGCTAGTTTCAGAGGAAGCATCTGACAGGATATTAGGTGTGCACATTATAGGTACCCACGCCTCTGACCTCATCCATGAAGGAGCCCTCGCTATAAGAAACGGCCTTAGAGTAAAGGACATTGCAGAAACAATCCATGCCCACCCTACCCTATCCGAGGGTCTAATGGAAGCGGCAGAGGATGTTCACAATGAAGCAATCCATGTGCTCAAAAAAGTAAGCGAAGAGCCAAGGGCATAATAAGGAGGCTTTATGGGAGAGATTATAGACATAATTGCTCGTGAGATTATTGATTCAAGGGGAAATCCAACAATTGAGGTAGAAACTTTTCTGGACAGCGGGGTTCGGGAAAGGGCTTCTATCCCTTCAGGTGCATCTACAGGCAAAAGAGAGGCTCTCGAACTCAGAGACAAAGGAAGCCGCTTTCACGGGAAAGGTGTACAGAATGCAGTCAGGAACGTCCATGAAGAGCTAGCCCCGCAGTTGAGGGGACTCGATTCCGAAAACCAGGTCTACATAGATAACCTTTTAATAGAGCTTGACGGCACAGAGAACAAAAGCAGACTTGGCGCAAACGCGATACTCGGTGTCTCAATAGCTATATGCAAAGCAACCGCGATAGAGGCAGGGATGCCCCTTTACAGATATATCGGCGGGTGTAATGCAAAAGAGCTTCCTGTACCGATGATGAATATACTTAATGGCGGGGCCCATGCCGATAATAATCTCGACATACAGGAATTTATGATAGTACCGGCAGGTTTAAACAATTTCGCCAATGCCCTCAGGGCAGGTGCAGAGGTCTTCCACACCCTGAAGGGAATACTCAAGAAGAAAGGTTTTAAAACCGCAGTAGGTGACGAGGGAGGTTTTGCGCCTGATCTAGCAAGCCATGAGGAGGCTATTGCACTTATAATACAAGCTATAGAACTAGCTGGTTATACACCGGGTAAAGACATCTATCTTGCACTCGATGTTGCAGCATCAGAATTTTACGAAAATGGCTTGTATAATTTCGAAGGCAAAAATGCCTCATCAGATGATATGATTTCATATTACGGAGAGATGATATCTAAATACCCTCTGCTTTCTATAGAGGATGGACTTTCAGAAAACGACTGGAATGGATGGAGGGATATGACACACAGGCTCGGCAAGAAGGCACAGTTTGTGGGTGATGATATATTTGTTACAAACACCCAGATAATAAAAAGAGGCATAGAAGAAGGAATTGCAAACTCGGTACTTATAAAACTCAATCAGATAGGCACATTGACGGAAACACTTGATGCTATAGAAGTTGCAAAAAAAGCAGGATATACTGCTATAATCTCGCACAGGTCCGGAGAGACAGAAGACACAATTATTGCAGATCTAGCTGTAGCATATAATACAGGTTTTATAAAAACAGGCTCTCTTGCAAGAGGTGAGCGTGTAGCAAAATATAATAGACTCCTCAGAATCGAAGAGGAGCTATCAGGCGCTGCCCTGTACAAAGGGCGAGAAGCATTTTATAATTTAGGATAATGGGCAGCCCGGTTAACCTTTTAAGAAAACAGGTAGTCTCAGAGGTTAGGAAGAGAAGGCTGGTATTCTTTACCATCGTCCTCCTTAGTTTTATTTATCTTTTTATAAACTTGACCTTTGGAAATATGAGCCTCCTTAGGTATATAGAACTTAATAAGACAAAGACGCGTTTAGAAACAGAGATAAAAGAAATATCTGAAGAAAACAAGCAGCTCGGCTTACAGCTAGATTTACTCAAAAAAGATCCTTTTTATTTAGAGAAATATGCAAGAGAGGACTTTGGATTAGCAAAGCCTGACGAGTATATCTTCCAGTATGACAGATAGTCCGCTCTACGTCTCGATCCTCTGGCATATGCACCAGCCGTTTTACAAAGACCCTGTAACAGGGCTTTACAGGCTCCCATGGGTACGGCTTCATGGCGCAAAAGACTACCTTGATATGGTAGAAATCCTCACAGAGTTCCCGGATATAAAACAGACATATAATTTCACCCCTTCCCTCCTTGAACAGATAACAGACTATACTGAAAAAAATGCAAAAGACCAATATCTAGAACTCACGCTTAAAGAGGCGGCTGAGTTAAATATGGAAGAAAAATTATTTATACTCGAAAATTTCTTTCTCGCAAACTGGGACAACATGATAAAACCATTTCCGAGATATTATGAACTACTTACGAAGAGGGGATTACACATCATTAAAAATGACCTTATTAGAGCGATAAGGTATTTCAGCGCCAGTGATTTTCTTGACCTGCAGGTTCTTTTCAACCTCTGCTGGATAGATCCGCTGTTCAGAAACAAAGACCCTTTTCTTAAAATGCTTGTTGATAAGGGCAAAGACTATACAGAGGAAGATAAACAAATCCTCATTTCAAGACAACTTTCTATCTTAAAGGAAATAATTCCGCAATATAGTAAAATAGTAAAAACCGGGCAGATCGAACTTTCTGTATCCCCGTTTTATCACCCCATTCTTCCCCTACTCTGTGATACAAACACTGCGAGGATTGCCATGCCTCATGTAAAGTTACCGCAAAAGAGGTTCTCTCATCCTGAAGATGCGGAAAAACAGATCAGAATGGGGATCGATTATTTTGAAAGACTCTTTGGATACCGGCCCAGAGGGATGTGGCCTTCAGAGGGCTCGGTTAGTGAAGAAGTTATAAGTTTAGTTGGCAAAGAAGGGATTCAGTGGATCGCTACCGATGAAGATATCCTTTCAAGCTCATTGGGGAAACATCTCCGGGATACTGCAAGGAACATCATCGAGCCGGGTATCCTGTATAGGCCTTATAAATTTGAGAATGTCTCCATAATTTTCAGGGACCATAATCTGTCCGATCTCATCGGTTTTGTATATTCAAACTGGGATTCAAAAAAAGCAGCAGAGGATTTTGTCAACAGGCTTATACAGGTACACACCTCTCTACCAAAGGATAAACCTCACCTTTTATCCATAATACTCGATGGGGAGAATGCGTGGGAATATTATAAAAACGACGGACAAGATTTTCTGAGATATCTATATGAAGGGCTTTCCAAAGAAAAAAGATTAAAGACAGTTACTGTCTCAGAATATATTAACAAATACGATAAAGGTGGACCTATGAAGAGGCTTCATGCAGGTTCATGGATCAATGCAAATTATGGTATATGGATTGGCCACGAGGAGGACAATATATCCTGGGACTATCTTACAGAAACAAGGCATGATCTTGAAGTATTCCAGAAATTAAATCCGGATAAAAATTTATTCGAAGCCTGGAAGGCCATATACATCGCAGAAGGGAGCGACTGGAACTGGTGGTATGGAGATGAACATACAACAGATACCCAACAAGATTTTGATGAACTCTTCAGAATGAATCTGATGAAAGTCTACAGAGATATAGGGAAGGAAGTCCCTCATCATCTATTCATCCCGGTGCTTAGAGAAGACAGATGTATCACGCCGACAATTACAATAAGAGGGTTCATAGAACCTAAGATTGACGGCATTGTAACAAGCTACTACGAATGGTACCAGGGCGCTTATATGGATATAAAAAAATCTGGCGGGAGCATGCACAGGTCGGAAAGCATTTTATCCAATCTCTATTATGGCTTCAACAAAGATAAATTATTTTTGAGGATAGATCCTTCTATTTCATTCAGTAAGTTCCCTGATAATACTAAATTTTCTATTAATATAGTGAAACCTTGTCTGATTAGAATTATAGTTTCAATCAAGCCCTATTTAAAGGCGGAACTTTTCATTAAAAGCAATGGGGACTGGGAAAAGATAAAAGATATCAACGATGTTGCAATTCAAGATATATTCGAAACAGCTATACCATTTAATGATTTAAGAGCCAAAGAAAAAGATGAGATAAACATATCCATTTCTATCATGAAAAATAGTGAGGAGATAGAGAGATGTCCCTGGAGGGGATACATAACACTTATTGTTCCCACGCCTGACTTTGAGGCAATGATGTGGTATTGATACTAACAAATTCCAGCACATTATGAATCTTCTTGAACAAAAAATAATTGAGAAAATTGAAAAAGATGGGCCAATCACCTTTGAGGCTTTTATGGAAATGGCGCTTTATGAACCGGGTCTTGGCTATTATGCATCAGATAAGAAGATAGGAAAAGCAGGCGACTTCTATACAAGCCCGCACCTTCATGCCATATTTGGAGCAATGATAGGCAACCAGCTTGATGAAATGTGGGAAACAATGGGGAAGCCGACTGACTTTTGTGTCATGGAATTTGGTGCAGGAGCAGGTTATATGTGCAAAGATATCCTGGACTATTTGGAAAACAAGGTAGTCTTCAGTTCATTGACATATTTAATAGTAGAGCGAAATCCTTTTATGCAGCATAAACAGAAAAAATTGCTTAAAATCTTTTCAGATAAAGTTAAATGGGTTTATTCATTAAAAGAACTTAGCAATATAAAAGGCTGTATTCTTTCTAATGAACTCCTTGATGCATTTCCAGTTCATTTGATAGAGATGGATGATGAATTAAAAGAGATTTACATTACGGCCTATAACTATAAATTTAACGAGATAAAAGGAAATCCGAGCACAGATGCTTTAGCTGATTATATAAGAGAATTTTCTATAGAACTTCCTGAAAGATATAGAACAGAGATTAACCTGAGGATAAAAGATTTGCTCAGATCTATTAATGAAGTATTGTCGGAAGGATTTATTTTGACCATAGACTATGGCTATCCTGCATGGGATTATTACAGCGAGGACAGAAACAGAGGGACACTTCTTTGTTATCACAGGCATCAGGTGAACGAAAATCCCTATGCCAACATCGGCAGGCAGGATATAACAGCACATGTCAATTTCTCATCAGTAAAGAAATGGGGTGAGGAACTGGGATTAGAAACTCTTGGATTCTGCCAGCAGGGGACTTTTCTTGTTTCCCTCGGGATCGATGAAATAATCAAGGAACTTTACGAAAATTCCAGCGATTACCTTTTTGAGGTTGCAAAGATAAAGAGGTTAATTTTACCGGGAACAATTGGAGAAACGCATAAGGTGATGATACAATATAAAGGCCAACGTAAACCTGAACTCAGAGGCTTTTCAATAAAGAATCAGAAAGATAAACTGTAACTTGAACCGGCACTTTATAAGTGACAGATGGCTCATATACCACTTATAAATGTTACAAATGGCTGCAATCGTTCAAAATAAGGAAATGAAGGAGAGGGTATAGATCGAGCTAAGTCATTGATTTTATTAGTGCCGGAGATCGGACTCGAACCGATACGCTCTTTTGGAACGAGGGATTTTAAGTCCGATAATACCCTTTTACCCTACCCGTCATAACTGCCTGATATTCCTTGTAAATCCTTGACTATCAAAGGTTTATAGGTTTCAGGTAAGTTGGCGGGAGTTGGGTTGAATTGGCAGGATTTTGGGGTGATGGTTGCAAAATGGTTACAATTGGGGCTTGGTTATCCAAGCCCCTTTCTTATTTGTTACACTTACAAAAACGCAAGACTAACAGTAGAGAAAAAGTGAAGATTTACAGGAGAACTACGCATAACGCGGCGCTGAGCGGTGCCCGAAGGGCATCCGTCTCCTGTGCCTGGTTCTCCCCGCAGCGGAGCGGAGGGGGGAACGTTTTGCATGAGCCGCAGGGAAATGCCTATGCGAAACCAAACCACGTTTAAACCGTGTCGGCTCGATGCTGTTGTTGGCCCTCAATTTATCTTCTCTTTAAATAACTTTTCAAATCGCGATAGTAATTTTCGTGTGGGCCAATCATAATTAATTCTAACCCGTCATTAATCATTCTGTAGGAAAGGAGATATTGAATAGTTTTGATTTTGAACTTATGAATATACACACCCCGAAGGTCTCCTTTCTTTTCTTCTCCAACAAAAGGATTTTCTATTATCCTTTTAATTTCTTCATCTAATATTCTTTTTTCTTGCTGTGAAAACTTTTTGACTTTATTTTCAAAAATTCTTGATTGATAGATTTTCATCCGTTACTATCCAAACTTATATTCTGACCTTTCACCTTGCTCTAATTCTTCTATTCCCATAAGTATTTCTTTAATAAGACTATAGGTTAAGTCTGGATTTTCTTCAGCGCATTTGCCTATTTTTGCCCAATGCTCTATTTGACCTGTTATAGATCTATGGTCAATACGACTATATTTTTTAGCCTCACTGACCAATTCTTTTGATATTCTTACAGCAGTGGCCATTTTTAATTCCTCCAATTGTGATTAAGTTGCATTCTGTTATATTTTATATGTAAATATAACAAAATGCAATACTATGATTGTAGTTGTTATTATAGTGCTAACGCTTGAAGTCAGCGGTGGCTGTAAGCCATCCGCTGGAGTGATTTGTTAGCCATTTTTCATATTATCAAGTTCTGGCTGTAGACGATTGATTAGCTTTACCATCATTTCAACAGCCCACACTTTTAATTCTTCAGTGATTTTGCCTTCCTGCTTTTCAATAAACAGGCGAGACCACGCTTTTCCCCAGTCCTTCTGAAACGTGACTTTTTCTGCAAGATCTTTCTCGATAACATCCTTCAATTGTTCAATTCGCTCAATCATTCTAAGATTTGAGGCTTTGTTCCCCTTCTCAAAATGCAACTCTACGCCAAAACTGCTTCTCGGTCTTCCATGGAATGCCCATTCAAAATGAACACCGCTTATTCCTGTAGAAATCTGGAAGATAGACCTGGGTGAAGGTGTCATGTATTCTTTGGAAATCTGTTTCTTAATACGGGAGACAAGATCAGAATAAAAATTAACATATTCAGTCTGTGATACAGTATGACTATATTCAGCATCTATATCATTTGTAGTATAAGGGGAGGTGTACTCCACAAGAATATTATTTGGAAATTCTGAATCAAGCCAATCAGTAAGCCATACTCCGGAGGAAAGTATTCGTTCACCTTGACACAGGAAAAATTTGTAATAAATGGGTGGTCCATCGATTGTAATATCGGACTCAGTATATAACCACGTTGAATCGATAACAGTTATAGAAGCATCTAAGAGATTATCGGCCCCGCCATCAAGCATTATATCTTTAGCACAGTCTATAATTGCTCTTAGAACAGATGCGGCGGTATCGGCTTTAAAAACATACCATTCTTTATCCACAGCTATAGTGACTGATAGAAAATCACGGTAGAATGTACATGAAATATCACCTGAAGGTATTTCTTTTAATTTAGGGAGCATATCCCAGACGCTTATTGGCACAGAAATTAAGTAGATCATCCGCAGGATTTAATCTTCCATGCGGCAAAGATTTGGGGTCGTCCACTGGATACAAAAAAGAGTTGATCAATTCGTGATTAAATAAATAAGGGGTATATTGTTTGAATGTCATTATTAAGCCCCCCCGGCTTTTAACCGGTTATTTACGTACAATGCGGCGCTGAGCGGTGCCCGAAGGGCATCCGTCTCCTGTGCCTGGTTCTCCCCGCAGCGGAGCGGAGGGGAGAACCAGGCACCACTGCTCAGCGCCGCATTCCCCCCGGAGCGAAGCGGAGGGGGAACAAGTTATTGAGCAGACCTTGATAACATCCAAAATGGAATATTATTCAACTAACAAGGCACAAGCCCGACCGGATAATATCCCTTTTAGGATGTTATCCAAATGTAACAAGTGATTTCCAGTATCTGTTCATCTACGGAAATATTATCATACTAAGGTGATTTTTACAAAATAAAAACGTAACTTATCAATAAGTTCGGGTATCGGTTTTCAAAAATGGTGTGGTAATGATGACATTCTGGTCAAGGTGCATTGGCACGCTTAAGAATGAGTTCCGGCAAGGGAGCGATTTTATTCTTATTGGAAAGACGATCCTGGATGTAATCCCAGAAAGAGATAGCCAATTTGCGACAAGTTTTCTTTAAACTCGTAAATGTATCCCTGGCTCGACGGCCTGCATCACTACGAGTAGACCCGCTGATTTTCCTCCTTTTGACATATTCACGGATATCATTTTCGCTCAGGTTATTATGCAAAGGGATTTCGGGTCTGTCTAAGACGAGGAGCATA
>Ga0172375_10009291_pt1 | contig 13001 bp, 11 predicted proteins | sample LakKiv1m_FD_114537 | JGI IMG/M metagenome (GOLD analysis project Ga0172375, IMG submission 114537) | Freshwater microbial communities from Kabuno Bay, South-Kivu, Congo - kab_092012_11.1m | ecosystem: Environmental > Aquatic > Freshwater > Lake | place: Democratic Republic of the Congo...
AGGGGAAGATGCTGACGTTCGAGTTCATCCTCATCGAGAACGTGAACGACTCGCTCGAGCAGGCGCATAAGCTGGCGGCGTTGGCGAGGCGCGTCCACGCGAAGGTGAACCTGATTCCGTATAATCCGGTCGAGGGCTTGTCGTGGCGGCGGCCGGACCGGGACCGCTGCAAGGTGTTCCAGCATGTGCTCCGTCAGGCTGACGTTTCGGCGACGTTGCGCATCGAGAAAGGCACCGACATCGCCGCCGCATGTGGCCAGTTGCGGCTGCAGCACGAACTAACAGCGTGAGGGAATCGTGACCGCGCAGATACAGAAAGAAACCCGCCTGCAACAGTTGGTGGCGATTCACCGAGCGGAAGCGCCGCCACCTGAATTCTGCCAGCCAATTCCTCGCAAGTTGCGGTGGACATGGTTCGGGAAAGCGGTAATCGTTACGACTTTGGGCCTTGTTCTCTGTACGTTCTGGGTGGGTGTCCAGTGCGTGCGAATGACGAACGAACAGATCGCTGGGAACCGTCGCGTTGTGACAGAGAGCCGTCAATATGCGAAGAAACTTGAGAACTCAGGTAAGAAGTCAAAGGCGGAAGAGATTTGTGCGCAAACAGAGGAGATAGAACGCCTAGGTCGGAAGTCGCACTTCCTCTTGCTGCTGAGGCTCGCATTCGTGATTTCAGGGTTGCTTGTGCACGTTGGTGTAACATGGTTTGTTCATATTCGTCACGAACTGCATTTACTGCGCCTAGGCAAGCTGGCGCGTGCCACGGTGATGGGGCACCGACGATGGCTCGTCATAGACTCTAGCATCGAGCTGGCGTTTACGACTGACCATGGCGAACACGTACGACGGGTACAACCCATCAACAATGCCGCACGCGCGCTGTTCAATGCAGGCGATCTAGTCTGGGTGATCTACCTGCCTTTGCATCCGAAACGGGCACGGCTTCTTGGCATCGGTACCCCAGTCGCTGTGCCTGTAACGTAGCCTGTGTTAAAACACACATGATGATCCGACTTCGTTTGTCAGGAGCTGTTGTAGTGGCGGCGCTCTGTCGCCGCGTCGGGCCGGCGCGCCGGCGGAGCGGCGCGGCTACAGCCCTCGTGTTCTCCATTCTTGCGATTGCCGCAGACAAGCCGACGCCGCCGGCACAACCGAAGAGCGGGCCGGGCGGTGCTGACTATTCACATCAAGCCGTCGTCTGTAAATCATACGGCACAGGTGGCAAAGCGTATTGGTTATTCGAGCCGGCCGAGCCGACTCCAGAGCGCGCGCCGGTGATTGTCTTCAATCACGGCTGGGTTCTGATGGAGCCGCGACACTACGACGCGTGGATCGAACATCTCGTCAAGCGCGGCAACATCGTTGTGTTTCCCCGCTACCAAAGCAGCATGTTCACATCGCCGTCAGATTTTGCGCCGAACGCCGCCGCTGCGATCAAGGATACCATTCAGCGAGTCGGTCGCGTTCAACCTGATCTGAATCGGGTTGCGATGGTCGGGCACTCGATGGGCGGCATCATCTCGGCGAATCTCGCCGCGCGTTGGCGGGACATGGGCTTGCCGCAACCGAAAGCCGTGATGTGTGCGGAGCCGGGCGGCACACGAGGGTGCGGCAGTTGGCTGGGCGCGAAGCTCGCAGACCTCAGCCGCGTTGCGCCGGAGACGTTGTTGCTGTGCGTGGCTGGTGATCGTGATTCGATGGTTGGTTCCGCGGAGGCAAAACGGATTCTCAAGGAGACCACGCAGGTGCCAGCCACCAACAAGAATTTCGTGGTCTTGCAGAGCGACAACCATGGGAAGCCCGCGTTGGTGGCGGATCATTTTGCGGTGTGTGCGCCCTTGCCGGCGAAACGCGGGGAACGAGTGAGTTTCTTCGTCAAGCTGGCGCACGCTCCCAATGCGCTCGACTATTACGGGACGTGGAAACTGTTCGACGCATTGTGCGACGCTGCTTTCTACGGAAAGAACCGGCGTGTCGCACTCGGCGACACGACGGAACAGCGGTTCATGGGCAAATGGAGCGACGACGTGCCGGTGAAGGAACTGAAGGTTGTTGTCGCGCCCTGAACTTACTGCCGTTTCTGTGCATCGCGTTTCTGGTCGTGGAGTTCCCTGCTTAGCTGGCCCAGCTCCGTCTGGAGTTTGGCACGGTCGGGTTTGGTGAGTGAATCGTCGGTTTTGAGACGGCGTTGAATTTCGGCGATGCGAGCTTGCTTGCGCTCAGGGGATTTGGGTACACGCACCGTCAGTTCACCTGCCTTGGTGGCGGTGGTGGTTTTGGCGCCGTGTTTCTGCTGATAAACCTCCTTGCTCAGCCGATCCTTGTCGCCTTGAAGTCTGGCGCGTTCGGACGGTGAAAGCCTGCCATCGGATTGGAGCCGTCGTTCAATTTCAGCGACGCGGGCTTCCTTTTGTTCTAATGCGGAAGGGTCGCGCGCGATCAGTGCGCCAGGCGCAACGGCCAGTATCGTGGCGGTAGTGATCCAAAGCAGTGCAGTCTTGCTTGCGTTCATGTAGGTCCCGGTTGTTTCGCGTAACCTTTCGCCGCCGCCAGTCGTCTGTCAAGGTGAAAGGAAACACAGATACGTGGAAAGCCATACAATCTTGTTTGGTCCGTCGAGGAGATTGCCAAGGCTCGCGGGAAGGAGTAGAAGCGGTGCGCGATGAGCGCGCAATACGGGGAACCGACCGATGAACGCCTTATCCAGTCCACGCTCGCGGGCGACGATGAGGCTTTTGCCGCGCTCGTTGCACGCCACAAACGCCGCATCTTCGGCATCGCTTCCCGTTTCACGCGCTCCGACGCCGAACTCGATGATCTGTGCCAGGAGATCTTCATCAAGGCCTACCGGTATCTTGGAAAATTCCGCGGCGACGCGCCGTTCGAGCACTGGCTGGCGCGAGTTGGCGTGCGGACCTGCTACGACCACCTGCGCAGGACACGCCACGACCGCGACGCCGTGGCGCTGGACAACGTCGAGTTGCCCAGCACCGACAACATTGAACCGCGTCGCGCCCGCGAGGTGCTCGACTTCGCGCTGGCAAAACTCTCACCAGAGGAACGGCTCGTGATTACGTTGCTCGAACTGCAGGAGCGAACCGTGCGCGAGATCGCCGAGCTGACCGGCTGGAGCGAATCGAACGTCAAAGTCCGCGCGTTCCGCGCCCGGCTTCACCTGAAAGAAGTTTTGGAGGCACACCATGAACGATGACCAACTCAACAAACTGTTCACCGCCGCCCGCGCCGAGGAGCAAAACACTTGGCGCGCCGAGTTGGCGTTCGAGACGCGCCTGCTCGCCCGGTTGCGCGAGCAACGGCAGAACATCGTGCCGTGGTTTGTCTGGACGTGGCGGCTTGCGCCCGTGTTCGCTGCGATTGTCATCGCGCTCGGCGTCTGGAACTTCACCGTGCCAACCGACCCGCTCGCGGACCTCGTCGGCGAGGCCAGCGACGAAGCCGCGCTCGTCGCGATGCTGACCGGAGATTGACATGAGAAACTGGAAAGCGATTCTTGGCGTGTTGGCTGTGTTCCTGTTGGGTGTCATCGCCGGCGGACTGGCCACGCACGGTTTCTACCAGAAACGCATCCGCGCCCATTGGCGCGGCCAGGCGGCAGCCACCCCCGAAGTCATCGCCCGGCAGATGGGCGGGCAGTTGAAACTCACTCCCGAACAGCGCGACCAGATCGCGACCATCATCGGCGACACGCGCCAACGTCTCCAGCAGGCCCGCGCCCAATCCGAACCGCAAGTCCGTGAAGCGTTCCAGGACATGACTCGTCGCATCCGCGACACGCTCACCCCCGAACAACGGCAACAGTTCGACCGATTAACCACCGAGCGGCGGGAACACTGGAAGAAGTACTTCCCGCGCATCGCCCCGGCGTCGTCGCCAACGCCACCGAAACCGTGATGAGGATTTTCCCAAGAGCGACAGCACTCTGGATCGTTTCCCTTTTCGTATTGCTCAGTCCGTGTCTGAGTCAGGCGCCGCAATTCTCCGCCGAGCAAGCGTTCAAGCAGTGGGACAAGAACGGCGACGGCAAGCTGACTCCGGACGAAGTGCCGGGCGAAAGACTTTTCAAGTTACTCGACAAAAATGGCGACGGCGTTGTGACGCTGGAGGAGGCGCGGGCGTTCGGCGGCGGACGACAGCCGAAAGCAGCGCCTACGGCAAAACTACCGCCAGCGGAGAATTTCAAGCCGCGCGCGCACGGCGACGAGGCGAAGGCGGCCGGGCTGAAGCCGGATGTGCTGGCGAAGATTGATGTCGAGATGCAACGGCATGTCGCCGCGCCGGATGTGGCCGGCATCGTGGCGCTCGTCAGCCGACACGGGAAGCTCGGTTACTGCGAGACGTTCGGGATGCAGGACCGCAAGGCGAACAAACCAATGCCGAAGGACGCCATCTTCCGTCTCTACTCGATGACAAAACCGATTGTCGCGGCGGCGGCGTTGATTCTGTTTGACGAAGGCAAGTTCACGCTCGACGAACCGATCTCGAAACATTGTCCTGAATGGAAAGAGCCGATGGTGATGGAGAGAGGACAAAAGGTTCCCGCGAAGTTCGCGATCACGCCGCGGATGTTGATGAGCCATTCGTCGGGCCTGTACTACGGCACGCTCGAAGGCGGTGCCTTCGCCGGCAGCGGACTGTCCGGACGGGAAGAAATGACGCTGACCGAGTTCTCGAAGCAACTGGCCACCAAACCGCTGAAGTTCCATCCCGGCACCGGTTACCAGTACGGCCACTCGATTGACATCCTCGGCCGGTACGTCGAGGCCGTCAGCGGCAAACCGCTCGACGAGTTCATGTGCGAGCGAATCTTCAAGCCGCTCAAGATGACCGACACCGATTTCTGGGTACCACCGTCGAAGAAGAACCGCATCGCGCAGATGTATTCGCAGCGGGCCAACGGCACGCTGGAGCGTGGACGCGACTCGGCGTCGTTGTTGGAGAAGCCGAAGCTCTTTCTCGGCGGCCAAGGACTCGTTGGCACAGCGAGCGACTACGCGCGTTTCTGCCAGATGTTGCTCAACAAAGGCGAACTCGACGGCGCGCGCATCTTGAAGCGCGAGACGGTCGCGATGATGTTTCAGAATCACCTCAAGACTCCCGGCCAGAAATACGGTCTTGGCGGCATGGTGACCGGCGATGGCGGTTACGCCTGGGGCGGCGCCGCCGGGACGCAGTTCTTCGTGGACTCCAAGAACGATCTGTTTTGTGTCTTCATGGTCCAAACCCAACGTTATCGCAGCCCCGCCCACAACGATTTCAAACGCCTCGCCACCACCGCTCTCACGGAGGAGAAATGAAACGCATCGTACGCATCTCTATTATCATTGCGCTGGCATTATCATCGTCGTTTGCTCAAAAAAACAATTCGCTTGCCGACCGGTTCAAGCAACTTGACCGCAACGGCGACGGCAAAGTCAGCCGGGAGGAAGGCGCTTCGCTGCACTTCTTTGACGCGGCTGACAAAAACAAAGATGGGTTTCTGACCATTGAGGAAGTGCAGGCGTATTTTGCTGCGCGGCGGACGGCACAGCCTGCGGCACCGGAACAACCAGCGGCGCCGTTGGCTGCCGGCGAACTCACGGCGGTGGATGCGGTGTTCGAGCTTTGCGTACGCGATGTCGAGGCGTGCGTGAAGTTTTATCGTGACGGCATCGGGATGCGCGAAGTCGAGCCGGGCGCGTTGCTGGAGTGGGCGGGCAGCTATCTGCGGCTGCGCAAGGTTGCCGGTGAAAAGCCCGCGCCGGCCACTGGCAATCCGATGAAACAGTTGCTCTCGCAGAACGGCTTCCGGTGGTTCTCGCTTTGGTTCAACAACCCGGCAGCCATCAGCGAGCGGCTGGTCAAAGCCGGCTATCCGGCTCCGATGAAGGGCGGCAACGTCAGCATGACGCGCGATCCTGACGGCAATGTCGTCGAAATCATGGGCGTGCCGCGTAGCGCGTCGGGTGAGACGTTCACGTGGGGCATGGCCGTCAGCGACGACGCAACGGCGCGAAAGTTCTACGGTACGGTACTCGGTTTGCAGGAGTTCGATCCGTGGAATCTGCCGCCGCCGTTCAGCATGAAGATGTATCTCTTCGCCACCGGCGCGGGCCGCGTGAAATTCTCGTCGCCGCAGGGACAGCGTCCACGCGAGTCCGACGCGGGGCCGGATGCGCCGGGGTTGCGGAGCGTGACGTTGCGCGTCGCTGATCTCGGCGCCGCGCGTGCGGGATTAACGAAACGCGGCGCAAAGGTCGGGGGCGACAAGCGGTTGCTCGTGACTGATCCTGATGGCAACCGCATCTACATCGAGCAAGCGCCGCCGGAGGCGATCAAAGCTGCGGCATCGAGGCCAAAGACCACGTCGTCGAGCGCGCCGCAGCGGCAACGCCCCCTCGACCGTATCGCGGCGCAATACGGCGACATCAAGCCGAAGCCACACAAGGAGGAGATCGCCGAGCAACGTCCCGGTGAACCGCCGTTGAAGAAGATGCTCGACGGCGATGCGTCGCGTGATGCGGCGGGACGCGGCCAGTTGTTCGAGAGTATCTGCGTGCCCGGCATCACCGATTTGCAGGAAGGGATGAACGGCGTCGCCATTGTGGACCTGAACAAGGACGGCTTGCTCGACATCGTGGCGACATATTCCGCAGTGCGCGGTACGGGCGGACGCTGGGGCGCCGGCGAGAAATTGCGCGTGTTCATCAACGACGGCGGGTTCAAGTTCCATCCGCACACGATCAAGCTGCTCGACTCGAAGGTGTCGCCGGACAGTTTCGGGCGCGGTCAGGTGCCGGTCTTGGCGGACTTCAACGGCGATGCTTTTCTCGACCTGTTCGTGACGCGCCACGCGCAGATGCAAGGCGGCCAGTCCAATTCGCGCGACGAAAAAATTGGCAACGGTCTCTACCTAAGCGACGGCGCTTGGGATGTCTTTCGCGACGTGTCAGCGAAAATGGGTATCCAAAACGAGAAAGCCTACAACCGCCAACCGTCCATCGGCGACGTGAACAAGGATGGCCATCTGGACATCGCCGTCGGCTGCGACAACATCAAGGATGCCATGGGAGGCGTTCCCCACAGCCGGTTGTACATTGCCAAGGACGGTATGTTCGTTGACATCGGTGGCACTTCACTCGTTCCGGACTTCGGCGGGTTCTACCACGACAGCGCGAAGGACAAGGCCGGCCCCGACATCAACCTGCGCGACCTCGACAACGACGGCGACCTCGATCTCATCCAATCATTTCACGTGGACGTGCTCGATCTGGCCGCGCCGTATTCGCCTATCGAATACCGGCAGGGAGTTTTCTGTTGGAAGAACCTGCTGAAAGAGACCGGCAAACTCCAGTTCGAGAAAATCACCGGCAACGGTCTCGCCTGCGAAGCGCACCTAAAACTCAGCGCCGACAAACAAAGCACCGAGCCGGTCGGCAAAGCGCCCGGCCTGCCGTACATCTCGCTGGCCGACGTGGACAACGACGGCCTGCTCGACGTGCTCGCCGTCGGCCCGGCGAGTCCCGGCTGGGCGCCACGCTGCGAATACGTCAGCGGTCGGTTCTGGGGGAACAAAGGCAACTTCCAGTTTCAGGAAGCGACCGATGCCGTTGGGTTGTCCGCGCTGAACTGGGTCTATCGCGACTGGTGCAAGTTTTTCGACGCCCCGGCGCCGAAAGCGCGTCCCGGTGCGCCCATTGATCCGGGTGAACGCCGTCCTTATTTCGCCGACGCCATCTTCGGCGACTTCAACAACGACGGCTGGGTTGACCTCGTCGTCCAAGACCGGCACGAATCACCGAATTTGGAAGCCCGCGCTATTCTGTTCATGAATCGCGGTAACGGCACGTTCGAGCCGAAACCAACGACGTTCAGCGGTCTCGACGGCATGGGCATCTGCGGCGAAGCTGCCGACCTTAACAACGACGGGCTGCTCGATTTGTTGTTCGCCGCCGATCCCGACAACTCCGGCCCCGCGTTCAGTATGGCGCGTTACGAGAGCAAAGTCTATTGGAACACCGGCCTGCACGGCGCGAAGGAGAACCACTGGCTGCGCCTCCGTTTCAGCGGCGTGAAAGATGCGGAGCTGATCGGCGCCCGCGTCGAACTCATCACCGGCAGCGGAAAGCAGTATCGCTGGGTTCATCCAAATCACAGTTACAAGAGTGGCGGCGCGCTCGAAGCCCACTTCGGCCTCGGCAAACAAACCGCAGCCGACTTGAAGGTCACGCTTCCCAGCGGTAAGACCATGTCGTTCGCCAGCCTGAAGGCCGACCAGTTTCTCAACCTCAACCTCAGCAACTCCAAACCATGAAACCAATCCTCATCATTCTCTCATCGTTCTGCCTGCTCGCGTCGTCATTTGCCGCCGAGCGCAAACCCAACATCATCATTCTGCTTGCCGACGATCTCGGCTACGCCGGCCTCGGCGTCACCGGCTGCAAGGACATCCCGACGCCGCACATTGACAGCATCGCCAAGAACGGCGTGCAGTTCACCGACGGTTACGCGACGCATTGCGTCTGTTCGCCGTCGCGGGCGGGCTTGATGAGCGGGCGTTACCAGCACCGGTTCGGTTTCGAGCACAATTCTGGGCCGGAGCGGTTCGCGGCGGAGAACTTCGGCCTGCCGCGCACCGAGCCGACGCTCGCCGAGCGACTCAAAGCTGCCGGTTACGCCACCGGCATGGTCGGCAAGTGGCACATCGGCTTCAAGGAAGGTCTCCGACCGCAGGAGCGCGGCTTCGATTATCACTACGGTTTTCTCAGCGGCGCACGGACCTACCTGCCCGGCAAGGCCGACGCTGATCCGCTCCTTCGCAACGGCCAGCCGGTCACCGACGAGAAGGAGTATCTCACCGACACCTTTGCGCGCGAAGCTGTCGCGTTCCTCGACCGCAGCAAGGACAAACCGTTCTTTCTCTACCTCGCATTCAACGCTGTCCACGGGCCACTGGAAGCAACCGATGCCTACACCGCCCGGTTCCCCAACCTCACCGGCACGCGACGCATCCATGCCGGGATGCTCTCCGCGATGGACGACGCTGTCGGTCGCGTGCTCGCCAAAGTGCGCGCACTTGGCCAGGAGGAAAACACGCTCATCTTCTTCTACAGCGACAACGGCGGCCCGACGCAGCAGACCACGTCAAGCAACGAACCGTTGCGCGGTTACAAAGGCCAGTTCTACGAAGGCGGCATCCGCGAGCCGTTCCTCGCGCAATGGAAAGGCAAACTGCCGGCGGGCGCGGTCTATCGCGAGATGGTCATGGCGTTCGACATTCACGCCACGGCGCTCGTCGCTGCCGGCGTGCCATTGCCGACCGACAAACCGCTCGACGGCGTCAACCTGCTCCCATTCCTTCTCGGCAAACAAACCGGCCGTCCCCACGACCAACTCTTCTGGCGCGCCGGTGAGAAACACGCCGCGCGCGTTGGCGACTGGAAGCTTGTGCAAGACCGCAGTGGCGGGGTGGAGCTTTTCAATCTGAAGGACGACATCAGCGAGAAGAACGATCTCGCCACGAAGGAGCCGGCGAAGTTGAAAGAACTCCAAGCTGCCTACACCGCGTGGGACAAACAGATGAAGCCCGCTCAATGGGTGCGGCAAGATGGTCGGACGCAAACTGGTGGCAAGCGCGGCAAAGCCGGCGGCGGGATCGAAGATCGTTTCAAGCAATACGACAAGAACGGCGACGGCAAACTCACCCCCACCGAATTCCCGATGGGCACCTTCAAACAGGTGGACAAGAACAACGACGGCGTCCTGACGCTGGACGAAGTGAAAGCCTACTACGGCGGTCGCCGCCAGCAAGGCAAACAAAGCTTGTAACCTTCAACAATGTGCGGGCGTCTGAAATAAGTGATGATTCACGCATTACTGCTTGCCATTGCTGTTACCAGCACCAACCTCACGTGGCATGACACGGCACGAAACCGGGAAATCCCGGTGAAGATGTACGCGCCCGTGAGTGTGACGAATGCGCCGCTGATCGTGTTCTCACACGGACTGGGCGGCTCCCGTGAAGGCTACCGGTTCCTCGCGGAACACTGGGCCGCCAACGGCTACGTCTGCATCGTCGTCCAACACCACGGCAGCGACGACTCAGCGTGGCGCGGCCAGAAGAACAAACTGGCCTCCATGCAGAAAGCCGGCAACCTGAAGAACGCCGAGGCGCGTCCGCTTGACGTCAGCTTCGTCATCACGGAAGCGTGCAAAGACCCGCGCGTCAACGCTGGCGCCATCGGCGTCGCCGGGCACTCGTTCGGCGCGCAGACAACGCTGGTGGTCGCCGGCCAGCGATTGGGCACGAAGAGTTATCTCGACCCGCGGGTCAAGGCGGCGATCCCGATGTCGTCGCCGCGCCCGTTGCTCGGCGAGGTGTACCGCGAGGTGACGATGCCGTGCCTGCACCTGACCGGCACGAAGGACGACAGCGCCATCTTCAACACCACCGCCAAAGACCGTCGGTTTGCCTTCGACAACATCAGCAAGGCCGACCAATGGCTTGTCACCTTCAACGGCGCGACACACATGACGTTTGCCGGGCACGGTAGTGCGAAGCACCTCGATTTGATTCGCGAGATCACGACGAAATTCTGGGACGCGCACCTGAAGCAGGATCGCGCGGCCCAAGCGTGGCTGTTGGGCGGCGGATTGGAGGAACTTGTCGCGTCCAACGGTGTTGTAGAACAGAAGAAACCAACCATCAGATGAAGGAGAACCAACCATGAGAACCATGCTGATCGCAGCATTGTTGTGCGGCGTCCTGAGCCTGTCGCCGGTCGGCCGCGCCGCGGAAAGGCCAGCCGGCAAGCGTCCCGGCGGTGAACGCGGGGCGCAGATGATGCAGGAAATGGCCGAGAAACTGGGCCTGACCGAACAGCAAAAGGAGAAACTCAAACCGATTCGTCAAGAGCAAGGCGAGAGGATGAAAGAGGTCTTCGGCGACGCCAACCTGTCGCGTGAGCAGAAGATGGAGAAGATGAAGGCCATCAACGAGGAGTTTGAGCCGAAGATCAAGGCGATCCTCACGCCCGAACAAGTCGAGAAGTATCAGAAGATACGCGAAGAGATGCGCAGCGGCGCCGGCGAACGCGGTGGACGCATCCGCGAACAGATGCAGGAAATGACCGAGAAACTGGGCTTGACCGACGCCCAGAAGGAAAAGCTCAAACCCATCTGGCAAGAGCAAGGCGAGAAGATGAAAGAGATCTTCGGCAACGCCGACCTGTCCCGCGAGCAGAAGATGGAGAAGATGAAAGCTGTTCGCGAGGAGTTCGCTCCGAAGTTCAAAGAGGTCCTTACGCCCGAACAGTTCGAGAAGTGGCAGAAGATGCGCGAAGAAATGCGCGGGAAGATCGGCGAACGCGCCAAACAACGTCGCGGCGGCGCCGAGAAGAAGTAGGCCGGATCGTCAGTTGATCTGTTTCAGCACGGTCGGCTCGAACAATCCGTAGCCGACCGTGCTGTAGTCAGCGCCGGGCGGCGGAATCTTCGGGCCGGTCTGAAACATGCGCGGCCAGGCGCTGCCGAGCGGCTGTTTGCCGTGGTGCGGCCCGAGCGTGTTCTTCAACGTTCCGATCACCGTCACGTCAATCGTGTTCGCGCCGCGCTTGATGAACCCGGTCACGTCGCACTCCCACGGCGGCGCGGTGATGTAGCCGGCAAGCTTGCCGTTCACGCTGACTTTCGCGACACTGCCGTACCACGACGGCAACGCCACCACAAACCGGCCGTCGCGCGACGCCACATCGAACTGCGACCGGTACGACACGCCGGCGCTGTAGAACGGTTGGCCCTGCTCGTTCCAGCGGCCCAGCTTCAACGGTTGGTCGGGCGCGATGACGAAACCTCTCTCCGACGGACGCAATGCGAAGTCGCCGAGCACATAGGCCGGTTCCAGTTCGTGGAAGATCGTGAACGGCGCAGCTTTGATTGTGACGACGTTCTCGCCGACGCGTGCAACTTTGGCGAGCGCGATGCGGCCAAAGACCTTGTCGAGCCACCAGTCGCCACGCTTCGCGCTGACGGGTTTGCCGTTGCAGGTGATCGCGTAGAGGTCGGGACGCTCGATGACGATGGCGAGGTTGGCGGGAACGCTTTCGGCGATGGTGAACTTGTAGCTCGCCTCGAAGCCGGGATTGCCGGTGAGTTTCTTCGAGATGAGTTCATCCTTGAACTGCACCGCGCTGTCCCACGGGTTGCGCTCGAAGCCGTTCTTCTTGAACGCGAACTGATTCGCTTCATAGAAATACACGTCCTTCTTCGTCTCGCCGCCGGCGGTGATGTCAACGTAATCGAGCGTCAACACGTTCGGCCCGACGCGACGGACTTCCACCGGGGCCGTCTGCGTTCTTGTTGTTTCGACAGGAACAGGCGCACTCGGCTTGCGGGACAAGAACAGTAGCAGACTGCCGGACGGCGGCAGGCGGAAACTGGCGTTGGCGGGGCGCGACTTGCCGGTGTAGAGGTCCCACTGCTCGATGCCGGGTAAGTCGGTTTCAATCGTGCCGGCGGAGGGGTGTTCGATGCTGGTGTTGACGAGGAACAGCAACTGGCCGTCCGCAAGCTGCCGGCGATGATGGAAGAGGATGCCTTTGTCGTCGGGCGCGCGCTTGATGGCGAACCCTTCGGAGCGCAACGCCGCGAGATCGAACTTCTTGCCGAGCTTGGCGGCGCGGTTGGAGGTGGCGCCATCAATGCGGGCGACCGGCTCGCCGCACCGGAACAACGTGCCACGGAATTCGTTCAGTAACTTCAACGTCGGGTTGTCGAGGTTCTCGGTGCCGGGCGGCAGAACGATGGTGTGGTAGCTGCGCTGGCCGACGACCAGTTCGCCGTTCTTGACGGAGCCGTGGTGGGCGATGATGTCTTCGTCGCCGATGTCGTACTCGACTTGCGCAGACTCCAGCGTCATCAGCAGGTTGAAGAAGGCGTCACCGACTTCCTTCAGCCGTGTCTTGTCGCCCAGATACATCCATGCGGTCGTCGTTGGTTCGAGGACG
>Ga0172375_10009294_pt1 | contig 12999 bp, 15 predicted proteins | sample LakKiv1m_FD_114537 | JGI IMG/M metagenome (GOLD analysis project Ga0172375, IMG submission 114537) | Freshwater microbial communities from Kabuno Bay, South-Kivu, Congo - kab_092012_11.1m | ecosystem: Environmental > Aquatic > Freshwater > Lake | place: Democratic Republic of the Congo...
ATCCGCCAAGACGAGTCCCGAGAAGCCGCCATCCTTCAACTTCTCCACACCCACGGCCATGGCGACGTCGTACACCCCCGCCGCGACAGCGAAGGCCGCATTGCGAAATGCGTCGGACCCGCTGGCGCAGAAGTTCTCCACCCGGGTCACCGGCGCGTTGACCTTGAGTGCCTTGGCCAACGGGATTCCCGATTGCACCGTGTCCAGAGTCGCGTACCAGAAGGCCTCGACGTCTCGCATCTGGAGGCCGGGGACCGACGCCAGTGCAGCGTGAGCGGCATCGATGGCCAGGTCATCGCTCGAGGTCTCCCACAGTTCACCGAACTTGGTGCACCCCATCCCCACGATGGCGATGCGGTCGTGCAAACCTCTACTCATTGCGCTTCTCCTTGCATTACGAGACGTGCCTTCCAGAAGTAGTTGGGCCCACTGTCGACTTCGTAGGTCCGGCGGAACGACATCTCCACCACGTCACCGATCCGGATCTCAGCACCCGCGCTGTCTGCCACCTCGACCGTCAGCCTGCCGCCGCCGTCGAAGTCGACCATCGCGACCACCGCCGGCGGTGCGGGCGAATCCGAAACGCCGTCAGTCGTGATCGCCTTGACCACCGCCTTGCGGTCAGAGACGGGGTAGGGGACGGCCTTGTCGGTCGAGCCGCATCCTGCACACACCCGTTGAGCCGGAAGGTAGACCTTGTCGCAGACCTCGCAGCGTCCACCGACCAGCGCGAACTTCCAGGGAGTGTTGCGGAACGCCGCCGGCGCGGCGACCGGGGCCCGCTCGGGTCGTCGGCTCGGCTCGCGACGAATCAGACCACGGAAGGTCAGGAAGTCGACATAGGAGATCTGGCGACGACGCGCAAGTGCGGCGTCACTTGCGGCCGAACCGGGACCGTCGCGCAGCACCTCGACCAGGAGAGCGTCCACACCACCGACGGCATTGATCAGGAGCACCCTGTCCCCCACCTTGCCCACATCCAGCGCCCGGCCCAGCAGCAGCCCGATGTCCGCGGCGCCGCAATAGCCGACGTGACCGCGGTGCTGCGCAAGGAGATCTTCCTCAGCCGTGAACCCGATGGACCGAGCGCTGTTGCCGGCAAAGCGCGCGCTGGGGGACGAGACCAGCGTGTACGTCGGGGTGTCGGTGAACTCGCTGTCCTTGGCGATCTCGGCGACCACGTCGGCAATCCTCTTCGAGAGCACGTGCTGCGAGAACCGCTCCTCCCACACCCGGGAGTGCGACTCACCGGGAACTCGCCATGTGTCCATCAGTTCGAGCGACACCGACGCCGTGGCGAGGATGCGCGCGATGGGGGCCTCGGAGTCACCGAAGACGAACGCAGCACCACCGTCGCCGCCGTCCATCTCGTCTTGAGAGCCGGGGCGTCCGGACTTGAGGTCGCCCATGACGGCGACCCCACCAACCGCTGCAGCCGTCGTGAGAGCGGTGAATCCGGCACGGAGGCCACCCATGTCCGTGGTCGTCACCCAACTGTCACCGCCGAGCGCCGCCTTCACCACGTTGGCGTTTGTCTTGTCCAAGTAGGGGAAATTTGCGCTGCCGAAGATGACCGGCAGATCGGCCGCGGAGGGGTCCGTCAGGCGCGTCGCTGCGGCCACCCCCAAGGTGATGGCGTCCTCGTCGTACGAGGCCACCGAGCGCACACCGGCACCGCCCTGACGTGCGAGAGCCGATCCGATCTCTTTTCTGGTGATCGCGCTGTGAGGCACATAGACCGCATAGTCAACGATGTCTCGGAGGGGTCGCATCAGTTTCCCTGACTGTGGTTGGCGTGGATGGTGATGGCACTGACTGGGCAACCGTCGTCGGCGTCGAGAAGGTCGTCGAGTTCGGTGTCGACGAGCGGATTGCGCACCTGCACCTTGCGGTCCTCGCCAAGTTCGAACGCCCCGGGGGCGATGGCGACGCACATGCCCGAACCGACGCAGACGCGGCGGTTGGCTTCGACCATCGCCGCGGTGACCGCATTCTCGGTCGACCCCGCACCCACACTCATGCCGCTGTGCTCCTCTTGCGTACCGGCAACGCATCGACGCCGAGGAGGATGAGCACGTCGTGCCACTTCAAGTCCTCGGTCGGCACAGCCAGCTCCGGACACGGGATCTCGCGCACCAGCGCTTCGAGGCCAGCGGAGAGCTCCATCCTGGCCAGAGATGCGCCTAGGCAGAAGTGAATGCCCTGACCGAAGGCCAAGTGCGGGTTCTCCGCCCGGTCGATCTTGAGAGTTTGCGGGTTCTCGAACACCTTGGGGTCCCGGTTGGCCGCCCCCGTGAGCAGGTACACGCGCTGGCCTTCCTTGAGGTGCTGTCCACCGAACTCCATGTCTTTGCCCACACGCCGCACAACGATGTAGCCCGGACCGACCATGCGCAGGAACTCTTCGACGGCGCTCACCGAGACGCTCTGGTCGGACGCCAGGCGTTCCCAGTCCTCCGGCGACTGCAACAACATCAGTAACGAGTTGTTCAGTGCGTTTTGGACCGTTTTGTATCCGGCATCCAGAATGAGCATGGTGGTAGCCAACAGTTCCACCTCGGTGAGGGTTCCGTCGTTGTCGTTCGCCTCGACAAGGCCTGAGAGAATGTTGTCGGCCGGCTCTTGGCGATAGCGCGCAATCTGCTCCAGGAGATACTCCTCGAACTCAGCCATGGCCTTGGCCACGCGGTTGTTGCGCTCGGGGGCACCGAGAGCACCGTTGATGAATAGCCCGAGCTCCTCGGCCCAACCCTTCAACCGGTAACCGTCTTCTAGGGGGACCCCGAAGAGTCCGGCGATCATGGTGGCGGGCAAGGGGTTGCAATACTCCGACATCAGATCCACGGTCTCGCCGGCGTCGAGCCTGGCCTTCACCTTCTGAGCCAGTTCGGTGGCGATACCGTCGGCCTCATCCTTCAACTGCCGCACTCGACGAGGCGTGAACGACTTGTGAACCAGTCCACGCAACCGCGTGTGGTCGGGGGGGCCGAGGAATACGAGCCAGCGACCGAGGATCTCGAACATCCGCGAGAATCGCTCGCGATCTTCCTCGGGGATCTTGCTCTCGAGGTAGGGCTGGATCCGGTCTGAACTGATGTCCGGGTTACGGAGGGCCGCGGACACTAACTCGTAGTCGGCCACCAGCCAAGCCTGCATCCGACTGCTCCACAGCACCGGGGCTTTCTCGACCAGCTCTGCGAAGTAGGGGTACGGATTGGCCTTGACCTGACAGTCAACAAGGCTCACCTCGGCCAGATCCGGGAAGCTGACTCCAACGATTGACATTTATTCCTCCTGGCATGGGCTCGGATTCGCACTCTAGTCCCGAGCGATCGTTCGGTCAACCGGAGCCCCTAAGTTCGGGTGAGTCTCAGAGGGATCGCCGTCGCGCGACGCTTGCGCTGATCCGCGATCCCAAACGTTCGCGTCGCCGACCGTGACCCCGCGACCCGATCCGGATGGGTCCACGCTCCTCTGCCGTGGACGCGTCTGTATAGCTCGTCGCCATCGGGTAATTCGAAGTGCTCGACGGAGGTCGTCGCCTGTGGACGAGTGCGATGAGTGCGAGCAGCCACCCCCGGCCGAGTCGGGATGAGGCAAAGCACCCGAGCGTCATGCGGGGGTCTCTGGGCATCGACCGAGCGATCGGTCGTCCATGAGATGCTCCAACCTCCACCGGCGCACACGCGCCGGATGACGACCCGGAGAGCCGTGTGAGACCAAGTAAGAACGACTACGTACGCGGCGCCTGGGCGATGGCGCCGATACTGATTGGAGTCGTCCCGTTCTCCATAGTGGCTGGCCTCGCCGGAGTCGCGAACGGTATGACGATCACAGAGACGGCCGCCTTCTCACTGTTCACATACGCCGGCGCTGCGCAGATCGCGGCGCTCGAGCTGATCGGGGACAACGCCCCCCTGTCGGTGGTGCTGTGCACGGGACTGATCATCAACCTCCGGTTCCTGATGTTCTCTGCAGCCCTGGCTCCGCACTTCTCCGGGACATCGCTGCGACGCCGGCTCGCCGGCGCTTACCTGCTCGTCGACCATGCCTTCGCACTCGGGATGCTCGAGGCGAAGCGGAGGCCGGAGGCTAAGAGTCTCCAGGCGTTCTACCTCGGCGCCTGTATGGCCTTTTGGCTCACCTGGCAGATCGGGGCCCTGGCGGGATCCGTCCTCGGCGCCGGCCTGCCAGGCTCTGAGACGCTGGAGATCGCCGTACCTCTTTCCTTCCTTGCCCTATTGGCGCCTCAGCTAATGGGCCGAGCCCCCCTGGCTGCCGCCGTCGTCGCCGCTGCGACGGCGCTCCTCCTCCACCAGGCGCCGGCGAACCTGGGGATGCTGCTGGGCACCGGCGCCGGCATCCTGGCTGGCTTCGGCGTCCTAACCCTTAATTGGAAGCGGGCCGCTGCGTGAGCATCACGACTGTTTGGATCGTCATCGTCGTCATCGGGCTGGGGAGCCTCGCCATGAGAGCCGCCTTCCTCGTGCTGCCAACCTTCCAGGGCGATGTCTCCGACACGGTGAACGACCGACTGGCGCTCGTCCCTCCGGCCGCCTTCGCGGCCTTCGTCGCTCCGGCGTTCCTGATGCCGCAGGGCGGCGTCGACCTGGTCTCTCCTGAGCTCTGCGCGGGCGTGGTGGCCCTGGCTGTGGCTCTGAGGTGGCGCAACCTGGCGATCACGATCATCGCCGGGATGATCGCCTACGTGGCGGCCGTCCAGCTCTTGGGCTGAGGCATCCGTTCACACAGCTCCAGGGTCTCGGCATAGCGACGCGCCGTCGCCCGCGGTAGCAGGGCGCCCGTCTCGACTGTAGCGGCTGGGGCGCTCGGCATGCGTGAACTGTGCTGTGCCGCGACGGCGCCTGAGGTGCCGATCACCTCTTGGTTGAGTTGAGTCCAGGGACTCAACTGACTGCGCTCAGCTGTGATCGACGAACGTGGACCCCGGCGATCGCCAGACGCATCCTCAACTCCATAGGCCGATGATGCCCAATGCAAATGGAGGAAGCCATGAAGGACAAGCTGTTGTACAGGATTCCGGAGGTCGCCGAACACCTGAACGTCAGTCGCTCCAAAGTGTAGGAGCTATTGAAGTCCGGAAGGCTTCGCTCGGTCCACATCGACAGGACCCGCCTCGTGCGCCGCGCTGACCTCGAGACATATGTGGCGTCCCTGGCGGCTGAAGCTGAACCAGCGAGTCCGCTTGACCTCTGAGCATCGCGGCGACCTCCCTGCTGCCGCCGCGCCGCAACCTAGTCACGGCTGCGGCTCGTCGCCCTCGTCGAGACCGGCGAACGCGCCCGGCGAAGCTGCCCACTATCGGAAGGTTACTTATCGGCACGGGAGTTTCCGCACCCAAGAGGGCCACAACCAGTGTGGATTGCCAGCCCAGTTGGCGGATTGTCAAACGATCCGCGGGGGTCCGTACCTCGTCCGGTGTACGGCGAGTCAGATCCGTCCACAGCGCGGAGTGCTCTCTGGCGTTGTCCCGGCTCATGTCCTGCCACAGAGCGTCCTGCGTCTCAGTGGACTCGATCGCGACCAGCAGCCGCGCAGCGTCGGGGTCGCTGAGCCGGTTGCCGTCGGCGTGGAACTGCTCGAGCCGGTCGAGTGCCCAGTTGCGCTCGGCGACCGGAGTGCTCTTCTGCGCGGCCTCCCGCACGGCAGGCAGGAGGGCCGTGAGCGGCTCCCGGTCGCCGACGAGGGACTCCGCCAGCGATGCGCGGGTTGCAGTGGGGCGCGCTGTGCCGGCCATGACGGACTCGGCCGCGATCCGGGTCGAGGTCTCCTGGGTGCGGTTGCCGGCCTCGCCGGTGTTGAACTCCACCCACCGCTCGTCGGTGGCCCAGAGCCGCACCTGGGTGCCGACACCGGCCTTCTCCAGGCCGGCGGCCACGTGTTGGCTGGCGAGCTCGGCGCTGCGGCGGTCCTCAGTGATGCACACCAGCGCCACCTGAGCCCCGGGCCGGGCGTAGCGCGCGTAGGGAGCGTGCAGGTTGCGCACCACCTTGGCCCGGTCTTCTGGGGTGCGGGCAGGTCGACGCGTGACATGGGCAGGCCTCGCGAGACGGGGACCACCAAGATCGACTCCTGGGGCTCAACCCCAGCATGTGCGGCACCGCGGCCAACAGCTCGTCGGGTGTCCGAACAACGATGACGGGATCCACCTCGATCGCCGCCCTGCCTCAGACGGCCTGCGGGGAGGGCCGGCGCGTCGACTCGATGCGCGCAGCCGCCCACCTGTTGACCCAGGCCCCAACCGACCCGACGTAGTCGTTGACCTCGACAACGCGCTTGGTGCGCTTCTCGCCGGTCTCCTTGTCCGTCCAGGTCTCGGTCTTGAGCCGGCCGTGGACAGTGATCCCGTTGCCGGAGCCGAAAGAGTCGGCGACGTTGGTGGCCGCTCCCCCGTAGACCCGGACGTCGTGCGGGGTGGGCTCTTCCTCCTGCCACTCCCCCTGGGCGTTCTGGTAGCGGTGGTTGACCATGACCCGGAAGCTGACGAACGGCTTGTTGCCCTCGCGGGTGTAGCCAAGCTCGGGGTCGTCGGCCAGGTGGCCGGCGAATGTGACTGTCGTGGACATGGGATGGCTCCTTCCGTTGATGGCATCCCTGATGACCAACGGCACTGAGATCGCGGCTCGCGATCACCCAACGCCCGCGTCGGCGCGCAACGTTAGCGGGCGCACGGTCCAGCTCGACGTCGACATGGCGCGGTTCCTCGGAGCGCTCCAGAAATGGAGTGAGCCCCGACCGGGTCTCGGGTCCCGGTCGGGGCTTGAGGGGAAGAGTGGGCGGCGCCTCCGACGCTTGTCACCGTTTTCGGCTCAATGAACCTCCGACGGCTGAGCGTCAGCTGGTGGTCGGAGTCCTTCGGGGTGGTCGGTTGGGCAGTCGCGCCGGCGGCGGTGGCAGCGAACGGCCCAGCCGCTGGCGCGCGTCTTCTGCAGCCGCGAGCACGGCCTCCTTCACGAAGGCTGACCGCGCGACCATCCGGCCAAGCTCCTGGCGGTCCGTGACGATCGCGTCTTCCATCACGTCGACGACCGCCTGCTTCAGCGGGTGTCCCTTGTTGAAGTTCTTCCCGACCGCCGGCGCGATGGACAGCTTGGCGAGCTCCGCCCGCTGCTGGGGAGTCCTGGCGGCGTGCTCCTCGAGGGCGCGGTTGAGCCAGCCGATGAACGAGTCAGGGCTGTCGGGGTCGCTGTCGAGGTCGGCGACGTACGCCGAGCGGGCGCGGTCCCACACGGCGCGCTCCCAGTAGACCCCGACCCACACAGTCGACTCGCTCATCCTTCACCACCTCTCCGACGTCGGCTGGCCAGCTGATGCGGAGGTTACCGACGACGCCAGGTGAGCCGCTGCAGCGGCACCAGCTCCTGGGGAACGCCGGCGGGCGCAGGCGCTAACACCGACGCCGCTGCATTCCCGGTCCTGGTCCCGTTCGGGCGTGGTCACCGTCTCCTCGTCCTTCCGCTACGCCGCTGTCGAGGGAGCACGAGCGCCGTCCTCGGCCAGGGCGCGGCGGGCTGGTGCCTGGTGGATTGTCCCCAGTCCGTGGCCACGGGCCACCTTTCCACAGGTGCCCCTGCGCTCCCGGTCCGGCATGCCGCATCCCTGACAGGCTATGTCTTGTCAGTTCAATCTATCTCACTCCGCGGAGAGTACATGTCCCAGACCGTCGAGACCCCCACCAGCGACAGCGCGGCCTGATCGCTTCCGCCCCTCCCCCTGAGGGCGGTTCTTCCTGTGGAGAACCGCCGTCCGTTGAATACAATAGATATAGACTGGTCGCAGGCCCAGTCACCGGCACAGGGAGGACCTAGAAATGGCCCACGAGATCGAGACCCACGGCACGCAGGCCGCAGCCATCTACGCGCGCAAGGACGCCTGGCACTGGCTCGGCACTACCGTCCGCGACCGCGCGTTCACCGCCGAGGAGGCCATGACCATCGGCCACCTGGGCGACTGGGACGTCCGCAAGGTCCCGCTGACCGCGAACGAGGTCACCGAAGACGGGGTGACTTCCATCGAGGCCCCCGGCTTCGCCACGGTGCGCACCAACCCGTTCACCGGCCAGCCCGAGGCGCTCGGCGTCGTCGGCGGCGGCTACACCCCGCTGCAGAACGAGGACCACGCCGAGTTCCTGAACCTGCTGGCCGACCAGTCCGGCGCGATCTTTGACACCGCCGGGTCGCTGCGCGGTGGCCGTTAGGTGTTCATCACGATGCAGCTGCCCGACTCGATCAAGGTCGGCGGCTCGGATCGGGTGGACCTCAACATCGCCGCCCTCAATAGCCACGACGGCTCGTCCGCCTTCCGGTTCCTGGTCACCGCGATCCGCGTCGAGTGCGCGAACCTCCAGGCCGCCGCGCTCCGCAACCACGAGTCGTCGTTCTCGATCCGCCACACCCGCAACGCCAAGGCCGCCGTGCAGGCCGCCCGCGACGCGCTCGGCCTGACCTTCACCTACGTCGAGGCCTTCGAGGCCGAGGCCGAGCGGCTGATCCAGCAGACCATGACCGACGCCGCATTCGACTCGCTGATCGACGCCACGTACGGCAAGGCCGAGGCGAACGCCACCAAGCGAGTCCGCCAGACCGAGCGTCGCCGCCGGGCGCGGCTGCACTGGCTGTTCGCCGATGCCCCCACCCAGGCGGGCATCCGCGACACCGCGTGGGCCGGCTACCAGGCCGTCGCGGAGTACGTCGACCACTTCGCCCCGGTCCGGACCAAGGGCGACGAGGCGACCGCCCGCGCCACGCGCGTGCTCACCAGCGACGACCCCGACCGCATCAAGCGCCGCGCCTGGTCCGCGCTGGTCCCGGCCTGACCCCCATTCCTCCGGTGGCGGGCTGAGACCCAGAGTCCGGCCCGCCACCGGCCCAACTGAAGGGAAGCAGCATGATGACCGACACCGTCACCGCCGCCACCAAGGACCGCCGCACGCTGGCAGAACTCGTCTGCGATCTCACCGTGGTCGAGCACAGGCTCCGCGACCTGCGCCGCTGGACCCCCGGTGGCGCCACCACGCACCTGGACGCCGCACTGGCCAGCGTCGGCGCCGCGCTCGACAGCGTGCACGCCCAGGTGACGCAATGAGCGCGCACATCGAGTGGCTGGCCGCCGCCGAGACCAGGACGACGTGATCGCATTCCAAGGCACGCCCGCCGAGTTGCGTGCGCTCGCCGCGCGGATCACCGCCGTGGCCACCGCCGCGTCCGCACGGCTCGACATCGCCGCCGGGGCCGGGTGACCCTGTGGCCACCACCCGGCAGCCGGACCGCCCGCAGTGCTGTGTCCGCTGCGGGCGGCCCCTGCGCCGGATCAACTTTCTCTCCGGCGTCATCGGCCCCAGCCGACCCCCGTTGGTTCGGATCGAGTGCGAGCACTACGCCTGTCTCGACACGCTGTGCTGGTCGACCAGCGACGGCCGACCTGATCGCGACCGACTGTGCCCAGCACGCCCGGCCGGTGCCGGAGTCCAGGCGGCGCTGTGGTGACCAGCGTCAGGTCACCACAGGGTCAGTTGCTCGCCCAGCAGCTCTTGGAGCCGCGCGAGGTCGTCGGCCACTAGCTGCGGGTCCTCACGCGCGAGGTCGCGCAGTTCCCGCGACCGCCGACGCGGCCCGCGCGGGTCGGCCAGCGGGCCCGGCAGCCGCCGCTGGACCGACCACTCGCGCCGGTTCTGAGCCGCGCACGACACCACCACGTGGTCCGGTGCGACCCGCTGGCACAGCGGGTTGTGACACCGGTCCCCGAGCAGCCGCGCCTGTGCGAGCGCCTCCACTCCGTTCATCACCGCGAACGCGAACCGGTGCGCGATGATCACGCGCCCCGGGGCGTACCAGAACCGGCCATGGCCGCCGCCGTCCGTGCGGTCGCGCTCTGACCGACCGACAACCGCCCCGGTCCACCACAGGCACTCGCTGCCCGGCACCGTCGCCACCTTGGCCCGGTACCGCGCGAGCACCCGCGCGTCCGCGATCGCCGCTGCGACCGCCGCGAGGCCGGCGTCATCCAGCTGCCGTACCGGCACTCACTCCCCCACCCTGGGCCGGCGCCGAATTCGTCGGCCCGCTCGACTCGCCCACCGTGTCGCCGCCGTCGTCCCCTGCCAGTCGCCGCAGCCGCGTCGCCTCCCGCACAGAGATCTCCTCCCCGCACCACTCGACCGCCTCGCTCAGCGTCAAGCCCTCGGCTTCGGTCATTTGACGCCTGCGCCGCTCCCGCGCGCTGCTCGGTGTCGGCCACCGCCGCATCGCGTTCCTCGACCGCCGTCAGGACCTGCACCGCCAGGTCCTCTACCCGCCGCTCCCGCCCGGCGCGTTCCTTGCGCTGCCGCGCCACCGCGGCATGCGCCTTCCTCCGCCCGCTGCTTGATCGTCTGCTGACTCATCCGGTCATCCCTCGCTCAGGTCGATTCGAACTCTGCCAGTGACCTACGACAGTGAGCCCGCCTCTGGCGATCACTCACCTCTCACCAGCCCTCGATCCCGCACCCCGAACAAGCCCTAATCGCGACCGATGACCGCGCGCCATCCAGCCCGCTCCACCCTGACGATGACCACGCACCACCGAGCCACCCCCCGTAACCCCCATCCCGATCCGAACCCTCCAAGTGCCACACAGACCCGTGAATCACCTGTACCGGCGCAGGCGCGTCAGCGCGTCGGGCGGAGCCCGACACGATGTTGGTGATGCGGGGGGTCAGCTGGCGGCGTCGAGCTGCACGGTGTGCCCGAGCCGTTCGAGCTGTGCAACGAGCCGGCGGGCATGGGCCTCGTCGTTACGACGAGCTAACCAGTCCGCGCCGAGGTCTTGGTAGGGCTCGTCCTTGCTCAGCATGTGCCAGGCCGACACCAGAATCGAGTGCGCGACCGCGACCTGCGCCCGACCGGTCCCGCGCCGCTTCGCGATCCGCGCGTGCTGCGCAGACAGGTAGTTCGACTGATGCATCCGCGCCACCGACCCGGCAGCCTCGACCAGCATCGCGGTCAGCCACTTGTTGCCGTGCCGCTTGCTCGTCGGCGTCCGCTTGCCGGCCGACTCGTGGATCCCAGGCGCGACACCCGCCCACGCCGCCAGATGCGCGGCGCTGGGAAACCGCGACATGTCCGCACCGGTCTCAGCGACGATCACCTGCGCGACCTTCTCCCCCACCCCCGGGATCGTCTGCAACAGCTCGATCTCGTGCGCCCAAGGCGCGCACTTCGCAGCAATCACCGCATCAAGCTCGACCAGTGACTGCTCCACCAGATCGAGCCGGCCGAGGATTGCACGGGCCATCTGCGCGTGGTGATCATCAAAGTTGCCCTCCAGCGCCTGGGCCAGGTCCGGGATCTTCGACCGCATCCGACCCTTCGCCAGCTGCGCCAACGCGAGCGGGTCCCGCTCGCCCTCGATCATCGCGGCCAGCATCGCCCGCGCCGACACCGTGGTGAGTGATGACGCCACCGACGAGAGCTTGATCGAGGCATCCTCGAGCATCATCTCCAACCGGATCGCCTCGCGGGTCCGATCCCCCATCAGTTGAACCCGGTACCGGGTCAGCATCCGCAGCTGCCGGATCGCCGGCGGCGGCACCATCGATGGGCGCAGCAGCCCGTGCTCGAGTAGCTGGGCGATCCACTCCGCGTCCCGTACGTCGGTCTTGCGACCCGGCACCGCCTTCATGTGCGCGGCGTTGAGGAGCCAGACCTCCATCACGTCCTCGAGACAGTAGAACGGCGCCTTCCAATAGGTGGAGGTCGACTCGATCGCGGCGATCGTCACCCCTTGGTCCAACAGCCAGTCCCTCATCACTCTCAGTGACCCGGTCGTGGTCTTGAACGTGCGCGTCTCGCTGCGCCTGCCACGACGCGCACCGGGCGTGCGCACGCACACCGACAGCGACGCCTTCCCGACATCCAGACCGGCGACCCGGTCAAACAGCACTTCCATCACGCCTCCTCACGTGCCGGTCGCGGCCGTCGCGGCCGGCGACACCCGGAGGGCTCTCTGCCAGGACACAGACCCACGTGCTCGCAGCAACAATCCACCGACTCCCGAAAGCCCCGCGCCATACACCTCTACGGGCTCACCCGCACCAGTGTGTGCCGACGTCGCCGAGCGTCACGGCCGATTCTCATCCCCCGCCACGTTCAGCCGAAGGCTGAAGTCAAATACACCTCTTGCATCTCCGGTTCCTCGCCTGTTTCGATTGTGCGAAACAAGGGGTGCGTCCCCCAGCCGGCGGGAGTTTCGATGGCCGATGACGATCAGCAGTCAGAAGACGTCCGCACCTGCCCAAACTGCGGCGAAGCCGTCGTCTACCGCGGCGTCGGCCGACGTCCAGTCTGGTGCTCGACTCGATGCCGTAACGACGCCGCCTTGCGGCGGCTCGGCGCGCGTAAAGGCGCCGTCGAGGTCCGACTGGTCGAGGTCCCCCGCCACCGCCCGCGTGACATGTTGGCCGCTTCCGACCCTCTGTCCCCGGCCTCAAGCCAGCAACTCCCGAGCGCTGACGGAGACCCACGGAGGGCGTCGCCGCCCTCCCCCGAGCAAGCCCTTCGGGTCATCCGAAACGATCCCGAGGCAGTCGGGAAGCTCTTGGCACACCTCGAGCGCCGCCGCTCCGACGGCACTCTTCTCGGGGCCGAGTGGCTACCCGTGCGCAACGCACTTCGCCTGATCGCCGGCGCGCTGCCGCCGGGTATCGAACGCCGAACGTAGAACTCTCGAGTCTGCCTGTGGAGTTCCACCGGTCTCGCTCAGCTGACCTTTCGTACCGGCCCACATCCAGAACAACTGCAAGGGAGTTCGACCGAAGTGCTGGGCGTGAAGCTGTCCAAAGCCGCAGCGACAACCGGCCCGCCGCGGACAACCGCCGACGATCGAGCCCCGTGTCGTGGTGGAAGTAGCGGCGCGTGGCGCTCTGCTTTGGGTGACTATGCCGTGAGCGTGTCGGTGGTGTCGACCTCCTTGCCGTGTGTGTCGTCGGTGGTCAGGCTGCCG
>Ga0172375_10009297_pt1 | contig 12997 bp, 9 predicted proteins | sample LakKiv1m_FD_114537 | JGI IMG/M metagenome (GOLD analysis project Ga0172375, IMG submission 114537) | Freshwater microbial communities from Kabuno Bay, South-Kivu, Congo - kab_092012_11.1m | ecosystem: Environmental > Aquatic > Freshwater > Lake | place: Democratic Republic of the Congo...
GATGCATAATTATGGTGGCTTGTGCTTTGTCGATTTTGCCGCTTCGGCTCCTTATGTTGACATAAACATGCACCCTAGTAATGCACTTGAAAAGCTCGATGCAATTTACTTTTCGCCACATAAATTTTTAGGAGGACCTGGCTCAAGCGGAGTGCTTATTTTCGATAAAGCAATGTATCACAATGCCATACCCGACCAACCTGGTGGTGGTACAGTTGACTGGACAAACCCTTGGGGCGAATATAAATTTGTTGAAGATATTGAATTACGTGAAGATGGTGGCACACCTGGATTTATTCAGGCAATTAAAGCAGCACTTTCTGTGAAACTTAAAGAAAGTATTACTACAAAAAAAATAAGCGAAAGCGAAAATATAATTGTTGAGCACGTTTGGAAATATTTCAGTAATTTAGATGGATATCAAATACTTGCAAGTAACAATATAAATCGCTTACCAGTTTTTTCATTTTATCATAAAAAAATTCATTATAATTTAATTGTAAAATTACTTAGCGATTACTTTGGCATTCAGGTGCGTGGTGGCTGCGCTTGCGCCGGTACTTATGGGCATTATTTACTAAATGTTAGCCACAAACAATCAAATGAAATTACTAAAAAAATAAATCTCGGCGATTTATCCGATAAACCAGGTTGGGTAAGGCTTTCGCTACATCCCACTAACACTATTAGTGAAATAGATTTTGTAATTTCTGCATTAAAAGAAATATCAAAAAATTATAAAAAAATGAGTACCGATTATACATATTTAAAAGGAAAGAATGAATTTTTTTATAACAAAAAAACAAAGTATTCTAATAACTCATTAGATGATTTATTTAATTTTAAATAAAAATATTTTGACAATAAAAAAAATAAATTTACCTTTGCAATCTTAATTTAAAATTAAAATTTTTAAAATGAAAAAAGATATTCATCCATCAAATTATAGACTAGTAGCTTTTAAAGATATGTCTAATGACCATACTTTTATCACAAAATCTACTGCACAATCAAAAGAAACAATTGAAATTGAAGGTGTATCGTATCCTTTAATAAAAGTCGAAATTTCTAACACTTCTCATCCTTTTTATACAGGTAAAATTAAGCTTGTTGATACTGCAGGTAGAATTGATAAATTCCGTAACCGCTATAACAAGAAAGCTGCTACAAAAGAATAATTCAAAACTATTAATAAAAAAGGGTGTTTTTTATAAAAACACCCTTTTTTATTTTACTTATTTTTAAACTACTCGCCTTTTTTATACACTACTGAAACAAGTGTTTTATCGTCGCCACCCATATTAATAGTTAATCCATAAGGGCGTTCGGGACTTATCTTAATTTGAGCATCGCCACATTTACCGGTCAACTGCTCTAAAATAGTAATTGCCTGATGTACTCCGGTTGCTCCTGTAGGATGCCCCCATCCAATTAATCCACCTGTTGTGTTAAATGGAACTTTACCATTTCTGGCAGTGTTGCCTTCGAGTACAAAGTCGGGACCTTTACCGTGTTCGGCAAAGCCAATTGCCTCGGTTGCTAATATTCCGGCTATAGTAAAGCAGTCGTGGCATTCAACAGTTCCTACTTGTTCTTTTGTTATTCCTGCCGATTCGAACGCTTTTTTTACTGCAGAAACTGTCGTATCTAATACTGTGTGGTCATTTGGAGCTTTAGTTATATTATTTTCGGCTTGACCTAAACCAATAACTTGTATAGTATCGCTTTTGTTAATACCACAACGCTTTAATCCTTCTTCAGACATAATAGCAATAGCAGAAGCGCCATCAGATACTTTTGAGCAATCAAAAACATTTAAGTTATCGAGAAACGAACGAGGATTGGGCTCGGTCATTCCAAGTGCAATTAAATCTTTTGTTGTGTTGTGATATTCTTGAGCAGTAGGACAAAGTCTGGCATTTTCGATTGCATTTGCATACCATTTTGCCATTGCCTTACGGGTTTTTTCTTTTCCAAATTTCTCGTAATATTTACCGGCTCTTTCGCTAAACTTTCCGGGGAAATAGTAAGCATGACCTTCTTTACGGTCTTTTGCCCAACCGGCAGCTGCAAGAATATCGGCTACGTATATTGCTTTTACAGTATTCTGAACTTCGGTACCAACAACTAAAACAACTTCGGCTGTATCGGCTAAAACCGACTTAATACCTGCAACAAGAGCTAATGCACCAGTTCCGCAAGCACCTTCTACTCTGGTACAAGGCTTATATGTTAATCCCTCATCAATAAATGGAAAGAAACCTGCCATATTACCTTGTCGGTTGAATCGTGCTCCAATAAAATTTCCCATCACACATTCATCAACATTTTTGGCACCGCCAATTTGTTTTAACACGCCCTGACCGGCTTCTTTAATATATTCTTCTAAACCTGCACGATTTTTATTTCGTGGATTAAATTCTTTTCTGCCAGTTCCCATTGATATAGTGTTGTAACCGGCAACCATATATACTTTTTTTCTAAGTTTCATATTTTTCCTCCTTAATTTAAAAAATCATTTATTGGTCCATAAGCATGAAAAAAACCTGTTAATAAAACAGTATTTACATCATTTTCGTTGTAAGCAACTTTATCTTTAACCAGCTTTAATCCTATTTCTTTAGAACGGACTGCATAATTTACTGCTAACTTTGCCCCTAATGTCTCCATTTGCTTTAGTTCTGCAAAGTATTGTTTAAAAATCTCGTTCTTTGCAGGGTTCGAAACAACTGCTTTCCAAGGTTTTAAATTTGATGGAATATTACCAAGATTTTTGTCGCATTTTTCACTAAAATCAGAAATATTTACATAATTTTTTTTATCAGGATCGTAAATTGCAATAGGTTTACCTTTTTCATATTTTAAAAAACCGTCTTTTTGTGAACCATCTGAATTTTGTCCACCCTTAACACCTAACTCCATCAACTTATCAAGTAATGGGCTATGTATATTTTCATCAGTAACATAAGGTTTCATTACTTTCATAATATATTGGCAAACATCAATTCCAACATAATCTATAAGTTGGAAAATACCCATTGGTCGAATTAAATAATCTTGCGAAATTTTATTTATTGTATAAACTGCTTCTACAAAAGGCATTTTTGCTGAAAGTGTTGTTGCTTCTTGCATACCATAAAGTGCATCACGCATAAAATGACCATTACCAATAAATCCGGCTTTATCGTACGAAGGGACTTCAATTTTTCTTAAATTTTTAATAAGCATAGTTGCAAATTCGGACAACTCCGGATTAGTGTTTTCAGATTTAATGACTTCAACTAATTTTTGAACAGCAGGTGGATTATAAAAATGAACACCCAATACTCTTCCGTCTAGTTTTGCTTCTTTATTTATGTAACTTATTGGTATTGATGATGTGTTGGTAAAAAACCAAGGGTTCTTTTTGTTGTTCTGATTTATTTGCGAAAACAATTTAATTTTTAATTCAGGGTTTTCGCTGGCTGCTTCAAAAATAATATTTGATTCATATGCAGATTCTAACGTAGTAACAGGCCGGATAATTGACATAACATCGTCAACATATTGCCTTATTATTTCTTCGTTGTCAATTAAATCAGGGATGTCTTTATAAACGCCACGTAGAGCTATAACTTTGCGTTCGGCAGTTTTAAACACTTGATTTTTAATATATTTAATTAATCCCGATAAAGCAACTTGATTAATATCAATTGCATATAACAAAAACTTTTTGTTTTTATTTTCGGGTTTAAGACTCAAATCTGCCATTTCTAAGGCAGTAAGTAAAAGTATTCCGCTACCCATTTTACCGGCAGCTCCCAATACGCTTACATTTTCAAATTTTTCGATATAATTCATATATTAATTTATTATTTGTTATAATATTTTACCAGTTAGGTTTTCTTTTTTCTAAAAAAGCTTTCATGCCTTCACCTGACTCACCATTTCCGAACAGCTTGCCAAATTCACTTGCTTCGAGTTCGCATCCGGTTTTAAAGTCGGCATATAGTCCGTTTATTGCAACTTCCTTTACTTTTTTTATTGCAATTTTACCTTTTGACGATATTTTTAATGCGATATTAGTAGCTTCTTCAATTAGTTTTTCGGGTTCAACAACTTTTTGAACTAATCCTAATCTGAATGCTTCTTCAGCATTAATAATTTCTGCTGTCATAAGTAAATACAAAGCATTTGATAAGCCAACAAATCGAGTAAGTCGTTGAGTACCCGCATAACCGGGTATTAGTCCTAAATTAACTTCGGGTTGTCCAAATTTTGCAAAAGTGCTTGCTATTCGGATGTCGCAACTCATTGCCAATTCGCAACCTCCACCCAAAGCAAAACCATTAACAGCGGCTATTACAGGAATGTCGAGTTTACTAAAGCCGGAAAAAACATTTTGTCCTTTTATTGAAAATTCCCGTCCTTGTTTTTCGTCCATCGATGACATTTCTGAAATATCGGCACCTGCAACAAAAGCTTTACCTTCGCCGGTTATTATTAATGCTCTTATGTTTTTATCGGAACTAATTTGTTTTAACATTTCGAGCATTTCGTTAAAAAAATCGGAGTTTAAGGCATTCATTGCTTGTGGGCGATTAATTGTTACTAAAGCAATGTTATTTGTTATCTGAAGTTTTAATATATTAAAATTCATTATGTTATGATTTATAAATTTAGATGTTAAATATATAAATTTTTTAATACATAATTTATAACATTTAAATTTTTATTTTTTATAGAAAAATGAGCTACAGCTTGAAAATAATTTATATGTTATATAACAATATTTAACATTATGTAAAACGCTCCTATTTATTTTTTTTCGAACAACAAATTTTTGATTTTTTAATAATTTATTTAATCCTTTAAATATTCTTTTTATTTTTGAGCAATTTTAATATTTTTTGTATGCAGGATACTGAAGTTTATAAGCCAAAAAATCATATAAGAATTGTTACAGCAGCTTCGCTATTTGATGGGCACGATGCTACAATTAACGTAATGCGTAGGATTCTCCAATCATCGGGTGCCGAAGTTATACATTTAGGTCATAATATATCGGTACAAGAAATTGTAAATTGTGCCATTCAGGAAGATGTTCAGGCAATAGCTGTAACTTCATACCAAGGAGGACACATGGAGTTTTTTAAATACATGTACGATTTGTTACAACAAAACAAAAGCGAACATATAAAAATATTTGGTGGTGGCGGTGGTGTAATTCTTCCTGACGAAATAAAAGAACTTCATAAATACGGAATTGCTCGTATATATTCGCCCGACGATGGACGTGAAATGGGCTTGCAAGGAATGATAAACGACCTTTTAAATAAATCGGATTTCCCTTGTAATAATAAAACAAAAATAAATTTAACTGAAGTTAAAAATAAAAACTATAATGAAATTGCAAAGCTAATTTCTGTTGTTGAAAATTTTCCCGATAAAGTTAAAAATGAATTAAAAATTATTAATAACCCTAAGCTCAACTTTAACTGTCCGATTTTAGGAATAACAGGAACGGGTGGTTCGGGCAAATCATCATTAATAGACGAATTTGTTAGAAGGTTTTTACAGCAATTTCCGAAAAAACAAATTGCAATAGTCTGCATCGACCCATCAAAGAGAAAAACAGGTGGTTCGTTGTTAGGCGACAGAATACGTATGAACTCGATAAACAATCCGCGTGTTTATATGCGTTCTATGGCAACCCGACAGTCAAATCTTGCACTCTCGAAGTATGTTAAAGAAACTATTAACATTTTAAAATATGCCGAGTTTGATTTTATTATTTTAGAAACCTCGGGCATTGGGCAATCGGACACCGAAATAATTGACCATAGTAACTTTTCTCTTTATGTTATGACACCGGAATATGGAGCATCGTCGCAACTCGAAAAAATTGACATGCTCGACTTTGCCAATATCATTGCACTTAATAAATTCGACAAGCGTGGCGGGCTAGATGCTTTAAAAGATGTAAAAAAACAGTATCAGCGAAACCACAAATTATTTGAATTAGAAACTGAAAACATGCCCGTTTACGGAACTATTGCATCACAATTTAACGACCCCGGTGTTAATCAGCTTTTTAATGCCATTATTGACTTCGCAAACAATAAATTCGGCAATAAATTTTTATCGAAAATAAAAACCACAAATGAAGTTCCCGAAAAAATTTATATAATTCCACCTCAGCGAATCAGGTACTTATCGGAAATCTCAGAAACTGTCAGAAATTATAATAAATATTGTGACGAACAATCAGATATTGCTCAAAAATTACAAAGTTTACATATATCGAAAGAATTAATAAAAAAACAAGACAGCAATGAGAAACTTGTTTCTGAGCTTAATAAAATTTATAATAATTTCTCGGATAATTTAGATAAAAACAATAAGCAAATAATTGAAAATTGGGATAAAAAAATTAAGCTTTACAAAAACGAATATTTTTTATTTAAAGTAAGGGAAAACAAAATAAAAATTAAAACGCATACCGAAACATTATCACATACACAGGTTCCAAAAATTTCGTTACCAAAATACAAGGGTTGGGGCGATATATTGAAATGGAATTTAAAAGAAAATGTACCAGGCGAATTTCCTTTTGCAGGTGGAGTTTTTCCTTTTAAGCGCGAAGGCGAAGACCCAACACGTATGTTTGCCGGTGAAGGAGGACCAGAAAGAACAAACAAAAGATTTCATTATGTTTCAAAAGGGTTGTGTGCTAAACGACTTTCAACAGCATTCGATTCTGTTACACTTTATGGCAACGACCCAAATACAAGACCTGATATATATGGAAAAATCGGAAATTCAGGCGTTTCAATCTGCTGCTTAGATGATGCAAAAAAACTTTATTCTGGTTTTGATTTATGCAACCCATCAACTTCGGTATCGATGACAATAAACGGACCTGCACCAATAATGGTAGGTTATTTTTTTAATGCTGCAATAGACCAGCAATGTGAAGTTTACATAAAGCAAAACCATTTAGAAAAAGAAATAGAAAAAAAGATTGCTAAAATTTATAAAAACAAAGGGACAAAAAGACCAACATACCAAGGGAAACTGCCCGAAGGCAATAATGGTCTTGGCTTAATGTTATTGGGAGTTACAGGCGACCAAGTTTTACCAAAAGACGTGTACGAAAAAATCAAAACAGATGCTATTTCAAAAGTAAGAGGAACTGTACAAGCCGATATTTTAAAAGAAGACCAAGGACAAAACACATGTATTTTCTCTACCGATTTTTCGTTAAAATTAATGGGTGACGTTCAAGAATATTTTATTAACAATAACGTTCGAAACTTTTATTCTGTTTCTATTTCCGGTTATCACATTGCCGAAGCCGGAGCAAATCCTATAACTCAACTTGCATTTACGATTGCAAACGGGTTTACTTATGTCGAATATTACTTATCAAGAGGAATGGATATTAATAAATTTGCACCAAATTTATCCTTCTTCTTTTCAAATGGAATAGACATTGAATTTTCGGTTATAGGTCGTGTTGCACGTATCATTTGGGCAAAAGCCATGAAATTAAAGTATAAAGCTAACACTCGTTCGCAACAATTAAAATATCACATACAAACCTCCGGACGTTCGCTACATGCTCAGGAAATCGATTTTAATGATATTAGGACTACACTTCAGGCACTGTATGCAATTTACGACAACTGCAACTCGCTTCATACCAATGCTTATGACGAAGCAATTACAACACCTACCGAACAATCGGTTCGACGAGCAATTGCAATACAAATGATAATTAATCACGAATTAGGATTAACAAAAAATCAGAACCCAATGCAAGGTTCGTTTATTATTGAAGAATTAACCGATTTGGTTGAAGAAGCAGTGATGGCAGAGTTTGACAGAATTACCGAACGTGGTGGAGTTCTTGGAGCAATGGAAACAACATATCAAAGAAGTAAAATTCAGGAAGAATCGCTTTATTACGAAACATTAAAACACTCGGGGAAGCTACCAATTATGGGAGTAAACACATTTTTGTCGAGCAAAGGTTCGCCCACAATTATTCCCGGAGAAGTTATTAGAGCAACCGAAACCGAGAAAAAACATCAAATTAATATGTTAAAAGAATTACATAAATCAAATGACGTTAATTCTGATAAAATGCTCAACGAACTTAAGCATACTGCAATTTCGAACAACAATGTTTTCGACAAAATTATGGAAGTGTCGAAATACTGCTCTATAGGACAAATAACAAATGCATTATTTGAAGTTGGCGGAGAATATAGGCGAAATATGTAATTGTAAATATTGTGTTTTGAACATTGTTATTATTTTGATTTTGTAAAAAAATTTTACAAATAGTATCTTTACAAATATTTTTTTTTGAATGAATAAAAACACAAGCGATTATTTTGCTCACGAAACATCGGTAATAGACGATGGTTGCATAATAGGAAAAGGAACTAAAATATGGCATTTTAGCCATATAATGTCAAAATGTAAAATTGGGAACAATTGTAATATTGGTCAAAACGTAGTAGTATCGCCCGAAGTAACATTAGGCAATAATGTTAAAATACAAAATAATGTTAGCATTTACACCGGAGTTATTTGCGAAGACGATGTTTTTTTAGGACCATCAATGGTTTTTACAAATGTAATAAACCCTCGAAGTGCAATAATACGACGTAACGAATACAAAAAAACTTTAGTAAAAAAAGGTACAAGCATTGGTGCAAACGCAACAATAGTGTGCGGAGTAACCCTTGGAGAGTTTAGCTTTATTGGAGCCGGTGCTGTTGTTACTAAAGACGTAAAACCTTATGCCCTTGTAGTTGGTAATCCTGCACGTCAAACCGGTTGGATGAGCGAGTATGGTCAGAAATTAAAGTTTAACGAACAAAATATTGCTGTATGTAGCGAAAGCAACGAAAAATATATTTTAGAAAATAATTTTGTAAAAAAATTAAAATGAACAAAATAAAAAACTTCTCATTGATAGGTGTAGCAGGTTATATAGCAGTAAGGCATGTTAAGGCAATTAAAGAAACTGGCAATAAACTTATTGCAACATTAGATAAGTTTGATAGCGTAGGATTTTTAGATAACTACTTCCCCGAAACCGATTTTTTTACCGAATTTGAGCGATTTGACAGGCATATAGAAAAACTTAAACGTTGTGGAACAAAGATTGACTACGTAAGCATTTGTTCACCTAACTATTTACACGACTCGCACATCAGGTTTGCATTACGCAGTGGCTCCGATGCGATATGTGAAAAACCATTAGTTTTAAATCCATGGAATATAGATGCCTTAGTAGAAATAGAAAAAGAAACCGGGCATAAAGTAAATACCATATTACAACTTCGACTTCACCCATCAATAATAGAGCTAAAAAAACAAGTCGAAAAAAATAAAACAAAAATTTACAATATTGACCTTACATACATCACAAGTCGTGGTAGCTGGTACGATTTTTCGTGGAAGGGAGATGAGCACAAATCGGGTGGTATAGCCACAAACATAGGCATTCACTTTTTCGATATGCTCACATGGATATTTGGTAGCGTAAAAAATAACAAATTACACATTTCAGAAAAAAATAAGGCAGCTGGCTTGCTCGAACTCGAAAATGCAAATGTACGCTGGTTTTTAAGTTTAGATTATAACGATATACCTAATAACATTAAAGAAAAAGGTCAACGCACATATAGGTCAATTTTAATAGATAATAACGAAATTGAGTTTAGTGATGGCTTTACCGATTTGCACACATTAAGTTATAAAGCTATATTGTTAAGCAATGGCTTCGGATTAACAGATGCTCGAAAATCTGTTGAAACCGCATATAACATCAGAAACTCAAAAGCAATTGGACTTATAGGCGATTTTCATCCATTTTGTAAAAAAAGAAATTAATAAAAATTATGTACAATAAATTAATTAATAAAAAAAGTAAACTTTCGGTAATTGGTCTCGGCTACGTTGGATTACCAATAGCATTAGAATTTTCGAAGAAAATACAGGTTATTGGCTTCGACATCAGAAACGACAGGGTAGAACTAATGAAAAAAGGAAAAGACCCCAGCAAAGAGCTTCAATCGAGCGCTTTTAAAGGGTGCAACATTAAATTTACAAGTAAACCCGAAGATTTAAAACAAGCATCATTTCATATTATAGCTGTACCAACACCAATTGACAGCCACAATTTACCAGATTTAACGCCAGTTATAAGTGCATCTGTAACAGTCGGAAAAATATTAAAAAAAGGCGACTACGTTGTTTACGAATCAACTGTTTACCCTGGTTGTACCGAAGAAGACTGCATACCAATTTTAGAAAAATATTCGGGATTAAAATTTAAAAAAGATTTTAAAGTTGGATATTCGCCCGAACGAATAAATCCCGGCGATAAAGAACATTCTTTAACAACAATTAAAAAAATTGTTTCGGGTTGCGATACTGAGTCGCTTAATAACATTGCTAAAGTTTACGAAATAGTTGTTAAAGCTGGCGTACATAAAGCTTCGGAAATAAAAGTTGCCGAAGCAGCCAAAATAATTGAAAACACCCAACGCGACGTAAACATAGCACTAATGAACGAACTTTCAATTATTTTTAACAGAATGGGAATTAACACTTTCGAAGTATTAGAAGCAGCCGGAACTAAATGGAATTTTTTAAAATTTTATCCTGGTCTTGTAGGCGGACACTGCATTGGCGTTGACCCATACTACTTAACATTTAAAGCTCAGGAATACCGTTACCACTCACAGGTTATTAATGCAGGAAGGTTTGTAAATGATTCAATGGGTTTTTATATTGCAAAACAAACTGTTAAAAAGCTTATTGCTGCAGGTAAAAATGTTTTAAAAACAAATGTTTTGGTGATGGGAGCGACTTTTAAAGAAGACGTTAGCGATATTAGAAATTCGAGAGTTGCCGATGTAGTAAGCGAGCTAAAATCGTACGGCGTAAATGTAGATGTTATTGACCCACAAGCAAACAGTAACGAGCTTTTACACGAATACGGATTTGGTTTAACAAAAAAAACAAGAAACGATTACGATGCAATAATAATTGCAGTATCACACAAAGAATACAAACAATTTAATGAAGAATATTTTTCAAAAATTTCGTTAAAAAATGCCATTATTGTTGATGTAAAAGGAATTTACCGCGGAAAAATCAAAAAACTTAAATATTGGAGTTTATAACAAATGTCAAAAAATATACTTGTAACCGGAGGTTTAGGATATATTGGCTCTCACACAGTAGTTGAGTTGTTGCAACAAAATTTTAATGTTTATATAATTGATAATTTATCTAATTCTAAAATTTCTGTTTTAAAAGGAATAGAAAAAATCACAGATAAAAAACCACATTTCACAAAAATAAATTTAGTAAACAAAAGTGCATTAAAAAAGTTTTTTAATTCGAGTCCACGTTTCGACGCTGTTATTCATTTTGCAGCATTTAAATCGGTAGGCGAATCGGTTGCAAACCCGTTAATGTATTATCAAAATAACCTCGTATCGCTAATAAACTTAATAGAAAACATGATTATATATAAATCAAATAATCTTGTTTTTTCTTCATCATGCACGGTTTACGGTGAGCCAGATAAATTACCGGTTGACGAACAAACTATTGTAAAAAAAGCTATATCGCCTTATGGCAACACAAAACAAATCGCAGAAGAAATAATTTTTGATGTAATAAAATCAAATAAAAATTTTAATTGTATTTCATTAAGATATTTTAACCCGATTGGTGCTCATTCCTCAGCTTTAATAGGCGAATTACCACTAGGTATTCCGAACAATTTAGTACCCTTTATTACCCAAACTGCTGCCGGAATACATAAACAATTAAAAGTTTTTGGAAACAACTACAATACAAAAGACGGAACATGCATTCGCGATTATATAAATGTTGTTGACCTTGCCAAAGCTCATGTAGTTTCAATAAACAGATTGTTACAACAACATTCAAAAGATATTTTTGAAATATTTAATATAGGTACCGGCAAAGGATATTCTGTACTCGATGTTATTAAATCGTTTGAAAAAGTTACTAGAATAAAATTAAATTATGCTTTTGCCCCAAAACGCAATGGCGACGTTGAAAAAGTATGGGCAAATGTTAATAAAGCCAATAAAATTCTAAAATGGAAAGCACAAATTGGATTAGACGAAACAATGCAATCTGCCTGGAACTGGGAAAAACAATATAGAAAATTAAAGTTATAATATGGAAAATATATTAATTACCGGAGGAGCCGGTTTTATTGGATCACATGTAGTTCGTTTATTTGTAAACAAATACCCACAATACAATATTGTAAACCTCGATTTACTAACTTATGCAGGTAATTTGGAAAACATAACAGATATTGAAAATAAGCCAAATTACACCTTTGTAAAAGGCGATATTTGTAACGAAAAACTTGTTAACGATTTATTTGAAAAATATAATTTTAAAGGAGTTATTCACTTAGCAGCCGAATCGCACGTTGACCGTTCAATAACAAATCCCATGTCATTTATTATAACAAATATTATTGGAACAACAAATTTACTTAACGCTGCAAAAAATTTTTGGAAAAGTAATTATTCCGAACACCGATTTTACCATATAAGCACCGACGAAGTATATGGAACACTTGGAGATACTGGCTACTTCACAGAAAACACATCATACAGTCCACGAAGCCCTTATTCTGCATCGAAAGCCAGCAGCGACCATTTAGTTAGAGCATATTTTCATACTTATAACCTTCAGGTAGTAATATCAAACTGCTCAAATAATTACGGTCCAAACCAGTTTCCCGAAAAACTTTTGCCGTTAATGATAAACAATATTAAAAACAACAAGCCACTTCCAATTTACGGTAAAGGAGAAAATATCCGCGACTGGCTTTATGTTGAAGACCATGCAAACGCAATCGATATTATTTTCCATAAAGGTAAAATAGGCGAAACATATAATATTGGAGGCAGTAACGAATGGACAAATATTAAAC
>Ga0172375_10009298_pt1 | contig 12996 bp, 6 predicted proteins | sample LakKiv1m_FD_114537 | JGI IMG/M metagenome (GOLD analysis project Ga0172375, IMG submission 114537) | Freshwater microbial communities from Kabuno Bay, South-Kivu, Congo - kab_092012_11.1m | ecosystem: Environmental > Aquatic > Freshwater > Lake | place: Democratic Republic of the Congo...
CCACCATTTGACGATTGTTCGCGTTCGAGTTTTTTTAATGCATTTTGCATTTCATACGACATTTTATTTAAATCGAACAAAAGCCCAATATTCTTTTTACGTTGTGTCTCGTCTATTGCATCAAGTACCCATGGTGTTTCTTGTAATAAAACTGATTTTAAATCTTGGTTTTTTTCGAGGTTAGATAGCAATGCTTGAGAGTTGGGTGTATTTTTCCACGAATCGAAAACTGATTTTATTTTTGGTGATGAGTTTGCAATGTGGGTTGCTAAGCTGTTTGCATAATACCGGCTAAAAGTTTGTTCGCTACATTCGTATGGATATTCAATAATATATGGAAGAGCTTGAACAGCATACCATGCTGGGTTTGATGTAAATTCTAAAGTATATTTCTGGCTTTTTATTGTTGTAGAATTTGCCGATTCAATTAACTTATTAAATTTAAAAGTTTTACTCGAGTTGCCTCTAATAGGTAAAGGTAGCGATTCGGTAACAAGCATTCTGTTACTCATAACCGGAATTGCACTTTCTTCACCATCGCTATAATTACCCGAAACCGCTATAGTTTTAACAGAAATCATATTTACTCCTTCTGGAATCTTTAAAGTCCAGTTTACAGTAGTATTGCCCTTTTTATTTACATGAAACTTTTGAGATTCTTCTGACTGCATTAATATATTTGCAATTTGTTTTTGCGTTACTGGGTCGGTTAAAATTATTTTAGCTTCGCCGTTTAATTCCTTATCAGTAAGATTACTAATTTTAATAGCTAATTGAATTGTGTCGTTTTCTCTAAAGAAACGAGGTAAGTTAGGGACAACCATTAAATCTTTTTGTGTTACAAGTTCGTTTTCAATTAAACCGTATTCTAAGTTTTTTGTATGTGCAAAACCCAACATTTTCCAAGCTGTTAAGGCTTCGGGGACTGTAAATTTTACAATTATATTCCCGTCTTCATCGGTATTTAAATTTGGGTAAAAAAATGCTGTTTCATTTAGATTAGTTCGTGCCTTAACATTTTGTACACTTTGCGATTCGCCTCTACTGTCATTACTCTTATCATTTTTTGTAGTAGTGTAAGTATCACCTGCAACTTTACTTACTTCTGCTGTTTCATCAACTTCTTTTTCTTCAACAATATTGCCTTCGGCAGGTGGAGCGGGAGAGGCAGCTAGCATTGAAGCTTTTTTGTATTTTCCACCACTTCTGTAATGCCCGTAATAATTAGTGTTATAATAAAATCCAAACCAATTTAACTCGTCGTACGATTGATAAGGCAAAGGTGGATATTGCTTATAATTTTTAATAATTTGGTTTGACGAAAGTTGATTAAACATATCGGCAGCAAGGTTCATTTGCATGTAATCGTAAGGGAAAACATTAAAATACCAGTAGTTTGCTCTTAAAGCATCGAGTGATTTATCATATAAAGCAGCAACCATTTCGGCAGCTAGTTTTTCGCCTTTTGGTCCGGTAATTTTAATTTTCCATTCTTCGTTTTGACCAGGCAGTAACTTGTTTCTGAACGATTCAAAGGAAATTTTTAATTCCTTATCAGAATATGGTACAGAAATATTTGCATCTTGCGAATAAACCCTGTTATTGCTAACCAACCTGAAATGTACCGATACGTTACCCCTAAAACCGTTTTCGATAGGGAGCTCGATTACTGATTGACTATCCGATAATTTTATCCATTTTTTTACAATTATTTTATTTTGGTGTTCAACCTCATATAACAAATTTGAATTTTTAAAACATGTGCCTACAATAAATTTTGCTATTTCACCCGGCTCATACTTATTCCCTTTTGAAACAAACCAAAATGCTGTGGCTAATGGCAATTTATCGACACTTTCATTGTATATTGTTATGATTTTTTTATTTGTTACTGGCTTACCAAATGAATCGATTGAATTTATTGTAAATAAATATAATCCCGGCTCGTATTTAGATAAATTTGATACTTCAAATTTGTCTTCTTTTGAAGTATTAAATTCAATAATTTGCATTTGTTTTACCGGTTTTAATTTAAATAAGTCGTTTTCTTCGGAATATTCATTATTTGGGAACTTTGTGCTCCATTCACTTTCAGTATAAATATATTTATCGGGTTGTTTCCACAATCTTTTTCTATAATTTACATTTTTGTCTTCAAGCTTTGAAATTGTTATAGTTCCTTTTGCATTTATTTTTTGTTCATTTAAGTTATTTGTTATAATATCGTACTTCTTAATTTCAGAATTATTAATTATGCTTGGCATATTTAAATCTACAATTAATGAGCTATAACCTACTGTAATTGAAGAATTGTCGCTTTGAGTTTCGCCGTTAATGTCTGTAACATCAGCATAAATTTGATAATTAAAATCGGTGAAATCGTTCGATTTAATTGATAAATCGGGTATTGCCTTAAATTTAAATTTGAATTCTCCATTTTCGTTTGTAACCGTTTTTCCATTTTCTATTTCAACGGACGACTGGTTAAACGGACACCACCACCACCCACGCCAAATTGGAGTGCGAATAATTCTATAAGTTACTTTTGCTTCGGAGATACTTTGACCGGAGTATGCAATTGCTTTTCCACTAATATCAACCGAGTCGTTAAGGCGATAATTTCCGTTAAATTTATTAATAGTTGTTTCAAATTTTGGTCTTTTGTACTCTTCAACCGAAACAGATATTGAGCCGTTAGGCGTTGATATTTGAAATGAACCGTTAAGTAAACCCATTGGTATTTGAAAGGTTCCATTGAATGTTCCAAACTCGTTTGTTGTTTGTTCAGCTTTTGCAACGGTTTGATAATTAGGGTCAATTAGTGATACACTTGTATTAAAATTACTTACTATTTTTCTTTTTAATGAATCTCTTTCTACAATTATACCTTTGTAATATATGGTTTGACCTGGTCTGTATATTGCTCTATCGGTAAATATTATAGTTGAATAACTTTTGTAATTGTTATTGTTATAATAATAGTTATAGTAATTTTGTTTTGTTTTTAAAGTTTGATTATTCCATTTAAACTCTAATCCTCTGCTGTAAACTTCTTTATCGGTGTTAACAGGTAAATTAACATATCCTAATTCATTTGTTGTATATGAGTTTCCATGTAATATGTTATAACTTCTAGTAGTATAATTGTATTTCGAGTAAAATTCTTTTACATTTACATTTGCAAGTGGTTCGCCATTAAATCTGTCCATTACGTATAAATCATACGAACCATTATTTATTCTACGTTGCAAAAAGCTAATATTTGTAACCATAAAATTTTTATACAAAAGCTCTTCATTATCGAAACTGAAATCTTTATTTTGTGATATAAACATAACATAATGCCCATAAGGTAACGAATCAATTAAAATTTCTGTTGTGTGGCTGTTATAATCTTTATCAGTAGGCAATTTAATATTGTATGAATAAATTGTTTTTGATGATTTTAATAATTCTTCTACAAATTTTTCGCCGTATTGTTTTTCACTTATTTTTTCGTATTCATCATAAGGCAGAGAGCATATCTTAACCCAAATATTTTCAATGTTTTTATATGATATCAGCGATGAGAATTTTTTGTTTGGTATTTGAACTTCTTCTATGTTAAATGAAATATTTTTATCTTCAATTTGTGATATTAAATTTTTGCATTTTATTGCTCCTGATGACTTTGGATACTGAGAAATTGATTTTTTACAAATTTCGAACGAAGTCAATTTATAGGTTTTGTAAAAATACGAAGCAGAGTCTTTCGGAGAATAATTTACCGATAAATTATTTAAAGTTAATGCTTGTTGATAGGCAATTTCTGTTGAAAACTCAATATTTTGATATTTGTTATGTAAATTTAATAGTGCTTGTAAGTACAAACTATCTCTCTTGTTATTTATAGAGTTTGAATAAACAAACTTTAACCTTGTTAAATCTACATCAATGAGCGCTTCTGGTTTTTCGTCGTTTATATGAAATTTGATTAATTTTTGTAAAACCTTAATTCCATAAAATTGTAGCGATAATGTGTCATTAGTGACTATTTTGGTTGAAGAAAACGATTGAGAATTATCAAAATAATAATTTTCTTTTAGTTCAAAATAATCTGCTGGTCTTGACAAAGAAATTTCTTTATTGCTAAAGAAACTTACTGCTCTGTTTGCTAAAAAATCGAACAATGTAGGTCGCAATCCATTTGTGCCACTGCCTATATTTAATATTGCATTAAAATCGTTTATTGAAACTCTTTTTAAGCTGTCTTCCTCTTTTATCGATTGCAAATAATGTTTAATACATGCATCAGTAAGCTTATTTAAATCCCAAGTTTTTATATCATCATTTTTAAAGTTTGCAGTTGCGCTTCTATTTGAAAATTTCCAACGATTATTTTGGTAATACATCCAATATAACTCAGCCGAAATTGAATGGTATATTGCATTGTATGGAAACTTCATTAGCTTTGAATCGCTATCGATTTCGTTCAAAATTGTTTCGAAGGCATTTTCCTCTATAATATTTTTATATTTTAATTGATAAATTCGGGCTTTTACAACCTGTGGTGCATTGTTAGATGCTAAAGCTTTTTTATAAATTTTATCTACTATTTCTAATGCCGATTTTGGAAGACCTTTTGAATCGAGACTATCAACATTTTTCCAGTCGTTTTTAAAATCTTCTTTAACATTGTAATGTATAAGTTTATTTTCAGGTTTCATTGTCTGAATTTTTAAAATATTAGCTGTTAAAAAAGTAATTGCTAATGTTATAATAGCTGTAACGAGCGATTTTTTTGTAAACATAGGTTTATTTTTAAATAAAAATGAAATTTAATGAATAAATTATTGTTTTAAAAATATGATATATAAATCATGAAAATTCCATAAACAAAATAATTTTATTTTTTTATTTCGATAATAGAAAATTCAGTTCTTCTATTCATTGCTCTGCCTTGTTCAGTCTCGTTAGTGTCAATAGGTTTCGAAAATCCATATCCCTTGTACGATAATTTATCGGCACTAATACCTTTGTTTACTAAGTAATCAAAAACTGCCTTAGCTCTGTTTTGTGAGAGTTTTAAATTATGTTCGGCAGTGCCAACATTGTCGGTATGTCCACTAATTTCAATTTTAATGTTGTTGTTAGTTTTTAGGAATAATGTGAGCTTTTGTAGTTCTGCTTCCGATTCTGGTTTTAAGCTATATAGGTCGGTATCGAAAAAAATATTTTTTAAAATAACTGATGCTCCTTTTTCAATTTTTTCTAAAGGGACATCTAATTTATAAGGTTTTGAAAAATCGGTTATTCCTTCTAACGAAAAGTTTTCGCTATAAAAAAGATAACCTTGTTTAGAAACATTTAATGCATAATTTTTTTCGCTTGGCAAACATGCAAGGTATTTACCGTCTGGTAAATATGACTTTGTACAAATAACATTCTGGTTTGTTTCCAACTCTATCAATTCTATGTTTGCTTCAAGTTTTTCTTTTGTTGTTTTATCATAAACAATTCCGCTAACCCAAGTAACAGTTTTTGGTCGTGCTCCTTTATAAAGTTCGAACTGATAAATATCCCAATCTCTCGAACCTTCTCTGTTTGATGAATACATCGCCATATTGCCTTTTGTATTAACGATTAGCCCAAAGTCATCATAAAAAGTATTAATTGGATAACCAATATTTTTAGGAGTAGTCCACGTTCCGTCATTTTTTAATTTAGAGAAATAAATATCCTGTCCGCCTAAACCGGGCCATCCATCTGATGAAAAATATAATGTTTTCCCATCGGGATGTATAAAAGGAGCATATTCATTTTTTGAAGTATTAATACTGTCGCCTAAATTTACTGGCTCAGACCAATTTCCGTTTTCATCTTTTTTGCTCATGTAAATGTCGCGACCACCTCTGGAGTCGCTTCTGTTGCCCGATGCAAAATAAAGAACTTTACCATCGGCTGATGGCGACGGGTTAGATTCCCAATGAATAGTATTTACAGGTGAACCAATATTTTTTGGCTCCGACCATTTATTTCCAATATTTTGTGAAATATAAATATCGCACGAACCAAAATCATTTTTTCTGTTACAAGCAGTATAAAATAAGTAGTTCCCATCTGCCGATATTGCTTGTGCACCTTCATTATTATCGGTATTTAGCGGTGTGCCTACATTATGAGAAGGTGTCCATGTTCCATCATCATTTTTATAAGATACAAAAAAATCTTCCTGCATAACTTTTGTACCATTTGGAGAAATTTTGTTTGTAGGTAATTGTACCGTAAACATGAGTGTTTTTTCATCGGCTGTTAGCGATGGCCAATAATCTTTATATTCCGTATTAACATATTTACCAATATTTATTGGGTTAAATTGCACCGGGTTTTTAACAGCTTTTTCGCCAAACTTAGCGTTAATTAATAATGAATTTGCAATTGAATCGATTTCATTGTCAACTTCATTAAAATCTAAACATTTTATCAAATGATTTTTTGCATCGGAATATTTACCTATTTTCATTTCAGCTTTTGCTGCTAATAAATAAACTTTGTAGTTATAGTTTGGGTTAATTTCAATAACTTTATTTATTGCTTTAATTTCTGAACTATAATTATTTAGTTCGTTTTCTAAATCGGCAAGTAACAAATATGGCTCTATAAAATTAGGTTCTTTTTCGAGTGATAAATTAATGCATTTTCTTGTATTTTGAATATCGCCCTGATTGTAATAACCAATAGCAGTTTCGAACATAGCAATTGCTTTTTTGTTTTTGGTAGAATATTCAATTTGCGAAAAGCATTTTATAGAAATTAATGTAATTATTGTTATGATTATTATTTTCATATTATTGTATATGCATAAATTTATGTGCTTGTAACGAAATTTTCCATTTAGGATTTTTCTTAATAAATTCAACAATTTGAGCAATTATCTTACCAAAATTACTCCATTCGGGTTGTAAATAAAGAATACAGTTTTTATTTACTTTTAGTGAACATTCTTCGGCCCATTTAAAATCTGATATATCAGAAATAATAATTTTAAGTTCATTGGCATATAAATAGAATTCGTTTAATGGTTGCGAATTTTTTTTAGGCGAAAAACAAATCCAATCCCAATTTCCAGTAAGCTTATGAGTGCCGCTTGTCTCCAAAAATGTACTAATTCCATTTTGTTTTAACAAATTACATAAATTATTTAAATTATAATTTAATGGTTCACCTCCTGTAACCACAACTGCTTTAGATGGAAATGAATTTACATTATTAACAATATCGGTAATTTTAACTAACCATTCTTTATTATTATTCCACGATGATTTTGTATCGCACCACGAACAACCAATATCGCAACCGGCTATTCTGATAAAGTATGCTGCTTTACCCATATTGTATCCTTCACCCTGAATAGAATAAAATTGCTCAATTATAGGCAATACCTCAATATCCGACATTTCTTAAGTTTATTTTACACAATTTTATGCAAAAATAGCTTTAATTTTAATCGTATAAAATTTTATTCTTGATTATCAGGATTTTTCTTTTTTCGTTTTGAATAGTAAATAGAGAATGCAATTGAAATGATGGCAACAAACATAAATGCCAATATTCTGTATACGATGTCAATTACTGACAAGTCAACTATAAACAAATAAAATACTGCGGCTATCATTGTAAAAATTGCCATTAAACGATATTTTGTGTTTTTTAGAATTAAACTTGTAACAAAATATACAATTGCTGCAAGTCCCCACGATAATGTAACGTAGTTACTAGGAACTGCTTTAAATAGTGCATATAGCAAAGTGAAAAATGCAACAATTAAGTAAACATTTCTTAAAAGTTCTGTTTTAATTTCTAATCTTTCTTTTTTCCAATTTATTATTCTTGCTGAAACTAATGCAACAAATGCAAATGAAAAATTTATTGAGTTTATTGAGTTCGCTGATATAAAATATGTTGCTAATAAAGAAATAAACAAAAAGAAGTTCATAACAGCAATTATTTTCGACTTAAACCAAATTGCCATCGAAATTACGAGTAGGCTTTGTATTGTAAGTAGTAAAAAAACTAATGGTAATCCAAAAATACCAAATACAGATATACTCATAGTAACAAAGCCATACAAAGCATAAAAAGCCGGTGTGAATTTCCAATCGGAATATTTCTTTAATATGACAGAGAACAATATGCAAATAGCCGAAATAGCTCCAAAAACGCCAATATAATTACTTGTATAAAAAGTTAAAATATATAGAGCAATATTAATTGTAAATAACAATCCGTTAATTACAACTGAAACAAACACAATTGCGTTATTAATTTTATCGTTTTGTTTAATAAGTGTAATAAACGAAAATGCAGACACAATAATGCATAAAAACAATAAAGCAAAATTATCGGTGTTAATATTTTTTATATAGCTTGTTTGGTTTAAATACCAAATTAAAAAATAAAAATATGCTATTAATTGAATAAAAAATAGTTGTTTCCACCAATTATTTTTATTAGTCAGATAAATTGATAAAACACAAACAAGCGTTATTAATATGAATGAAATATATTGAAATGTCGATATAAAGGAAGTTATAACTGTTAATGATAAAATTATTGCTGTAAAAAATTCAGACTTTCTTTTTAAAGAAATATAAATTTGAAAAATGTTTAATAATAAAAGTAAGCTAAAGCAAATTAATTCGCTAGATATTACTTTAAAGTTTGTAAAATAAAATATTTTTAAAGTAATATAATAAACTAATATATGCGATATAATATATAATTTATCTGATATATTTGAGAATCCAATTTTAATTTTATATGAAATAAAAAACACAATTGCTGCAGCAATATAACCAAGTATTACAGAAATAATAGGAAATCCTGAGTTTTGAATATATTGAGTAAGAAATGTTATACCAAATAACAAAACAATACTACCCAACCATGCTAAACCAAACTCACCGAATTTGGATTCAAAACCTATATCAGATTTTACTATGTCTTGTTTGTTCTCTACAATTTGTTTCTTTAAACTAATATTTTCATCAACATTAATTCCAAGAATATTTTCAAGTTTTAATATTCTTTTCTCTAGTGAAAGAATCTTTTCATTTAAATTTTCATTGTTATCGTTGGTGTTAGTCATATTTATTAATGTATATTTATATATATAAAAAAGGTTTCAATAAAATTGAAACCTTAAAATTTTATTCGTGTGTAGCCTTTTTCCAAGGGGGGAGTAACCAAAGCAAAAAAGTAAGAATTATAAATGGAACAATAAACCACAATAAAGATAATAACACATCTCTACCTCCAATTAAATTAACCTTATAACTTGTAAATCCATAAAAACTTTTAGAAAATAGTTGACCACCAATTACAACATTCCATCTCATAAAGAAGATACCTATTAATACACAAACGCTAATAAGTAGATAAATAATTTTCCTTATTTTTTCTTTTGGTTTTTTAAATTGTAGAAATCCTAATACTGATAGAGGAATTAATGTTCCAATTCCGATTTGCATAATAAAGAAAGTGAAAAATAATTTTCCACGAACTAAAATCTTCAAAATATCAAATGACTCATCTGCTTCATATATCCTATGAATTTGGTCTAAACTTTCAAGTGCAAAATCTATAATTAAAATATAAAATAAGTATTTTGCAATTGTATCTAAACATACTATATCATTCTTTTGGCGTCTTATATAATTTATTACCATGTATATAAACATTACTAGTGCAATGCCAGAAACCATTGCAGAAAAAAGAAATATAACTGGCATCATAACTGTTGACCACCACGGGTTTGCTTTTATTGAGCCAAAAATAAATCCTACATATCCATGTAAAAGAAATGCTGAAGGGATACCTACTACTGTTATAAAATATCCTATTTTATCATCAGTTTTTCTAGATTCAGGTGAAGTATCTTTAATCCATAATGTAAGTGCTTTATATACAAACTTAAGAAACCCCTTCTTTTGTTTTGACCAAATAACCATATCATATCTGTAATCAAACCAAATTTCCAATAATAATACAACCATTAAATACCATAAATAAACAAAACCAAAAATTGCCATTGCAGATGTAAGATGTGGTGTCATTAACATTTCGTAAAATCGTTGAGGTTTTCCTAAATGGCTTATTAAAGGCATTGTAGCAACTAACATAAAGGAAAGTGCAGTAAGTAAAGATATTACATAAGTTGGTTTAAGAGCTTTTATATTAAAAACTCTGTTTAATGATGCAAGAATAAATGCACCGGCAACCAGTCCGGTAATATATGGATACATAACAATTAATAAATCCCAGTTTAGAGTTATTTCATTAGGATAAATGTAGCCATCTAAGTGGGCTAATGCTTCGTAAAGTGATTTATATTCCATTTTTAATGTACCTCCTGACTTAATGCATTATAAAATAATTTTGCTCCGGTATTTAATTGGGGCTTTAATACAACGCAATTATTTTCTTTAATAAATTTTGCTATAGAACTTTCTTTATCATGTAAATCGCCAAATATTCTTGCTCCTGTTGGGCAAACTGTCATGCAAGCTGGATCTATTCCTTTTTGAAGTCGATGATAACATAAAGTACATTTATCAACAACACCCTCTTTAGGATTTATATAACGGCAACCATAAGGGCATGCCTGAACACAATAACCACAACCTATACAATAGCTTTTGTCAACTAATGCCAACCCTTCTTTTGTCTCAAAGGAAGCACCAACAGGGCAAACTTGTGTACAAGGCGATTTTGAACAATGATTACACATTTTAGGAACAAAGAATGACTTATAAATATCTTCTTTGGGTACTATTTGCTTATAACCGTCTATACCACCATTAGGTGACGAAACTTTTACATCGCCATCATTAGTAATAACATATTGTTCTACCCAATTTCGAAAGAAGAAAGGTTCTTTTGGCACATCATTTTCATTTTTGCAAGCTCTTACACAACTTGCACAACCAATACACTTTTCAATATCTATACCTATTCCGTACCATTTACTTTTTCCTTTTGGTTCTTCAACTGCATATACTTTCTTAAAAGGATTTAGTAAAGAAGCAAAAATTACACTTCCAGCAACTGCTCCTGATTTCCTAAAGAAATCTCTTCTTGAAAAATTTTTATTTTCTATTGCCATGGCTTATGAGGATTATGACATGTTATACAAACTTCACCTTTATTATGTTCAATTGCATCTATCTGTTTTACAATATTTTCTGGTCTTGCGCTATTTTTTGCATGACATCTTACACAAAATTCTCGACCTTTTGGCTTCTCAATGTTGCTAGTATCTGGCTCATTAATATGCTTATAACCTGGCCCGTGGCAAGTTTGACAATTTATTGATTTGTGCTCACCTTCTATTTTAATCTTAACAATAGTATCATGGCACATTTCACAAGATGCTAAATCTACGTATTTAGGTTCTTTATTTGCTATTTCTTTTAAAGCTTCATATCTATAAGGTCCCATTTTTCCCCATGAATCGGGTTTAAGGAAATATCTTATTACTAACATTAATGCAATAAAAAAAGCAAAAACCAGTAATAATCGTTTTATTTGAATAGGCATAGTATTTTAAAAATTTTATTTATTTCTCATTAAATATTTTCAAACACTTAAATGTTATATAATATTATTTTAATTGTTGCAAAAATAATTACTTTTTAAAAATAGAATAATTATTTTTATTCAGTTACAAAAAGTTTGTTAATATGTAACTTACTATCAAACAAATAGAGCATACATGTTATTCAACATATATACGATTAAGTTTTTCTATTTTAAACTATAAATTAATGTAAGTAGCAGGAAAATATAATGTTAGATAAAATTGTTTTTATTAACGGTCAAAACTTAAAATAAAATTGTAGCGAATAATGTTTATTATAATTTCGATAAAACATGTTTTTCAGCTAAACATATTTTAATGCTATAAAATAATTTGTTTTTAAATAACAGAAATATTCAATAATAAAAAAAACTAAATATTTTATTTATTGTTAGGCATTATACTAAAAAGAATTGAAATTAAAAGGTTAAAATATTAAATTTAACTATTTATTAAAATATTATTTTTTCAATTTATAGATAAAACATAAACGAATAAATAATAAATAGTTATTAATATTATATAGGATTTTTTATTTTTTCTTTTTTAAACTATCTATACTAAATCCTTCAAATAAAATAGCAATTGCTATTTTAGAAATAAATGTAAAGAGCAATGCACCACCAGAAAATATCATTACTGCTGTTCGTATTTCTGTTTCTGAGGGAGCATAAAAATAAAAACGTCCTAATACATCTGGAGTAAATCCAGGTATTATAAGGGTTATACCTTTTTCGAAATATACACTAAAGTAAATTAATACTGCACCAATATTTAATGTTAATAAATTTTTTCGAGTTTTTGGAACCAAAAATATTATAAATGCAGTAAGTCCCATAATTATTGATGCCCAGCTATATATTGCAATTTCTCTATTCCTTTCAACTCCAAGCAATAAATATTTCCAATAAATTAAGTGTTCAGTATCTGAATAAAATTCTTTAAAAAACTCTGCTAAAGTGAAGAATAAGTAAATAAACATTGCATAGACCATAAGTTCTGCAATTTTAAAAATAGCTTCGTCTTTAATTTCAAATTTCGTTGTTTTTCTGAGTACCTGAAAAAGTAAAATTAAAATAGCAGGCCCAGAACAAAACGCAGTTGTTAAAAACCTAGGTGCAAGTAATGCACTGTTCCAATATGGACGAGCTGGTAAAGCATTATATAAAAAAGCTGTAACCGTATGAATAGCAATTGCTGCAGGAATACTTAACAAAATAATTGGCATTATAAATGATTTGTTATATTCTCTTTTATAGAAATGCTTGTATAACAAATAAGTAACTACAAAAATATTTATTAGAAAATAAGTAGATAATACAAAAAAGTCCCAAGATAAAATTGATGATGGAAAGTTCATTGTACCTACAAATGGAAGC
>Ga0172375_10009299_pt1 | contig 12993 bp, 14 predicted proteins | sample LakKiv1m_FD_114537 | JGI IMG/M metagenome (GOLD analysis project Ga0172375, IMG submission 114537) | Freshwater microbial communities from Kabuno Bay, South-Kivu, Congo - kab_092012_11.1m | ecosystem: Environmental > Aquatic > Freshwater > Lake | place: Democratic Republic of the Congo...
ATTTTTCAGCTATTGTAAAGGCTATGCCGCCCACTTTTTGCGCAGCAAAAAGGGGCGCCTTCGCCTGCGGGCGAAGTGCGCAGCATGGAATTTACAATACAAGGACAAATTTCCAGAGAAATTTGTCCGCATATGGAAATCCGATAGGATTTACATATACAACAAGAATAAAATGGAAAAAAAGAATCAGTTGCTCTTCGCGCGCTTTCGCGATTGCCTCTTCCCGCTTGCCGAATGCTTTCCGCGTTTCATGTTTTCACCTCTTGTAAGAAAAATCGCCCTCGCCGCGATTTGTCCAACCCATCTGCCCCACTTTCAGCCGAAAGCCGCAAATTTCCCGCGAATGCCCCCTCTTTTTGCCGCGAGGCAGAAAGGGGCGCTTTTCGCGCCGGCGCAAATGCCGTTGCGGCGGGCAGGGGGGTTCTTGAACGCGGATCTCAAGCTCCGCAAGCTCGCATTCTATCCAAGTTATACTACGAGGGCGGCATGATATGGGGGAAAACCCTTATTAAGTTTGGGAACCCACCAGTTTCCCACGTGGTAAAATGTCTGCAAGCTCTGTGGCGCGCATTGACGGCAAAGGCAGGCTCATCGTGCCTGCAGCCTACCGGGAGGCATTGAACATAGGGGAAAACTCCAATGTGCTCATCACTATTGACACTGCGAAAAATGTTTTGGTGCTGCTTCCGTTCGCCTCCGCGGGCGATGAGCTTTTCCGCCTGAATGTCGCCCTGTCGGACGCGCCAGGCTCCCTTTCGCGCCTTCTCGCCCTTCTCGCAAAATCGGGAGTGGACTTGGTGCAGTCGGAATCCGTCGCATCGGACAGGGGAAGGTGCGCGGAATGGCGCGCCACCGTCGACATTTCCAGGTGCAAGGCAAAGCCATCCGGGATAAAGGGGCTTCTTTTGAGGGAAAAGGTGGCGGCGAAAGTGGAAATTGCGCCGGTCTGAGGCGCTCTGCCCAGTGCCTTATAAACCTTTTGCCCACTAAAATGGGAAAGTGGGAAAGAGGTGGGAAAATGGTCATGAAGAAAATGGCTGGGGACGCAAGGCCCGCACGGGATGAGCTTGGCATTGCCGAGCGCAGGGTGCTGAGGCTGGAGGGAAGGGTGCAAGGCGCGCTTGGCGCGGAAAGCGGCCCCGGCACGATGGGGTGCATTGCCAGGAGCGTGGAAAAATCGCTTTCACGATTGCCGAAGGGCGGCTATTTGGCGGACCTGGAGGCGTTCAGCCTTGCCCAGCGCACAATCGACGTGCTTGCGGTGCGCCCGGAAATACCCGGCAGGATGGAGGCGATAGGGAGGCTTTGCGCGTTCCAGAGGCAGAGGATGGCCCCGCCGGAAAGCATTTGCTGACCCTGAAGGGCCGGGCATGATGTTTTAAAAAATGGATTTTTCAGAAAATGCCCATGAAAATCGCATTCAGGGGCGGCCAAAGCGCCAAGGCGGGCATCAGGCAAAAAGCCCCCAGGGCGGGGCTTGCCCTGATAGACATGCAAAGGGATTTTGGCAGCCGGAAATGGGCATCTGGCCAGTATAGGAGCATATGCGGGCTTGCCATGACGGCTGCGAGGGCAGGGGCACCGATATACCTTGTGCGCCATGTCGGGGGCTATGAAAGCCATTTTGACCGGAACCTCATGGCAATTGCCGGGAAGGGCGGGAAGCTCGTAATCAAGTGGGAAGGGGACGGCTCGGACGGCATACTTTCCGAAGCGGGAAAGGACGGGGTGGGGACGCTCGTGGTTGCAGGCTTCCATGCCTTTGACTGCGTCCTGAAAACCGCGAAACGCCTTTTGGAGGCGGGCTTGCAGGTGGCAACTTCCGAGAGGATACTCATAGGCTACGAAGACGCGAGCGCCTATGGGCGGCTCTTTTATGAAAAAACCCCGGGCATGCTCATGTATCCAAGCGTATCCGACCTGGAAAAGGTGTTCAAGGGCTGATTCCGCCCGCAGGCGCGCCGTTTTCCGTTTTGTCCCACCCGGAACGCAAGCTTTAAAGGCGTTGGTTGCCCATCTTTTGTGGGAATAAGGTGGGAATATGGAGAGGGGAAAAAAATGCCAGGGGCGGGAAGCCGGGATTGGCGGCGCGTTCGGGCTGGTGGATGCCATAAACAGCTATGCGCGCCAGAGGGGCTCGCTCCTGCCGGAAATCCGGGATTAGGCGGGATATTCCTATTTGAATAAAGCGCGCAGCGCTGTTTATAACCTGCCATCCTGAGACTTCTTTTGGTGGTTTTCATGGCAACCAGGATATTCTCTTCGGAGTCGGTGACCGAGGGGCACCCCGACAAGATTTGCGACCAGATATCCGACGCGGTGCTTGATGCCATACTGAAGGACGACCCGAAAAGCAGGGTGGCAGTCGAGACGCTGGTCACCACTGGCACGGTGATTGTGGCTGGCGAGGTCACCACCAGCACCTATGTGGATGTGCAGAAAGTGGTGAGGGGCACGCTTGAGGAAATCGGCTACACAAACCCGGAATACGGGATTGACTCCAAGGACTGCGGGGTGCTCACCGCCATACACGGGCAGTCCCATGACATTGCGGTCGGCGTGGATGACTGCGGGCACGAGCAGGGGGCAGGGGACCAGGGGATGATGTTCGGCTACGCGTGCGACGAGACGCCGCAGCTCATGCCGCTTCCCATCATGCTTGCGCATGCGATAACGCGCGGGCTGTCCGAGGCAAGGAAAGGAGGGGCTTTGCCGTGGCTGAGGCCCGACGGCAAGAGCCAGGTGTCAGTGGAGTATGTGGATGGCGTGCCGAAGAGGGTGGCGGCCGTGGTGGTGGCCGCGCAGCACGACCCTTCCGTGAATGAGGAAACCGTGAGGAGGGAAGTGATTGGGAAAGTGGTCGAGCCTGCGTGCGGCAAGTGGCTTGATGCGAAGACAAGCTATTTTGTGAACGGCACGGGCATATTCGTGACAGGGGGCCCCGAGGGCGACACGGGCGTCACGGGCAGGAAAATCATCGTGGACACCTACGGCGGCATGGGAAGGCACGGGGGCGGCGCTTTTTCCGGGAAAGACCCGTCAAAGGTGGACAGGTGGGCCGCCTACATGGCGCGCTACATAGCGAAAAACGTGGTGGCGGCAGGGCTGGCAAGCCGATGCGAGGTGCAGATTTCGTATTGCATTGGCGTTGCAAAGCCCACCTCGGTCTATGTGGACACTTTCGGCACAGGCAAGGTGCCTGACGATGCCATCGGGCGCGCAGTGGAGAAGGTGTTCCCGCTCAAGCCTGCCGAGATTATCGCGCACCTGAATCTGCTGCGCCCGATTTACAAGAAAACGGCGGCGTACGGGCATTTCGGGAGGGAGGGGCCGGAGTTCACCTGGGAAAGGACGGACAAGAAGGACGAGCTGAAGAAGGCGGCGGGCGCCTGAACTGGGCTTTTTCCTTTCCTGAAAGGGAGAAGATGGAACGGCTGCAGCGCTTCTTAGCGTCAAGCTCCGCATTCACATAGTCCAGCACCATTTTCTTGATGCGCGCGTATTCCCCGCGCGCAAGCGGCTGGTTGAGCACCGCATAGCGCATGCCCTTCACGTTGGAGCAGAGGATGCATTCCTCGCACCCTTCCAGGTTGTGGCAGAAGTAGCATGCGGAGCAGTTGGTGCAGCTGTCGATTTCGAAGCAGCGCTTGCAGGCAGTCATGTCGTAGCTGTTTATGCAGAACTCCGAGTCCAGCATGCGAAGGTAGCCGCCGAAGATGTATTTTGACTGGATGATGCCTGTGGAGCATGCCGAGCGCTGGCTGCCTGTCGCGTCCCAGCTGGAGTATACCTCGCTTGAGGAGATGCACTGCGAAACGTCAGCGTAATCGCGGCACGGGCCGTCCACAAAGTCAAGCGAGAGCGCGGCTTTGGAGGCGACTATTTTCTCCAATTCCAGCAGGGGAAGCCCCAGCTGCGGCTCTTTCACCAGCGGCTTGTTCTGCTGCATTGCCTCCTCAAACGAGCAGAGGCAGGATGCGGGAAGGTCTTTCACCAAGGGCATGCCGGGCTTGGAAGCCGGGGAGCCGAACTTGCCTTTCATTACTTTCACAGGCAGCGCGCGCTCCTGAAGGTAGGGCACGTAATCTGCAATTGGCTTTCTTTCCTTGCCAAGCACTATCTTTGTCGTATCGGAGAACGCCTTTTCCACGCCCGCGGGCGCGGGGAGGGTGGGAATGAAGCGAATCTCGCCTTCCACATCTCCCTTTTTCGCAGCAAGCTTGGCAATGTCGGATATCGAGCGCGCGCGCCCATTTGCCTCAAGCTCGCCGGCAATCTCGGCGGTGAGCTTCTTCTTGAGCGCAAGGTAACGGTCTTTTGGAAGCTCGATATTGCCGGCCACATTCCGCTTGCCGCGCAGGTTGTAGCCGAACATGACGTCGGAGCAGTTGGTGCAGTTGAAGGAATAATACATGTCCGAGGAATGCGTGATGTAGAAGGACTCGAACATGCGGTTCACGTTTATGCCCTCGTGGCAGCGCATGGAATGGTTTATTTTTGGGAAAGCCGGGATTCCGAAGACGCACTCGGATTCGCGCACGTGCGAGATGAACGCTCCCTTTTTCACATTGCGCACATTGTGCGAGTAGTAGACGTCGATGCAGTTTATGGCGTTGTCCACAAGGCAGGTGTTCGCGTTCTTTTCGAATACCTTGTTGCCGCAGTAGGCGATGCTTTCCCCTGCCGCGCGGAAAAGAGAGTCGATGTCCTTTATGTCGTTGATGCTGAAGGAAGGCTGCGCAAGGGAAGGAATTTCGTCGGGCGAGATGAAGCGCGCGCTTTTGGGGTAAAGGTGGTGCCCGAGATAGACGCCCTTGCCTGACACGCTGCTTTTTGCAATCGTATAGGGAAGCATCGCCTCCTTGAGGTAGGGCTCGAACTTCATCAATCCGCCGACTTCGGCGCCGAAAAGAAGCCTGCACAGGCCGCGCCAGGCCGTGTCGATGGGTGCGATGTTGAATTTGCCCAAGAAAACCCCATCCAATATGGCAGCAAGCCTTTTAGCGGATTCCGGTGCAGGAAAGGCACGCTTTTAAGCCTATTGCCATTTAACCTCGTCACCAGAAGGTGAAGGATTATGCTGAAAAATTGTGTTACATGCGGGAAGCAGACCCGCGAGTATGCCGAGTTCCCCTGCGCGTACTGCGGGGAGAAAGTTGTGCGCTGCAGGCACTGCAGGCAGATTTCGCTGCCCTACGCGTGCAAGGCGTGCGGGAAGAACGGGCCGTAAGCGCGCTTTTTGCTTTTAGTGCTTTTGAGGTGTTATTATGGGGCAGGTTGCAGTCGTAATGAAGATAATGCCTGAGGACATGGGGCAATTCGACAAGCTGAAGAAAGACGCCGTGGAGGCGCTCAAGCCCTACAAGATGGAGGAGCAGCCGGTTGCGTTCGGCATCGTGGCACTCTCGCTCACGTTCATCGTGGAGGACGGCGTTGGCGGCTCGGACGCGCTTGAGGAGAAGGCGGGAAAGCTTGCCAATATCGCAAGCGTGGAAATCGTTTCCGTGGACAGGCTGTAGGCTTTTCCTTTATTTTCTTTTGATTTTTCCGATTTATTGTTTTCTGCTTGTTCCTTTTGCGCTGGCAGCAGCTTTTTATTCTGCGATGTGCCTATAGTTACATGCACACTGCGGTGTGCAGGTGCAAGCGCATGATAATTTACTTCTACGACCTCAAGACCAAGCTTCGGGACTACAACAGGATAAAGCGCATGTTCTACTACGACCTGAAGAAAAGCCGGCTTTCCACCTACCCCACGAAGACAAAGTCGGTCATAATAGTGGATGACACCGGCGAGGCGATGGCTGACCGCTTCTTTTTCAGCCACAGGAAGCACATCGAGTGCTACAAGGCGCACTGCACAAGCATTGAGGGGATATCCTAGCAGTTGCACAATGTTTTAAAACAGATATATCCATTAGAAATAACATTGATTGCATGCTAAGCCCCATAATATCATGCAAAGTGGCGCTCGCCAGGAATGCCTACCTCAAGGCAGGCAAGAAAGGAAAGGCGGCTGCAAAGGAATGGCTGCTTGAGATTGCCGTGATGCGCTATGACAGCTACCTGCTCGGGGGGCGGCCGCGCGACGCCGAAAGGATAATGAGGCTCGCCACCACGAAGAAAAACGCCACGCCCGCGGAAAAAGCCCGCCTGGACAAGGCACGGAAGGAATTTTGCCTGCACGAAAGCATCATCTGACATGCGCTGCTTCCGGGCGCCGCGGCACAAACGCCAAGCCTAATTATAGTTTGCCCGCCAAACCATTGCGGGAGGCCTGCATGATAACCGACCTGTCGCTTGAGAACTGGAAGTCGCACTCCTTGTCAGCATTCAGCTTCGGCAAGGGCACGAACGTTTTGGTGGGCAGGATGGGCTCTGGCAAATCCTCCGTCTTGGACGCACTTTGCTTCGCCCTTTACGGCACCTTCCCGAAGATGAGCAGGCGCGACCAGTCCACCGAATCGGTGGTGAACATCGCCTCGGGCGCGGACATTGCCTCCGTAACGCTAACATTTAGCAGGCAGGGGAAGAAATACTCCGTTTCCCGCAAGGTGGGGAAAAAAACCTCCGAGGCGGAAATCCGTGTCGACGGCAGGCTGGTGCAAAAAGGCGCCAAGCCGGTCACCGACCACGTCACGTCCATACTGGGCGTGGACTACGAGCTGTTCACGCGCGCAATCTATTCCGAGCAGAACAGGATGGACCACCTTCTTTCGCTTACTCCCCGCAGCAGGAAAACCGAAATAGACTGGCTCTTGGGGCTCGGGGACTTTGACTCGGCGCGCGAGGGGGCGCAGGCAGCATCGGGGAAACTTTCCGAACAGGCCGCGCTCCTGCGTGCGGAGGCAGACCCGAAAAAGGCAGAGGAAGCCGCGCGCAAGGCGCAGGAGCAGCGCAGGGAGGAGGAAAGGCTGGCTGCCGCGTGCGCAGAGCTTGGCAAAAGGAAGGCGGGGCTCGCAGGGCAGCACAAGGCGGCGTCAGGTTCCCTGTTGGCGCTTGGCAAGGCCGGCGCCGAGTGGCGCAGGAGGAAAAGCGAGTGCGACTCGCTCTCAGGAAGCGTGCAGAGGATGGCGCGGGAGGCGGAGGGGAAGAAAAAGCCCTCCGATGGGGAGGCGGAAAAGCTTGCCGCAAAAAGGAAAGCGCTCGAGGAAGATGCGTCTGCGGCAAAGGCCGCTGCAAAAAAGCTCCAGTCTGAGCTGTCATCTGCCAAAAGCGAGCTGGCAGTCATTCAAAAGTCAATTGAGCTTGCCGCTTTGGCGGAAAGGAAAAAAGCGGAGCTTGAAAAGAGGATTGCCGCGCTTTCGGGAGGCAGGGAAGAAAGGCTGCTTGAGGAAGAGGCCGCTGCGCTCAAGGCAGGGGCTGAGAAGCTTGCCTCAAGCCGCGCGCGGCTGATTGCCGAGGCGGAGGAGCTGGAAAAGGCAGTGCACGCGCTGCACGGCGCTTCTGCCAAGTGCCCGGTGTGCGACTCCGCGCTTGAGCATGGCAAGGCAGAGGAGCTTTTGCGCGGCAAGAAGGCGGAAGCTTCCGTTAAAAAAGGCAAGGCGGAGGCAGAGGCAAAGGAAATCGCGAAGAAAAAGGCGGAAATTGCCGCGCTTGAAAAAACAATCGCGGAGCTTCGCCTATGCATGGCGCAGGCGGAAAGGATGAAGGCGGATGCCGCCGATGCTTCTTCCCTTGAGGCAAAGCAAAAAGCAGCAAGGGAAAAGGCGGCAGCGCTTGAGGCAGGGGCAAAGGCGGGGGAGGATGCCATTTTGCAGACTGAAAAGCGGCTTGAGGAGGCGCGCAAGCGGCATGAGGAGGCAGTGCGCGCTGAAAAATTGTTTTCCGAACTTGAGGCTGCGAAAGGAAAGCTGTCTGAGGCGCAGTCTGCGCTTGCGGCGCTTTCATTCGACGAGGAAAAATACGAGGCTGCGCGCAAGGCGGCAGAGGCGCTCTCGGTGGGGCTTGCGCGCGCCGAGTCAGACTTTTTGGGCGAGGAAAGGCGCCTCAAGCTGGTAGCCGAGCTTCGCGCTGTGCTGGAGGCGGAGCAGAAGGGCATGGAAAGGAAGGCGGCAATCGCGCAGATGTATGCGGATGCGGCATCGGAGATGGCAATTTACAAGAACAGCCTGGCTGCGGCGCAGACGGAGCTCCGCCGCCAGCTGGTGGGCGAGATAAACCGGGCATTGCTTGAGGTCTGGCCGGCAATTTACCCCTATTCCGACTACTCGGGCGTGAAATTGGAGGCGGACGAGAAGGACTACCTGCTGCTCATGCACAAGGAGGGGGAATGGCGCGAGGTTGACAGCGTGGCGTCAGGAGGCGAGCGCGCGTGCCTGTGCTTGGCGCTTCGCATCGCATTTGCCACTGTGCTCACGCCGGACATCGGCTGGCTCATACTGGACGAGCCCACGCACAACCTTGACGCCGAAGCCGTCGCGCTTTTGGCAGAGGCGATAAACAGGAAAATCCCCGCAATTGTGGAGCAGACGTTCGTGATAACGCACGACAGCGCGCTTGGCGAGTCCGCGGAAGGCGCGGTCTTCAGGCTTGAGCGCGACAAGGGCAGGGGGGAGAGCACGCGCGTGGAGCGCGCGTGGGGGAATATAACTTTTGCTGCAAAAGGCATTGCATGATGACACGCGCACAGGGGGCAACCGAATATCTTGTTCTTCTCGCAGTCGTGCTGATTGTCGCGCTTGTGAGCGTGGCTTTGCTTGGCTTCTTCCCGGGGATGGCATCCGACGCGCAGCTCACGCAGTCGCAGGCTTACTGGCAGGGCGCGCAGCCAGTCACGATAGCCGAATCCGCCGCAAAATACTCGACGGCCGATACCAGCGAGGCATACCTGCGGCTGAGGAACAGCGGCGCGTACCCGATAAGGATAACAAAGGTGCTTGGCGGGGGCAGGAGCATATACCAGTTCTGGAACACGAGCGGCATGTTTAACATCTCAACGGCGCTGTACCTTTCGCCAGGTGCGGAAGCCACACTCGGGCGTTCAGCGGTCTTTGCAGGGCTTGCCAACGACAGGGAAATAGGCTTCGGCACGCCGGCAGGGGGCACGGGATGGGGCAGCCAGGCGCTTTTGGGGGCGGACTCCGTCTGCGCAAGCCAGGGGGCAGGGACAGTCGCGATAAGGGATTTTGGCTTTGAGTACATCGAGTATATCGACAACCAGCAGATAACAAAGCGGCAGGCAGGCAAGCAGTTCATAACCAAATGCATTGGCTAGAAGAAAGGTATTATTTTCATTGCCGATTTCACAAGTTCATCCCTTGCCGTGCCTTTCCTTCCCTTCTTTTGCAGGTGCTGCGCCACTTCATGCCTGCACACCGGAGAGTGCGACAGGTAAGCCGAAGCAAGCTTGGGCATCTCGCCCTCCGTTGCAACGCCGGAAGAGACCAGCGCGCGGAGCGTGGATACTGCCTCATAATAGACAGAGTCCCCTTCGGCAAGCGCGAAGATGCGCAATGGGCTGAGAAGCTTTGCCTGCTTGCCTGCAAACTCGACTGCCTCGGGGGACAACCCCCCGCAGCCAAGGCCCTCGGTGTGGAGCGCGGCAAGCCTTTTCACCACCGCGGTGGAAAACGCCCTGCGCTCGTCGTGAGCAATCTCCTTTCCTTTCCTGCCTGAAGACCTGCATACCACGAATATCTCGCCCTGCCCTGCGCACACGTAGCCCACGGGCTCAGATGCATGCTCGGACAGCCCCCCGGCAGAGACCAGCGCCATCTGCGCGTGCTCCTCCGACTGCGCGCGGGAAAGGCAGAACCGCTCGCTCCGCTCGGAAAACGCCGACCCGTCCGCGGCATCGTGCCTGTCCAGAGGGTAGCTCAGGCGCTCAAACCCCGGGGCGAGCACCGCAAACCTATTCATAGCGGTACCTCGTGAATTTCCTGCCCCCTATTGCCACTGCCGAAACGGACGCGGGCCGCACGCCCGATGCCGGGCGCGAGAACAGCGGAAGATAGCCCCCAAAGTCCTCCTTGCCTGCCTTGAGCCTGAAGAACTCCTGCATGCCCTGCATTGCATTTTTCGCAATTGCTTGTGCTTTCAACATTTTCCCACCATTTTTCCCTTCTAACTTGATTTTTGGGCGATATGCTTTCCAACCGGCCGGCCCGCCTCAAATCCCCTGCCGGCTTCATTTCCGAAGGCCCCTGCAATTTGCCAAGGTCACAAAGGCCGGCTCAAGACGCGAGCATCCTGCCAAAAATAGGGCTAAGTGCATGGCGGATGCCGGGTTCATCGCAGCCTTGATTCATGTAAAGCCTCTTGCTTCCTTACACTGGGCAACAGTTTAAAAAACAGCCGGCAAATGCGTGCTTTTGTGCAAGAAAAGCAGCGAAAAACGCCATTAAATGGCGTTTTTATCCTTTATTTCCGCAAGCTTTGCCCCCAGGAGCCTGGCGGACTCGGAAGGGATTTCCGACACCATCACCACTTCGGTGCCGATTTCAAAGCCTGCCCAGGTGGAAAGGCGCGACATTATTTCAATGTGGAACGGGAAATCCCCGCCTGCGTGCGGCGCCGAATGGAAGATTATGTTGTAGGAGCCGAAGCCGGTGGCGGCATCAAGCGCAACGAGCGCGGAGCGGAGGATGGAAGCGAGCGAGCGCATCTCCCCGCCGGAGAGCGCAAGGAGCGAATTGGCATCCCGCTTGGGGGCTATCCACGTTTCGTAGTGGAAGCGCGGCGCCGCCGGGCAGAGCGCGAAGAAATGCTCGTTTTGCGCGAACACGTTCTTCAGGGGCCTTTTTTTCATCCTTGCCACCTTTGCGGCCTTCTTTGCGAGCCTTTTCACGTAGTCCGGCACAAAGCCCATGGAAACCAGCTGGGTGTGCGAATGCTCAAGCGAAGCGCCCCCCGCCTTGCCCTCGTTCTTGAACGCGATTGTATAGGCGAGCTTGGGGTCGCGCATCGCGTCCTCCATCCTTTGCTTCACCATGGAAAGATAATCAAAAAGGTTTTCCTCGGAGAGCTCCGAGAGCGACTTTTGGTGGTCCGGCGTTTCGACGATGACCTCGTGCCTGCCGTACGCCTTCCTGCTATCAGGGGAAAATGCCGGGAACTTGTTGGGGAAGCAGCGCACCTGCCAGCCCCCGCCCCCCTCAATCCTGCCGATTTCGGGCGGAGTCATGTGCTCGTTCCCGGGGCAGAAGAAGCACTTTTCAGGCGGCGTCGATTTTGCCGCGCGCTGCTCCGGCGCGTGGTCGTGCGGCCTTGAGCCGCGCACCGCGGTGACCACCACTTTCCTTCCCACCACGTCCTTGCGGACCTCGTTTATCGATTTTGCCACGCGCACCACCTACAAAAATGCATCATCGCCGCATTTCCCTTCATCGCCCGACCCGCCTACAGGAATGCCTCGACGTCCTCTTTTTTCTTCGTGCTTTCCTCGTCGAACTTGCGCGCAATGAGCTCAAGCCCCTGCCCCTTTGCCGGGAAGCTCGTCTTGCGCTTGCGGATTTTCACGAACACCGGCGAACCCACCGCCTCCCCCACGAATAAAGCCTCGCCCACGCGCAGCGTGGTGATGGAGTCCAGCATCGCCCTGTCGATTCCCTCGCACGACTTGCCCACATGGTCCACGTCGAACGGGTTGGTGATCCTGAGTATGACATTTGTATTGCATTGCGCAAGCGCGGTGGTGGCAAGGTGCACGGGCCGCTGGGAAATCAGGCAGAGGCACGCGCCGAACTTCCTTCCCTCGCGCGCGATGGTGGTTATGGGCCCCTTGGCAAGCGCGGTGCGCCTGTCCGCCTTTTCAGGCGCGAAGTTATGCGCCTCCTCCACCACAAGGGCGAACGGGGGTATCTTTTCCTTTTTCCGCAGGCGGAACAGGCGCTTGCAGAGGTACGAGACCACGATTTGCTTCTTGCGCATGTTGTCAATCTCGGACAGGTCAAACACGGTGAGCCTGCCGGGCATGACCGCGTCCTCCAGCTTGGGGGAGTCGGCTGCGCCGAAAAGGCGGAGCATGCGAAGCTCGGACAGCCATGCAAGGAGCGGCTTTTTCATGTTGCCTTTCTTGTCGTCCATCCCCGTTTCAACGCGCGAAATCAGGTCCTCCAGCGTGTATGCCTCGCGCTTTTCCTTGCTTTCCTTCCGAAGCGCCTCCATTATGGGCGCAAGCTCGCGCACCTGCGCGGAGGAGATGTCGGGCGCCCACTCCGCAAGCATGTGGGGGGTGATTCTCCTGAACGCTATCCTGAATTTTTTCGTGCCGACGACCTGCGTGCTCTTGGCATACTGCGTGCGGCTGAAGCCGGAATATTCCCCGTGGCTGTCCAGCACCACGACCGCCATCCTGCCCTGCGAGGGCTTCCGGTCCAGCAGCTCCTCTATGAGCACCGAAGTGAAATACGACTTGCCGCTTCCCGACATCGCAAGTATGGCGACATGCTTCTGCAGCAGCCGCCCCATGGAGATTTTGGCAGGCAAAGAATGGTGCTGCAGCGTGCCCAAGTCAAGCCCATCATCGTCCAGCTGCAGGAATTTCTTGAGAAGCGCATCCTCAGCGGCAACCACCTTGCTCCCGGGAGCGACCGGGAATGCGGAGCGCGCGATGTTTTCCCCCTCGAAAACTCCGTGCACGCGCGCGTTCGCCACCGAGTATTCCCACTCGCCCGTGGGGAAGGACTGCCCCAGGGGGAGGCTGCGCTCATACTCCGCAACCGACTCGGCGCGCTCGAAATACCTGTTGGCGCGCGTGATTTCGGTCACGGAGGCAAGCACAAAGCCGCCGGGGGACTGCACCTTGACGAACTGCCCCTTCCTCACTTTTGAGGATAGTATTACGAATGAGAATGCGATTGTTGTCGGCCCCTCCATTGTGGAGACCACGGTTCCAACTTCGTCTTCCGCCATGCGCATTTTCTCTCAGCAACTTCTAAAAGGGTTGCCTCCCCTAGAGCAGGCATGGGCTTGCGCGCACAAGGGGCAACTGAATTTTTAGTATTGCTTGCAGTCGTGCTCATTGTCGCGCTCGTGTCAGTTGCCCTGCTC